>Ga0209544_1002991_pt1 | contig 13877 bp, 9 predicted proteins | sample MesohylPK_FD_187297 | JGI IMG/M metagenome (GOLD analysis project Ga0209544, IMG submission 187297) | Host-associated microbial community of the marine sponge Aplysina aerophoba from Gulf of Piran - sponge mesohyl, lysed by proteinase K... | ecosystem: Host-associated > Porifera > Sponge >...
GTTTTTGTAGGGGGGCGTTGCGGGGGCGCGGAACTGCAGGGGTCAGGGGTCGGTGGGTTGAAGCGACGAGAGGGGGAGTAGACTCCGTTCGCCAGACACGATGCTGGGGAAGACTAAACACGGTCGGTGAGGCATGTTTTTGTAGGGGGGCGTTGCGGGGGCGCAGCCCCTGCACAAGGGAGGCCGCTTGCGGCCGACCGCCCAGAATACTACAGTGAGGGGAGAAAGGACACCTTTGCTCGCCTCGTACAGGTTGGCGAATCAGTTGTGGCTGCGTAGTTACCTGCGAAGGAGGTTAAGGGCCAAACGGCGCAAGTTGGCCAGGTTGTTCTGCGGATGGCCCTGATGGATGCGACTGTCGTCCTCACGAAAGGCGGCATCCAAGACCCAGTGTACTGAATTCTCGATGCTCCAGTGGCTGCGGGTGGAATGCAACGCTTCTGGCTGTCCAATCACGGCCGCGCGGGAATGGGCCGATTCTCTTTCACTTCTCGTCTGCGGCTGTTCCTCTCAATTGCTTGGCGACGCGGCGGCCCTGACATATAATTGAGCAAGAGATAGACGCACTCGACTCCGCGGCCCGGAACAGCAAGAATATGCAGTCCAATAGCCAGCCCCGCCAACGACTACTATACCTGCATGCACGCACACCTAGCGTCTTTTCGGAGATTCTGGGCTACACTTTGATTGAACCGGTCGAGGATTTCCAGGTTGAAATCAGCGGCGGAGAGTTCGAGTGGCCCTACACAAAGGTACATGATGCAGTGGTCGACGGCTGGCAGATCGTACAGTTTCCACACTTGCAGTCGCCTTACAGCGACACTGATCTGGACGTCGTTGGATATGAGTTCATATTGCAGAAGATGGAGGTTGTCACATGATCGATGCCAAATACCTGCTCACTGACGTTGACATGGCTCGCTTCCTCGTTACAGGCTACCACATCGTCGAACCGGACCTGCCTCCGGGCCTGAACAGTCGGATCGCGGACAAACTGGATGAACTGGCGGCCAATCCAGGCGACGCCATCACCGAGGTGGTGCCCGATCTGTGGCAGGTGGTGGAGCATCCACAGGTGCGAGGGGCGCTTATCAGCTTGTTGGGCGAAGACTATACAGTAAACTCGCACCGGCACTGGCATTGCAAGCTGCCTGGATCCGGCGCGATGCAGTGGCACCAGGACAGCACCAACAATCGCAATACCCAGATCGATCGGCTGCTGGGGCTCTACTATCCTCACGATATTACGGCTGACATGGGCCCTACGGTGATTGTGCCGGCAACGCAGTTTCGGAACGCGCCTACGGACAGGATGGCAACCTATTCGAACATTCGCGGGCAAGTACCGCTGACGGTCAAGGCCGGTACGGTGGCCTTCACCCATTATGACCTTTGGCATGGAACAGCCAGCAACAGGTCGAGCATCAAGCGCCATATGATCAAGTTCCTCTTCAATCGCGCCAGCGGGAACTCGGCCCCTTCATGGAATCATGACCCTGAGGCGCTGAACCGGCCGCGTGACTGGGACGCCCGGGATAGGGCGCAGGATGCAGTCAACATTCTCTCTTTTGGCAACCCACTTGGTGTCTCACAGAGCGACCATTACAAGGAGAGGACCATACGACAAGCATGCTGGCAAGAGCTGCTTGGGCAGAGGGCGGCAAATTGAGGCCCAGGAGCGAGAATCATTTGCTTCTCGGCGAGGATAGGAAAGTGAAGGCAATTTCCCTCTTTGCAGACAAGAAATTTTGGCTCATTGAATTACAACCTTACTGACGGCAATTACCGCCGTTTAACAGACAGGACTGGGATAGAATCGGAAAATGGATGAGCTTTCTAGCTTCAATCGTGAACGCTGGAACGGGTTGGCACGTGCCGGAATACTCTACTCGCGACCCAAACTCGACTTGGATGAAGCCTCGGCACGAGAGATGGTGGACGAGGCCGGAATTATGGGCGACGTGCGCGGCAAACGCGTGCTTGTTCTCGCCGGGGGCGGTGGTCAGCAGTCGGCGGCAATAGGCTTGCTTGGCGCGAAGGTAACGGTAATGGACCTTTCGGACGAACAGCTTGCGAACGACAAGCGTGCGGCCGACCATTACGGTCTCTCGCCCGTGCTTTTGCAGGGTGATATGCGGGATCTTTCACGCTTCGAAGAGGACGCCTTCGATATCGTTTACCAGCCATTTTCGATCAACTTCGTGCCGGATGTTCGCCCTGTTTTTGCCGGCGTGGCTCGCGTGCTGAAGGCGGGAGGAATCTATCACGTCCAGTGGCACAATCCCTATACGCAGACTTTCAATCCTGACGACTACGATCCCGTAAGAGGGTACTCTTCCAACTCAGTCTACGACGACGGAGAGGTCGACGTTGTCGCTATTTTTGGCAGCGACACCTGGGGTGTAGAGGGCGAAAATGGAGACAAGATCGAAGTGCCCGGGCCGCGTGAGTTCCGGCACACGATGAAAACTTTCATCAACTGCCTGATTGAGGGCGGATTCGAGATTCTTGCATTCGACGAGCACAGGACGTGGGATGAGAATCCGGAGCCGGGGACATGGGAGCACTTCAAGGCGGTGAGCCCGCCTTATCTGGCTTTCTGGACGAAGAGAAAGTGCGAAGGCGATTCATAGTTTCCTGGACCAGACCTTGACAGCCCATAGCTCTAAGAGGGAAAACTGAACGAATCACCCGTTTCTTCAATCTCCCTTTTTAACAGTTTACGGTGCTCTGACAGAGCTTCCTGGTGGGTTGGTTCGTAGGCGAGGTTTCGCATTTCGCCAGGGTCATCCTCCAGATCAAAAAGTAGTTCAGGCCGTTCGCCGTGCGAAAAGACGAGATATTTGTAGCGGGCCGTACGGAGCATGCGGCCCTTTTTCGTGTCATCATCCATGAAAGCCTGCAGCTCTGTCACTACGCTGGCCCGGCCCGGAAGTGCGGGATCCTCAATTACAGGGCGAAGGCTCTGGCCGTGTAAACCTGGGGGCAGCGCGATATCTGCATAGTCACACAGTGTAGGCAACAGATCCAGCCCCGAGACAAGATGCGTACGGTCGATTCGGTCTTGTGGAACCGAGCCCGGAAGCCGCATCACAAACGGCACTCTGACCACCTCCTCCCATAGCATCAGTTTAGTAACCCATTTGTGGGCCGCCACTCCTTCTCCGTGGTCGCTGGTCAGTACCACCAAGGTGTTACTTGCAAGACCACTTTCCTCAAGGGCATCGAGCAGCCTGCCTAACTGTTGGTCTACGCGTTCTGTCAGGCGGTCGTAGGCGTACAGGTACCGGCGCCATTCGGTTTCGCCCCAATCATGTGTCCAACTCATCTCGGGACCGTATTCGGTTCGGTGGCGGCACAGCTCTACAAATTCAGGCTCGTCGGCAACTGGTTGGAAGTTTGCGGGTAGCGGGGGCAGGTCGCTGTCTGGCGCAATGTCGACTATGTGATGCCACTCCATTACCCAGTAGCAGATGTCGTGAGGATTGTGGAGTGAGGCAACCAGCAGGAAGGGTTCAGCGGCGCCGGTCTCTTGCGGACTTTGGTTATGCAAGAACTCCGCAGCATGCTCTGCCCAAATCGGATCGGTGTCGCTTCCAAGTTGAGGCTGAACGCCTTGAGGGTACTCGTCGCAGAGAAATTCAAAGCCCTGCATGCCGCCCAGCTGTTGGATGCCTTTCAGGGGTCTAGGCCCAAGGTGCAGCTTTCCAGAATAGAAGGGGCGATAGCCCGCTTGGCGAAAGTGTACTCCCATTGTAGGGATACCCGGCCTGACATCAGGTCCATTGACCTCTACGCCGGTTTCATGCGGCAATCGCCCTGAGAGCAAGCTGCCGCGAGCAGGGCCGCAGACCGGGGCTGGGCAGTAGGAGTTCCAGAAGCTTAGGCCGCTGTGAACGAGCGAGTCCATATGGGGCGTTTGGACACGCGGGTTGCCGTGCGCGCCGAGCGCGCTATGTGTCTGCTGATCTGTGAGGATGACAAGGATGTTTGGCTGGTTTGGCATGGCAGTCACAATGAGGGTGGGCTGATCAAGTGTTTAGAATAGCAGGGGACGACGCGATAAGTCCCCAAGAAACTCCTATCGTCAAAGTAAGAACTGCAGGCGGCCGGGATGGCGAACGCTTGAAGAATCGCCCTGGCATAACAGGAGTGACCTGAAAGCTCCGTCGCCGATACTGAGCGTACCGGGACTTCAGGGCTCGCACAAACGACGCTGGTGCTCCGATTCGCGACATGTTTAGGGGAGCAGCGAAAAGACGGGTCGGAGAGGAAAAGTCGCTTTAGCAGATCTCCTCAGTTGAGCAGCACTAAGCGGTGTCGCTGCTATGAGCGACTAGGTTCCGTTGACATTTTGGGAAGGCTGTTCAGATGTCAACATGAACTGAAAGCCTGCAGGCCTGTTAGGGATGTTTCTCGCTTGAATGTTGAATTAGACAAAACCATTTGATCCGCGAAGTCACGCGAAGGGTCGCGAAGAACACCTTTTTGTCCGCGGAGGACGCGGAGAACACCAGAGGCGTATCGAATATTCTTTGCGCAGCTGCGCCGCCCTTCGAAGATCAGGCGTAATTTGCACCCGGAAGTCGCTGTTCAGACAAAAGTCAACGAGCCCTAGACACATAGCGGACGCCTATTCCCTTGGCTGGCTTCTCGTCGTACTGCAGAGGAAGAAAGTCAATAAACGACCTTCACCCCTGGCTTCCACGACCGCGACTGCGCGTTCTGCCGGGCTCATGCCCAAGGCTTTGTCCCCGTCTTGACTGACCACTTGATGCAGCGTCGTGTCTCCGCTTTCCCAATTTGTTGGAGGCCGACTTTTCTTCCAGCTCTTGAAGTGTGCCTTTGCCTATCTGCAGCCTGTTTTTTGCGGCTGGCTGAGGGGAGTCAGTCAGTCCTTGTATTGGCATCGTTGGCCGCCCGGGCTGATTTATCGCGTTTAGCAACTTATTTGCGTCTTCCGCTGAAATCTTGCCACTTTCCAGCATCTTCAATATGGCCGCGCGTTCCTTGTCCATCGTGTCTACTCCTTGACAGTTGATACGCCTGTCCTAGCGTTTCCCAAGAGCAGCTTACCTGCTTGATTGGCACTGAGAGACTATGCTGCCAGCGGTACTGCTCTGAAGCAGTTGTTTCTGGTCCAAGCGGTTCGTGTGTAAACCCATGCTAAGGAGACGGGTCGAATTCCTGGTAATTTTCGATTTTTCAGCCCAATTGTGGGCAACCGTGAAAGAGGCCGGCAGAAGTGAACTCTCTCGCCTCATGCCTGTCCTTTGGCAGGGCACCTGGTCAATCGAATTCTTTCCCTCTTCTGGCGTTGTCAGAACTGCAAGAGGAGCCTGGACCACCTTTTGAAATGCTTAAACGACTGTTAAGCGTCCTGCTCTTGCGTTTAAGCGCTTAGATAAGAGGTTAACCCGTCAATTCGATTTGGTATGGGCATTCAGGAAATCCAAGCACTCGCTTTCATTCTCTTTCGCAGTGCAGCGAATCACTTTGAAGACTTCGAAGTACTTGGCCGTTTCAAGAGGCCCTTCTCGAGAACGGCATGGTCCATTTCGTCCGGCAACTTCGATTTCACTCCTGATATGTTAGAGCCAAGTTACTTGGACGTCGTCGCAACTGGATGAGCGCTTCTCAAGAAGTTTCCGCGTCAGGTGGTTCCTTCAATGGGAGACAGCTTAGTAAATTATCTTGCAACTGTCAACATAATCATTAATTTTTCACGGTTCTTACGACGCAGCCGCAGAAAGAGTGTGCCTCGACCAACTCTTCGTCTTCGCCGCCAGTCAGGCTTTCGGAAGGCGTATTCGGTTGGCGGTACTACTGGGGAACTGCAGGGGAACTGCGGGGGAACTACAGGGGAACTGCAGGGGTAGGGGTGGTAAGACAGCGAGGGGGGGAGGAGACACTGTTGGCTAGACACTTTGCTGGGTTTGCTTGCGTCGTTCAGGGTTGTGAATCAGATTCGGCTCAGTAGTTACTCTCGGATTGGCTAAGACTTTGGATTGTGAGACTGCCTTACTTACCGGGCCTGGCGCAGATTTCCTGGCAGGCGTTTGGGAGCGCAATGGCAAGGAACTGTTTTTCCCTCTTCCTCCTTGCTTATTTTGGCGTGATAGCAGACAATTTTCGGGTTGAACGGCATATGTAGGTTTTGCAACCCATTTCAAATCAAAGTGAATACAAGGAGTCACTTGAATGCTCTATAAAAGTTTCGGCAAACTCGGCTGGCCCGTTTCCGCGGTGGGGCTGGGCGCTTGGAACATTGGTAACCAGTGGGGCGACATTGACGATGTCACGGCATGGTCGACCGTGCGGGCGGCGTACGATGCCGGCATGACCCTTTTCGATGTGGCCGAGTCCTACGGCTTCCCCAACGGCCTCTCGGAGATGCGGGTAGGCCATGCGCTGACCGGAATCCGCCACAATGTGATACTGGTCAGCAAGATCGGCAACTGGGGCCAACGCACCGGCGGCGCTATACCCAAGACGGGCGTTGACTCGATCCGAATCTCCGGCCACGCAATTCTTGGCAGGCTTCGAACCGACTGGGTGGACGTAGTTCTGTGCCATAAGGGGGACCTCGGCGACCCGACAGTATTTCTGGAGGGGTTCGAGGCGCTGAAGGATGAAGGCTGCCTGCGCGCTTACGGCATCTCTACCAACGACCTTGACGTGCTCAAACGCTTCAACCGGGAGGGTACCTGCAGTGTAGTGCAGGTGGATTACTCCCTGCTCAACCGTGCGCCCGAAGGAGAGTTCCTTCCTTACTGCCAGGAGCATGGAATTGCAGTGATGGTGCGCGGCCCCCTCGCCAAAGGACTCCTTTCCGGCCGTTACGCCCAAGGTTCGGTCTTCACCGACTCAGTGCGGGCAAGTTGGAATGAAGGCGGCGCCCAGCAGGACCAGTTCGAGGCCCGCGCGGAGCAGGTCGGCCGCCTCAGCGAGGTCGTCTCGCCCGGTGAGGAAATGGTCCAGGCTGCGATCCGCTATACTTTCACCCATCCGGCCGTGTCCGTGTCAATCCCCGGCGCCAAATCGCCGGCGCAGGCGCAGACAAACGCGGCGGCGGGCAGCCGGGCACTGACAGACGCCGAGGCCGCGAGCTTACGAGAGGCTATCGGCGGTTAGCTCCTGTCGGGCAATGGTATCGATGACTCTGCGATGGCGTGCCAAGCAAGCCCAAGAAAGTCGTCGATTTCCTATAAGTAGGCTGGTGCAGGAAGATGAGGGCGTCGGCAAGACCGCGGTTGCATTTCGAATACAGACAGACCCAAAACATCGAATTCGCAGGAGCAATGCTGGGGAAACGCCATGAAAATCACCGACATAAAGACCTATCCTGTTTGGGTAGGGCAACGCAATCAGATGATCGTCAAGGTAGAGACGGACGAGGGGCTGTATGGTTATGGAGAGGCGGGCTTGTCCGGCCGTGAGTTGGCGGTTATAGGCGCGGTAAAGCACTACCGGGAGTTCTTGATCGGTCGCGATCCGCTACGCATGGGGGCGTTGTGGCAGGAGATGTACCGCAGCCAGTATTTTGAGGGCGGTCGCGTGCTGACGGCCGCCATATCGGCCATAGACATTGCTCTGTACGACATTGCCGGCAAAGCGCTCAACGTGCCTGTCTACCAGCTGCTGGGCGGAAAACAGCGGGAGCTGGTCCCCTGCTTCGCGTCTACGGGAGGGTCAACGAAAGATCAGTTGATCGACAACGTTAAGTTGCTGGTGGATTTGGGGTGGCCGGCGATACGGGCTGGCCGGAGCCCCAACAGAGATGAGAATGCGCCTGATCATCTCTTCGAACCGCGCGAATCGCTGGGCGTAACGGCTGAGTGGCTGACAGCAGTTCGGGCAGCGATTGGCCCGGATCCCGTATTGGGGATCGACTACCACCATCGTTTGAGCGTGGCGGAAGCCGCTTCATTCTGCCAGCGCATGCCCTCGGGAACGCTGGACTTTCTGGAAGAGCCGATCCGCGACGAGACTCCGGAGGCCTACGAAGCCCTTCGACGCATGACCGACGTTCCCTTTGCCATCGGCGAGGAGTTTGCGAGCAAGTGGCAGTTTCTTCCCTATATCGAGAGAGGGATCACGCAGTTTGCGCGCATTGATGTCTGCAATGTAGGCGGGTTAACCGAAGCGGCGAAAGTAGCGGCCATGGCCGAGGCCCACTACATCGACCTGATGCCTCACAATCCGCTCGGCCCCATTTGCAGCGCGGCTACGGTGCACCTGGCAGCGGCTGTGCCGAATTTCGCCTGGCTGGAGGTGCGGGTATCGCCGACTGAAGAAGGTCGATTCTACGACGCCGACTGGTTCCCTGTGCAGCCGGAGCTGGACGGGTTCCATTATATTGTGCCGGACGGCCCCGGCCTTGGTGTAGAGTTCAACGAGGAGCGCGCGCAGGCGGAAGAGTTCCGATTCTGGGAGGCGCCCCATCTGCGGCGCCGCGATGGCTCTCTCACCAACTGGTAGCGTTGCTGGTAAGGGAACATGGTACGCAGCCGCGGCAGGGAAACTGCGGTGCGTCTTCTTTTCTTGATGCTGAAATTTGGGATGTGAATGGGAATGAACATAAAGCAGGCCGTGCCCTTTTTCAGGGTTTCAGATATGAAGGAATCCATTCGCTTTTATGTGGATGGATTGGGTTGTGAGTTCAGAGACAAATGGGAGCCGGACGGGCAGCTGCGCTGGTGCTGGCTGACTCTGGGAGAAGCTGCGTTGATGTTGCAGGAGTTTCCCACTTCAGGACACGATTCGTGGACTCCGTCAGGGAAAGTAGGCGAAGGCGTCACGATCGTTCTCATCTGCGAGGACGCGTTGCAATTTTATCGACAGGTCGTGGAGCGCGGTCTTTCCGCTTCGCAACCATTTGTGAGCAATGGGATGTGGCTCACCTCCCTGACCGACCCGGATGGCTACCGGCTCGACTTTGAGAGCGATACCGATGTACCCGAAGGTACGCGTCTGGGTCAGGAAAGCGGGTAGGTTCATATAACTGCAGGGACCTGACTGTGGGTTTAGTGACGGACTTTTCGATGCGACGCCCAGTGAAGGAGCTGCCTGGGCTCAGATGACGGCAGCGTCTTGGTTTAGCAGTCATGCGATATTGCCGTGTCGGATTCGCGACCATCCAAAAGAGTTGCCCCCGCCTACGGTAGGCGGGGGCAACTGGTTGAGCCGGGCCAGGCTCCTGGTGTGTATCTGGGTAGTAGAATGGTGTCGTACTCTCGTACGCTCCCGCCTGTCTTGGCAGCCTTAGTTGTACGGTTCGACACGTGGCGCGGCGGCGACTGCATCGACCTCCGGCTGTGACGGCTGGGAACTGTAAGTTCCTTCCACACTTGGGTCAACTTGAACTTCTGCCACCTGGCGGCCGTCGCTATGGGTGCCGCACCAGGTAGAAATCAGGCTGCTGTTGGGCAGAGTCAGGAAGCTCAGGCTCTTTGTACTGGCGGTTGATGCGACGACCGCAGTCTCCAACGAGAAGTAGGTGCTCGAGTCAGCGTTTGACCGGTAGTAAAGTGTGTATAGCCCGGTACATATATCAGAGTCAATCCAGCTAACCTCGAGCTCGATATTGCCATTGGATGGCAGGGAAACTTCAACTGTAACCGAATTGGCGGCGGGTTGCTGGGTAGAAGGTACCTGCTCTGGGTCGGCCTCCTGCTGTACTTCTGCCGCTGGTTGTGTAGCGGCGACTTGCGGTATTGTAGCGGCCTGGGTATCCGTCGATGGTACACTTGCTGTGACAGTCAACAGATCTGATAGCGGTCCGGCGAGATAGGTCAGGTCGCGGTAGATCCACCCCTGTGTCCCCGCAGTGTCATACCTTACCTTAACCCAGTCTTCATTGGGATTGAAGGCAACGATCTCGACCCAATCTCCTTCATTCAGAGTAGCCACAAGACTGTTGGTGGTGTCCGGCCCTGATCGCACATTGAGGAGTGCCGTGTTCGCGATTGCAACGGGCAGCATCTCTAATTCCGCGGTTGTGATGCGTTTTACATCGTCCAGGGTTCCCACGAGAACGGTAAGATCCTAGCGTATCCAGCCCAACTGGTCCAGGCCGTCAATCTCGACCAGATACCAGTCCTCGTCGGGACTGAGTCCTGTAATCCAGGCCCGGGTCCCTTGGCCGACCGCCTTGAGGACACTGTAGGTCTCGCCGGGCTCTTCGCGCACGTTGACCAGAGAGGGGAAGGTAACGGCTATTGGTCGATCTGAGGCGGTTGTGCTCCCCGGTTGTCCTACCTGCCAGGTTGCGACCTGTCGAACGCCGGCCAGCGATCCAACGACCGTCGTCAAGTCCTGATAGATCCAGGCCGGGTCGTCCAAGCTGTCCAACTCGACCAGGAACCATTCGTCCTGCGGGCCGATGCCGACAATTTCGGCCCTCGTGCCCTGCGTAACCGTTGTAACGACGTCGTACTCGGTACCCGGACCGCTGCGCACATTCATGATAGCTGGAGTGGTAACAGCGATCGGGTTTGTAGTTCCGGTGGCAATCCCATCAATCTCAGCTTGCGTATACTGCTTGACGCTTGCAAGCGATCCTGTCACGGTTGTCAGTCCAGCGTAGATCCAGGCAGGTTCGCTGAGCACGCCCAACCTGACCTTATACCATTCGGAGTTGGGCCCGATCCCTATGATCGTAGCCTGCGTTCCCTTGGGAACGGTTGTCAGGATGTCGTAGGTGAGGCCCGGCCCAGAGCGCACGTTCAATATGTCAGGCGATGTGATGGCCAGAGGGCCATCGCCGGCAAACGGAATGAGGTCGATTTCCCACTGTTCCAAAATGCGGACCCCATCAATGGAGCCTTCAACCGTGGTCAGATCCTGATAGATCCAGACCATGCCGTCAACCCCAACGATTTGGACCTGGAACCAGTCGTCGGCAGGATCTCTGCCATAGATGTTGGCGCGCGTCCCTTCTGGGACGGTCGTTATTACTTCGTAATTGAGTCCTGGCCCTCTTCGCACATTGAGTATGATTGGTGTTGTAATCGCGACTGGAACGGATGTCGTCGACCACTGCTGCTGTTGTGACGTAGAGTAAGATGACGGGGGAACATATCTCTGCTGATTGTTCGAGTTCCCCTGGTTACCTGAGTTGCTCTTGCTACCTGAGTTACCCCCACCCTGGTTGCCACCGCCCTGATTACCGCCGCCCTGATTGCCGCCACCCTGGTCATCTCGGCCTTGGTTGCCGCCGCCCTGGCTGCCAAGTCCCTGGTTGCTGCCGGCACTTTGAACAGTAATCGTGAATGCATCGCTGGCGGAGTAGAAGTCGCTGTCGGTCACCGTGTAGGTGATAACTGTCGTCCCCGTAATGGTGGGCGTTCCCGTTATAGTGCGCCTCAACATTATGAATTCCAGGCCGGCGGGCAGGGTCGTGACCCTATAGGCGTAAGGCAGTGACCCTCCACTTGCAAAGGGCAACTGTTGCTCGAAAAGTTCACCTACTGTCGCGGTGTATCCTGTCACATCGACGACTGTCAGTGTTTGTGGACTCTGTGGGTTGGTGCCGCTATTTCCTGAATTGCCTGGTTGATTTGACTGCGCTGCATTGACAGTAATGGTGAATTCATCGCTGACAGAGCCGGAATTGTCGTCATGCGCCGTATAGGTGACTACCGTCGCGCCTTCAGTTGTAGGCGTTCCCGAAATCGTGTGTGTCCCACTGTTGAATGTCAGGCCGTCGGGCAGGGTGGAGACGCTATACCTGTAGGGAGGTGTTCCTCCATTTGCCGCGGGTAGTTGCTGCGTGAATTGCTCTCCGACGGTGGCTGAGAAACCTGTTGAGTCATAAAGGGTCAGTGCTGGCGGGTTCTGAGGGTCGCCGCCATTGTTGCCACCATTGTTGCCGCCATTGTTGCCGCCATTGTTGCCGCCATTGTTGTCGTCATTGTTGTCGTCATTGTTGTCGTCATTGTTGACCAGAGTTTGATCCAGGTCGGTCACGGTTATCTTGAACGTGACGCTGTCTTGATCGTTGTCTTTGTCGGAAACAGTGTAGGTAACGTTTGCAATCTCAACTTGGGTGGGAGTTCCGGTTATGACGCGCGTGCTTGCAATGAAGTTTAAGCCGGCTGGCAGACCGGTCACGGTGTATTCGAGCGGGGGCCTGCCTCCGGATGCGGCTGGAAGCGTGAGTGTGAACAGTTCGTCCTTCATTCCTGACGAATCTGAGACGTTTGACAGAGACGGTAGTGCATAGACGTTGATCGTAAAATCTTTAGCAGCGGAGTCACTGTCGTTGTCAAAAACTGTATAAGTTACGGTTGTTGCGCCGGCCGAGTCTGGCCTGCCGGACAGGATTCGCGTTGTCAGGTTGAAGGACAATCCGGACGGCAAAGCCGAGATCGTATACGAATAGGGTGGGTCTCCGCCCGTACCTGCCGGCAACGTTGCCAACAGACTGTTGCCGACTTTCAAGTGCATGTCGCCTATGGACGGTGTTGATGGCGTGTTGTCTGCTGCGACATCCAGCTCGAAAGTTTGCGATACTTCGTCGAGGTCGCTGTCCGTCACGGTATAGGTAACCTGGTGCACGCCGGTCTGGCTCGCGTTGGGCGTGCCAGCGAGTCTTTTCGTGGCCAAATTGAATGTGAGCGTGTTGGGATGCCCTGAAATCGTATAGGTATACGGGGCGTTCCCGCCAGTCGCGCTGGGCAGCGTCACCGCAAAAGGATTGCCCACTCGCAAATCGAAGTCGGGGATCTCGTAGGGGAATGCAGGTGCTGTGTCCCCTTCACTGACGGTGATCTTGAATTCGCGGCTCGCGGTGTCTCCGTCCTCGTCCTCTACTGAGAATGTGACGGTGATGTCTTCAATCACCGTCGGCGTACCAGTGATGGTCAGTGAGGATTCCACAAAAGACAGGCCGGTCGGCAGAGGGGTGGCATCGTAGTCGAACGGCGCCCTTCCGCCTGAGACAGCGGTCAGCACAAGTGTGAATACGTCATCCTTCGTTGCCATGAAGTCTTGTACAGCTTGCAGGGAAGGCATTGCGAATACTTCGATGAAGAAGGTCTGCCGCGCGACGTCTTCGTCCTCGTCGGTTGCTGTGTAAGTTACTTCATATCTGTTGGCAGTCGTCGGTGTACCTGTGATCGTTCGAGTGGATGTGACGAAGGTAAGACCAGGGGGCAGCCCAGTTGCATTGTATTCGAGGTCACCGTCGCCGTTGGTGCCAGCGGGTAACTGAAGGGTGAACAGTTTTGTCAGCTTGGCGTGGGTGTCGGTTATGGTCGCCAGTGTTGGCTGAAGATCGGCGGCGACTGCGATCGTAAAGGTCTCGCTCGCATCGTCGCCGTCATCGTCCTGCACCTTGTAGGTTACGGTCGGTGATTCCACGGTAGTCGGCGTGCCCGTGATCGTGCGAGTCGATTCGGTAAAGCTGAGGCCGTTCGGTAGGTTTGTTACGGAGTATTCCAGCGGCGTATCGCCCCCTGTTGCCGCCGGCAGCACTTCACTGAACGGCGAACCTACTCTGGCCGTAAATCCTGATATGGTGGAAAGTGACGGCGTCAAATCGGCTGCGACCGCGATCGTGAAAGTCTCGCTCGCTTCGTCGCCGTCATCGTCGCGCACCGTGTAGGTCACGGTCGGAGATTCCTCGGCTGTCGGCGTGCCCGTGATCGTCCGTGTCGTCTCGATAAAGCTGAGGCCGTTGGGTAGGTTTGTCACGGAGTATTCCAGCGGCGTGTCGCCCCCTGTCGCCGCCGGCAGCACCTCGCTGAACAGCGACCCTACTCTGGCCGTATATCCCGATATGGTGGAAAGCGTCGGCTTTTGGTCGGCAGCGACTGTGATTGTAAAGGTCGTACTCCCTTCGTCGCCGTCATTGTCGCGAACCGTATAGGTCA
>Ga0209544_1003009_pt1 | contig 13817 bp, 8 predicted proteins | sample MesohylPK_FD_187297 | JGI IMG/M metagenome (GOLD analysis project Ga0209544, IMG submission 187297) | Host-associated microbial community of the marine sponge Aplysina aerophoba from Gulf of Piran - sponge mesohyl, lysed by proteinase K... | ecosystem: Host-associated > Porifera > Sponge >...
GGCGAGATCGAGGATCATCTGAACCCCGAGTCGCTCCAGGTTCTGAAGGACTGCAAGCTGGAGCCGAGCCTCGCTGGCGCCGAGGTCGGCGACCGCGTCCAGTTCGAGCGGCTCGGCTACTTCTGCGTCGACCCGGACAGTACGCCCGACGCGCTGGTGTTCAACCGGACGGTGACGCTGCGGGATACCTGGGCGAAGATCGAGCGGGCGCAGAAGGCAGCCGGGAAACGCTGAGCTTCGGTGCGACCCGACACCGCTGCCGACACCCGCTCGGCGCTACAGCATGCAGGAGCGGCACTGGATCGTCTCCGACGAACGGTGAACCAGTACGACGCCGGACAAGCCGAACGGCTACTCGCCGCACGCGTCTGTCTCGACGAACTGGAAGAGCGACTGAAGCGGCAACCCCACATCGAGACCGCAGCGCTTCACGACCTCGCCCAAAGGAGACCCGAACTGGACAAGCTTCGCCGGCTCGGCGCCACCGAGCCACGTCGGGAAATCGACTTCTTCCGGATGCTCGGGGTTCACCATGCTGAAGAGGCCCATTCCAACTTCCTCGGCTGGCTCCTCGATCCCGAGGAAACCCACGAAACTGGCAGCACCTTCCTCAGGGAGTTCCTGGCCAAGACCGCGAAGACAGCGGAAGAGCAGCGCATGTCCGGAATCGGCCTCTCGCGAGTGCAGGCAGCGGACTGGTCGGATACCGAAGTCAGGCGGGAATGGAAGTACATCGACATCCTGCTCTTGAACGAGCGGGAGAAGATCGTTTGTGCCATCGAGAACAAGATCCGGGCGCCCGAAGGCATAAGCCAAGAAGGCGTGAGTCAACTCACCCGCTACCGACGACTGCTAGAAGCGGAGTTCCCGAACCATGAGCGGCACTTCGTGTTCCTGACGCCGTCTGGCATGGAATCAGGCATCAAAGACGAGCGGCGCTTCTGGATACCCGAGGGCTACGCCGCCATTCATCAAACGCTAGAGGACCTGGTCGAACAAAGCGATGCGTTGGAGGGGTCCGACGCGGGCTACGCCCTGGCCCAGTACGTAACAACCCTGCGGAGGAACATCGTGACATCGGAAAGCGAAGTCGCCAAGCTAGCGAGGCGAATCTACCTGGAGCACCGAACGGCCCTGGAACTTGCCTTTCGACACAAGCCGGACTACAAGGCCGAACTCGGCCAGATGCTCAAGGAGGCCATCGCTGAGATCGATGGCTGGCTACTAGACTGGTCTACGCCCGCGTTCGTCCGGTTTCGGCCTACGAGTTGGGACCGCTTCGACCCTCAGCGTTCTGGCACGGGCTGGCCACCCTCCAAGACTCTGATCCTGTTCGAGGTCAACTGCGGAGAGGATCCGCTCAATTCGAAGCTACAGCTGTGCCTAGGGCCGGGCGAGAGCGCACCAATCCGTGAACAGGTCTTCGACCGCGCTCGACAGGACCCTTCCGTGTTCAGAGCCGGCGGTCGTCTGCAGGACTACACACACCTGCTCAAGCCTGTGGACCTTCTGGAGGAGGAGGACTTCGGCCCCGCATGGGACAGCGGCGCAACCGCAACCAGACTTCGCGATCGGTTGAGCCGCTTCTTCGAGGAACAGTTTCCAGCGATAGACGAACTCATTGCCGGTTGTCTCGAGAACGCCGACTCCAGCTAAGGGCCCGATAGAGCCACGGCCGGAACGGCCCGTCACACACTCATCCGGCAACGCTCAGGGAACGAGTGGAGCCACCCTTGGAATGCGTAACGGATCCTGGAGTGCCGCCATGCCCAGTCCCTGGAGGTTCGTGAAGATCAGTTCTCCTCTCGAGACCTCATAGCCGCTGAGCTGCGATCAGACTGGTGGCGCGCTCCGCCGGATGCAATGGGTCAGGTCCACGACGCGCGCTCCCGGGGCCTTCTCGTAGTCTTCAGGGTGGCAGGTCATCACGACGACCTGGATTCTCCTGGCCGCCTCGCCGAGCAGGTCCCGAAGCCAAGCAAGTCGCAGCCTGTCGCTCTGCGTCAACTGATCGTCGAAGATGACGAAGGTGCCCAGCGCCTCGGCGATGGAGATGCGCAGCAGGGTCGCGATCTGTTCCCTCGTGCCGACGGAGAGGTCGGCGAACCTGCGCTCCGCTCCGGCAAGACGGATGCCCATCGCGTCGAGATCCGGGCCGATCGCCATGCCGCCGTAGCGGCCGCCGGTCAGGTCCGAAATGCGTTCGCTCACCGGATCGACAAGAGCCCGGCCGAGGTGCGCGGTCTCCTCCTTCTCCACATCCAGCAGGGTCACTCCCAGGAGTTTCCAGGCCTCGTACTCGATTTCAAGGTCTCCCTCCCGTTTCCGGACCGCCTCGACCCGCTCCCGCGCTTGCAGCGCCTGCTCCTCGGCGTAGGCGCCGCCGACCTGCTCCAGAGCGCCGCGCTGCCGTAGCAGCGCAGCTTTGATTCCCGCAACGGCCTTCCCGGCCTCCTCCGCTTCGCGGGCGATCCCTTCCACCTCCGCGGCATCGACGGTCGGTGTTTCCTCGAGGTCCTCCTCAAGCTCCGCGAGCACCTTCCGCCACCGTTCCCGTTCCTCGCGAGCGGCCGCAGCGTCCTCCCGTTCCCGAACGCCCGCCAGCAATTCGACCTCGCCCTTCAGGCGGGCCAGCGACTCGCGAGCAGCGGAAAGCTCCAGAGCTGCCTCGTCCCGCTCGGCGACGGTGGCGGCGTGATCATTCTGGAGCGCCTCAACTTGGTCACGTGCCTCCTCGACCTCCGATGCGGCTTCGGCACGCACAGCGCGGAGTGTGCCCTCGGCCGCCCTCAGGCGGCGCTCCATCTCCGAGCGTCGCCGCTCCGCGTCCGCAACCACGCCGCGCCAATCGAAGTCGGCCCGCGACAGGTCATCCCGGTGGGCGTCTCGCTCCTGTCGGTCGCGTTCCAGGTCGCCCGCAGCCCGCTCGACCGTCGACCCCAGCTCTCGGCTGCGCTCTCGCCGTTTGTCGACCTGCGCCTCAAGCTCCTCGATCTGCTTCGAGACGTCCGATTCCGGCCTCGGCTGCACGCCCATGCTCCGGAGGTGCTCCTCCACCGTTATGCCGTCCCCAAGCGCCTCCGCCAGCTCCCGGCGGCCGCTGTCCCGGGCACCACGGGCCAGAGCTTCCTCGCGTTCTAGCGCCTCCATGCCTTCGGCCCGTATTCGCGCCTCGGCAGCGCTTCGCTCCCGCTCTCCCGCTCTGCCGAGCATGGACTCGGCCCGCCGTGGGAGTTCCTCGAGTTCCGCGTACGACGAGACGCCCGCCCGCTCAAGGAGCGGCCGCCGGACGGCTCGGAGCTCTCGCTCGGCGACCTCAGCCGCCGCGGCGAGCTCCCTGTCACCGCCGCGCACACGCACCACACCGACGCCCGGGAAGTCGACCTGCAACTCGCGCCGAGCCTCGATGTCCGTGTGCCGTCCCTCTCCGATTCGCGCGGCGTCGGCCTGGCCGTCCGCCCGTACTTCGGCCGTTACGCCCACTTCCAGTTCCAGATCGACGGCGAGGCCCACGGCGAGTTTCTCCCGGGCGAGTCGTCGATCGTCCTCCGCCGTCTTCAGACGCTCGAACTCCTCGCGGTCCGGCGCTTGCAGATCGGCGGCCGCCTTTCGCAGAGTCGCCGCCTCGTCCTCGGCGGCCTCTGCCGCTTCCAGGTGCTTCCGCGCCTCCCCCTGATCTCGAACGCGACGCTTCAGGTCCTCCGCCAGAGCGAGGAAGCGGGCGGTCAAGAGCTCCACCCGAAGCGCCTCGAGCCGATGCCCGTCGGTCACCGTCTCCCGTTCCGCCGCCTCGATCGCGCCCTGCGCCTGAGCTTGGTTCCGCTCTGTCGCCTCGATGCGGCCGTCCAGTTCCCCGACCTGGCGGTCGATGTCGGCGAAGCGCTCGGCATCCCGGACTTGGCGGTCGAACGTCTCCAGCTCGGCGGCGACCTCCAGCCGGGCGTTCTCCGCTTCCTGCTCCCGCAGCCGCCGGCCCTGCTCGTCGCCTCCGGCCTCCAACTCGCGAATCCGAGCCCGTGCCTCCTCCAGCCGCTCGCCGAGACGAACGACCTTCTCCACAAGGCCTTCATGTTCGGTCGACAGTTCGGCGATCCGGCCGCGCGCCTCGTCCGCCTCTCCTGCCTTCTCGTTGCGGGTCCGAATCTCCTTCTCGATCCTCAACACGTCCACTTCCGCCGCCCCGAGGCGGTCCCGCGCCTCGTCGCGGCGACGATGCCGCTCCAGAGCCTCTTGCGCCTCCCCCAGCTCTCGCGCAGCCGTCGCTTGAGCCTCTTCCGCCTCGGCCAGCTCCCGCTGCAGGTCGTTCACCCGTTCGCGAACGCCCTTGCTCTCGTCCCTCCGGGAGCGGACCTCCTGCTGCCGGGTCTCGGCGGCCCGGAGTTCCGCCTTCAACCGAGTCCACCTTCTCCTGGACCGCGTCGAGCAATCTCCTCAGCCGGGGATCCTCGGACAGGCCTTCGAGCACGTGCATCAACTGCTCGCGGCCGGATTCCGTCGGATCGTGGGCCAGGCTGCCCTCGAGGATCGCGGCCACCTCGTCCTGACGGCCGAGGAGCGCGGTCGTAATCAGGGTGCTCGGCATGCCGCGGGCGCCGCCCTTGCCGCCCGGCGGCCGGACGCCCCAGCCGAGCATCTCGCTCAACGTGCCGTCCACTGCGCGGCCCCGCTTGTCCGTGGTGAAGTCGCGGCCGTCCCGCGAGAAGTCGAGGAAGGACTGCCCGCCTCCCTTCTTGAAGGTCTTCCGCACTCGCCACACCCTCTCCTCCCGCTCGAAGGTCAGGGCAACCGATGGCGGACCGCCGCCGTGCCAGTCTTCGAGGACGCTGGCGGCGCTCGAGCCGGACTGCAGCAGGAGGACCGCCCGCACCGCCTCAACGAGGCTCGACTTGCCAAGCTCGTTCGGCCCGTGGAGTACGTTCAGGCCGGGTCGGAGGTCGACTGCGGCGCCGGCGATGCCGGCGCAGTCAGAGACCTCAAGGCGGCGGATCCACACGGCGTCAGGCCTGGTCCCGCACCAGCCGGTAGAGATGATGGAGCGCCCGCTCCACGACCTCCGGACGCGCCAGGGCATCTTCCCGTAGGCGTTCGGCGGCCGCCTCCAGCATGGGCATCTCACTCTCGAAGTCGATCGGCGCGTCGGAGGCAAGTCGAAGCCCGCTTCGCTCGACGTCGAGCACTCCGACCAAGGGCGTCGAAGCCATCGAACCGCCCAGTTCGGTGACGACGCGCTCCGCCTCGTCGTACCCCGCCATTGGCAGTTCCATCTTGAGCACGAGCCTCATAACGGTCTTCTGCAGGTTCGGCGCCTCCTTCAGGCGACGGAGTTCGTCCATCGATCGACACGTTTCCTCCCGCCACGCCCAGCTTCCGACTCGTTCCTGGAGCACCCGAGCGCGCCGACGCCGGTCGCGCGGGAAGAAGACGATCGCCGCGTACCCGGCATCGGGCTCGTTGAAGGTCGTGGCCTCCGGCGCTCCCGGATACACGGTCGGCGCCGGCGCGTCGGGCTCGACCTCCCGGAACCCGTGCGTATCGCCCAGGGCGAGGTAGTCGAAGCCCCGTTCGGCCGCGCTGCCGCGGGCAATCGGGAAGTTCGTCTGGTGGCCCGCGACGTCGAAGGTCTGACCGTGGACCATGCCGATCCGGAACCGCTCGTCGCCGGGTTCGCGCCGGGGCAGCGAGGCGACGAGATCCGTCTGGCCGGCCTTCGATTCGCAGGGGCTCGCGTAGAGCACCGCGCCGTCCCCCAGCGGCAATTCCCACCCGCTCCGGTCCACGACATGGACGTAGTCCGGCAGGCCCTCTCGAAACGGGTGGTCGCCGTTGTACACGGCACCGTGCCCGATCGGATCGTGGTTGCCCGGCAGAAGGACGACCGACCGCCTCCAATCCCGGCGCTCGAACTCCCGGAGGAGTCCTTGCCACCAGAGCTTCTCTGGCACGGGTTCGTCGAACAGGTCGCCAGCGCATAACACGGCGTCCACGTCCCAACTCGCCGCTAGGTCGAGAATCCTGCGAACCGCCTCGAGCCGGGCTCGGGTCAGGCGCTCCTCTTGGCCCTTCTCGAAGCTCGGGAAACGTCGGCCGAGGTGCCAGTCGGCGGTATGCAGCAGTTTGAGCGCCACGTCGTTCTCCTCTAGATCGTGGACCTTCCGGCGGCCGCTCGTCATTCGGCCGCTCCGCACTCGAGCCTCGGTTCGCGGACGTCGCCTGCGATGACGAACTCCGCGGTCAATAGGCGCTCCGTCTCGGGCCGGCGATAGCGGCGGCCGTGGGCGTGCTCTCGCCAGCGCCGGTACGTCTCGTCGTCGCCCGACAGGAGCTCCTCGATCTGTTTGTCCACCGTCTCGATCTTCCCCGCAATCTCCCGTGTCCTCGCCTCCGCCCCGGCCCGGTTCTCCGCGCCGATGGCGGCGTCGCGACGGCGTTCGGCTGACGCGAGACGATCGCTCTGCCTGCCCCGTTCGCGCCGCAGCACGAGCAGACGATCCGCTAGGTACCGGTCCAGTTGGTCGATTGCCGCCTCGAAGTTGCCTTGGTCGTCCGCGGCCGCACGGCCCTGCTCCACGAAGAGTTCCTCGTCGACCACCTCGTCGAGATCGTCGGCGGCGACGCGCAGCGGGGGCCGGAACTCCCCGACATCGCTGCACGGCTGACGCAGCAGGTCGAGAGCCGCCTCCGCCGGGCGCAGCACCTCCGCGTCCTCGAACACGGCCGTAGCGAACAGCCGATCCTCCCGCTCGAAGCGGGCATTCGTCACCCGCGTCAGGGCGAGTCGACCGCGGCGACCGCGCCGGCGCCGAAGCGCCTCGGGAGCGTCCGCCGCGAGGTCGAAACGGACCCGGAAGTGACCGCTGCCCGCAGCCCGGGCTTCCTCGACCGCCGCGACGACGAGCGGATGGGCGAGATGGAGCGACTCCGTGTCGCTCAGGTCGCGGGCCGGCCCCAGGGCTACGGAGACGCCGTCGGCCAGAGGCGGCGCTGATCTCGACGCCCTGACGTGGATCACCCGGCGCCCCGCGCGTTCCGCAGTGCCCCACGGCACTCCTCTGGCGTCGAGGTAGGCGGTCACCACCCGTTCGAGCTCCGCGTCCAGCCCGGCGAGAGTCGCCGGAAGCTCCGATTCGATGCTGCGGAACACCTCCCGCACCGATTCGTCGAACCGCTTCTCGATCAACGCCGTCGTCCGTTCGCGCACCTGGTCCAGACGCTGTCTCCGCTCCTCCAGATCGTCCCGCAACCGGCGCAGTTCGTCCTCGACCTCCCGGACCGACCTCGAACGATCCCAGATGCGCCGTAACTGCCCCTCGAAATCCGGACCCAGGGCCGAGGCGAGGTCCTCGGAGGACTCGGAGCGGGGCGTCCTGAGCACAACGTCCGACATGTCGAGCACGCTGCCGAAGAGGTCGAGCTTCGTGCTGAGAATGTCGAACGTGAGCCGCTGGGCTTCGTTGTCCTTAGCCAGAAAGTTGATCACCGTGACGTCGCGCTCCTGGCCGTAGCGATGGCAGCGACCGATGCGCTGCTCGATGCGCTGCGGGTTCCAAGGCAGGTCGTAGTTCACCAGGGTGTCGCAGAACTGGAGGTTCAGTCCCTTGGCACCTGCCTCCGAGGAGATGAACACCTTGGATCGGGTGCGGAACTCATGGACTAGCGCCAGACGCACCGCGACGGCCAGGCTGGGGCGTCGTCGCGGCTCGATCTCGGATTCGACCTCCTCCCGCCATGCCTTGAGTGCCTGAAGCGCCCGCGGCGAGTCGTTGACGCCGCGAAACAGCGTGATGTCGCCGTCCGAGAGCTCGGTCCGCTCCAGCAGAAGCTCGCGCAGGTAGTCCTGGGTCGTCAACGACTCCGTGAACACGACGACCTTCCGTCGATCCTCCGGCCCTCCAAGCACGAGACGAACCGCCTTCAGCAGGCTCGCCGCCTTGCTGTCGTGCGGCAGGACGCGGGCCCGGCCCACGAAGCTCTCGACCCGCGCCAGCTCGGCCCGCACGCCAGCCTCGTCGACGGTCGACCCGTCGGCGCCGTCCTCACCGCCGGATTGAGGAGCGGGCCCGTTGACCTCCGTGTCCCCCTCCTCCTCTTCCAGGTCGCCGGCGAACAACTCCGCCGCGTCGACGCTCGCCACCCCGCCGTCGGCGAGCATCCCGCGCAGCCGCTCGGCTACCCGATCCAGGCTGTCCGCGAGCGCCGCAGTCGAGGATGCCATGCGCCGGTGGAAGCCCAACAGCAGCAACTGCCGCGAACTGCCGCTGAACGCATGAAGTGTCGGTTCCAACAGGTAGGCCGTCACGTCGTCGTAGAGCGCACGCTCCTCGGGGCTCATCGCGTACTCGAACAACCGGGCCTGACGACCGACGAACGGCTTGTCCAGGAACTCCTGGGCCTGTCGCCGGAGGGTCCGCTGGACGACGACACCAAGCCGCCTTCGCAACTCCTCGGCCTGCTCGGCGACCACCTGCCGCCCCGCGTCGTCCGCACAGAAGACGTTCTGGAAGACGGGCTTCGGGCCCAGCAGGGTGCCGGTGCGATCGACGTACTGGACCAGCCCCCAGAGTTCGGCCAGCGAGTTCTGGATCGGCGTGGCGGTCAGGAGCAGCACCGGAGTTACGCCTATGATCTTCCGCAAGCGATGCGCCACCTGCGCGTATGTGCTGTCCTCGTCGTACCCACCGTGGCGGTCGAACCGCCGGTGAATCGCGGCGAACACCTCGTGGGCCTCGTCGATCAGGCAGAGATCAAACGGCGGAGCGCTCCGCAGACGCTTGGCGCCCCGTTCGCCGCCCGCATACTCCCGGCCGGCCAGGAACACACCCGGCGCCTCGAGATCGACCGTCGGATTCGCGGCCTCCACCGCCTCGATTCCGAACAGCGTGTAGAGCTCGTTCTGCCACTGCCCGAGCAGCGGCCGCGGCAGGACGATGAGGATGCGCTCGGCACCCTCCGCCATCAACTGGGCGATGACGAGACCGGCCTCGATCGTCTTGCCCAAGCCCACCTCGTCCGCGAGGATGCAGCCGCCTTCCGGGATGCGCCGCAACGCGAACGTGACCGCGTCGATCTGGTGCGGGTTCGGGTCGACCCGCGCTCGTCGCTGCGAGGCAACCTGCCGCCTGCGCTCGCTGGCCCGTCGGGCGCGAACGAGTTCCTCCGCGTAGTAGCGACGATGGATCGGATGTGCCGGCACTTGGGGCGGTCAGCGTCGACAGCAACGCCAACGGGCAGGCGATTGTAGCTGCGCCTCAACGACGGCGCTACAGCGTCGGAAACGCCGCGCGAGCGTAAGCCGCCAGGACCTCGGCAGCGAGTCTGCTCACGCTCCAGGACCCGGAGCATGTAACTGAGCAACTCCGCGCCCCTAGACTCGCGCAGTCTTCGGTACACATAGAATCACGCTATAGTGCGTCACGAACCGTGAGGTACCGCCATGCTCTTCCGGGAACTCGTCGAGGATCAGGTCTTCTCCCCAGGACTCATCGCGGCCGAACTGCGCACTACAAAGGCAGAAATCGCCGGCACACTTGGCTTGGGGCGTGACGCCCTCTCGCGTGCCTCACGGATCAGGGCCCGAAAGACCCAGATCCGCCTCCGCCAGATGCTGGAGATTCTGAACCGGGTCGAAGCCGAGACTGGTTCGTCGCTTGCAGCCTACGCCTGGTTTCGCGCCGAGCCGCTACCGGGCTTCGGCGGAGCCACCGCGGACCTGCTGCTGCGGGAGGGCAAAGCCGAGCACGTCCATGCCTATCTCGACCGAGTGGCAGCAGGCGGCTACGCATAGGGCGGCGCCTGCCGATGCGCTTCCGAGGGGTCGTCTATCGGGCCCACAATCCTCAATGGTCCTGGGCGCCCCTCTCGGGTGAAGGCGCGCGCCGCCATGGTGGCCGCTTCAATCGTCGCGGTGTGACGGCGCTCTACACCTCCCTCACGCCACTGACCGCCGTCCGCGAGGCACAGCCGCTTGGCCGACCAATGCAACCCCTCACTCTCTGCGCCTACGAGGTAGACGCGGAACCAGTGTTCGATTCGCGGGACGAAGCCGAGCGAACCGCCTTCGGCGTGACCGATTCCGAGCTACTTTGTGGCGCTTGGGAGTCGCAGATGCTCAAAGGAACAATCCCTTCGTCGCAGGCTTTGGCGGATCGGTTGATTGCCGCGGGGCAACTCGGGATGTTGGTACGGAGTTTCGCGCGAGGGACAGGGCCGGACGACTTCAATCTCGTGCTTTGGAGGTGGGGTCCCGAAACGCCTGGCAAGGTCGTCCTGATCGACGACGAAGGGCGGCTTTCCTGAGAGGAGCAGACCCCTGCGCGGCCGCTGTCCGCTAGCCAAGTCCCTCGAACCGCTTCTGCAGTTTCTTCATCCGCTTGCCGGAGATGCCGCCGAGCGCGTCGATGGCTCGGCGGATGCGGGCGCGCACCAGGTCGGCACCAAGGATCTCCATCGACTGGAACAGCGGCAGCGAAGCGGTCTTGCCGCACAGGGCGACGTAAAAGGGCCGGGTCAGGTTGCGCAGGCTCAGCCCGAGCGCCTCGGAAAGGCGCCGGAAGTGGCCCTGAATGACGTCGGCGGTGAACTCCTGCTCGCGTTCCAACGTCCACAGCATGAACTGGAGGGCCTCGACGACCTGGGTCTCTTCGAGGCCCTTGACGGCCAGCTTCTCCCGGTCGACGGTCGGCGCGTCGACGAACAGGAAGTTCGTCAGCCGGCCCCAGTCGCCGAGCGTCTCCAGGCGCGGCTGGGCGAGGGCCGCGATCGCGGCAAGCCGTTCCTGCCCCATCGACCACTCCCGCACGAGGTCCGCCAAACCGCCCGCGTCGTAGTCCTCGCGCAGGTAGCGGGCGTTCAGCCAGCGCAGCTTGTCGAGGTCGAAGACGGGGCCGCCGAGCGAGATGTCTTCGAACCGGAAGTTGTCGACGAGCTCCTCGAAACTGAACTTCTCTTCGCCCTCCGAGCGGCTCGACACCATGAGGCCCAGGAAGTTGAGCAAGGCCTCGGGAAGGAAGCCGGCGTCCCGGAACCAGGTGATCGACGTCGGGTTGCGCCGCTTGGAGAGCTTGGAGCGGTTCGCGTCGCTGTTGCGGAGTAGCGGCAGGTGGCAGAACGTCGGCGGTTCGTAGCCGAGCGCCTCGTAGAGCCGCAGGTGCTTCGGCAGCGAGTTGATCCATTCCTCACCGCGGATCACGTGGCTGATCCCCATCGCGTGATCGTCGACGGTGCATGCCAGGTGGTAGGTCGGGTAGCCGTCGGCCTTGAGGATCACCTGGTCGTCGATCAGTTCCCACTCGCGCCGGATCTCCCCGCGCAGCAGGTCCTGCATCACGCATTCGCCCTCGGTGGGCATGGCCAGGCGGATCGTGTGGGGTTCTCCCGCCGCCGCCCGACGCTCGGACTCGGCGACCGGCAGGTCGCGGCAGCGCCGGTCGTAGCCGGGGAAGCGTTGGTGTGCACGGTTCTCGCGCCGCATCTCGTCGAGGCGCTCACGGGTGCAGAAGCAACGGTAGGCGCTGCCGGCCGCGAGCAGGCGGTCGACCTCCGAGCGGTAGAGATCCAGCCGCTCGCTCTGCCGATACGGTCCCTCGTCCCAGTCCAGGCCCAGCCACTTCAAGGCATCCACGATCGCCGCCTCCGACTCGCGGCTCGAACGGGCGCGGTCCGTGTCCTCGATCCGCAGCACGAACACGCCGCCGCGGCTGCGCGCAAAGGCCAGGTTGACCAGCGCCTGGTAGGCGGTACCGACGTGGGGGTCGCCCGTCGGCGACGGCGCCACGCGCACGCGCACTGGAGCTGCCGCCCCGTGTCCCGAATCACTCATCCGCGCGCCTTCCCCCGGTAGTCCTCGAGCCGTCGCCGGAACGGCCGCAGTTCCGCCTCGGTCGTTCCGGCCCGTTCCAGTGTTTCGATCACCTGTTCGATCCTTCGACCCGCGTCGTCGTAGAGACCGGCGCCTCCCAGGGCGTCGGCCAGTTCCAGTTGAAGCTGGACCATCAGATCACGCAGGTGGGGCTCGGACGTGCCGGCGGCGGCCGCCCGGTCGAGGCCCTCAAGCGCGCGGCCGACATCGTTCGCTCTCATCGCCAACATCGTCGTCACGAGCAGCATGTGCACATCGGTTGGATCGTCCGCCAGCACCCGCTCCGCTTCGGCCGCCGCCTGGTCGAAGCTCCCGACCTTGAACAGGGCGCCCGCCAGCACGGCGCGTCCGCCGGCCAGATCCGGGTCGAGTTCGAGCGCGCGCCGCGCCGCTGTCGTCGCTTCCCGGGGACGGTTCATCCGGTCGTAGACGCCGGCGGCCGCGAAATGGGCCTGCGCGTTGTCGGGCTCCAGCTCGATCAGCCGGAGGAGCTCGGCGAGCGAGGCCTGCAACTGGCCGGTCTCCCGGTAGGTCTTGCTACGTCGAAGGAAGCTCTCCGAGTCCACTGCCAGGACGTCGACCTCGGCCCGGCGGGGATCGCGGTGGTGGATCATCGGCGGCAGGCTGCGCGCCGCCTGCGCCAGCCGTCGCGCACCGTCCCGGTCGCCGGCTCGGTGACGGGCGCGCGACAGCGTGGCGACGATCGCCTGCGTTTCCGGGCTGAGGCTGTAGGCCCGTTCGAGGTGACGCACGGCCTGGTCGATCTCGCCGTGGGCGAGGGCCAGCCGGCCGAGCCCGAGATGGGCGACCGCGTTGTCCGGTTCGAGGCGAGCCGCCTCCGCATAGTGCGTGTCGGCCTCAGCGGCGGAGCCGACCTTCTCCAGGGCTGCGGCGAGCCGGACCCGGGCCGGGGCGTAGACGGCGTCGATCTCGACTGCCCGCCGGTAAAGGCTCACGGCGGCAGCCGGATCGTGTGCATCGGCGAGAACGCCTCGCAGGTAGACCCAGCGGAACTCGGTGGGCGCAAGGCGGGAGGCTTCGGCGTACGTGGACTCGGCCTCTTCGTCGAACTGGTGGGCCTGGAGGACCATGCCGAGACGGCCCCACGCGGCCGCCGAGTCGGGTTCGCGGCCCGTCGCGGCGATCTGCCTCTCGATGGTCTCGCGGACGCGTGGTTCGACGGCGGTGAGGTCGGGGTCGGGGAGTTCCACGGCTTGGATGACGGCGGCGAGGAACACCGCTACGACGTACCCAGCGACCTTCATCGGCCCGCTCCGCGTGCAAGGACGACTTCGGCGCCACTTTCGGCGCCGTCGAACTCTTCGACCTCACCGCCGGGCCAGGTGACTTCGAAGCGCTCAACTCCCGCCGCGTCCCCGAGGCCGATGTGGATCGGCGCCTCGCCGCCGGTCAGGTAGCCCCCCAGGGGCAGCACGCGGCGCCGAACCGGCCGATCGTCGATCCAGGCGACGACCGCGGCACCGAGGGCCGTCCGCTGCAGCTCGGGATCGACGACCCGCAGGCTCAGCCAGCCCCCAGAACCGCCGGCCGACTCGTTCCGGTAGATGCGCGCCGGCCCCTCCAGGTTGCTGACCAGGAGATCGAGGTCGCCGTCGCCTTCCAGGTCGAACGGCACCAGACCGCGGCTGACGTCCAGCGCCGCACCGAAGTCTCCGGAGTCGCCACTGCCGTCGACGAAGGCGCCCGCGCCGTCGCCGAGCATCAGGAGATTCGGCTCCGCATAGCCGCGCCAGAACCAGTCGGCACGGTCCGACAGCGCGGTCGGCCGCCGCTTCACCGCTCCGTTGACCACTGCCAGGTCGAGGTCGCCGTCGTTGTCCGCGTCGAAAAAGGCCGTCCCGAAGCCCGTGTAGGGAGTGCTCGGCGCCGCCAGACCGGCCTCGGCCGCCCGGTCGTCGAAGCCGTCGGAGAGGCCCGGCGCGCCGCCCAGGTTCACGTACAG
>Ga0209544_1003020_pt1 | contig 13767 bp, 12 predicted proteins | sample MesohylPK_FD_187297 | JGI IMG/M metagenome (GOLD analysis project Ga0209544, IMG submission 187297) | Host-associated microbial community of the marine sponge Aplysina aerophoba from Gulf of Piran - sponge mesohyl, lysed by proteinase K... | ecosystem: Host-associated > Porifera > Sponge >...
CCGGCCAGCCGCTGCCGTCCTGGGCCGACGCGGTGATCATGATCGAGAAGGTCCGCGAGCTCGACGGCGCCACCGTATCCATCGACGAGGCAGCCAGCCCGTGGCAGAACGTGCGTCTGGTGGGCGAGGACGTGGTCGCCACCGAGCTGTTGTTGCCGCGCAACCACCGTTTGAGGCCCTATGACCTGGGGGCCATCCTGGCGGCGGGACATACCACGGTCCGGGTCAAGGCGCGGCCCAGGGTGGCCCTCATTCCCACCGGCGACGAGATCACCGGGCCGGGAGAGACGGCCCGGCCCGGACAGATCATCGATTTCAATTCCACCGTGCTCGCGGCCATGGTGACGGAGTGCGGCGGCACCCCGGTGATCCTTCCCGCGGTCCCCGACGACCCCGCGCGACTGAGACACGCCCTCCGCGACGCGCTTGCGGACCATCACCTGGTGGCCCTCATCGCCGGGTCGTCGGCGGGCGAGCACGACTTCACCGCGGAAGTCATCGACGCCGAGGGCGAGCTGCTGGTGCACGGCATCGAGGTAATGCCCGGGAAACCCGCCGTCCTGGGAGTGGCCGGCGGCAAACCCGTCATCGGTATTCCAGGCTATCCCGTGTCCGCCATCGTCATCGCGCGCGAGATCCTTCAACCGGCGTTGCAACGCATGCTCGGCACGGGAACCGCCCCGCGTTCCACGGTGCGGGCCGTGGCGCCCCGAAAGATTCCTTCGCGGCTCGGTCTCGAGGAGTTCGTAAGGGTCACGCTGGGACGCGTCGAAGAAAGGCTCATGGCCCTGCCCCTGGCCCGCGGCGCCGGCGTCATCAGCACCATGGTGCGCGCCGACGGACTGCTGCGCATACCCGGGATGGTGGAGGGAATCAACGCCGGCGAGGAAGTCGACGTGGAACTGCTGCGATCGGCCGGGGAGATCGAGCACACGGTGGTGTGCACCGGCAGTCACGACCTGTCCATCGGGGTGCTGGAAGACCAGCTCAAGCGCCGGGATCCGCGGCTCAAGATCGCCACGGCCAACGTGGGCAGTCTCGGCGGGCTGCACTCCATCCGCCGGGGCGAGACGCACATGGCCGGCACCCACCTGCTGGATCCGGCCACCGGCGCCTACAACGTCCCGGACATCGAACGGCTGATCCCGGAGTTGCCCGTGGTGCTGGTCCACTGCGTCAAACGCCGGCAAGGGCTGCTGGTGCCCCGCGGCAACCCGCGGGGGCTGTCGGGCCTGGCGGATCTGGGTGACCCGGACCTCCGGTTCGTCAATCGCCAGGCCGGTTCCGGTACCCGCGTGCTGCTGGACTTCAAGCTGGCGCAACTCGGCATCGACGCGGCCGCGGTCCGGGGTTACGAACACGAGGAGTTTACCCACATGGCGGTGGCGGTGGCCGTGGCCAGCGGTCTGGCGGACACCGGCCTGGGGATTCTCTCCGCCGCCAGCGCCCTGGGGCTGGACTTCATCCCGGTGGGCGACGAGCAGTACGACCTGCTCCTGCTGCGGTCTTTCTACGAATCCCCGGCCGGCGCCACGCTGCTGGCGGTGATCCGCTCCGAGGAGTTCAAGCAAGCGATGGAATCCCTCGGCGGCTACGACACCGGGGGCACGGGAGAAATCCTTTTCGAGCAGGGATCGTGAAGAGGGGATGGAGTCGGGGGTCTGGTGCCGGGAGCCGGACTTGAACCGGCACAGGCCAAGGCCCGCGGGATTTTAAGTCCCGTGTGTCTACCTATTCCACCATCCCGGCGCAACCCATTTCCATAACTCCCGACTACCCCTTCGTCAACCGGCAACCGGGGCACGGGACGCTCAAGACTCCTGCCGCCGGTTCATGCGGGCCACCAGCCAGCGCCCCCCTACCGTCAGCACTCCCAGGGCCACGATGAGCAGCACTCCGAGGGCCGCGGTCTGCCCCGGATCCCCGTCTTCCCAGGTGTGCCACATGACCACGGACAACAACCAGTTCTCCCGTGTCGCCAGGATCAACGGGACCGAGAAGTTTCGCAGGGAATGGGACGCCACCCAGATCCAGCCGCCGATGAAGGCCGGCAACACCAGCGGCAGCACGATCCGCCGCATGAGGGTGAGCCATTTCGCGCCGGACACATGGCTCGCCTCTTCCAGCTCCACGTGGACCTGGGCCAGCGCCCCGGTCATGTTGCGGCTGCCGAAGGCGATGTAGCTCACCGTGAGTCCCAGCATGATGATCCACACCGTCCCGTAAAGGCCCAGCCCGTTCAGCGGCGGCTGCAGGTACAGGAACATGAACGCGATGGCGATGATCACTCCGGGGAGGGCGTGGGGAAGGAACGTGACGGCATCGAGCGCGGTCCTTCCCCGGAAGCGCTTCCGCATCACGACCCAGGCGACGATGAGGGAGAGGAGCATGGTGAGAGTGGCCGCTCCCAGGGCTACCACGATGGTGTTGACGGTGGCGTCGTAAACGTCGCCGTTGGACAGCACCTCCCGGTAGTGCTCCAGGGTCAAATCGGGCAGCAGCTCCCACGAAGGAGGCATGTACACGGGGAGCAGGGAGCTCCAGAACAGCACGAAGCCGGGTGCCGCGATGGTCAGGGCGAAGTACAGGAGGAAGACGCCCAGCGCCGCGTAACGCCATTTGCCCAGCGGCGTGAGCCGCGGCCGGTAGCCCTTGCCGGTGATGGTGGCGAAGCGCCCTTCCTGCCGCATGGCGTAGCGGTAGGCGTACACGAGGAGAATGCTGACCAGCAGGAAAGTGGCCCCCAGGGCGGCGGACAGGCCGTACTCGGGGGGCGTGTACCGCTGGGTGGTGTAGAAAATATAGGTGGGGAAGACGTGTATCCCCGCCGGCAGGCCGATGACCAGCGGAATCTCCAGCGACTCGAGGTGTGTCATGAAGCTGTACATGGTGGCGCCGAAGATAGCCGGAGTCAGCAGCGGGATGAAGATGCCGAAGAACGTCCTGCGGCTGGAGGCGCCGGCCACCCGGGCCGCTTCCTCCAGGCTGGGGTCCATGGCCCTGAATGCCCCCACCATGATCAGGAAGGTGGTCGTGACGCCCCTCAAACCCTCCAGCAGGACCATGCCCCAAAGGCTGTAGATGTTCAGCGGACCGCTACTGACCTCCACTCCGAACCATCCCAGGAAGGTCCGCAGCCAGATGTTAAAAAGACCGATCTGCGGTGACAGCAGAAAGGTCCAGGACACGGCAAAGAGCAGTCCCGGGATCGCCATGGGGACGAGGATCAGGCCCCAGGCGACGTTCCGGAACGGCATGTCGGTGCGCTCGGTGAGATAGGCGAAGAAGGTGGCCAGCGCCACGGAGATGGCCGTGCTGAACCCCGCCAGCAGGGCCGTGTTGAAGAACATCGAGTAGGTTTGCGGGTCCGAATAGGCGACGGCGTAGTGCTCCAGCGTGAACCCGCCGGGGTCCCAGGGGTTCCCCAGGCGGAAGCTGAAGATGATGAGGGTGGCCAGGGGCACGACCACGAGCCACAGGGTCAGGATGATGGCCAGCACGGCCACGAGATGCTCCCGCACCCATCCGAGCCAGCCCCACATGCTGCCGGAAGCGGAGGATATTGAGGTTTCGGCCTTCACTTTGGACACACGACACTAGTACGATGGCGGAAGCAGGTTCAAGAGGCTCGCGCCCTTCGACTTCGCTTCGCTACGCTCAGGACGAACGGTGGTGGCAAACCTCGGAGCCCGTCGACAAACCCGCGGACAGGCTTGGCGTAGCGGAGCTTTTCACAACCGTTCGCCCTCGGCGTAGCGAAACGAAGTTCTTCGCAACCGTTCGCCCTGAGCGTAGCGAAACGAAGTTCTTCACAACCGTTCGTCCTCGGCGTAGCGAAGCGAAGTTCTTCGCAACCGTTCGCCCTCGGCGTAGTGAAACGAAGTTCTTCGCAACCGTTCGTCCTCGGCGTAGCGAAACGAAGTTCTTCACAACCGTTCGTCCTGAGCGTAGCGAAGCGAAGTCGAAGGGCGCTGATTCCGGGCATGCCGTGGGAAGGAGCCACCGTGGCGAATGAACATCGATACGTAAACGTCGACGGGCTCAGGACATTCTACCTCACCGCCGGCCTGGGCCACCCCGTCGTACTGATCCACGGCGGATCGCCGGGGGCCTGTTCGCTGGTCAACTGGAAGTTGAACATGGAACCCCTCGCCGCTTCCGGCCTCTGCCTGTACGCGTTCGACCAGGCCGGCTTCGGACACACCGACAGCCCCTCGGATCACTCCCTGGAATACCGGGTCGCCCACGCCCGGGCGTTCGTCGACGCGCTGGGGCTGGAGCGCTTTCACCTCGTGGGAAACTCCATGGGCGCCTACATCGCGGCGAGGATCGCGTTGGAGGACCCGCGGGCCGGGCGCCTCGTCCTGGTGTCGAGCAGCACGCTGGCGCCTCCCGGGTCGTCCGAGGCCGTCGCCCTCGGCAAGAAGCATGCCCGGGAGCTGAGGGAGTACACCCCAACCCTGGAGAACATGCGGGCCATGACCCTGAAGACGCTGTACAAGAGCGACCTGGTGACCGAGGAACTCGTGGCGGAGCGTTTCCGGATGAGCGCGGGCCCGCACTACGAGGCGAACCTGAAACGCCGGGAGGCGCCTTCCTGGAAGCCCATGGTGGACGAGTTGCCGAAGCTCCGGAACCGGACGCTCATTCTGTGGGGAAGGAACGACCGCGGCACGGCGCTGGAGCGGGCGGTGCTCCTGTTCGAGTCGCTCCCGGACGCGGAGCTGCACGTCTTCAACCAGTGCGGCCACTGGGTCCAGTGGGACCAGGCGGAACGGTTCAACCGGATCGTCGGCGACTTCCTGTCGCAGCCGGACTGAGCGATCTCTCCTAGGCGCCCTCCGCCATCTGCCGTCGCTCGGCTCCGGAGACCCACCTCTCGTAGCCCGGGATCACCAGCATTCGGTTTGCCGCGGGGTCCCTGATGACCCCCTTGGGGTCGCCGCCTGCCTGGAGGGCCGCCAACGCCTCGAAGTACATGTTGCGCACTCTGACGACCCCTGGCCGCCGGCGCTACTTCTTCTTTTTCGGCTTGGCGGCCGGGAGTCCGAGCAACTCCTGATACTCCCGGTTGTACTCGTCCCACTTGCGTGCGCACTCCGCTCCGCAAATGGCGATGTACTTCCCCTTGGCCAGGGGATGCTTCTTGGATGCCGGATCCCAGGGGAAGCCGCGGTAGGCGTAGTCTTCGAGCACGCTCTGCCCGCCCGTGGTAATCCACAGAGCCCAGAGCTGCGTCGTCGCCGGCGTCTTCGACCACTTGGCGACGTACAGCCGCGTCCCGATCTCCAGAGGAACGGGGTCCGGCAGGACGAACTTGACGTTCTTCACGCCCTTGTCGATCATTCGGTTGGCCGTATGATAGTTGACGCCGCAGGCCAACGGATATTCTCCGGAGGCCACCTTCCGCATTATCGTACCCTGTCCCCGGGTCAGCACGGCGCCGTTGGCAACGACCCCCTTGATCCACTTCAGAATCCATTCACGGGTCTTGGGATCATGTTGAAACGCCTGGTACTTGTTGCGCGTGTCGATCAGGAACTTCCCCTTCCACATGGGGTCGAGGCAGGCGTCCCAACTCGTGGGCTCCTTGCCTTTCGGCACCAGCGTGGGGTTCCAGGCGTTGCCCCTGGCATTGCCCGTCGTGGACAGGAATTTGCCTTCGGGGTCCATGCCCCTTGGGTCCAGCTTGGGCCAGTCCGCGGGGATGTGCTTGGCCAGCTCCTCGTAGCTGAAAGGAGGCTTGACGAAGGCGCCCTCCTTCCAGTACTGCGCCTGGAACTCGCTGGCGATGTGCATGATGTCGTAAGGCGGGTTCTTTCCCTGCTTGTACTGGATGAGGAACTGCCCGAAGGGTCCGATGCCCACCTCCCGCTTGTAGGATATCTCCTTGATGAACGGGTAGGCCTTGCTGAAGGCGGGAAGCACGTTCTTGGTATCCGGCTTGGGCCAGTCCAGGGACATCCTGAGCTTGCCGCCGGTCTTTGCCATCTCGGCCTTGGATGCCGCAACGAGCTGCTCGTAGACGTTGCCGGCGCCATGGGCCGAGTGCGCCACGAACAGAAAGAGCCCGACCATCGTGAACGCACACAATCGTAGTTTGCGTATCCTCATCGTCGTTCCCCCTTTCCGGATCCTGTCGGTTAGTTCGCAGGCCGAGTCAGAACAAACCCGTTTCCGTTCGTCCTGAGCCCTTCGACAAGGCTCAGGACAGGCGTAGCGAGGCGCAGCCGAGCGAAGTCGAAGGGCGCGCCAATGTCATAGTTCCCTATCCCTGAAAGGCCTCCGCGTACCGGAGCACTTTGACGCCCTTGGGCGCACGTGTGGGACCGTAGGGCGTCCCGCCTTCGATGAACACGCACGACCCCGCGGTGTACAGGGTATCGCCGATCTCCACCTCCCCTTCGAGTACGTAGAACATCTCGTTGAAGGGGTGGCTGTGCACCGGAATGTCGGTGTCGGGTCCCCAGTGCCGGATCATGATCGACGGTCCCCCGCCCTCCTGGTTCCGGTAGAGGAACTTGGTCTCTCCCCGCGCGGTCTTGATCATCTCGACACTGTTCTCGTTAACGTGGTGGACGCCCATGTTCCTTCCCTCTCCGGTCACGACCGGGCCGAACCCTCGAGCTCCTGGCGCTCGGCTTCGGAAACCCATTTCTCATAAGCCGTGATGACCACCGTCCGGTTCTTCGCGGGATCCCGGACGACGTTCTTCGGGTCCCGTCCGAGCCTCACGTTCTCCATCTCACGGAGGTACATGCTCCGCAAACGGATGATGCCGTCGTCGATGGTGGACGAGAGATTCTCGTTCTCCCGGTCCACCCGCGGGCCCAGGCTGTCCACCACCATGCCGTCCTCGATGAAGTGAAGCGGTGGAATCTCGTAGCCGAGCACCGGGTTGTCCGATTCCCGGTACTCCTTGTAGGGCTCGATGAAGTTTTCCGGCGGCTTCCAGCGGGCGCTGAACGGATCGCCCTCGTACTTGCCGGGGTTGTCCGCGGGCTTGAACCTCACCCGCATGAGCAGCGTGTGGGTATCGTCGATGGGCACGCTCCAGCGCGCCGCCGACACCGGGGTGCCGCCGGACGGCCCCTTGAGGTAGCGCCCGCCGCTGCCGCCGCAGCTTATGCCGGGCATGAGCAGATGGTGCTCCCGGTAGTTGAACTCTCCCGGTTTATCCGCGTCCGCCTTCCGGTAGGCCTTGTAGACCAGCCCCCACTGCGTCTCCTCGAACCCCAGATCGGGCTCGGTGTTGCGGATGTCCGGCCAGGCGCCGCCATGGGTGAAGCTCGGATGTACCGGGTCGAGCCCGTTCTCCACGCACTGCAGCCAGTTGCAGTCCTGCAGGCCCTGAACCGTGACGTAGGTCTCGCCGTCCCCCACCAGGAAATCGTACCGCGGCAGCAGCGGTGCCGGCGCCGGTCCAAGATACGCGAACACGAGACCGCCCAGCTCCTCCACCGGGTAGGCGAGCTGGCGGATGCCGTCCTTGAGCTTGCTATCCGGCGGCTCGCCGGGGGTTTGGAGAACGCGGCCTTCGGTGTCGTACAGCCAACCGTGGTACCGGCAGCGCAAGCCGCCCGTCTCCACATCTCCGAGGCACAGGTTTGCGCGCCGGTGCGCGCAATACGCCCCCAGCACGCCGGCCCTGCCCCGGCCGTCCCGGAACAGTACCAGATCCTCGCCCATGACCCGGATGAACGTAGGCTTGTCCTTCAGGTGGGCCGAGATCCCCACCGGCCACCAGTAACGCCGGAGGAGATCGCCCATGGGCGTGCCACGCCCGGTCTGGGTGAGGATCGCATTCTCCTGCTGTGTCGTCATCTCCATGACGAGCCACCTCCCGTGCCCGATTCAGTGCCGTCGCCGACGTGCCCCCCTATAGGCCAGTTCGTCACACCGCGTCAAGGATTCTCACAATGCTCTCCGGGAGGCACGCCGTCGACGGCTCCCCCAAAGCCCGCGGTCAGGCCGTTGCGCTCGACCACTCCGCCCATGCCCGCGTGGCAGGCGCCGAACAGCGCGCCGGTGATCTCGCCGGCATCGTCGCCCGTGGCCACGAAACTGTTCCCGCGCAACACGACATGATAGGTCAGGTCGTCTCCACCCCACGGCGCGCCGGTGGTTATCGCCCCCGGCGGCTCCCCCGCCGGCCAGGACCCCAGCGCCGAAAGGATGAGCGTACCATCGAGCGTGGCCGGTCGGAGCGTGAGCTCGGCAACACCCCCGACCACCTCCCCCCGCGGTGTGAAGCCCAGCAAACGGCCGGACCAGGTCACGTTCCCGGAGAGTTCCGGATCGTCTTCGGCGTTCGCGAGCGGCCCGTCCCCGGAAGCCCATGGTCGCGCCAAGCCGTTCCGGAGACCCGCGCCGAACGTCACCTCTCCGTCCCCTGCCTCCAATACGCCCCGCACGTGGGTCGACGTTTGCTCCCAGGACTCCAGGGCCTGGGCGATTTCGTCGTCACCGTACGGAAATGGCGAAAGCACTCCGTAGACCGCCAGTAGCGCCTCGCGGTCCAACGGATGGAGTATTTCGCCTGTCCTCACCGACGTGTATTGTGCCCGCATCACGGATTCAGGGAAACGTTCGGGGTCCGGGTGGTGGCGTCCGAGCACGTGGAGGATCTCGTGGACCAGAACGTGCAAGCGTTCCCGCCCGGTGGCACGGGCAGGGTCCACCCAGATTCGGCCCGCCCAGTTCGACAGGGTCCGTGAGCCAAGTGATCGTACGCTCCAATTGTACTCCGCTCGGCCCGATGGGCGCGGTTCGCCTTCGGCGACCTCTTTCTTCGACCAGACTTCCGCCGGCGCGAATTGAACGATGATGTCCCCGGCCGGGATTTTCACCGTGTCGCATATCAAGCGCTCGCAACCAACGACTCCCAGGCTGTCGGCAAACCGCCTTGGCACGAGGGACTCGTCGAATCTCAGGCGCCACTCCGGCGGAAGGGCCGCATTGATCAACTGGACTGCCCGCACTGTCTGATCGATCATCTCCGGGGTCGCCCCCTCGACGACTCGCACCGTCAGCGTCAACCGGAACGGCTTCATGGGACCGTCCCGACTCTTCTTCGCTTCGGCCGCAAGGTAGTCCATCAACTCCCCCGCGCCCACACCGTCGGCCACACGGCCATACGATACCCGAACGTTCCCATGCTCGTGCACAACGGGTATGGACCTCCCCGGTCGTCCTACACCCGGGTTCACCCGCAGGGTTCGGCCGATATAGGCGGCGGGAGCGTTGACGAAGTCGGATGGGCGTTGCAGCGGGAGCGCGGCAAGCGCGCCGGAGGGCGCGGCCGGGAGGCTCGGCGAATCCGCCCGAGGCAGGCGCGGTGGGCTTTCGGCCGATCCCATACCCGAGCGGCCGTCGCCGCTGGCCGACAATGCCACCAGGAAGAAGACCATAACCGACAACGAGCGCGGAAGAGATCCTGTACGAGATCCGTGCATAGCCACCGCAAAGATGATAAGGCAGGTTATTCGGAAGCGTTTGGCAATGTAAAGCGTACTCTGCGTTTCGGAAGGAGGCCCACCATGAAGCGCGTGGCACACGTCGTGAACCAGTTCTTCGCCGGCATCGGCGGCGAGGAGAAGGCGGATGTCGCCGGCGGAACCCTCGACGACCTCGCGGGGCCTTCACGCGGCCTGCAACGGCTGCTCGAGGGCGAAGCGGAGGTGACGCCCACCATCTACTTCGGCGACAACCACTTCCACGAACGGCCCGAGGAGGCGCGAGCGGCACTCATGGAGGAGCTCGCGGCGGCGGAGCCCGACATCATCGTGCTCGGGCCGGCCTTTAACGCCGGCCGCTACGGCTTGGCCTGCGTCGAGATCGGACACATGGTCGCCGCCGAATTGGAGCACGTTTGCGTCACCGCCATGCACGAGGACAATCCCGCGGTGGACACGTACCGCGAGTACCACGACCCGCGGCTGTTCCTCTTGCCCACCACGGAAACGGCCGCCGGCATGGGCAAGGCCCTGGACGAATTGGCCCGTTTCGTTCTCAAGCGGCTACGGGACGAACCGGTGGGCGCCGCCGACGACGAGGGTTATCTGCCCCGGGGCATCCGGCTGCAGGAGCAGAGCGGCCGGACCGGCGCGGACCGCGCCCTCGACATGCTGTTCGACAAGCTCGAGGGCAAGGCCTTCGCCACCGAGGTTCCCATGCAGACCTGGGACCGGGTGGCGCCCGCGGCCGCGGTGAAGGAGGTGGGCAAGGCCAAGATCGCGCTGGTCACCACCAGCGGCGTGGTGCCGTGGGGCAACCCCGACGGTTTCAAGACCTTCCGCAACACCTTCTGGCGCAAGTACCCGGTGGCGGAACTCAAGACCATGGAGCCCGGCATGTGGGAAGCGGTGCACGGCGGCTACAACGTGGCCAACATGAACGCGAACCCGCTGTACGGCGTTCCCCTGGACGCGTTGCGAGAGCTCCAGCAGGAAGGAAAGTACGAGGACCTCTACCCCGCCTACTACGTCATACCGGGCAACCAGGGCTCGCCCGCGGCCATGCAGCGGGTGGGACAGGAGATCGCGGCGGAAATCAAGGCCAACAGCGTGGACGCCGTGCTGTTGGTCAGCACGTGAGGCACCTGCAGTCGCAGCGGAGCTGTGATCAGCAAGGAACTGGACCGTGCCGGCGTCCCCGTGTCGATGGTTAGCGCGATGTTCCCCCTGGCGGAGCAGGTGGGCGCCAGCCGCATCGTCAAGGGCGTGAAGATTCCCCATCCCTGCGGCGACCCGACCCTGCCGCAGGAAGTCGACGAAAAGCTGCGCAAATCCATCGTCGAAACCGCGCTCAAGGCCCTTGGAGAAGAGATCGAAGAGAGCACCGTGTTCACACCGGACGCGGCGTCATGAGCCGCGGCCGGCACGCCATGCCGCTGGAGTTGGCGGAGTACCCGGTGGAAGAACTTCGGCTCGGCGGCGCGCTGCAATACGCCGGCCGGACCCTGGATGTCGATGAGGCGGAGCTCGTGGAGATCGCTTCACGGGATCCCCGGATTCTCTCCGCGCGCCTTGACATCGTGAGTCCGGGCGAGCGGGTGCGGGTGACCGGGATCCGCGACGTGGTGGAGCCCAGGGTCAAGGTCGACGGCGACGGCCAGGTGTTCCCCGGCATCACCAACCCGGTGGTTCCCGTGGGCGGCGGCCGCACCCACCGCCTCTCCGGCATGACCCTCATCACCACGGCCGAGTACGAGGGCACCATCCGCACCGGCACCACCGCCCAGCGAAGCGCCATCCTCGACATGTGGGGGCCGGGGGCGGAGCTCACGGGCTTCAGCCGGTTCCCCGGCCTCGTGCTGACTTTCCGGCTCCCGCCCAACCTGATCGAGGCCGAGGCCCATCAGGCGATACAGGGCGCCGAGTACCGGGTGGCGCAACGGCTTGCCGAGGCCACGGTCGCCGCCGAGCCCGCCAACGTTTACACACACGGCGCCGCCCACGGGAACCCGCACCTGCCCAAGACCGTGGTCATCGTGGGCTGCATCACCGAGTCGGAGCATCTGCCCTCCGGCCTGGGCTACTACGGCCTGGCGGTACGCGAGTCGCTGAGCACGGTGGTTCACCCAAACGAGTTGCTGGACGGCGCGGTCACCGGCAGCACCATGAAGACCATCGCCTACTCCCCCACCACCTGGGACTGGCAGAACCAGCCGCTGGCCCTGAGCGTGTCCCGGGAGCACGGCCGCCGGCTCGACTTCGCCGGCGTGGTGCTGCAACGCATCCGCTTCGAGAGCTTCCAGGAGAAGGAGGTGGCGGCCCACAACGCGGCCCAGGTGGCCCGCGCCCTGGGTGCGGAGGCGGCCCTGGTCACCTGGATCGGCTCCGGCAACGCCTTCCTGGAGGTCATGCTGACCGTGCGCGCGTGTGAGCAGAAGGGGATCAAGACGGTGCTGGTCACCTACGAGTACGGCGGCAAGGACGGCGTGGACTCGCCGCTGCTGTTCTACGATGCCGCGGCCGACGCGGTGGTGAGCACCGGCAGCCGCGACCTTGCCCTGGAACTGCCGCCCGCGGACCGGGTGGTGGGCGCCTACGAACGGCTCCAGGTTCTCAACTACCCCGGCGCCCCCGAAGTCTCGGCCCTCGACGCCATGAGCCTCGACGCCGTCGACGCCATCATCGGCGGCACCGACCTGTGGGGCGGCCGGGCCTGGACCTGCCGGGCGCACTGAGTTCCCGCCGGTGCCGTAGAAGTCAGACGCCCAATGCGGGCGGAGCTTTCAAATCCGCCCGCGCCGCGTCGCGCCACCGGCCGATACGGGGGCGCGGACCGCGCCGGGGAAGGAAACACCATGCCCGTTGAAGTCATCTGTATCGACCACGTGTTCATCCCGGTCCGGGATCTTGCGGCGGCCGAAGCCTTCTACGACAAAGTCATGCCGGTCCTGGGCTTCCGGAAGGGTCCCGTATCCGACAAGGTGTCGCCCCGAGCCCGTTACGACAACCGGCACCTCACCTACTGGGTCGTGCTGCATGACGACCCGGACGCACCGACTGAATCGCACTCCAACCCGGGGTCCCCGTCCCACCTGTGTTTCCGCGTGGTGGACGAGGAGGCTGTGGACCGGGCCTGCAAGGAGCTTCGAGCGGCCGGCATCGAGGCCACCGAGCCGCGGGCCTATACCCAATACTCCCCCGACTACTACGCGACGTTCTTCCCGGATCCCGACGGCCTGCTGCTGGAGGTCATCAACTTCAACGCCAGACGCCGGCGGCGCATGTTCGATTGGGAAGCGGAGGGCGAAGGCCGCTAGCGCCGGTTCCGACATCCCTGTTGCTAACGACAGGCACCTTGAGATAGGCAAACCCCATGAAGGCCGTACGGATACACGAATTCGGCGGGCTCGACAGCCTGCGGGTCGAGGACGCCCCTACACCCGAGCCCCGGGACGGCGAGGTGCTGGTGCGGATTCACGCCGCGGGCATCAATCCCGTGGACTGGAAGACCTGCGCGGGCGAGGGAGTGGCGTCGCGGCTGGAAGATCCGTTCCCCTTCATCCCGGGTTGGGACGTATCGGGCGTGGTCGAGGGGCTCGGCGCCGGCGTCGCCGACTTCCAGGCCGGCGACGCGGTCTGCGGGATGGTGCGCTGGCACTGGGGAGGCGGCGGTTACGCCCAATACGTCGCCGCGCCGGCAGCGGACCTGGTGGCCAAACCCCACACCCTGGACGATTCGCAGGCCGCCGGACTGCCGCTGGCGGCCCTGACCGCGTGGCAGGCCCTGTTCGACACCGCTGGCCTCCAGGCCGGCCAGACCGTGCTGATCCACGCGGCCGCCGGAGGCGTGGGACACCTCGCGGTCCAGCTCGCCACGTGGCAAGGCGCCCAGGTCATCGGCACGGCGTCGGCCCGCAATCAGGGATTCCTGCGCGAGCTGGGGATCCACCGCATCATCGACTACAACGAGACCCGCTTCGAGGAGGCCACGAAGGACGTGGACGTGGTGCTGGACTGCGTCGGCGGCGAAGTCCAGGAACGATCCTGGGGCGTTCTCAAGCCCGGCGGCATGCTGGCTTCCATTCGCGGGAGGCCCGATGCGGAGCAGGCCGACGCCCATGGCGTGCGCGCACAGCACGTCTCCGTGCGCACCGAACAGGCCCACCTTCGCGCCATCGCCGACCTGGCCAACGAGGGGCGGCTCCGGGTCCACATCCATGAAACGCTTCCGCTGGACGAGGTGCGCAAGGCGCACGAGATGAGCAAGACGGGCCATACGAGAGGCAAACTGGTTCTGCGGGCGGTTTGAGCG
>Ga0209544_1003023_pt1 | contig 13759 bp, 9 predicted proteins | sample MesohylPK_FD_187297 | JGI IMG/M metagenome (GOLD analysis project Ga0209544, IMG submission 187297) | Host-associated microbial community of the marine sponge Aplysina aerophoba from Gulf of Piran - sponge mesohyl, lysed by proteinase K... | ecosystem: Host-associated > Porifera > Sponge >...
AACCAGAAGATGAATACGAGCCAGATCGGCAGGTCGCCCCGGCCCTCCGGCGTCGGGCGCACCCCCGTGTCCCCGTCGGAATCGTTACGCTTCTCCCGATTGGATTTCAGTATGGCCCGGATGGTCGCCGTGAATCCCACGATGCCGATGACGAGGGAGGCGCCGATGGTGAAGCTGAGCCAGAAATCGATGTTGTTGGATATCTGGGTCGGAATGAGCGACATCCCGGGTTCCCAGGTGGTCAGGATGCCGTTGTGATAGAGCAGGGGATTAGCGACGAGGGCGATTACGGCCGACGACACGAAGGTGCCGATCACGACCCAGAAGGGCAGGACGAATCCCGCGACGAGGGTTCCGAGATCGGTCCCGATGCCCACCATGGTCGCAGGCAGCACTTCCTTCAGACTCGTGGTGAAATCGATGAAGGGGATGGGCAATATGGTAATGGGCGTGACCAGGAACGTGCTGGACAGGATGGGTATCATCACGTACAGGAGTCCCCAGGACACCCCGATTACGGATCCGATGCTGAACGCCCGCCATCGCCAGCCCTCCCGGTTCTGCGAAGTCTCGGCCAGCGCCGTTGCGCCGCCCGCGTGCACCCTCGCCAGGGGGAAGGTCAGCCTCTCCACGTCGTTGGTGACCCGGAAGAGGATGTACCCCATCGAATAGGAATTGACCGCGAAGAGGACCGTCACCGCGGTGAGGACGAGGACGGGCACGAACCAGTCCATGTGGAAGAACGTCCGGCTCGCCAGCGCCCCGGAATCCAGCGTCGGAACGACCCAGGTGGGGATCAGCGTGGCGATGCCCGTGGCTTCCGGAGACTGAAGGTAGTACTGCTCCCAGATCAGGTGGGCGAAGGGACCGCCGGTGATGCCGGTGTTCATCGCGTTCCCCGCGGCGGCCAGTCCGGCCGCGGCCCAGTACAGGATCATGATTTCCTGCCGGGTCATCTTGACGGGGGACCGCTTGGCGATCTCGAGGAACAGGATGACGGTAACCCAGTCCGCCGCGCCGGTCTGCCCGCCCGTCACCAGGCTCAGGTAGATCGATCCCGGCAACATGACGAAACCGACGAACAGGCAAGCCCAGATCGTTTTCAGGTTGAATCCTGAAAGGTAGGGTTCGTCCGATTCTCCGAACAACGCGGTATCGGCATTCCGATACTGTTCCGGACTGTCTTCCTTCATTTCCTCTTCACGCACCGACACCGGAAACCCCCTGAAGGGATACAGCGGTTGATTTCTGTAACACCCTGTGCGCCAACTAGATCCTGATTATATACATTGGCTGTTTTCTGTAAAAAACACGTAGGGTCATACATGGTCGGATATCAAGTCAGACAAGATAGGACCCCACATGCCACTGTCAAGGTGTATTTCCTTTCCCGAATCTCATGGCGAAAGGCCGGGAAGGACCCCGCTCCGGTCGCCGATCGAAGCGCCCAGCGCTTCCCGGAGACCCGTGTAGCGCTCGACGACCTGGTTGTTCTTCACCGCGATGGCAAGGGCCTTGGGCGTCCCGATGATGACGGCCAGCGCCCTGGCCCGGGTCAGCGCGGTATACAACAGGTTTCGCTGCAGCATGATGTAATGGGTGCTGTAGAGCGGCAGGATGATGGCGGGATACTCGGATCCCTGGCTCTTGTGGACGCTGATGGCGTAAGCCAGGATCAGTTCGTCCAGTTCGCCATAGTCGTACCGGACGGTTTCCTGGAAGGAGATGTCCACGGTCTGGGCATCCGGGTCGATCTGCCTGATGCGGCCGATATCGCCGTTGAAGGTCATTTTCCCGTAATTGTTCCGCGTCTGCAGGACCTTGTCGCCTTCGCGCAGTTCCCGGTCGCCCCGCTGCAGGGAGGACCCCGACGGGTTCAGCACCTGCTGCAGCTTCAGATTGAGTTGATCCACGCCGATATCCCCGCGGTACATGGGGGTGATCACCTGGATATCGTTGAAGGGATCGAGTCCGTAGCTTCGGGGCAGGCGATCCGTACACAGTTCGGCGATCCGATCCGCGCCGGCCGACGGGTCTGGCTCGTTGATGAAAAAGAAATCGCCCTCGTTCCTGTTCTTCGTGTCCGGCATTTCGCCCCGGTTCACCCGGTGCGCATTCATCACGATGCTGCTTTCCAGGGCCTGGCGAAAGATCTCGGTCAGCCGGACCACCGGTACATGGCCGGCGTCGATCATATCCCGGAGGACGTTGCCCGCGCCCACGGAAGGCAACTGGTCGACGTCGCCGACCATGATGAAGCGGGCGGAGGTCTTCACGGCCCGAAGCAGGGCGTTCATCAGGACCGTATCCACCATGGAAGACTCGTCCAGGATGACCAGGTCGGCTTCCAGCCGGTTATCCTGGTCGCGGCCGAATTCCATGATGCCCGGGTTGAACTCGAGCAGCCGGTGGATGGTCTTCGCTTCGGCGCCGGTCACTTCGGACAGCCGCTTTGCGGCCCGGCCGGTCGGCGCTGCGAGCAATACTTTTCCGCCCACGCGCGTGAACAGATAGACAATGCCCTGCACGCAGGTGGTCTTGCCGGTTCCGGGCCCTCCGGTTATTGCCAGGACGCTCTGTGAAGCCGAAGTGTGGATCGCCTCGCGCTGTTCCCCGTTGAAGACGATGCCCCGTTCTTTTTCTATATGCTCGATGTGTTTGTCGATTCGTCCGGTGGACGGCGGGGTGCGCCGATGGTCGGCCAGGCGCGCGATATTCCGGGCTATCCCCTGCTCCGCGTAATAGAGGGGCTGGAGATAAACCCGGTCGTCATCGCGAAGGACGACCTCGGCCTTGACCAAGGCTTCAAGACCGATTGGAATGGCGGCGGGATCCACGTCCAGAAAGCCGATGCACTCCTCCACGAGCGCTTCGAAGGGCACGTAGACGTGACCGTCATCGGCCTGGGTCTCCAGGACATACCGGATGCCGGCCTGGACCCGGGCAGGGTCTCCGGGATCGACTCCCAGGTTCATGGCGATCTTGTCGGCGGTCTTGAAACCGATGCCCCAGATGTCCGTGGACAGGCGGTAAGGATTCTCCGTGACCTGCCTGATGGCCTCGTTGCCGTAGGTCTTGTAGATTTTCACCGCGTAGGCCATGCTGACGTTATGACCGATCAGAAACTGCATGACCTCCTGGATGTGCTTCTGTTCCTCCCAGCCCGATCTGATTACGGCGATGGTCTTCCGCGCGATGCCCTTGACTTCGGACAGCCGGTTCGGCGCCTTTTCGATGACCGCAAGGGTGTCTTCGCCGAAGTGATCGACGATCATCGCGGCCTTGGCCGGCCCCAGTCCCTTGATGAGCCCCGAACCCAGGTACTTCCGTATGCCGTCCGCGGAAGTGGGCTGGATCGTCTTGGAATCTACGATCCTGAACTGCTTGCCGTACTGCTTGTGGGTTACCCAGTATCCGGAGACTTCGACGCGTTCGCCGGGCGCCATTTTCGCAAGTTCGCCCGTTATGGTCAGCAGTCCGTCCCGCGTGGATGCGCGGGCAAGGTTCTCGGTGGTCCGACAGGCGTCCGTTTCGGCGCGCATTCGCGCGACCGTGTAGCCGGTCTCCTCGCTCTGGTAGGTGATGCGTTCGATGGTACCGGTGAGAATGTCCATGCCTGACCGGGGTGGGGACGACTACCGCTCATCGTCGGCGTAGACGACGGGGTCATCCGCCTTCGCGTAGGTGAACAGCTCGGCGTCGGAAAAGAAACGGGGCACTTCGGCCCGCGCCGTCTCCAGGGAATCGGAAGCGTGTACCAGGTTGCACTGCACGCTCATGCCGAAATCGCCTCTGATCGTGCCCGGGGAGGCTTGCCGCGCGTTCGTCACGCCGCAAAGGCCCCGTACGACGTCCACGGCATCGACGCCTTCAAGACACATTGCCACTACCGGCGTTTCCTGCATGAAGGACTTGATTCGGGGGAAAAAGGGCTTGTCGGACAGGTGCCCGTAGTGCTCGTTCAGTAACCCATCGGTCAGCTGCATCATCTTGAGACCGGCGACCTTGAGCCCCTTGCTTTCGAAACGGCCGGTGACGAGGCCGATCATCCCGCGCTGCACGGCATCCGGCTTGATGAGCACAAGCGTTCGTTCCACAGACTGATTCTCCTTGAAAAAGTGGGTCTGCTCAGTGGATTTCAACCACGTGCAATGTAGGTTTCGCTACCCGCGGTGTCAACGAAAATGGCCCGGTTACAAAGTACGACGATTCTGTGAAATTGCGGTGGACATAGTGGCGGCCGGCGCGTATAATGTCGGTGGGTTTCTTGAAAACACAACCGGGGCGAGCCAATGTGGGAAGACGACGAAATTCGCGAGGAGTGCGGTGTCTTCGGCATTTATGGCGACCCGGCCGCCGCCAGGCTGACCTTCCTGGGCCTGTACGCCCTGCAGCACCGCGGCCAGGAAAGCTCCGGCATGGCCGTCTCCGACGGCGACCATATCGAGTCCCACCGCGCCATGGGACTGGTCAGCGAAGCCTATGAGCACGGCGATCGCGTGGCCGATCTCGAAGGCCATATCGCCATCGGCCACAACCGGTATTCCACCACCGGCACATCCAACGTCGACAACGCGCAGCCCTTCATGGTCAACTTCAAGCGCGGACAGTTGGCCACCGCCCACAACGGCAATTTCACCAATACCGGCGCGCTCCGCCTGTCAATGGAAGAGACCGGATCCATATTCCGCACCTCGTCCGACAGCGAGATCGTCCTGCATCTCATCGCCCGGTCCAACGAGCCAGACCTTCCCTCCATGATCTCCGACGCCTTACGCCACGTCGAAGGCGCCTATTCCATCGTATTCCTGTCCGGGACGCAGCTCATCGGCGTTCGGGATCCCCGAGGATTCCGCCCGCTATGCCTGGGACGCATCGGGGATGCCCACGTGCTCGCTTCGGAAACCTGCGCCTTCGACATCATGAACGCGGAGTACGTCAGGGAAGTGAACCCGGGGGAAATGGTCGTCATCGACGAGAACGGAATCCAGTCCTACTTTCCCTTCGATCGCGCGGAACCTGCCTCCTGCATCTTCGAATACATTTATTTCGCCCGGCCCGACAGCAAGGTTTTCGGGGAAAACAGCGACAAGTTCCGCCGGCGTTTCGGCCGCCGGCTGGCGGAGGAGCACCCCGTGAACGCCGATATCGTCATCGCCGTGCCCGATTCCGCCACGACAGCCGCATTGGGCTACTCAGAGCATTCGGGAATCCGGTTCGAAATCGGCCTGATCAGGAATCACTACGTGGGTAGGTCATTTATCGACCCGGACCAGTCCATGCGGGAGTTCACGGTGAGACTGAAGTACAACCCGGTCCAGGGCGTGTTGCGAAACCGGCGGGTGGTCCTCGTGGACGATTCCATCGTGCGGGGCACGACGCTCAATCAGCTGGTAAGACTCATCCGCAGCGCGGGCGCCTCCGAGGTACACGTGCGGATCAGCAGTCCTCCCATCCGCCACCCGTGCTATTACGGGATCGACATGCAGAGCCGGGGCGAGCTCATCGCTTCGCAGACCCGGGTGGATGAGATCCGCACATACCTGGGCGCGGACAGCCTGGGTTACCTGTCTATCGAGGGCATGGTTAAAATCGCAAAGGAATACGGCAAGTCAGGGACTGGGTATTGTACGGCCTGCTTCAGCGGAGACTACCCGGTCGTCCCCGAAGATTCGCTTAACAAGCTCATGCTGGAATCGTAGCGCCCGCGAGCCGCCTGAGGCGCACGGGTCCAGGGACGGTACCACTCGTACCGCTCAGGACAGGGCGACAGGGCAGGGCCATCCTGCCTGGCGGCAGGCGCATCAAGGCGCTTCTTTTGCCTGTGCTTCCTTCTTCTCCCGATCCGGGAAAAAACCCAGAATCGTGACCAGCTTCTCCCGCAACCTGGTCCTGGGCACGACCTGGTCCACAAAACCTTTGGTCAGGAAAAACTCGGCGGTCTGGAATCCTTCCGGCAGACTCGACCCTATGGTCTGTTCGATCACCCTTCCTCCGGCGAAGCCCATCATCGCGCCCGGCTCTGCCAGGGTGAAGTCTCCCAGCGATGCATAACTCGCCATCACGCCGGCCATGGTCGGATTCGTAATCACGACGACAAAAGGGATCTTCTCTTCCGACAGGCGGTTCAGCCAGAGGGAAGTCTTCGCCATCTGCATGAGGGAGAGGATGCCTTCCTGCATGCGGGCTCCCCCCGAAGTGGCGACCACAAGCAGCGGTATCTCCAGGTCGAGCGACCTTCTGATGGATCGCGTCACTTTCTCGCCGACCACGGACCCCATGCTCCCGGCCAGGAAGGAACCGTCGTGGATGGACAGGGATACGAGCCTTCCGTCGATGCGGCCGGTGCCGGACACCACGGCCTCCCTCATGCCCGTCCTTTTCTGGTACCGCTTCATGTAGTCCGGGTAGTTCTCTTTCTCCTTGAACTCAAGCGGATCGACGGTGCGCAGATCCGTGTCGGTTTCCTCGAAGGTGTCCGTGTCCATGATCAGGGAGATATACGCCTGATGGCCGATCTTGAAATGAAACCCGCACTGGGTACACACGTTGAAGTCCCGTTCGAGCTCCGCCTTGTACAGCATGGCGTCGCACTTGTCGCACTTTACCCATAACCCCTTCGGGATTTCCTTGCGCTTCTGCGGGTTTAGTCCCCGCTGTCTTCTTTCAAACCAGGCCATAGTCGACTCGCTTGCGCTGTTAATGTTAAATTACAACCGGCTTAATGGTGGCTAGCCATCCTGTGGTCCCGGCCGGCCAGGCCGATCTGGCGGACCAGGCGTACCAGGCGGACCAGCAGATCCGAACAGAGGCCGGCCGACGATTCAACCGTTGACACTACGTCGGCGACGTCAGCCGATTCACCGATTCGACCGGTCCAGACATTGGATATGCACGATACGGCCGCGGTCCGCATACCAAGCCGCCGGCCCGCCAGTACTTCCGGAACGGTAGACATGGTCACCGCATCTGCTCCCAGCGTTTTCAGCAGGGAGATTTCGGCACGGGTCTCGAAAGAAGGACCTGGCATCCATGCTAAAATTCCCTGTTGAACAGACCGGTTTCTTTGTATACTAATCTGTAGAAGCGATGCCCTCAAATCCTCATCGTAACAGGGATCGCGGTCTGCACCTGTAGTCAGGTTTCCCATCATGTGACGACCGATGGGATGAATATGCTGGCGAACGACCATGAGGTCCCCCGCCGCGTACCGGGGATTCAGTCCGCCGGCGGCATTGGTCACGATTAGAATCTCGACGCCGAACCGGCGCATCACCTCGAGGGGATACGCAATCTGGCTCGCGTCGTACCCCTCGTACAGGTGGATACGGCCCTGCATCACAATCACGGATGCCTCGCCCATGGCGCCGAAGACGAGGTTGCCCTCGTGGCCTTTAACGGTCGACACCGGAAAATGGGGGATAGAACCGTAGGGCACAACGGATTTCTGTTCGACTGCCTGGACGCAAGCACCGAATCCAGTGCCCAGGATCATACCGAAACGGGCCGTAGCAAACCCCTGCGAACCCAGGAAGTCCGCGGTCTCGTCCAACGGTTCATGAAGGGGCATGGCGGGGCGCTTTCTAACGGTTTACTCGCCTCCTTCGACGGCTGCACGCAACTAAGGAGTCCATCATGAGCATCATAACGGTTGCCAGAGAATACGGCAGCGGCGGGAAGGACATCGCGAAGATCATCGCGGACCGCCTCGGCTATGATTGCGTGGACAAGGAACTCATTGCCGAGATCGCCCATACCGCGGGCGTTTCGGAAGATGTCGTCGAGCAGTTGGACGAAGTGGGAGAATCGACCATCAGGCGATTTCTCGGCGAATTGTTCACCCCTACGACTGTCTACTCCCTGTCCCCGGAATATCCGCCGCTCATCTGGCCCTATGTACCGGGGGACGACGAAGGAACGAAGGATCCCACTTCGCTCAAGAACACGTTTCTGGATCGGGGAGAATACCTCCAGATCCTCCAGGATACCATCCGTTCGCTGTCCGACAGAAAGCATATCATCATCGTCGGGCGCGGCAGCCAGTGCATCCTGTCCGACAGCAAGAACGTCTTCCACACCCGGTTCATCGCGCCATTCGAATACCGAGTCGACGTGATTATGGACGAGATGAACCTTGCGCATGACCGGGCCGCGGAACTCATCAAGGAGAAGGACCGGCAGCGGGCGCTGTACTTACAGCACAATTACCACCGCGACTGGACGGACCCGACGCTGTACCACATGGTCTTCAACACGTCCCGTACGTCATGGGAAAACATGGCCGATATCGTGATCGATACGCGCCGAAGACTCTTCGGAGACGACGGATGAAGGCCTGTTCACCCGGGTAAACCGCATCGAAAGATAACCCCGGCCAACAGGTATGTCAACAGACGGCTTGTCACCAAGCGCGCCTTGAAACGGTGAGGACAGGCGATGAACTACGAGGTTTCGGACTTCAACACAGAGGTCGTGGAACGAAGCCGCACGATCCCCGTGCTGGTCGATTTCTGGGCGGAATGGTGCGGCCCTTGCAAGATGCTCGGACCCGTGATCGAATCCCTCGCCGAACGCAGCCGGGACCGGTGGGAACTCGTGAAGGTAAATACCGAAGTTCACACGGACATTGCACGGCAGTACGGGATTCAGGGAATACCGAACGTCAAGATGTTCGTAGACGGCGAGGTACGAGACGAGTTCACGGGCGCTCTGCCGGAACCCATGATCGAACAGTGGCTCAATAAGGCGCTGCCGAGTCCCCGCGCGCAGCAACTGGAGGCAGCGCTCCTGCGCCTTGGAGAAGGAGATATGGCAGCGGCCCGCGTATTGCTCGAGGATGTCCTGTCGTCCGAGCCGGACAACGAACAGGCGGCGGTATGCCTGGCGCGCACCTTTTTGAATGAAGACCCCCGCCGGAGCCTGGACCTGTTGGGACCGATCGAACCTGGTACGGAATTTCATGACTCGGCGGAGGCCATGCGGACCATTGCCGGCCTGTACCTTCACCTCGACGCGCCGGAAGGTCTGGAGGAAGATCCGGTCAAGCCGGTCTATATCCAGGGCATTGAATTCCTCAGGTCGGGCGCATATGATCTTGCCCTGCAGCGTTTCATCGAAGTGCTGGAGAAGAATAGATCCTACGACGACGACGGCGCCCGCCGGAGTTGCGTGGCGATTTTCGGTTTGCTCGGTGAACGCGACCCCACGACGCGCCAGTTTCGCCGCGCCTTCAGCAACGCTCTGTACGCCTGATCACGCCTGAACAGCCGACGCGGAGTACGCGTTACGCGGAGTGCGTGTGACGCGGAGTTACGCGGAGTCACGCAGTTACCCGGAGTTACGCAGTTACGCGGAATCACGCAGTTACCCGGAGTTACGAGGACGCCGGTCAAACGTCCAGGGGATTGGATTTTTCGGGATCGATTTCCAGCTTGCGCATGGCCCGCTCCGGGACGTCCGGGGAGAGGTCGCCATTCCGGGCGAGGGCATTGAGGGTACCCAGGGTGATGAAACGGGCGTCCATCTCGAAGAAGTTCCGCAATGCCGGACGGCTGTCGCTCCTTCCGAAACCGTCCGTGCCCAGCGAGACCACGGGACCCGGCATCCATCGCGCTATGGAGTCCGGCAGCGTCCTGACGTAGTCGGAGGCCATGACGTACACTCCGCCGGTATCCTCGAGACATGCTGAAATATACGGCACTCTCGGCGCTTCCGATGGGTGCAGCAGGTTCCAGCGTTCGGTTTCCATGGCGTCGCGACGCAGTTGTTTGTAACTCGTCACGCTCCAAACGTCCGCTTCGACTCCGAAGTCCTCGGCCAGCATCTCCTGGGCTTTCAACGATTCGTTTATGATGGAACCGCTTCCGAAGAGATGGGCTTTCGCAGCACTCCCGTTCAGCGAACGCAACCGGTACATGCCTTTCAGGATGCCTTCTTCCACACCTTCCGGCATGGACGGCATGGCGTAATTCTCGTTCTGCACGGTGATGTAGTAGAACAGATCCTCCTGGTCGACGTACATGCGCCTTATGCCGTCCTTGATGATGGTCGCCAGTTCGTAAGCGTAGGCCGGATCGTAAGTCCGCAGGTTGGGTACCGGGTCGGCGAGCAGGTGACTCTGTCCATCCTGGTGCTGCAATCCCTCCCCGTTCAGCGTCGTCCGTCCGGCCGTACCGCCCAGCAGGAATCCTCGCGTCCGCATTTCCGCGGCGGCCCAGATCAGGTCGCCGACGCGCTGCAGGCCGAACATGGAATAGAAGATGAAGAAGGGAATCGTATTGACGCCGTGGGTCGAATAGGCCGTCCCGGCGGCTACGAAGGAGGACAGGGAACCCGCTTCCGTGATGCCTTCTTCGAGGATCTGGCCGTCCTGCGCCTCCTTGTAATAGAGCAGCGTATCGATATCCACCGGCTCATAGAGCTGGCCTGCGTGGGAGTAGATTCCGCACTGGCGGAACAGGGCCTCCATGCCGAAGGTACGGGCTTCATCGGGCACGATGGGGACGATCAACTTGCCGATTTCAGGTTCGCGCAACAGGCGCGAGAGCATCCGCGTAAACACCATGGTCGTCGAGACTTCTCGGCCGTTCGTCCCTTCCTTGAATTCATCGAACACTTCATCCGGCGGCGCGGAGGGCAGGCCGGGATTCACGACGTTGCGCCTGGGAATATAGCCGCCGAGGGTCTCCCTTCGTTCCCGGATATACTCCATTTCGGCGCTGTCCACAGACGGTCTGAAATACGGCGCTTCGCGGACCTCGTCATCGGAAAGGGGAATGCCCAGTTCGGTGCGCAGGTGGCGCAGGCCTTCCTCGTCGATCATCTTCTGCTGATGGGCGGTGTTCTTTCCCTCGCCCCATTCACCCAGCCCGTACCCCTTGATCGTCTTGGCCAGGATGACCGTCGGCGCGCCCCGGTGTTCCATGGCGGCCTTGTACGCCGCGTAGACCTTCTCCTGGTCGTGACCGCCACGGTTGATGGTCCGCACGTGCTCGTCGGTGAGCAGCTTGGACATTTCGATGAGCCTGGGATGTACGCCGAAGAAGTGGTCCCGCTGGTACTTGCCGTCGGAAACGGTGTACTTCTGGTACTGTCCGTCGACGATCTCCCCCATGCGTTTGACGAGCAACCCCTCGTCGTCCTGAGCCAGCAGGGGATCCCATCCACTGCCCCAGATCACCTTGATGACGTTCCAGCCGGCCCCGTGGAAGGCGGCTTCCAGTTCCTGTATGATCTTGCCGTTTCCCCGGACGGGTCCGTCCAGGCGCTGCAGGTTGCAATTTACCACGAAGACCAGGTTGTCCAGCTTCTCACGGGCCGCCAGGGTAATGGCGCCCAGGGCTTCGGGCTCGTCCGTTTCTCCGTCCCCGAGAAATGCCCATACTTTGCGGCCATTGCCCTGTTTCAGATCCCGGTCTTCCAGGTACCGGTTGAAACGGGCCTGGTAGATGGACATGATGGCGCTCAGTCCCATGGAAGCCGTGGGAAAAACCCAGAAATCAGGCATGAGCCAGGGATGGGGATAGGAGGACAGCCCGCCGCCAGGGCGCAGTTCGCGACGGAAATTGTCCAGGTGCTGTTCGTTGAACCGCCCTTCGATATAGGCCCGGGCGTAGACACCGGGAGAAGAGTGGGGCTGGAAGAAGATCTGATCGCCGTCGTAGCCGTCGCCCGGTCCTCTGAAGAAATGGTTGAAGCCGACTTCATAGAGATTGCAGACCGAAGCGTACGTGGCGATGTGGCCGCCGAGAGACTTGTCCGCCGTGTTGGCGCGCACGACCATGGCCATGGCGTTCCACCGGATGATGTTGCGGATCCGGTGTTCGAGTTCGTGGCTACCGGGATAGGGCGGTTGCTGTGCGGGCGGGATGGTGTTGATGTAGGGCGTGTTCTCGGCGAAAGGGAGCCGTACGCCCTTGCCGCGGGCGTGGGCCTGGAGCTGGGCGATCAGTTGGCGCACTCTGCCCGGACCGGAGTTCTGGAGCACGTAATCCAGCGATTCGAGCCATTCCAGTGACTCTACGCGTTCCTGGTCGATTTCATACTCCGGGCGTGAGGAATCCTGCGTCATTTCCAGTCCGTGGACCGATGTGAACGATGGGGCTGCGCGCCGTCATTTTTAGGAACTGCGCGCCATTGTTCGCCGATAGAATCGTATTTCCAATGTATCCTCCGGACCCCACGCTCGCAACAAAAATCACGGTCGCGCCCAATCCGTCGAGCGGGCGATTTTGTGTTGCCTGCGCAGGGTAATTGCGTCATTTTGAGACATTGCCGGAGTACACTGGAACGTGCCGAAGCCACACGTCCCAACGTCTGAAAAGACGATTTGACGAATCCCGACGGATCCCGACGGAACACCACGCGCACCCAACGGTCCACGCCATGATCGCTTTTCACCGCTCCTCGTTCCACTGGTTGTCCCGCCCCTGGAAACCCGACCCGGTCTACAAGTACACCGGTGGGTTTGTCGGAGTGCCTGGACAGGCCTACCAGGTGCGGTTCCACCTGGAGGCGGCCTGTACCGTGGAAGACCTGGAAACGGGACAGAAGACCGAACTGTACCTGGGCGCGCCGTGCCGCACGGAATACACGATCGCCCGCCGCAACCTCTTCCAGATACCCAGCGATGAGTGGCGCATGGCCTTCAGCCGGAACATGAACGTTCCCATATCGAGAAGACCGAGCTTCGAGGCCGCCGAATCCAGGGGTACTCCGCTTGAAAAACAGTTCCAGGCCCACGAAATCGACATCCGGCAGTATGATACCGAGGAGATCCTGACCAGTGCCCGGGAGGTGGTCCAGGCTACACTGAACCGTGATCTTATGAACGTCAGGACCGCTTACCGGGTACCGGACCAAACGGGCCGGAAAATGCAGGTAACCCTTGAATTCCCCATGGACCTGATCAATATTAACGAGGAAGACACCGAGTTTCAGGTCTGCACCGGTCCCGTGATTCTGCCGGACCTGGCGACCTGGGACGGGCGCGAGTTGCACCGCGTGTTTCTGGCGGACGCGGCGGTCTCCGGATTCGACCACGCGGAATTCATCCTCCGCAGGGAGATCGAGGCGGCCGAGCGGGAGAAGCACTGGTACGAAGCGCCCCGGGGACGCGACCGCCTGGAGCTGAACGACCCGGATAATCCCCCGCCGGATTACCCGCCACGCAGGCCGAGGCCACTGGTCTACAGCGAAACCTGGGAAAAAGAGTCCGAGAACGTTATTTTGAAAACAAAGAACGAAAACTGAGGCCGTCGATCAGGCCGGCAGTCAACGGTCCGCAATCAGGCCAACAGCCATCACAAGGAGCGCTCCCATGGCGCAGACGACCCTGCAGGACACCCGTTTCAAGCAGATGCCTACCCCGGAAGACCTGGTCCGCATGTCCCGCGACCTGCAGTACCACCCGGTACGCAACGAGCATCCGGCCGTGTTATCGAGCACGCAGATCGACACGTTCAATGAGCAAGGCTACCTGAAGCCGTTCAGGATCTACTCGGATGCGGAGATCGGCGACATACGGAATGAATTCGACGGCATGATCGAAAAAGTATTGGCGCGGGGAGATCACAATTACTCCATCATATCGGCCCACCTGAAATCTGGCATGGTCCACGACATCATGAACGAGCCGAGAATCGTCGCCTACATCAGCGACCTCCTGGGCGACGACGTCGTGGGCTGGGGCGCCCATTTCTTCTGCAAGCTTCCCGGGGACGGCAAGATCGTCAACTGGCACCAGGACGCCAGTTTCTGG
>Ga0209544_1003033_pt1 | contig 13718 bp, 9 predicted proteins | sample MesohylPK_FD_187297 | JGI IMG/M metagenome (GOLD analysis project Ga0209544, IMG submission 187297) | Host-associated microbial community of the marine sponge Aplysina aerophoba from Gulf of Piran - sponge mesohyl, lysed by proteinase K... | ecosystem: Host-associated > Porifera > Sponge >...
CGCCCCAATCGTCCGCCTGGAAGTTGCCGAGTCCATGCCCGACGACATTCGCGCGATATTGACGCAGGAGATGGAGCTCCACCACACCGACGTCTATGACCACGAAGGCCCTTTGGGCGTTGCCGACCTGCTCCCGCTTACCGATGTCAACTTGCCGCATCTGAAGAACCAGCCGTGGACACCGCAGACCCATCCCGCCTTCTCCGGCGTCGGCAGCCAGACCAGGCCCGCCGACATCTTTTCTATCATCAGAAAAGGTGATGTGCTTGTCCATCATCCATACCACAGTTTTGCCACCAGCACGCAGGCCTTTATCGAAGCGGCTGCCAGAGATCCCCAGGTCCTCGCCATCAAGCAGACTCTGTACCGTACCAGCGCTGATTCACCTGTAGGTCGAGCACTGATCCAGGCGGCCGAGCGGGGCAAACAGGTGGCGGTCCTGGTTGAATTGAAGGCCCGATTCGACGAGGCGCGCAATATCGAATGGGCGCAAACGCTGGAAGATGCCGGCGTGCACGTGGCCTACGGTCTGGTAGGATTGAAAACGCATACCAAGACAACGCTCGTAGTGCGAGAAGAAGAGGATGGCATTCAAGTCTATGCCCACATCGGTACCGGCAACTACAATCCAAAGACCGCCGGCCTCTACACTGACCTGGGTCTCCTGACCGCCCGTCCTGAGATCGGCGCCGACCTGATGGACCTCTTCAACTTTCTGACAGGTTACAGCCGCCAGCGTCACTTCCGAAGGCTGCTGGTCGCCCCCGTCAATATGCGCGACCGGTTCGTGGAACTGATCGATACCGAGGCCGCCAATGCCCTTGCCGGCCGCCCCTCAGGCATCACCGCCAAGATGAACGGGCTGGACGACGTCGTGATCGTTCAGGCCCTGTATCGTGCCAGCCAGGCCGGTGTTCCGATCCGCCTCATTGTGCGGGGCAACTGCCGTATCCAGCCCGGTATCGAGGGTATCAGCGACAACATCGAAGTGATCAGCGTAATCGGCCGCTTTCTCGAGCACCACCGCATCTACTCCTTTGTAAACAATGGACAATCGGTCTACTACATTGGGAGTGCCGACTGGATGTCGCGCAATCTCATCGACCGCGTCGAAGCGATCGTACCGGTAGAAGAGCCAGCGCTTCAGGAGCAGCTTCAGCGCATTCTCGACTGCTGTTTGGAAGACAGGCAGCAGTCCTGGACACTTCAGAGCGATGGCTTGTATCACAGACGTGTGGACCAGAAGTCGCCGAACGGCCGCGAAGCCGGCCAGCCGGAAGGTGAGCAGCCTGGCTCCCCCGTCACCCTCGAAACGCCCGCAACCCGCCTCCAGGACGGCCTCGAAAACGCTGCCCGCAAATTCGGCTGCCAGCAGGCGCTGATGGACTGGACGCAATACAGCCTGGGGCAAATCTGAGCCCACGATCACGCAGTTTGCCAGCTGTCAGAATTCGCTCCTCTACTCCATCCTCCTGGGAATAGGTGCGCGCTTCACTGGCTATTCGTCTCCACTCTAAACACAATTCTCCCTTACCCTTTCCTACTGTACGACTTGACAAAAGCTGAATTGGCGCGTACAATTTAGCCATGACTAAAAACTATTCCTCCGAAATCAGCAGCCCTCTTTCCTCTAATCACGAGGACTATCTGAAGGCCATCTATATACTGGAGTCACGCGGGGAGCAGGTAACGAACTCCGTCCTGTCAGAATACATTGGCTTTACCCCCGCCTCCGCCACCAACATGGTGAAAAAGCTGGCCCAGATGGAGTTGGTAATCTACACTCCCCATCAAGCAGTTGCCCTCTCGCCCACCGGCAGACGGGTTGCTCTCGAGATTCTGCGCCATCACCGCTTGCTGGAGCTCTTCCTGCACAAGACGTTGGATATCCCCTGGGACAGTGTGCATGAAGAGGCCGAACGCCTCGAACACGTGATCAGCGAAGCACTGGAGGATGCCATTGCCGCTTCGCTGGGCTACCCGAAAGTAGATCCCCACGGCGATCCCATTCCTTCCAAAAATGGCGAAATCAGCCACACGCCAGGTCATCCACTCTCACAAGCCGAAGCCGGTCGCACATACAGACTGGTGCGTGTATTGAGCCAGGAAAGGGAACGTCTCGCCTATCTGGGAGGGCTTGGACTTAACCTGAACGTGGAAATGTACCTGCGCGAACAGGCCCCCTTCGACGGCCCTCTACTTGTGGAAGTTGCCGGCGAGGAACACGCCCTGGCTATCGAAATGGCGGCGCTGCTGCAAGTAGTCCCCGCGTCAGCCGACTGAGTATTCTGTCAGGATTTCGACATGGGAATGTCAGTGACTTAGCAGCCGGCCATGCGATGATGGTGTCGAAACGAACTGCTGCCATGTTGCACATGAGGCTTTAAGACATATACCTGAACTGTGACTCGCGTGACTTGACTGATGCTTGTTCCTCCCTCTGGTTTTGCATCGCCGAACAACTGTTGTCGGCGCGTTAGCGAAAACTGCTCGAAGAACTGCCCATGATTTTCAAAAATCTGATGCGAAGGTCGGTCCGAAGCGGCTTGACTCTCCTCGGCATCGCTATCGGCGTCGCCGCAGTCGTCGCGCTCGGCGCGATCGCCGAAGGGCTGACTTCGAATTTCGCCGTCGCTGTCGGCGGTGGCAACAACGACCTGCTGATTACCCAGTCCGAGGCCATCGATCCCGCGCTCAGCAGCCTGGACGACACCGTCGGCGAGCGCTTACGAACTGTTCCTGGCGTCGACCGGGTGGAGCCTGGCGTCTACACCTGGGTTTCAACGCCGGAACTTCCATTCTTTCTGCTCTTCGGCTATGAGATAGGCAGTGCCGCCATGGATCACTATCGCATCGTCGAGGGCAAACCCCTGAGCGGCCCTGGGCAGATGGTTATTGGACGTCGTGCCACTGAATCGATCGATGTCGCCATCGGAGAAAATCTGCGCATCTACGGAACGCCTTTTCGTGTGGTTGGCATCTATGAGACCGGCCAAGGCATCGAAGAGTCCGGTGGCGTCCTCGTGCTCGAAGACGCCCAGACCGCCGCCCAATACGAGCGGAAAGTAAGTCTCTACGAGATTGGACTGCGCCGCGGCGACGACGCCGATGCGACGATAAGCCGAATTGAAGCCCTTGATCTCGACCTGAAGATAAGCAAGACCAGCGAGCGCGAAACCAATCAGCAGTATGAACAGATGCTCCAGGGCTTTGCCTGGGGCATCGCCGCGATCGCCATCTTCATCGGCGGCCTTGGTATGATGAACTCGATGGTAATGAGCGTGCTGGAACGCACCCGCGAAATCGGCACATTACGCGCCCTGGGTTGGAGTCGTTGGCGAGTCCTGCGCATCATTCTTGGTGAATCGGTGGCGTTGAGCGCACTCGGCGGCGTGGTCGGCATCGTGTTGGGATTCGGCCTGGCCAAACTGGCGGGCACAATTCCAGGCGTGGGCGCGCTGCTTACAGGCGTGTTCACCCCTGATATCTTCATACAGGGCATGGCGACGGCGCTTGTTCTTGGCCTGGTGGGTGGCGTCTACCCCGCTTGGCGAGCCGCCGGACTGCGGCCGGTCGAAGCCCTTTCCTACGAAGGCGGCGCCGCTTCCGACTTCAAAGGCGGCGCACTTAGCCGCTTCGGCAACCAGAGTTTCCGCAATCTCTGGCGGCGCCGTAACCGTACTCTGCTCGCCGCCGCCGGCATCGGTATCGGTGTTGGCACTTTGGTGATGCTGGGTGGAATTACCGCCGGCCTTATCGGTCAGATGAACAATCTGGCGGGCAGCGGCAGCCCAGGCAACATCACCGTCATGCAGCGAGACGTGCCTGACATGTCCCTGAGCAGCGTCGATGAGAATGTCGTGCGTCAGATTCAGGCCATGCCCCAGGTCGAATCGGTCAGCCCTATGGTACTGGGCGTCGTCCTGACCCCGGAACTGCCACTGTTCATCCTCCACGGGCTCGATCCCAACAGCGAGGCCATGGACCACTACAAGCTGGTCGCGGGCAGGCGCGTACAGCGGCCCTCCGAAATCATCATCGGCAGCAACGCCGCCGAATCCTACAAGCTCGAACTGGGCGATACACTGACCCTCTACAACACCCGCTACAAGGTCGTCGGCATCTATGAGACTGGTGTTGCCTGGGAGGAAGGGGGCGGCATCCTGGCTTTGCGGGAATCCCAGCGAATTCTCAACCGTCCTCGCAATGTCAGCTTCCTCTTTGTCAACGTCAAAGACCCCGCACTGGCAGAGCCGGTCCAGGACGCCATCAACCAGCGGTTCCCCAAGGTGAGAGCCAGCATCAGCAGCGAATTTGCCCAAAATACGGATGACATCGCCTCCATGCAGGCCGCGGCCGGCGCCATCGGGATGCTGGCCCTGATTGTTGGCGGCATCGTTGTCGCGAACACCATGATCATGTCGATTTACGAGCGCACCCGTGAGATCGGCACATTACGCGCCCTGGGTTGGCCCGGCAAGCGCATCCTCTCGCAGATCATGCAGGAGAGCTTGCTGCTGTGCCTGTTGTCGGCAGGGCTGGGCAGTGTCGGCGCGGTGCTTCTTCTCAGCGGCCTATCTTCGATTCCCATGCCCGGCGGCGCCATGCTCCGCCCAGCCTGGGAGCCAGATACTTTCGTGATAGCAATAGGACTTGCTCTTGTGCTCGGCCTGCTGGGCGGCTTCTACCCTGCCTGGCGAGCTAGCAATCTGCAGCCGGTCGAAGCGCTGCGCTATGAATAGAAATACCATCGGACGTTTTCGTGTTTTGGCGGACGCCCCTACTATATTGTCAGAGGAAATATGAAACGCGTATGGATCATCCTGGGGTTGGTCGTCCTGCTGGTCGCCGGCGGCTGGGCCTACGTAACTTTCGTCGACCCGTCTCTCATTCCCCAGAACACAAGCTCTTCAAGCGAGACCGCGCAGGCCGATGCCTCAGAGGACGTTGGCGAGGCTCTGGATTCGGTAATCTGGGCCTCAGGCAAACTGCTTCCTACTTCCTGGGCCAATCTGGCCCCCCTGCAAGGCGGCATTGTCCAGACCCTGCTCGTAACCGAGGGCGACCGGGTTGAGGCGGGGGACTTGCTGGTGCAGCTCGATAGCCCGGCAGCACAGAGCCAGGTCACAGTCGCCGCGGCAACCGTCGCCGAAGCCGAAGCAGCACACACGAAGCTTCTGGCAGGCGCAAGTGAGGCTGACATCGCTGCCGCGGAAGCCGGTGTGGCAACCGCAGAAGCACAGGTGTCACTTGCCGCAGGCAGGTTGCTGGAATCAGTAAAGACCGTCGAGTTTTACCAGGTAGAGGTTCAGATCGCAACCGAACTATACAACGAGCTTGCCAGCGGTCCGACCGATGTAGAACGGGAAGCCGCCGCCGCACGCGTCGAAGTAGCCCAGGCCGCCCTGGACCATGCCCAAGCTGCCTACAACGCGGTACGGGGCGACCCCAGCATTGGCAGCACGCGCCTGGAAGCGCTGCTGTTGGAACAGGCCACCAAGTCGTTGCAGGCCGCCCAGGCCGAGTTTGCCGTTGCCACCCAGGGGGCTACTGAACAGCAACTGGCTGTCGCCCAGTCACGAATTCAAGAGGCTGAATCACGCGTCGCCATGGCCGAGAGCCGGACGCCAGCCGCAGAAGCAGGCGTGCAGTCCGCGCAAGCCGCGCTGGCCAGCGCGCAGGCAAACCTTCGAAAAATCAAGGAAGGTGCTTCGCCACAAGATATCGCCGTCTCTCAGGCTCGAATCAGCACTGCCAAGGCCCAACTGGCCAGTGCCGAAGCCCAGGTCGCCCAAACGCAGATTGTAGCCCCGTACGCCGGTCAGATTGGCGCAGTACTTGCTCGCAGCGGTGAGCTGGTCTCTGCAGGCCAAGTGCTCATCCTCCTCGGTGATACCGGCACGATGCACGTGGAGACGACCGATCTGCGCGAAACTGACGTGGTCCGATTGCAGAGCGGCCAGGATGTGGAAGTCACTTTTGACTCGCTGCCGGACCAGATATTCGAAGGCATAATCACGCACATCGCCCCGGTCAGCACCACCGACAGAGGCAGCACAAACTTCACGGTTCACGTCGAAGTCCCGCAGCTGGATGAAAACTTGCGCTGGGGTATGACCGCCTTCGTCAATATTCAGGCGCCGCCCGGTCAATAGATCCCGGTCGGAACTTCTGGGCACTACCTTTCGCGCCGTACGTACACATTCGTGTCCTTGATTTACGAAAAAAATGCAGTCAGCAAGAATGGAAAAACAAACAGCGGGCAAACCGATCATCCGCGTAGAAAATGTAACCAAGATATACGGCAGCGGCGATACGGCAGTTCGCGCCCTTGACAGGCTGTCAGTTGAAGTCCAGCAGGGTGAGTTTGTAGCCGTCATGGGGCCGAGCGGCTGCGGCAAGAGCACATTGCTGAACATGCTGGGCGCGCTGGACCAACCGACCGAAGGGAAAGTCTGGGTTGCAGGCGAGAATCTTTCCGAACTGAAGGATGTAGACCGGTTCCGTGCCCAGACCGTCGGCTTCGTTTTTCAGTTGCACAACCTGTTACCGACGATGACGGCGCAGGAAAACGTGGAAGTGCCGCTTCAGGGCCAGGTTAACAGCCGCAAGGAGCGCAGGGCGCGTTCCGCTCACCTGTTGGAGCTGGTTGGCCTGGGCGACCGCCTCGACCATCTGCCCGGTCAGTTGTCGGGAGGACAGCGCCAGCGCGTGGCGATTGCACGCTCACTTGCCAACAGTCCAGCGCTGATATTGGCCGATGAACCCAGTGGCTCGCTCGACAGCCACAGCAGCGAAGAAATCATGGCGCAGCTTGGCGAACTGAACCGCAGCCATGGGACCTCAATCGTAGTCGTGACCCACGACCGCCGTGTCGCCCAGGCCACACAACGCATTTTGCGCATGCAGGATGGCGATATCGTCTCTGATCACCACATTACCGACCCACTGGAAGAAGACCTGCGCATGTTTGCCCAAAGTCAGTTTGGGCAGACGCTGATGGAGGACAGCCCCGCGCTGCACCAGTTCATCGAAGAACAGGACATTTCCGCCCTTCGCCAACTGTTGATGGCTTTCGACGACGGCGACAGAGGGCCAGAGGAGCTCGATTCCCAGTCGACGGAATCCTAGACCTGCGTTAACGAACTATTCACACCCAACGCGCGCTCCCGAATGGGCCAAGCGAAGTAGTGTCTCATTCGTCCCGTTGCTTTTGGGCGGTCGGGCCTTCGGCCCTCCCTTGTGCAGGGGCTGCGCCCCCGCAACGCCCCCCTACAAAAACATGCCTCACCGACCGTGTTTACTCCTCCCCAGCATCGTATCTGGCGAACGGAGTCTACTCCCCCACCTGTCGCTTCAACCCACCTACCACCGGCCTCCAACCGCAGAAGTTGCTGATCACTGACCCCTGACCACTGACCACTGCAGTTGTGCGGTCGGGCCTTCGGCCCTCCCTTGTGCAGGGGCTGCGCCCCCGCAACGCCCCCCTACAAAAACATGCCTCACCCACCGTGTGCCCTATATCCAGCAGTGCGCCCCAACTATGCGGTCGGCTGCCTACCCAATGCGCAGTCGGTTTGCCTCCATCGCGGCGGGAAAAGATGGCCTGTCGATACAAGCACCGCACACGGCATAGCAGTTTGTACCGGCGAATCACCTTCTCAACCTGTAGAATCCAATACAGCCCGCAACTGCTCAGGCGAAATGTTGCCGCCGCTGAGGATCAGCGCCACCTTCTTGCCCGCTAATTCGTTCCGCAGACGCAACAAAGCAGCCAGCGCCGAAGCACCCGCCGGTTCGGCAAGCGTTTTCGCCTTCTCCAGATACATACGCACCGCTGCGAACATCTCCTGCTCCGAAACCATGACAAATTCATCCAGCAGATCCCACAGGATCGACTGCGGCAGCATGTACGGGGCGCCGGTGGCCAGCCCTTCCGCAGCCGTTCGATTGGGCGCCTCGCGCCATGCCCTGTCCCGCCAGGCAAGATAGGCCGCAGGCGAGGCCTCCGCGCACACCGCCACCGTCCGGATATCGGGGTTGACCTTTTTCGCAACGATCGACGCGCCGGACGCGCCGCTGCCTCCACCTATCGGTACGATGATTGCCTCGATGTCGGGCTTCTCCTGCAAGATCTCCAATGTGTGCGTCGCTACTCCCGCGATCAGGGCCGGTTCATCGCCCGAAGAAAGAAACTTCAGACCCTCCTCTTCCGCGACCTGTTCGCCGTGCTTCTTAGCCTGCTCGAAGTCCGCTCCATACAACCTGACATCCGCGCCGTTGGCCCGCATCGCCTCCAGCTTGACCGGATTGGCATTTTCCGGCACCGAAATCACCGCCTTCACGCCAAACATGCGCGCTGCGTAGGCAACCGACTGCCCGTGATTGCCCGTCGACGCCGTTACTACACCCTGTTTGCGCTGCTCGGCCGGCATCTGCGCCATAAAATTGATGCCGCCGCGTAGCTTGAACGCACCGATCGGGAGATAGTTTTCGTGCTTTACCCACACCTCCGCGCCAGTAGCAGCGTCCAGAACCGGGTAGTTGTGCAGCGGCGTCGGAGCCAGGTAACGACGCAGAACAGTTTGCGCCGAGAGTACGTCGGCAAAGCTGGGCGGCGGTGGCAGTTCCGGAACTTCATTCCTGGCACTGTCAGTCTTGCCTGAAACGTTCGAATTAGGCTGCATGAGACCTCACTTGTAGTGTTTGTTGATGTTTTTGGGAGCTGTAGTTTCGGGCGGCGAAGATACTCAAGCGCCGACCATGAATGGCATTGTCGCGACTTCAGCGGGCACAACCGGCGCAAATCCCATACGGTCCAGGACATCTGTCTGAAGATCGATTCCGGGCGCAACTTCCCGCAGGCACATGCCTGCCGGAGTCAGTTCAAAGACGGCCCTCTCCGTTATGCAGAGCACCTTCTGCCCGTTTGCCATTGCTTGACTTCCACTGAATGTGATCTGATCGACCTCATCCACCAGTTTTCTAACCTGACCATAGCGACTGATCGAGATGCTCGTGTCACTGATTTCATAGGCGGCGCCCTTGGCCTCGAAAGTGCCGCAGAAAACAACCTTTCTCGCATTTTGGGCGATGTCCATGAAACCGCCCGGCCCAACAGTTGTCCCGCCCAATCTCGAGACATTCACATTGCCTGAACGGTCCATCTCGCCGAATCCAAGAAAAGCAATGTCCAAGCCGCCGCCGCTGTACAGGTCGAACTGTGAAGGGGAATCGATCATGCAGCTGGCGTTGCGGGCAAAGCCGAACAGCACGCCGTCGAGAAGCTCCCCGCCATACGTTCCATGCTCAATCGTCTGATAGTAGCGTTCGGTCTCTCCGCGCGCCGCAACCAGCTTGGCAACCCCGTCAGGAATGCCGAATCCAAAATTTATCACCGCGTTCTCGTAGAGCTCCTGGGCGGCCCTGTGCGCGATAACAGCCCGGGGACCAGAATTCAATCCGTTTTGCCGATCGACTTCACCCCCTGCAGATGCCGTATTTTCCTGCCGCTGGCCGGAGATTGCTGGATCATAATAGAATGCGTGGCATTGCGGCTGGTCGGGAACGACAACCACTGCGTCTACCAGTGCACCCGGTATCCGCACCTGACGCGCCGGAAACCGGCCCTTTTCCACCAGGCCCCGCACCTGGACGATCACGTTGCCGCCGCTGTTATGCGCGGCCAGTGCCAGGGCAAACGCTTCCAGGTTGGCCGGCTCTTCTTCCATGCTGATGTTTCCGTCCGCGTCCGCATAGCTGCCGCGCAGCAGCGCTACATCTACCGGAAACGGCTTGTATCGCAGCAACGTCCGGCCATCGATCTCGATCAACTCCACCAGAGAATCCTGGGCCGAACGATTCATACGGCCGCCGTCCTGGCGGGGGTCGACAAAAGTACCCAGGCCGACATGCGTAATCAGCCCGGGCCTGCCAGCGCCAATTTCCCGCAACAGCTGCGTGGTGACGCCGGAAGGAAGTACATAGGCCTCAATCTTCTCCTCTCGAGCCAAGTCCTGCATACGCGGAGACCAGATCCAGTGGCCGCCGATCACCTTGCTGACCAACCCCTCGTAGGCAAGCCGGTTGAGACCGCGCCGGTCGCGGTCGCCGAGCCCCAGCGCGTGTATGACACGCAGACCGACCGGCGTTCCCGTTGCGAAAAAACGCTCCTCTATTGCTGCAAGCAGCGCTTCGGGCTCCACCAGTCCGCCGCCGCCGCCTAAAATGCCCACGGCCGCGCCGTCAGCCACCATCGCCGCGGCCATCCGGCTGTCAACAACCTTGTCTCTCACGGTGGGTTAATCCAGGTAGTGGCTTTCCAGCGCCTTCACTGCGGCAACCAGCGTCTTGTTGACAGGAGTGGGAATCCCGTGCAACTGTCCCAACCGCACCACCGCCCCGCTGATCACATCGATCTCGCAGGGCCGGCGGTTCAGAATATCGACACAGAGGCTGGATTTGTTGTCGCCCGTTCCAGCCGGGCCGGCAATCTGATCGATTACTTCGCGGGTCTCGGCCAGGTTCAGTTCAATACCTTCGGCTCTTGCCACCTCGACCGCTTCGTCCAGTGCCTCATACGCCGTTTCTATCAGTTCAGGGACCGCGAAAACCTGCTTGATAGTCATGTTCGCAATCGCTGACGTGGGGCTTATCGCGATGTTGGCCAGCAGCTTCTTCCAAATGGCCTGGCGAATGTCAGGTGAGGCCGAAGTCTGCAATCCTGCCCTGTCCAGCGCCGCCGCAATGCGCTCCGCCCTCTCGCTCAGACCACCGCCCATCTCACCAATATGCGTGGGCAAGTCACCAAAGTTCCGCACCGCCCCCGGCCCTTCCACCGCGGCGCCCTGGGCCGTCACACCGCCCAAAACGCGCTCCATGCCAACGACTTCGCCGATGTTCTCTTCATTTCCGAGCCCGTTCTGAAAGCTGATGGCAACGCTGTCATCGCGTAGCAGATGAAGCACGCGCTTCACGGCCTCCTTGGTGTAGGGAGCCTTGCATTGGACAAAAAGAACGTCGACCTCTGCCAGCCCGCTGGGATCGGTTGTCGCGCCAATGGGGATGTGCCGGTCGCCCCCGTGGCCGACAATACGCAGTCCGTCACGGCTGATCCGGTCCACGTGTTCCTGCCACACGTCGACCAGGGTTACGTCAAGCCCGCCCTCAGCCGCCAGTCCCCCAAACAGGCATCCCATCGCACCGGCGCCTACCACCGCGATTCTTGGTTTCCAGTCCCCCATGTATGACTCCTTTTAACTGAGAAAGGGGGAAAAAAGTTCGGCTGCAAATAGTATAGCTATTCCCAACCGGCAGGCAAACAGTGATCGCTGAAATCTCCTTGACGACCTTCAGCAGTTACGTCTACAATAAGAATCCCCCTCCAACGGCACCTGCTTGTGCCATTGCCTTTGGTATGGGGACCTCAACGCCATGAATACTCGATACCTGACGATTCTGCGTCACGCCAAAGCAAAGCAAACAAGCGCCTCCGGCGGCGATATCGACCGTCCGCTTGCGAAAAGCGGGTTCAAACAGTTGCAGCGCATTTGCCAACCCCTGGCAACGGTGAAAGTAGCGCCGGACTGGATCGTCTCATCGCCCGCAATGCGTACACGCCAGACAGCCGAGAAGGTCGCCGAACTGATCGGCTATTCTCGCAACTTCGGCTGGAATGACCGCATCTACGCGGCCGCGCCCTACACCCTTCTGAATATCCTGCAGGAAACCCACGACACCGCCCATCATATCCTCCTCATCGGCCACAATCCGGGCGTTGCCCAACTGGTCTCCGGCTTGTGCGCCGGCACGGACGGACGGATGAATGTGCGCTTTCCGACCGCGGGAATGGCCCACTTTGAAGTGGACATCGCGCGCTGGCGTCAGTTGCATTGGGGTAGCTGCGAGCTGCGATTCCTACTCGCGCCTCGCTTCCTAAAGGGGCTGAAAGGCTCCTGAACGAACGCCGCTGGTTAGCCTCTCGCCAAAACTCAGTTACCCGAAAATGTACCGATCCAAGTACCCGTTGCGAAACTTTCCTTCGGGATCGAACGATTGCAGCAGACTTCTGAACTGGTCCATCATTGGATAGGCAGCCTGTACCTGGGCCGGCGCGAGCGTGAACAGCTTGCCCCAGTGGGGACGGACTTCGAAGGGTAACAGAGCCTCTTCTACCACCGGCATGACTTCATGCACGCCCTTCCAATTCATTTTCCAGGAAAAGTGAATGCCGATAGTCGGCGTGCCATAGCTCTGGCTCAGCCACAGCCGGTCGGCGGCGACAGTGCGGACTTCTGAGATCAACAGCAGTGATTCGAACAGGTCCCGCAGGCCCTCCACCGCCTGCAACGCCGGAACTGCATGGGCACGCGGCACAAAATACTCCGTCTCCAGCTCGAGGACGCTTGCAGGCGCGCTCTCTATGCGAAAATGGGGCAACCTTTCATGCCAGGGGCCGGGAACGCCCAACTGCGGCGTAAGTCCGTCCGGGGGTAGATTGGCAACGTGATTCATTTCTGTCCGACACGCGGTCGCCCCGAACAGTTCCTTCCGGCCCGGGACTATTTGCGTGGTCGCTTCGCTCGCATTGGAAACTGCCGCTGTAGCGGGCGTCCCGTCCCCGCGATCGGTGCGGTGCTTGAGCCAAACCTGGTTGACCTTCCCATCCTGCCAGTCGGGAAACAGACTCACGCTGTAAGCGCTCGACATCACGTCATCGAAATGTTCGTACAAGGCCGCCGCTGGCATATCTTCGTAAACGTACTGCTGCATCGTGTATTCCGGTTGCGTCGCCAGCGTAATCCTCGTCACGACGCCCAGCCCGCCCAGAGCGACAACAGCGCCCTCAAACGTCTCTCCATCCTCCTCAAGCGAAAGTGTGCGCAGCTCCCCATCTGCCGTCACAAGCTCCAACCCGACCACCGCTGTCGCAAGATTGCCATTCCCGTCGCCCGAACCGTGCGTTCCGGTCGCACACGCGCCTGCCACTGTTACATGCGGGAGCGAGGCCATATTGTGTAGCGCCGCACCTTCTTCATGCATCTGTTGACACAACTCGCCGTAGGTGATACCGGCATTGCAGGTTACAGTACCGCGCCCGGTATCGAACGCCGTCGGCACGTTCAAATTCTCCAAAGAGATGTAAGCCCACCCGGAATTCTTTGGCTGTCCCTGGCTCGCCGTTGCATCTTCGACCTGCGCATCGATCGATGCTACGTCGTTGAATGAGTGCCGCGCGCCCAGAACTCTCACCCTACGGCTGGCGCGGACAATCTCCTGCACTTCCTCGATGGTCTTGGGCGCGTGATACAGTGCAGACGAGAATTGCACGTTTTCCGACCAGTTGCTTAGCGGCATCAGCAGTCGCTTGCCCTTCCTTCGTCTCGTTTACTCGCCTGAATCTTGTCCAATCCCGTTACGCTTGCCAGGGAATCGCGGCTGCAGTTGCTTCGTCCACTATGGTGACTGCAGCCAGAAACTTTCCAGCCTCTATGCTGGGAACCGCGATTCCTCGGCGCAGCGTAATTCGGAAAGGGAATGAAAGGCTCCCGACAAAACTGCGCAGATTCTCTGCTCCCCTGAAACTACGCAGCCATAACTGACTCGCGATCCTGCAAGAGGCCAGCAAAGGTACTCTCTCAGCTCTCTGCTCTTTTATGGGCGGTCGGGCCTTCGGCCCTCCCTTGTGCAGGGGCTGCGCCCCCGCCACGCCCCCCTAC
>Ga0209544_1003036_pt1 | contig 13705 bp, 9 predicted proteins | sample MesohylPK_FD_187297 | JGI IMG/M metagenome (GOLD analysis project Ga0209544, IMG submission 187297) | Host-associated microbial community of the marine sponge Aplysina aerophoba from Gulf of Piran - sponge mesohyl, lysed by proteinase K... | ecosystem: Host-associated > Porifera > Sponge >...
ACCGTCTGCCCGGACGCGCCGGCCAAGCCCGGCTCCGCCGGCAAGGCAGGCCTGAACCAGCGCATCCGGGTGCGGAGCCTGGATGGTGCGCGCGACGCGGCGCCCGGCGAGGAAGGAGAGATCGCGGCCTCGCTCGCCAGCGACGAGGCGTTCGAAGGCTATTGGCGCCGCCCCGACGCGGACGCCCGCGCGCTGCGCGACGGCTGGTACCATACCGGCGACACCGGCTGGCTGGACGAGGACGGCGACCTGTTCGTCACCGGCCGCGTGGACGACATGATCGTCACCGGTGGCGAGAATGTCTCGCCGGTGGAGATCGAGAGCGTCCTCTCCCTGCATCCGGCGGTGGCCGAGGTCGCCGTGGTGGGTCTGCCCGACGAGCGCTGGGGCCAGGTCGTCGCCGCTTTCGTGGCGGCCGAGGGAACGCCAACGGCCGAGGCCCTGGACGCCCACTGCCGCGCCAGCACGCTCGCCGACTTCAAGCGCCCGCGCCGCTATGTGTTCGTCGACGAAATCCCGAAATCGCCCGTCGGCAAGATCCTCCGCCGCCTGCTTGTGGCGCGGGACAATGACGTGGATGCCTGACGCCTGCGGTCCTTGTGTCTGTTGGCGAAATTTTGGAAAATTTCAAATCTCGTCCTCTAGGGAGCTTGACCTGAGAAAAAATGTGGTAGTATGAGAACAGAGAGGCGGCTCCCGGGGCCGCCTTTCGCTTTTCTGCGCAGGAGAGCGGCTGGGGCCTCGAAAAGCCCCGGCGGGAGCGGACGGGAGAGGTGCGCCCTGCGCCTCGCGCGCGCAATCAGGCGCGCGAACCGCGCCGGCGCTAACGCGCCCGCCCGTGCACACGCGATACGCGCGAAACAGGGACCCGCCGCAGCGACGCAGCGGCGGCGCCAGTGGAACAAAACGGGAGCAAGGAGGAACGGCCAATGCCGAAAACGCGGACACGGAAGACACTGGCGGAATGCCGCGAACCCCGACGGGAAGGGAGCGCCTTATGCCTCGACCGACCACAGAACATGAGCCCCGCGCATGGGGAACATGACAAAACATGACACTTCATGACAATCCGAGCGCTCTCCCCTGCCCCGGGCCCCGGACGCTTGTTGCACGCCGGGGCGGTTGCTATACCGCGCGGCCATGACCGACCCTGCGCAAATCCGAAATTTCGCCATCATCGCCCATATCGACCACGGCAAGTCGACCCTGGCGGACCGGCTGATCCAGACCTGCGGCGGCCTGACCGCGCGCGAGATGCGCGAGCAGGTGCTCGACAATATGGACCTGGAGCGCGAGCGCGGGATCACCATCAAGGCGCAGACGGTGCGCCTCGACTATGAGGGCGCCGACGGCCAAGCCTTTGCGCTGAACATTATCGACACGCCGGGCCATGTCGACTTCGCCTATGAAGTGAACCGCTCGCTCGCCGCCTGCGAAGGCTCGCTGCTGGTGGTCGATGCAACGCAGGGCGTCGAGGCGCAGACGCTCGCCAATGTCTATCAGGCGGTGGAAAACGACCACGAGATCGTCGTCGCGCTCAACAAGGTCGATCTGCCCGCCGCCGAGCCGGAGCGCGTGCGCGCCCAGATCGAGGAAGTGATCGGCATCGACGCGGGCGACGCCGTGCTGTGCTCGGCCAAGACCGGCCACGGTATCCCCGAACTGCTGGAGGCGCTGGCCGCGCGCCTGCCGCCGCCGGCTGTCGAGGTCGCCGGCGACGGGCACCTGCGCGCGATGGTCGTGGACAGCTGGTACGACCGCTATCTGGGCGTGATCGCGCTCGTGCGCGTCCGCGAAGGCGAACTGCGCCGGGGCCTGAAAATGCGCCTGATGGCGACCGACGCGGCCTACGACATCGACGAGGTGGGCGTCTTCACGCCGAAACGGCAAAAGACGGACAGGCTCGGCCCCGGCGAGATCGGCTATGTGAGCGCAGCCATCAAGACGGTGGCGGACTGCAAGGTCGGCGACACGATCACGGACGACCGCCGGCCGGCGCCGGAGCCGCTGCCCGGCTTCCAGCCCAACCTGCCGGTCGTGTTTTGCGGGCTGTTTCCGACCGACACGGCGGATTTCGAATATTTGCGGGAAAGCCTCGCAAAGCTGCGCCTGAACGATGCCGGTTTCGAATATGAGCCGGAGAATTCGCCCGCACTCGGTTTCGGGTTCCGCTGCGGGTTCCTCGGTCTGCTACATCTGGAGATCGTGCAGGAGCGGCTCGACCGCGAATTCGGCCTCGACCTGATCGCGACTGCGCCGAGCGTCGTCTATCGGGTCCACCGCGAGGATGGCGGCATGGACCTGCTGCACAACCCGGCCGACATGCCGGACCCGGTGCAGATCACGCATATCGAGGAGCCGTGGATCGGCGCCACGATCTTCACGCCAGACGAATATCTGGGCGGCATCCTCAAGCTCTGCGAGGAACGGCGCGGCATCCAGCGCGAGCTCACCTATGTCGGCAACCGCGCCATGGTGGTTTACGAGCTGCCGCTCAACGAGGTGGTGTTCGACTTCTACGACCGACTGAAATCGCTGAGCCGGGGCTATGCCAGCTTCGACTACCGGATCGAGGACTACCGCGAGGGCGATCTGGTCAAGCTCTCGCTGCTGGTGAACCACGAACCGGTCGATGCGCTCGCCTGCATCACCCACCGGGTGCGCGCGGAAGGCCGGGGCCGCCAGCTCTGCGAACGGCTGAAGGAGCTGATCCCGCGCCAGCTTTTCAAGATTCCGATCCAGGCCGCGGTCGGCGGCCGCATCGTCGCCCGCGAGACCATCTCGGCGATGCGCAAGGACGTCACCGCCAAATGCTACGGCGGCGACGTAAGCCGCAAGCGCAAGCTGCTGGACCGCCAGAAGGAAGGCAAAAAGCGGATGCGCACCTTCGGCAAGGTGGACATCCCCCAGAGCGCCTTCATCGCCGCGCTCCGAATGAACGAGACCTGAGCGCTACAGGATTTCCAGCACACTTTCCGGCGGACGGCCGAGCGCTGCCTTGCCTTTCGCGAGGACGACCGGCCGTTCGATGAGCACGGGATATGCTGTCATCGCCTCCACGAGCGCGCGGCGCCCGAGCCCGGGATCGTCGAGGCCGGCCTCGCGGTAAGCCGCCTCCTTGCGGCGCATGAGGTCGCGCGGCTCCATGCCGAGCATGTCCAGCACCGCCTCGATTTCGTCGGCCGGCGGCGGCGTCTTCAGATATTCGACGATCCCGGGCTCGATACCCCGCTCACGCAGCAGCGCCAGCGTCTGCCGCGATTTGCTGCAACGCGGATTGTGCCAGATGGTGACGGTCATGAGATACGCCCTCCCTACCCTGCTGCCGAGCCGTAGTCATGCAGCGCAAAGGCAAGCGTGGCAAGGCCGACGGCGGCCAGCACGGCGAGCGCCGCACGGCGGTACCACAGCTTGCCCCGTCCCGCGAAGAGCCGGATGCCGATCCAGGTGGAGCCGATATAGGCCGGCAGGATCACAGCAGCCACGGCCAGCGCCTCGAGCGTGAACAGGCCGTGGAACCAGTAGGGAATCGCCGCGCAGAGGCCCAGCGCGGAGACCGCGCCGATGACGTTGCCGCGCTGGGTTTCGGGGGAGCCGTGACGGGCGAGCGCGGCGGCGACCGCCGGCGGCCCGCCGACGCCCGTCGCGCCCTGGATGAGGCCGGCCCCGGCGCCGAGCGCGGCCATGACGCCGGCCCCGGCGCGGGGAGGGAAGCGCCAGCCCCACGCCATCAGGGCGGTCATGGCGAGAACGGCGAGCGATATGGCGACCTTCATGGCGGCGGGCGGAACCGCAACCAGCACCCAGGTCCCTGCCGGCGCGGCGGCGAACGCGGCGGCGACGAAGGGCAGCACGAAGGCGCGCTCGGCATGGCGCAGCGCCGCCGGCAGCAATTGCAGGATGACCGGAACGCCCGAAGCGCAGACCGCGGCCAGCGCCGCGCCCGGGCCCAGAACCAGGCTCAGCACGGGCACCATCACCAGCGCGCCGCCGAAGCCGGTGAAGCCCCTGACGAGCCCGCCCGCGACCGCCGCTGCCCCGGCCACCGCCAGCCCGGCCGCCGAGACGCCGTCCAGCGCCTCAATCATCGCCGGGCCGGCTGTCCGCGCCTGCCGGGATCGCCCGGCCTATACGTGGTGCGCACCCTGTGTGTTGACATAGAGGGCGTAGAGCGACCGGCTGGCCGCCATGAACAGCCGGTTGCGCTTGTGACCGCCGAAACAGACATTGGCGCAGCGCTCCGGCAGGGCGATACGGCCGATGGGCGCGCCGTCCGGGGCGAACACCATAACGCCGTCGAGGTCGGCCGAGCCCATGCCCCAGCCGCACCAGAGATTGCCGTCGATATCGACGCGCATCCCGTCCGGCGTGCCGCCGGGGCCGGCGTCGATCGCCACACGCCTTCCGGACAATGCGCCGTCCTTGCCCACATCGTAGGCAAGGATCTTGCGGGTCGGTTCTCCGCGCGACTCAACGATGTAGAGGATACGCTCGTCCGGGGAGAAGCAGAGCCCGTTCGGTCCGGCGATATCGTCGGCGACGATGCGCATTTCGCCGGTTTCGCCGTCCAGCCGATAGACGGCCATCGGCGTCTCGCTCTCGGCCACGTGGCCCTCGTAGTTGCCGAGGATGCCGAACAGCGGGTCGGTGAACCAGATCGAGCCGTCAGACTTGACCACAACATCGTTCGGCGAGTTCAGCGGCTTTCCCTGCCAGCTGTCGGCCAGCACGGTCACGCTGCCATCGTATTCGGTCCGCGTGACACGCCGCCCGCCATGCTCGCAGGTCACCAGCCGACCCAACAGGTCGCGGGTGTGGCCGTTGGCGAAGTCGGTGGGCCGGCGCCAGAGGGAGACCCGTCCGGTCTCTTCCTCCCATTTCAGGATGCGGTTGTTCGGGATGTCGGACCAGAGCAGGTAGCGCCCGTCGCCGAACCAGACCGGCCCCTCGGCCCAGCGGCATCCCGTCCAGAGCCGTTCCACGGCGGCGCTGAAGATACGGTAGCGCTCGAAGCGCGGATCCAGAATCTCGATCAGAGGATCCGGATAGCGCGGTTCCTCGCGCCAGCCGGCAGCGGCAGAATAGGGTCTCACGGGCGTGAACTCCGGGTTTCGTGCGCACCGGCAGCATAGCCGGCGCCCGCTGCCCGCTTCAATCGCCCCTGCCGCACGCCCGGAGCCGTCCCTGCGAGTGCTCATGCGGCACCGCCATCCCGAGCCAAAACCGCAGGGTATAGCAAATTTGAATAAATATTTCTTAAAATTCATACTAGGGGTAGTAAGTTTGGCCCCATAACATACTATAATTGACCAACCGTATGCTCGGACTCATGATGGGCTTCGACTCGACTCACGGCCCCGATTCCCCGCTTCGCAAAGCGGGACAAGGATTCCCTGCACCGCCAAGAGCAGCTGGCGGTGCGGCAAGCGCGGCCTCGCCAACCTGCACCGACAGGCGCCGCTGGAGAGCGAGTTCCACAAGCATTGGGAAATTCGGTGCAGCCACAACGCTCGCATTCTGCCGGAAAGTGCCTCGCCTGCCCGCCGAATTTCTCGTTGTGCTAGCGGTATTTCTCGTCCCGCTTCTCTTTGTGATCTGTTCGGGCAATGCCGCTGCGCAGCATACCCAAATACCGAATTGGGACGGAGCGGTGGAAGCGTCCACAAGCTCATTTTCGGTCGCACCCGGCGAAAGTGTCCGTTACAGTGTCAAGTTGAGCCCGCCGCCTGACTGGGATGAGGCGAACGACCCACCCTTTATCCCGGACGGCGAAGAATGGCTTGTTATTCTCCACATAGACGGTGCAAGGAACGGGAACGGCGCATACAAGGACCTCGTAACTGTTCCGGGATTTTACCGGACGTTTACCAACACCGACTGGAACACCTGGAAACGCTTCACAGTAACGAGACTCAGCGACGAGGACTGGGCAGCGAAGGGCGGCGGCCCCCGCGCTACATCGGTGATATTCGATCATGAAATTGTGGATCACGAAAACAACTGCCCGGTCCACGATTCCGGCCCGCTGACGGTCAATCTCGGTGACGGCAACGGAAACGAGGGCAACGGAAACGAGGGCAGCGGGAACGAGGGCAGCGGGAACGAGGGCAGCGGGAACGAGGGCAGCGGAATCGAGGGCACCGGGAACGAGAGCACCGGGAACGAGGGCACCGGGAACGAGGGCACCGGGCACGAGGGCACCGGGAACGAGGGCACCGGGAACGAGGGCAACGGGAACGAGGGCACCGGGAACGAGGGCACCGGAAACGAGGGCAACGGGAACGAGGGCACCGGGAACGAGGGCACCGGAAACGAGGGCAACGGAAACGAGGGCAGCGGCAACGAGGGCAACGGCAACGAGGGCAACGGGAACAACGAGGATCCTTCGATATCGAACGATGGAGGGCCCGACAGGGCGTGGGCGAACCGGGCCATACTTCCCGAAATGGGGCGAGCGCTCGCCTTCAGCGCCGCGAGGTGCCGCATCGAGCAGATGTTCTCCGACATCGCGCGCGGCTGGTCGAAGCCCTCGAACGCTCAGCTGCTGCCGCCGGCCTTTGCCGGACGGGGGGCCCAACGCGCCCGCACGCTCGGCCTGAAGCAGGCGTTCGGCAATGCCTCCTACCTGCTTCCCCTGGCCGGGGGCGACGGCAGGGACGCGCGGTTCGCGGCGTGGGCCTGCAGCGATTACCGCCGTCTGGACGGCAGCGACAAAGGCGGAACGGCGCTCTGGGACGGCGACGTCTTCAACATGCAGTTCGGGGCCGAAACGAGGCTTCGCCCCAACATGCTTGCGGGCGTAGCCGTCTCGCGAGCCGAAAACGAGATCGACTACACGATCGCCGGCGAAAATGGCTTGGGCGGCACTTACGACCTCCGCATGACGGGCGTGCATCCCTATTTCGGCCTGAAGCCGTCCTCCCAACTGGAGATATGGGGAACCGCCGGCTTCGGGACCGGAACGCTGCGGGTGTCGAACAGCGCCGGCGCCAACTACTCGGGCGACGCCCGGCTCGCCACGAGCGCGTTCGGCGTCAACAGCCGGATGCTGGAGCGCGGCTCCACGACACTGACGGTCAAGGGCGAGCTCGGGCTTGCGAATCTGGACGTCTCCAGCGCCTCCAGGACTTTCGCCAAGGCGGCGGCAGATCTGCAGCGGTTCCGGCTGGCGGCCGAGATCGATCACGAGAAGACCGTCCCTAATGTCGGCACACTGGCGCCGTGGGGAGAGGTCGGGTTGCGCCACGACAGCGGCGACGGCAAGACGGGCGCCAGCCTGGAGGTCGGGGGCGGTCTGCACTACCGGAATGTTGAGCAGGGATGGAATTCGGAGGTCTTCGGGCGCTGGCTCGCGGCGCGCGGGAGCGGGCGGCCGAAGGAGCGCGGGTTCGGTTTCCGGTTCCGCTACGACCCGGAGGCGCCCGGTTTCGGACCCTGGGCAAGTCTTGCGCAGCGCTGGGGCCCGACCTCGAGCGGCATGCAAAGGCTGTGGGACGACCGCCAGGCGGACTCAAGCATATCCGACCTCTCGGCAAGGCGCCTCGAACTCGAGCTGGCCTACGGCTTCCGGGCCTTTCGCGGCCGGGGCGCGCTCACGCCTTACACGAGGTTCGGCCTCAGTCGGGGCAACGGGCAGGTGTACCGGCTCGGCACTCGCGTGAACCTAGGGCCTTCGGCGGTGTTGAGACTGGAGGCCGCGCGGCGGGAACGCTCCGGCCGGGACGACATCCACGCAATCATCCTGCAGGCCGCGTTGCGGTTCTAGAAACGGCGACGCTTCCAGGCGAGGCGGCCCGCCCTTCCGGACCGCCCGTTAAGCCCCCGCCATCAGCGCCTCGACCTCCGTCCGGTTCGGCATGGACTGCGACGTGCCGGACCGCGTGACGGAAATGCCTGCGGCGGCGCAGGCGAAACGGACGGCCCAGCCGGGGTCCCGGCCCTCCGCCAGCGCCACTGCGAATGCGCCATTGAAGGCATCGCCTGCGCCGGTCGTCTCGACGACCGGACCCGCCCGGAAGGCCGGCACGAACGCAGCACCTCCAGGACCGTCGAACAACGCGCCGCGCGCGCCCAGCGTGATGACGGCTCTGCCGGCGCCGCGGTCCCGGAGTGCGGCAGCCGCCCGGCGCGCCCCGTCCTCGTCGCCCACCGGAATGCCGGAAAGCGCCTCGGCTTCCGCTTCATTCGGCGTGACATAGTCCGAGAGCCGGAGCATGTCCTTGGGCGCCTCCGCAGCCGGGGCGGGGTTGAGCACCGTCGTCACGCCGGCCTCCCGCGCAATCGCCAGTGCCCGCGCGGCCGCCGGAAGCGGCTGCTCGAACTGGGTCACGAACACGGCAGCGGACCGGATCGCATCTGCCGCCGCATCAATATCCACCTCCGAGATTTCCGAGGCGGCGCCCGGACAGACGACGATGGCGTTCTCGCCCGTATGTGCATCCACCAGTACCGCAGCTGCACCTGTCGCCGCGCTGTCGGAGCGCGCGACCAGGGGCTCCACGCCGGCGTCGGCCCATGCCGCGAGCCCCATGTCAGCAAATGAATCGCGACCGATGCGGGAGATGAACCGAACCCTTGCGCCGAGTCGGGCGGCGGCCACAGCCTGGTTCGAGCCCTTGCCGCCCGGGCTGAGCGCGACGCTCTCGCCGATAACGGTTTCCCCCATTCCCGGCAGGCGCCCGGTTCGAAACGTCGCGTCGGCGACGAAAATGCCGAGAACTGTAATATGTCCAGCCATCGAATCCCCCGTCGGATTGCGACTTCCGGGAAAACACCCCGGCCGAGGTTAGCGGCTCGCCCCGGCGGCGAAAACAGTCCGCGCCCGGTTGCCGAAAGGAGCCGTCCGGGGCATGTTCCGGTCCGGCTGAATACATCGAGAGAGGAACAGGCATGGCCTATCGCGTGATGCTGCAGATGCCCTATACGGACGGGCTCAAGTCGGTGTTCGAGGGGCGCGACGACATTGCGGTCGAGCGCTTCACGGAACTGTCCGAAGACAACATCCTGCAGCATATCGGCAATTACGACGCGGCGATCCTGGGCGTGGCGCCCTTCACGCGCCGCATCGTCGGCAATGCCGACCGGCTGAAGATCGTCGCCCGCCACGGCGTCGGTTACGACGCGGTGGACGTGCCGGCGCTGACGGAGGCGGGCGTACCGCTCGCCGTCGTCGGCACCGCCAACTCGATCACCGTCGCCGAGCACTCCCTGTTCTTCATGATGGCGCTTGCCAAGCGCGCCCTCCTCTACGACCGCGAGCTCCGCAAGGGCAACTGGGACATCCGTTTCGCGACGCCGGCCTACGATATTGCGGGGCGTACCGTGCTGATCCTCGGTTTCGGGCGCATCGGCCGCCGGCTGGTGCCGCGCTGCGTCGCGATGGGGATGAATGTGCTGGTGCACGACCCCTATGTCGTCCAGGACGCAATCACGACCGCCGGAGCGACGCCCGTCGAGGACTGGAGGGCGATGCTGCCGAACATCGACTTCCTCTCCGTCAACTGCCCGAAGAACGAGGAAACGGACGGCATGGTCGGCGCTGCCGAACTCGCGTCGATGAAACCGACGGCATTCGTCGTGAACACGGCGCGCGGCAATATCGTCGAGGAAAAGGCGCTCTACGACGCGCTCAAGAATCGGGTCATCGCCGGCGCAGGCATCGACCCCTTCGTCGTGGAGCCCGCGACGGCTGACGAGCCGCTGTTCGAGCTCGACAACATCATCGTATCGCCCCACTCGGCCGGCGTGAGCGAGGAGTCCATGTTCCGCATGGGCGCAGCCGCCGCGCAAAATGTCGTCGATTGCTTCGCCGGCAGGCTCGACCCGGACAATGTCATCAACCGGGAGGTCCTGGGCTGACGGAGACGGCGGCCGTTACAGCATCCGCTCCTCCCGCCGGATGAGGTGGAGCGGGGTCTCTCCGCGCACGGCGCGGAGGCAGTTGGCGATCGCGCGCCGGAGAACAACCGGACGCCGGCTGCTGCCGACCGAGGCTGAGTTATGTGGCGAGCCGATGACGTTCGGCAGGTCGAGGAGCGGCGTGTCGATGCGGAAGCTGCCATGGCGGACCGGCTCCACCCACCAGGCATCGAGGCATGCGGTAAAGGACGGGCGTTCGGCGAGGTGGTCATAGAGCGCGCGCTCGTCGATGATTTCGCCGCGCGCAAGATTTACCAGGATGGCGTCGTCCTTCATGCGCCGCAATTGCCCGGCTCCGATCATCTTCTCGGTCGCGGTGCTGAGCGGCGCGGTAATGAACAGGATGTCGGCGGCTGAGCACATCTCGTCCAGCCTGTCCGGCGTTGCGATCCAGTCGCTCGGCTCGTCGCTGGCGCCGCGCCGATTGATGGCGTGGATTCTCATGCCGAAGGCGCGCATCAGCCGGGCGACCGCAACGCCGATGCCGCCGAAGCCCAATATGCCGCAGACGCCGCCGGCCAGCCTGATGTTGGGCCGGAACTGGTTGAAGCGGCCGGCGCGGAGCTCGGCATGCTCGGCGAACAGGCGCTTGGCGGCGGCCAGCGCCATCGCGGCGCCGTGCTCGGCCATCGGCTCGGCGGAGGCGCCGCCATTGCCCGCGACCGGGAGCTCCGGCGGCAGGTCCCTGAGTGGCATGAAATCCACGCCGGCAGGCAGCATCTGCAGTAGCCGTGCACCGGCCAGCAAAGGCCATTCCTCCCTCCTGAAGTCGTTCCCCGTATGCTGCGCGAACACGGCTGCCGCACTTTGCAGCATGCGCGCGCGGGCTTCGGGCGACACGGCGTCGGAGAGATAAAGCAGGGGACCGGTCTCGCCCCAGGCTTCGGCGACGATGCCGCGGTCCCGCTCGCTGGCGTCGTAGGCGACAACAAGTGCGTCTCTCGTCAAGGTCTGCATTCTCCCGGACGGCATGCTAGCCCGCACGCCTGCTCAGCACGGTCTCGCGATAACCGATATAGAGGCCGGACGCCACAATCAGCCCGGCGCCGACCCAGGCCCAGAGGTCCGGAAAGTAGCCGAAGACGACGAAGCCCAATAGCGCCGCGCAGATGAGGTGGCTGTAGTTGAAGGGCGCAATCACGGATGCCGGGCCGCATCCGAGCGCCACGGTGTAGAGATAATGGCCAAGGCCGGAGAGCAGGCCGAGCGAGGCGATCATGCCGACCTCGACCGCGCTCGACGGAGCGCGCCAGTCGCTCCAGACGACTAGGCTGAGTGCGACCGTTCCCACTACGGTCGCGATGGTCGCCGAAGTCGCCGCGTCCTCGCCTGCGGAGAGCTTGCGGGTCAGCAGGGCGTAGAAGGCGCTGGATACGGCGGACCCGAGCGTGAACACGATCTGCCAGGGCGTGTCGCCGAAACCTGGCCTGATGATGACGAGCGCGCCGACGAAGCCGATCGCGACGGCCGACCAGCGCCTGGGCCCGACCCGCTCGCCGAGCACCGGGCCGGACAGAGCGGTGATGAACACGGGACCCAGCATGGTGATAGCTGCGGCCGTGGCGAGCGGCACCCACTTGATCGCGAGGAAGAAGCAGAGCGATGCCGTGAGCAGGCATACGCCTCGAACGATCTGGGCGACCGGACGGGCCGTCCGCAGCAACAGGAAGCGCGGGCCGCGCATCGGCGTGAACACCGCCACCATGAAGAGCAGCGCGCCCACATAGCGGGCCCAAACGAGCTGCACGGAGCCGAAATCCGCGCGCAGGATCTTCACCTCGGTATTGAGGATGGCGAAAAGCGCGACGGCGGACACCACGAGCAGAATCGCCAGTCCGATGCGGTCGCGGGGCCGGTTCATGGATGCGCGCGGAAACCGGACTACTGGGCGGCTGCGGCGGCGCTTGCGAGCTGGCGGACCACGAGCGAGGCATAGAGGCCGCGCCTTGCCAGCAATTCGTCATGCGTGCCCGTCTCGACCGGACGGCCCCCGTCGAGCACGACGATCTTGTCCGCGTCCCGGACGGTGGAGAGCCTGTGGGCGATGACGACGGTGGTCCTGTCGGCCTTCAGCCTGTCCAGCGCGCGGCGCACCGCCAGTTCGTTGAGCGCGTCCAGATGGCTGGTCGCTTCGTCCAGAATCAGGATAGGCGCGTCCTTCAGGAATGCCCGCGCGATGGCGACCCGCTGGCGCTGCCCGCCGGAGAGGCTGGCGCCGCGCTCGCCGACCACGGTTTCGAGCCCTTCCGGCAGGGTTGCGGCGAGCGGGCCGAGGGCGGCGTGGTCGAGCGCCGCGGCAAGTTCCGCCTCGCTCGCCGAAGGCCGCGCGATCGTCACATTCGCGCGGAGCGTGTCGTTGAAGAGATACGTGTCCTGCGAGACCAGCGCGATGCGGCTGCGCAGGTCATCGAGCTTGTAGTCGCGAAGATCCACGCCGTTGAGCGCGATTCTCCCCGCGTCCGGATCCCAGAACCGCATCAGCAATTGCGCCGTGGTGGTCTTTCCCGCGCCCGAGGCCCCGACCAGCGCCACTGTCTTTCCGGCCGGAATCGTCACTGTCACATCGCTGAGCGCGAGGCGGTCTTGGCCCGGATAGGCAAAACTCACGCCGTCGAGAGCAAGGCCCGCCTCTGCCTCGCCGTCCTCCTCAGCGCCCGGCCCGTCTTCCACCGGCACCGGCTCGTTCTCCAGCGAATAGTAGCGCCGGGTGGCGCCGAGCGTGTCCGCAAGGCGCCGACCGATCTGCGCGATTTCCGAGACAGGCAGGAACGCCGACATGGCGAGCAGGGCCAGCAGCGGCAGAATCCCGGAATCGACCGTGCCCGCCTGGACCAGCAGCGCCCCGCTCACAACCACCGCGAGGCCGCCCAGCCCGGTGAACACCTCCAGCAGGCTTTCCTGCAGGGTCACTTCGCCGAAGAAGGGCAGGCGGAGCGCGATATGCCGGTCCGCGAGCCGGTCGAACCCCTCGGCGCGCCGGCGCTCATCCTGGAAGGAGACGATTTCGCCGAGCCCCTGGACGGAATCGATGGCATAGGCGCCCAGTTCGCCCGCCGCCTCGCGCGCCTTCGAGCCGAGCCGGTCCACGCGGCCGCGCATCAGGAACGGGCTGAGCCCCACCGCGGCCAGGAACGGAACGAGCGCGAGCGCAATCCACGGGCTAGCTGTGCCGAGCACGACGATGACGATGGCCGGCACCAGCACCGCGACGAAGGCCGGCGCGACCGTATGGGCGAAGAAATACTCGATGAGCTCGATATCGTGCGTGGCGAGGTTCATCAGGTCGCCGGTCCGCCGCCGTACGAGATAGGCGGGCGCAAGCTTGTCCAGCTTGCGGAAGGCATCCACGCGCATCTCCGCCAGCAGGCGGAACGCCATGTCGTGCGCGACCCAGGATTCCAGCCAGTGGACGATTCCCGCCATTGGCGCCAGGACCCAGAGCCAGACGAGCAGGTGGTCGTAGGGCTGGCCGTTCTTCAGACTGAAGACGATGAGCGCGCTCACGGCGCCCACGCCTATGAAGGCGAGCACGCGCACGACACCGAACAGGAAGGTGAGGCCGAGGCGCCCCTTCCACGGCAGGATCACACGCATGAGCGCGGCGACGACCTGGAACCAGGCGAGGCCCTCCGCCTTGATGACGCCTTCGGTTGGCGCGTGCTTCGCCCCGCCCGGCGTCGCATCCAGGGTCTCGGTCGTCGGGCGGTCCGGGGCGTCGATGAGAACGTCTTCGTCCCTCTCTTCGGACTCGCGCGCCTGTTCGCGCATGAGCGAGGCATAGACGCCT
>Ga0209544_1003041_pt1 | contig 13689 bp, 16 predicted proteins | sample MesohylPK_FD_187297 | JGI IMG/M metagenome (GOLD analysis project Ga0209544, IMG submission 187297) | Host-associated microbial community of the marine sponge Aplysina aerophoba from Gulf of Piran - sponge mesohyl, lysed by proteinase K... | ecosystem: Host-associated > Porifera > Sponge >...
TGGATGTAGGATGCGAGGGGTCTAGGCGGTCGGCGCGGGAAAACTTTTTGTGAGGGTCACACTGCTTTCTGTGACGACCGCGACTATTCGTGCAAAGCCCAGTTCTTGGGCAAATCGCCCTTTCTGTACACAGCCGCCGGGGATATTCAGGTGAAAGCGATGAGAAAGATCTTGCAGGCTGTGGTTGACTGGGTAAGTTCCCATTGCTAGGCTGGTCATGAACGAGGTGAGCGTGGTCTAGCGGTTAGGACGCCAGGTCGTGGACCTGGAAGGCGAGGGTTCGAATCCCTTCGCTCACCCCAGATTCCGCGCAGTCGCAGACCGGATAGCAACGCCGCGAGCTGCTGAAAACGAGTTTAAGGCGGAAACTCCCGGATTCGCACAAATCGGGCGACTCTTCGAAAAACCGTCGCCGCACAATCGCTGCAGAGCGCCTCACTTTTCGCCAAAGGTATCACAGTTCCTCTCGTCGCCTAAATGGACACGGCGCAAGCGCCTGGGAGCGCGAAGGGCTGATAATCACTCTGCGTTTCCGCCTGCATACCCCGCTCATCGAGGATGCGCTGGAATTCAGACTTCCGGTCGAAACAGGTTCCACAAGAACAGGTAGGCTCCGATCAGAAGCAAGGCTATGAATATCGTGACGCCGCCGACTACACCCGCCAGCTGTTGCACGAGCCACACAACGCCAAACCCCAGGGCAACAAGGTCTACCAGCACACACATCGTAAACAGCACCAGCAGGTGCGGCCATGTCCAATGTCGTTTCAATCGCTGAAACCGGGTGCCTTCCCCGGCTCCGGCTGACGCATCCTCGGCATGGTAAATCGGCGGCCTGTTTGCAGGAAACGGATCATCGAACCGCTCGCCGCGCTCTTGGGCTTGCAAACGGCGTTCATTCCATGAGCGCCATTCGGCAAGTCCTTCATAACGTCCAGTCGCGTATCCTTGATTGAACTGCTTCTGCCTGGCCTTCCTGGTTTTCTGCGCGATATGTTCAACTAACGCCATTCGCATCCTCACTGCGCCGGGCGCCGGCGCGACTCTCCCACCTACGCTGATATGCCTGCAACTACTCCCCCAAACAAATTGAATGTCCTGGTACGGAGTCCAGCGTGACCGACAGTAGTGAGCCGCCAAGTCTGTGATAACCGTCATCAATAGGACTCTAATTACGGCGGCAATACGGACAGAAGAGGTCAGCCTCAGCGCCATCTCAGTCTTGTGGTCGGTAGATATTCCATAAGAATAGGTAGACTCCGATCAGCAGCACTGCTATGAAAATCGTTCCGCCGCCTACTACGCCCGCCAGCTGTCGCACCAGCCATACAACCCCAAACCCTAAAGCAATAAGGGCCGCCAGCACACATATCGTAAGCAGCACCATTAGGTGCGGCCACACCCAATGCATTCTCAGGCGCATAAACCAGGTGATTTCTCCGGCGCCGGCGCACCCATCCTCGATCTGCTCAACAGGCAGTTCACTGACCGGAAACGGCTCGTCGAACGCCTTGCCGCGCTCTTGGGCTTCACGCATGCGCCCAACCCATGCGCGTCCCTCAGCGTGTCCTTCGCCATACCCGACGGCGTATCCCTCATTGAACTGCCGTTGCCTGAGCTTCTCGGTCTTCCGCCTGAGTTCCTCGGCCTTCTGGTCGATATAATCCGCCGCCGACATCCGTATCCTCCCTGCATTGAGCGCCGCTGCGACATCCTGCCATCGTCTCGGCAGGACGGCGGTTCCGACACCTTCCTAAGAGCACGCCGGCTTGTCAGCCCCGAGGTCGCCGTCCAGCATGATCAGGAATATCTCCATGTTCAGGCGATCATGGCGCGGCTTGTCTTGCAGTTTGTCCACACAGTCCTCGCAGTGCCATCCCGCTGACAGCAGGGGCTGCTCGTCCACCCAGTACATCCTGTCAGCCGTGTGTCTCGGATACGCGCTCCCACATCCGGAGCACCGGTAAACCGGCACTGGAAGCGCCACGGCCTCTGGGCTGCTCATCAAGTCCATGCCCCGGTAGCGCTCCGCCAGCTCGGCGGCAGCAGCTATCCTGCGCCTCTCCATGATTCTCTCTACGACTCCGATCTTCATATATGTCTCCTTGCATGCTAAGTAAAGCAAAAACGGTCCTGACATTCCCCACACGACGAAGAGTATCGACAATCCACTAAACGCGTCTTGGGGCAGATCAAACGTCAACATCACGATTAACAGCGCGATGGCCCCCAGAACGAAGAAAGCACCCACAATGAGAACAAACCGGTCAGGGCCATCCATCTGCTCCCACATCGCAATGTCCTCAAACTGCTCTAATTGTCGCGGACTGTCAAGACCCGCAGCGCCGCGGCAAGGTCATCACCCTTCAGCTCTCCGGCTTCACAGAAGTCATCAGCGTCCGGGACGAAGTAAGCCACCGACCCATCGGCGAACTCGTAGACTGTCGCCGGCCGGCCACCAGTCGCGGCAAGCAGCCCGTCCACGCCCTTCAGATACCGCCGGCACTCCTGCCCGAGAAGGGCCACAGCCCCCCGGAGCTTGCGCCAGGCCGCACAGTCGTCATCGGCACTGCGCCGGCAGTGCGGGCAGTTTCTCACGGCATCGAAGCCTTCGAGCACCGGCACGGCGTACAGATGCGCCGTCGAGTGCCTGCCCAGGCCGTAGAGGTCGGACCTGACGTCTCGCGGATGCACTTCGTCCTGGCAGTCCGGACAGAGAGTCGCGGCCCTGCGGGCGTCTCTCAACTTGAAAATATTCTCGGACGATACGTCGGCTGGGCCTGCGGCAGCGCTGTCGCACAGGCGGACTTGTGCGCGGTCATGGATATGGTGCTCGACCGGCTTGCATTCTATGCCCATCCTACGAGACGACCGGCTCCGGCCCGATGCGCTCAGGGCAGTCGGCGCCGGTAAGCTCGCAACGGCCGCACTCGTACTCACTCGGCACGCGGCGAGCTGGCATATCTGACGCCATCTTCTGCATGAAGTCCGCCAGACGCTCGATGAAGCCCGCGTCGATGCTCTCCGGTGGGATGCGATGTTCCGTGCCCTCCGGATACACCACCGCGCCCCAGAAGCGCGTGCCGCGCCAACGCTGATCCGGTGACCGCGGCAACAGGTACATGTAGAGCTGCACCTGCAACAGATGCGAGGTGGACTGCCTGCCGGTCTTGGCGTCATAGATCACGGTCCTGCCGTCCGGGGTGCTTCGCTATCAGGTCGGGTCTGCCGCTCACCGTGAGACCGGACTTCCTGCTCTCGGCCCTGAAGGAGTTCTGGTGCTCGATCCAGACCTTGCAGCCGTGTCGCTCCAGTCTGTTGACGAGAGAGTTCACCAGGACCGTGTGCTCCGCCTGCCAGCGCACCAGGTCGAAGTCGCCGGGCGCTTTCTCGTAGCCCTGGTGGTGCGTCTTGAACCAGCAGGCCCACAGACAGCACATGTCACCGGTCAGATACTTCATCGGCCAGGTCACGTACATGTACGGAGAGTTTCGAGGAGCGGTCATGCGCTGCACCTCCGGATGGCAGGATTGGCATTTCTCAGGGGGTTGAAGTGCCTGTCGACTAATATTAGCACAGCCGTTCCATTCATGGGAACAGGGCTTAAGCTCTCGAAAGCGATGACTCCGGTGAAGCCGGCTCTTTCCGCTTCGCCCACGTGGACCGGTCGGCGGAACTCCGGAGATGCGGTCTGCCGGCGCGACTGTCGCGGAAGGCCCCGCTCAGGCGAGCGCCCAGATTCGGCGCTGCGCGAGTTGAAATGAGACCTGCCGGCGACCCGGCTAACGCTTTCTCGAAAAAGCCCTGTCCACGCCTAAGGCGACCAGCAGGGCCGCAGTCGTCAGCCCGACCCAGGTGACCGGCACGGATGACGGCACGCCGAGACCGGCGGACAACTCCAATGCCGTCGGAACGACCAGTGCGGCCATCAGCCACAGGTAGGCGACCGTGCCGCCCAGCATGCAGGCCCCACCTGCCATCTGTCGTCTTCGAAAATGCATTTTCTGCCTCCCTGTGGCTTAGTTTCGGTGCCGAGGTTGTTTCTGCGCGCTTTTCCGCGAGCGCATCCGCCCCTGAGCGGATGCCGGAGATCACTTAATGCTCACTCAATGAACCTGACTTTCATCCGTTCTCTATCCTGCAACCCTGACGTCCTCAACCTGTCATATGGTTTCAATTGTCGATTTATTCATTGCCCGAAGCTTCGGATCCGGCGCGCCCGACAAGACTCTCGCGATGTGCGATCTGATGCCTCGGAATTCCTTCGCCTGCGACTCCCCCTTCTGTCAGTCAAGACAGTAACGTTTCAGTCACGAAAGGACTTCCCTTTCATGAATACCCACGCACGGCGCTGTGGCAAACTGAACAGCGCTTCCGAGAGAACTTCTGCACTAGCGGTTATTGGCGGCGGCAAGACGCGCCTGGGACGAGTCCTCAACCGCCTGTTGATCCGAGGTCGTCGCTGCCCGTTGGAATTGGAATTCATAGAAGCCGCCTCTGCGCGCTCAATGCCCGTGGATTACTCCGGTAGAATTCCCAGGCTTCGTGAATCCGCATGGCGAGATTCCACGCAGCTCTGTTGGTGACGGGCAGGACGTCGCGAATATCGATAGCGTCTGGATTGGAGAGCGCGGAGCAGATATGGAAGGCTACTACCCAGGTCCCGAGAGAGTGCTTAGAGTTCCTGAGGGCACTGTGAGACGTGACGCTGAACTGGGCTCTACAGACCCGACACCTGTACGGTTGCGGCTTGCGGTCCGGGGCTGTTGCGATATTGTCGGAGTTGCACTTGGGACAGTGAACGCCATTAGGCCATCGTCGGGCGATGAGCCATGCTTCCGCTAGGCTTTCGTTCTCGTAGCGCTGGATGATATTTAGCAGCGCCTCGTCAATCGAAGTGAGATTTTCGGTCTTGGCGGCGGGCTGAGGTGGCTCGCGCCGAGACTCGTCGGAAGGCAAGTGTGCGCTCATTCAGGATGCCCCTTTGCGGTACAGGTTGCGCAATGCTAACCGCACTTCCTTCCCGTGTAGGGCAACCGCGCAGGGGCGCAGCGCGCACCCTGCATGAAGAGCCTACCCTTCGGGTAGGTTCCTACACGGAAATTACGGTTAGCAGAATAATAGTAGCACGAATGTAGACTGCGGGACAATAATCTCGATAGCATATTGTTAACTCGTTGGATGACAGCCTGCTCGGCAGCCTTCAGGATGGCCTGCATCAGATCGATGCCGTCGGTGTCGGGCAGCGCCAGGACCCGGACGCCGCCAGCCCTCGTCGTTGCGTTAGCGGCAATGAATGGATGGCATCACCAGTGCTGTGGGATGCTGAAGTCATCTCCGGTGAAACCATTGCGGGGTGGGCCGCGCCAGTGCCTCAGCTGCGGCCGCCAACAATCCTCACCGGCCCGGAACTCTCTACTCGATGGTCACGACGTTTGTGAACGGGGAGCAGCCAGCCGTGTTGCATGCCCTGCCCTTCCAACTGGTCAGGTCGTAACTCCCGAAGAGTCCTCTGTTGGGGGGACCTCGAATGACTGGGCTTCCAGCGGGGGCTTATCTGTTCCACAAACACAAAGCGTCATGCCTGCCTGCTCACATCGCACCGGCTGCTGGCATCGACACCGGAAGAGACACAAATGGAAGGCTAAAAGGACGAGGGTAGGTCACTTCTTACTTGGCGAAAATTGCAAACAACCAAGTTGCGTTGACAGGGCAGATGAGGCGAGTGGGAAATCGAGCGGCGGCAGGGTCGGGATGGATGAAGCAAGGTCGAAAAAGTTGCAGCTGGAGGGAGGGGAGGGACAGAAGGAAGGGGCGAAATAGCAAGGAATGGTGGATGAGAAAAGGCGCCGTGGGGAAGAAGATTGGGTCAGTAGGGATTGATTAGGGGTTGATATGGTGGAGACAGGGATTGGGCTTGTAATAGGGGTGGTTTAAGGCAGATTTGGGGCTGGATTATTAATTGATACTGGCGCGTGAAATGTGGGTTGACGTGGAGATTGCTTCTTGGGCTGGATATTGGGCTTGGAGACGGGTATGGCGGGCTGGATGGGGACTGGGAGTGAGGGTCGCAGCGAAGGTGAAAAAGTGCTGCAATTAGATGTACTTTTTTCTAGTGCGGTGATTTTGGTTGGTTTTCTTAGCTGGTGTGAGTTCGTGAGGCTGTCTATGGTGCGGTAAATGGGGCGTCTGTCGGGTTATCAATTCCTCTCTTTTCATGTCGTTATATCCTATCCTACCCCTGTCGTGAATCGCACGCATTTAAGGGTAAAATGGGGCCAGTCTCATAAAATCCCAGATTTAATCTCTTTTGGCGCATTTTCATTGGTTTCGCGTAACTCTTGCCGGGTTTGATGAAATCGCTGGAAGTCCCGTCTGTTTACGGTCCAAAATACAGGCGTTGTTTACGCTCGACGGCTTATCGTGTGCCGTTCGCGGCACAACAATTCCGACCCGTGAACATATCGATGAGTTCGTCCATCTCTCCCATAGGCGCGCCGCAGAGGGCGTGTATGCTGTTATACACGCTAGACGCCTCCCTTCGCGCTATCGCCTCCCTTCGATACCAGCTCGTAACCCATCCAGAGCCACTGAGGCTCTCCGTCCAGCCGCCTCCAGCTCATCTTGTCCTCATCGAAGGCGAATCGGAACTGCCGGTGGATGTCCCTTCTGTCGATCCCCGCGATCAGCGGAAGCGACGATGACTCCCCATTGCGCTCAGCCCACGCCTCCCATATCTTGTTCCCGGACAGGCGGCCGTCGGGCGCTAGCCTGACGGCTTCCCGCAGAAACAGTACGAATTGCCCTGTCGCGCCTGAGGCGTCGACGGTCATCTCAACGGACACGAATTCAATGTCGTCCGGAAGACGTCCGCGCGGAGCGCGCAGCATAAAACCCTCTTCTGTGAACGAATTCTCGAACAAGAAGCTGTTAGAGGTATTACTGCGATCCTGCTTCAGACTGAGCAGAACTCTGACCGTCGTCACGCTGCACCTCCTAGTGTCTGCGTACTGGGATTGTGATGATGGCTCGGGTAGCGTATACAATATCGTACACGGCGTACCAATCGCTCACAACCGCATCCCTCATCGGGGTATGCGCCTCTCAGCCTGAACGCGCTCGCATCGCGTCCCGCGGCGATGTGCGGTAGAGTGATGAGATGGGAGAGAACTAACGGAAAGGTTCCGTTCAAGGCGCCGCCGGGAGCGTCATTGCCCGAGACAACGGTATACCTAGCCCGAGGGCGCAACGGCGTCTCTCCGTGCCTGAAGAGCCCGCACTGAGGCGTACAGGCACAACCATTGACGCACACACGACGGCTGAACGACCTCTCACGAGGCGTAATGACTCAGCAACGACGACGTTGCGCCGGGCGCCGGAGCATAGCGTCACGGCGGGCGGGGCGCGTCTCACGAAGGGAGATACGGGACACGTCGCACCGACAGCGCTAGGCACGATCGCAGCGACACGGGACGCGCACCGTAGAACGTACACAGCAGCGCGTCCCCGGCATCGCCACTTGCGTCAGTACGCAACATCCGTGCGAGGCGCATCTGCCCAAGGCGATGACGATGCAGCGGTCACGGCACGGCGATGCCACACGGAAGCGCGTCACATAAGCGCTACGGCTCCGCGCCCTTCGCAGTTAGATTCAAGAATAGGTGGCCATGACGAAGGTGTGAACACCGGTGTTTACGCTCGGTGTTTACGTAAACAGGCTGGCTCGACGGTGACGCCGTCAACGCCAGTCTAGGACGTCAATCACCCTGCTCCGCTGTCACGCTCAGGTATGCGTTACAAGCTACCCCAGAGCCTGGGGAAACACTCTGACTCCCGTATTCCTTGGCTACTGGCGCCGCGGTATATGATCCTGGAGGTGTAGCGGGTGTGACCGGGAGATAGGGACCGTTCGGCTTGGGTAGAAGTTCATCTAGTAAGGCGCATTCAGGTTGAGGCGCGTCTAGATTAGAGACGGCTGGGTGAGGAGAGGCGACTACTGGTGAGAGCAGTGTTAACGAGGTGGGATGGAGAGGATGCTCATTTCAGGCAACATACATCCTGGCGTAGCTCCAACACACGAGAAACAGCCTTGTGGTAGGCGGAGAAGGCTGAGTGGCGAGAAGGAGCCGTGACAGGTGAGGTTGCGCGCGGGAAATCCGGACAGGCCGCCTGTTGGAGGAGTCCTGTCAATTGATTCCGGGTGACAGAGGAGTAGTGACGTGAGGGGAGGCTACGAGGGACAGAAAGCGATATGCCCGCGTAAGAACGATGCAATTGGGCGGGTCGGTGAGGTGAGGTGGCCCAAGTATGATGAGGTGAAGTGAGGCGACAGAGACGGGCGGAATTTGGAAGGGTTGGGCAGGAAGACGTGAACAGATGTGGCGATGCGAAGAACGGGTGGCAGATGGTGGGTTTACGGTCGAGTTGAGGTGAGTTCCGGCTAATATACTAAATTGAGACTGGCGCGTGAAATGTGGGTTGGCGAAACGATTGATTTTGAGGGCGGTATTGGGCTTGGAGACGGGTGATAAGGGCTGGATAGAGATTAGGAGTGAGGGTAGAGGCGAGAGTGAAAATGTGTTGCAATTAAGTGTATGTTTTTTTGCTTTGGGATTTTGGACTGGTTTTGTAGGTTGGTGGCGTTTCGTTAGGCTGTCTATGGTGGGATAAATGAGGTTTTCGTATGGTGTTCTTTCTCCCTCTTCGTCAATCTCTATATCGTATCCTACCTCTCTCGTGATTCGTGGCCTTTTAAGGTTGATTTGTCGTCAGTCTCAACAAAGTGGCGGTTTAATATATTTTGGGCATTTTCATGCCAATATTCACTCGGTTTACGTGACTCAAGCCAAGGTTCCATAAATCGCCGGAAATGGGGATAGTTTACTTGGTTTTTAACGCCGATTATGTTTACGCTCGGCGACTAATCGTGTGACGTTCACTGCACGAGAGGCCCGACCGCTGAACATCTCAGGGAAAGTTCAAGCAGCACCGTCGCCTGCAACTTCTCCTTCGCATCCCTGCGCAGCAACGGCACTATCTCCTCTTCCCACACCCCCGAGAACGCGTCCGGGCGCGTTCGCCAGCTTCGCTTCTTCTTCTCCGACGGCAACGGTCCGCTCCGCCACCTGCGAGCGCCCCTTGCGCTCATACCCGCCGCTGCCGCTGATGCCTGTTGTGTCTTGCCTTCCATAATCCTCCACCTCAGTAGTAGTACTTGCTGATGTGTGACCATCCAGTACCTCCTGTACGAGATGGTCAAATCTACTCACTCAGGCGGCCAAAATGAATGCCGTTGTTCAGCATGGACCTCGCAGACACTGCCGAGGGTGCCCCTTTAGCTACGACAAGACCGCAGACAAGATGTACTGGGTGGACGAACAGCCGATGCTGACGCCGGGCTGGTACTGCAACGAGTGCGTGGACAAGCTCTCGGGCAAGTCCCGCCATGACCGCCTCAACATGGAGATATTTCTGATCATGCTCGACAGCGACCTCGGGGCCGCCTAGACGCGGCCCCCGCGACTGCCAAAAGCCCGCCGTACCCCGTACATGCCGTCGCGCCGTGACCACCATACCACCACACTCCAACGAGCATGTCGTCCGGCATACACCTTGTACGCCTGTCTGACACGCAGTTTCTTCGCTCTCCCGTAACCAGAGCCATCTTCACAACTTCTACCCGGTGTCTTCCATGCGGTCACACACTCAAGTATCATGTGACCAAGCGGCACCAGAAAGAGGTCTCAGATGCTACTGAAAATAGCGATGACAAAAGGTGACAAAAAGCGGCGAATCACCGAGTGCAAACCGACCGACCAGCAGTCAACATCGCTCCTGAATGTCCTCTACCCTCACACCGAGTGGCTGATAAACCAGCCGTTCGACACCGCCCAGTTCACCCTCTTCGTTTCCGATGAGCCGATCGGCGACGAGGCAGCAGTCACGCTGCCCCAGGTGCCATACGCCGAGCCTGCAGGCCGCTACAGCCGTTTTGAACTCCGTGATGACAAAGGCAAACGCCTCGGGACATCGATGGACTATCCGGTCACACAACTCCTTCTCCAAACCACCGAACTGGACCCCGAGATCATCGCCGAGCAACGGCCGATCTACCTAGCCGTGGGCCCAACGGAGAAACCCGAGGAGGTTGTCATAATCGACACCCCTGAGGCCACAGGCGTTAACACCACCATCGTCGAGTGCCCACCCGACGAAACCATCCCCGACGAGAGCGGCCCACAGGTGACCATCATCGATGATGTCGACATCAACATGAGCGACCAGGAACTCGCTCAGAAGTACTTGCAATTCTTCCTGCAACACCACGTCTCGTTTTTCAAGGGCGGCAGACTAACGTCTGCCCAGCTCGCGGCCGCCATCGAGGCCACCGCACCAGATTACATTCGCACCGACTTGCTGGAACGCAAGGAGGTCGTTGCGGCCTTCAGAAACCACTACGGCGCCGTCATGGCGAAGCACAGCGCGCGCTTCGGCGGCAGTGCTCCCGAAAAATACTGGCAGGACTTTTGCGTCCGCGTCCACCGCCCCGACCCCCTCGAGAGGACATGGCTATGAACGGACCCTTTCTTGAACACTATCGCAGCAACCCGGACGATGACGCGATTCTCGCGGAAGAACTGTTGAAAGTCTTCTACGGCCGGCGAGACCACAGCGTGGAGCAGATCTCAGACGAGGAACTGCTGCAACTCGCAGCCATCCACGCCTCGCTCTCACAGGCCCAGGCACTCAGAGAGCTGCTCGAGAAGTGGCAATGACGGCAAAGCCGCACGGCGCGTCGCAGTCCAGGCTTATGCCTTCCTTACACTGCCGGCTCTCTCCGGAGAAGGCATCAATCCGCTTCCGGGTCGAGCCTGTACCAGAGAGCGGCGTCCGTGTCGCCTGCGGCCACGTATTCGTTCACGTCCTCATACAGCCGCGCTTGCGCCACATCGGACAACACGAGAGCCAGACTTGCGGCAGCCACCACAGGATAAGCCTCCCGCCCTGTGACCGCCCGCAGGATCCTCGCATTGTCCGTCGCCTTATCGATGTCCTTCTCCCGGACGGCGTAAGGCGACTCAACAGCCAGATAGAAAGCCCGCTCCATCGGGTCGGAACGCATCTCCGAAACAAGGGCAATGTAATCGGGCCGGCGGAAAATTCTGAGCGCGCCATCCTGCCTCAGATCGAGAGACAAAAGTTCATCCCTGCGGTCTCGCACCCAGTCTCTCAGGGCATCCCGGGAGATGTGTGTCGTATCCAACATATCCCCGTCTAACCCATGCAGCTCGGCAAACTTCGCCGCAATTTCCAGATCGTTCATACCGGCCACCCTCTCGGCCTAAACACCTCGGTAGAACACAGTCATAAGGTCCCACCTCCTGGCGTTGTTCACTTAAATGCATCCCTCATTTTAGCAAGACTCCCCTTGCTTTCCTCCGGCACTGGACTTATCCCTGTTAATTGGCGTAGTGCCGGGTACCAGTGGTCTGCCTCGCGCTCCAGCTCTTCCAACGTTTCTGTGCAGGATTTGTTAATTCTTGTGCATACCGCCTTTTCTGTACAAAGCCGCGTGACCGTTCACAGGGGATGATCTGGACAGCCACGCCGTTGAGTCTTGAGGGCGTTTTTAGTGAGGGTTAGTGAGTTGCGACGGCGGCCTCTGTCGTTCTGCCTTCTCACTTGTTTACTGACTCTCTTTTGACAACTCCTGACTCACATATTCCACCTTTGCACATCGTTAGAACATGACATTTCGGCGGACTTGATCTGTACATTTCCCCCTTGTTGTCCTTGCATCATCTTGCCATCGGTACGCGTTTTGGATTTTTGGCTGGTGTAACGGGTGATGCATTTCTATTTCTATCCTCATCTCCAGCGTAATACAGGCGTGGAAGGGCGTCAGATAGTGGGTTTTTACTACTGTCCGATGCTTTCCTTGATTTACCCTTTACACCTGTCTATACTGGGTTTCCTGAGTTATTGGTATTTATAGTGCATCACTCGCCCTTCTTCTCTTTATTCCTTATTAGACCCGGCTCTGATGCATTTTCCGTTGCCAGCCCTCCAGGAGGCCAATCCGTACCGTGATGTACGTCTCGCGCAGCACCGACCTTACGCTGGCGGCACTGGCTCAGATGCCGTTCATGGACAGCGCCGACCTTACCGCGGTCACCGGACTTCCAGGAAGAACCGTACGCGAATCTCTGCGCCGGCTGTGCGCTCATGGATGTCTGGGAACCGTGACGCACATTAGATCGGACGGAGCCAAGGTGAAGCGAGCATACCTGACACTCGAGGGGATCGAGGAGCTGGCGCATTCACGCTTGCGGGGTGAGGACGCATACGACCTGATAGCGAAAAACGACATGCTGTCGGCACAGGGCAGGGAGTTCCTGCTGCAACGCCTCGATGTGGTTTCCGTGATCTACCTGGTGGCCCAGGCGGTAGCATCGATCGTCGAAAATGACCGTGGGCTCTGCTTCACCTGGCGATGGGAGACGCAGGGGGTGCTCGAAGCGGTTCTGCAACTGCCGGACCGCCGCACCATAGCCATATCCCGTATAGGCAGCACCCACGCCGGCAAGGCCATTAAAAGCCGCCTAGAAACTATCAGGAACATGCACAAGAGGAGCGAAGCCAAGGGGAAAGTCTACACGACATTACTGCTGGTGCCTGGAGTCATCGAGCATGAACGTGCACTGGCATTTATGGCCACCGCGGACGTCGAGGGCGTTCACGTCGCGGTCGAGTCGGAGATGGTCGAATCACCACTGGACTCACCCGTGTGGGAGACACCGCAGGGGCTCAAGGGTTCGATAGCCCACGCGCTCGCGAAAACGCCGCCGTCAAAGATGCCTCCCACCAGGCGTGCGGAGGAAGATGCCATCCTGCCGTCTCCGGACATACGTGACGATGCCGGCACGATGGGACTTGTCGCAACCGAACTGAGCGGGCCAGCCAGGGATCTGCTCAGACTGCTGTACGACTACCCCATCATCCGTGTGCCGCAGCTGCAGCGGATGATGGGAGTCAGTAAGGGACACCTGACCAGGGTGAAGGCGGAATTGAAACAGGCCGATCTGGTGCATTATCTGAGCATCGGAAGGACTGTCAAAGGCCGCAAGCAAAATGGACGACGGGTGGCGCCCAGTGAGAAGGGTATTCGCTATCTGCGGACCGTCGACCGCAGCAGCCCAGGGATCATCCGGGGGTTCTGGCTCCTGGAAAATTGTGCTGCAGGTGAAGAGGGCAGTCCAAAGGAATATCACGTCTCAGGGATAAGGGTCACCGGTACGAAGGCCCGCGTCCTTCTGAAGGAACGCCTTCACACCGATGGGGCTTACGCTTTCATGTCTTTGTTGATGCACTCCTGCAGGAACAGCAGGTCATGGGACATGGTGCAGGCATTGCCGGCGCATCGATGGGAGCGGCAGTTCAGATACGGTGCAAGCACGAACCGCCGATTCAAGGAGGTCTCGCGCTCCATCAGGCCGGACGCCACGTTCGTCATGAGACACCCCAACGGGTCATTAAGATCGTTCGTCCTCGAGTTAGAGAGGAGTGCGACAGAACCTTACCCGATGTCGAAGAAGATCGAGAAATATCAGAACTACTTTGCCGCGGAAGAAACCGCCCATGACTTCGTGGATGGCCGGCCGACGATCCTATTCGTCTACGAGACCAGGG
>Ga0209544_1003044_pt1 | contig 13684 bp, 9 predicted proteins | sample MesohylPK_FD_187297 | JGI IMG/M metagenome (GOLD analysis project Ga0209544, IMG submission 187297) | Host-associated microbial community of the marine sponge Aplysina aerophoba from Gulf of Piran - sponge mesohyl, lysed by proteinase K... | ecosystem: Host-associated > Porifera > Sponge >...
TGATCAGATCGGGCTGGCTGCCCGAAAGAGGCGGGTGGGCGCTGTCCGGAGTTCTGTCCCCGCGAAAATGAACAGAAAAGGAACCGTCCGCGGGCGAAAATGCCTATGAACAGGGGGAAAAACGGTCAACGAAGAAGAGCCACACCCTTTTCGTTTTTGTCGGTCGCGATCAGGTTTGGCGCGTTCACGAACTATGTTGATCAGAGCGGGCCACTCCTCGGCCTCGCAGAGACTCCGATCAAAGAAGTTGATGACGTACCGAGAATGCGCATGGGTTGGGCTGGTGTTCACCTCCTCGCCGCCGATATAGGGGAAGATCACCTCCCGGTTCCGCGGCTCCCTCTCGATCAACCGGCGCATCTCGGCCAGCGGTGTCGCAGCCCCCTTCGTGTCTGAATCATCGAAGGTGAAGCCCATGCCGAGGACGTAACTCCCAACAAAGCTCTGACCGGCATTGGCCGCCAGCCGGGCCGGGTCGTCGTGGCCGCCACGGTGGAACAGGAAGGCGGTGACCGCCGGTACGTCTCGCCCGTCGAGCCGCCTGGCGCCGGCGAACGGTCCCTTGGTCACGTGGACCACGCTGACCACGACCGCGGCCAGCCCCGGCCACTTGACCCGCTTGCGCGTATCGAAGATCTCGCCGCGGTGCCGGCAGATCCACCGCAGCCCGGTCGACCGTGTGTCCCCCTGGCCGATCGTGTTGGTGGCGATCAATCCGAGCGCGCCGCGGTCACGCGCGAGGTCGAAGGCGCGGCGGAAGAAATGCGCTACGAGGTCGGCGTTGCCATGGCTCTCAGCATGCATCTGCTTGAGCCAATCCGGATACCCGGTCATGTTCGAGCCAGAGACGGTGTTCTTGCCGGCGAACGGCGGATTCCCGACGATGGCGTCGAAACCCGGATTCTCTCGCTCGAACACCTCCGGAAACTCGATCTCCCAGTGCATGGGCGGCACCGGCTTCTCGCAGCTTCTGAGTTCTTCGACGATCCCCTCCAGCACACGCCGGTTCTCGGCGCTCGTACGCCACGCCTCGACATCGCCGCGGTACTGGTTTCGTAGCTCCTTCCGAGCCTTGTCCTTGTCAGCCCCGAAGAAAGCGACCACCGCCAGGTCGCCGATGAGTCGGGCGTCAGACAGCGCGCTCTCAGCCTCCCACCATGCCTCCTTCTTCTGGTTGTAGTCACCCTCATCAAGCTCTTGCAGCGCGTCTCTCCACCCGAGCGCCTCTTCGATGTCATGCCTGGTCTGCTCCGCGATCCAGTCGATCTGGTCGCTGGCCTGCGTCGTCCAGTGGAAGGCTGAAATCTGCTTCCGCGTCAAACCAACCAGGGAATCGCCGTGCTTGAGCGCATGGTCAATGAAAGTGAAGGCGTGATCCCGAGCCAGTGTCACAAGCCAGAGCGAGAGCTTCGCCAGGCTCACTGCGAACGGGTTCTTGTCCACGCCGTAGAGGCACTGCTGGGCGACGAGACGCCGGGCGTGGAGCAACGGCTCCTCGTCGGGTCCCACTTCCGGCATTGCGCCGTGGACGTCCCATGCGGTCACCAGGCACTCGGCAAGCTGACGGCAGGACTCCACCAAGAACGCTCCAGAGCCCATCGCCGGATCGCACACCTTGAGATCCAGGATCTGCTCGGGTGTTGGCCGCTCGCCCAGGGCCTCGAGCACCGGCCGCAGGGTGGTCCGGACGATGGGTTCGGTCAGCTCGCGTGGGGTGTAATGGGAGCCGGTACGCCGACGTTCCTCACCGGGCTGGAGATACAGCGTGCCCGGGGCCATCAGTCGGGGCGTCCCAATCCCGTCCAGCGAGCGAGGCGACACCCGCCGTCCCAGGGCCGCGACGACCTCCTCTGGCGTCGCCGCGGTCTTCAGGGCCGTGGCCGAGGCCCCCGCGAGATCGCTGTCGGCTTCGTCCTTGAGCCACTTCACACGTTTGGCGCGGTCCACCTCGAGCAGCTCCTCGACGTCGACGACCACATGCTTCGGCCGCACGACGATGCAGCGCCCAGAGGCGCGTTCGACGGCGTAGCCCATCATCGCCTCGTAGACGGAGCCGACCTGCTCCACGTCGAGCGCCCGATAGGAGAGCCGCTCGCCGTCGAGCACCAGGAGAGCGTGCAGCACCCGGTAGATGCAGCCGTCGGAGACCCGCGGTGCCTCGAACTTGTCGCCAACCACCCGCCCGACCCCCGAAGGTCGGCCCTCAAGAAACGGGAACTCGTCGGCATTGAAGAGCTGGCCGTGGCGGGTCGGGAGCCGCAGGGCTGCGTGGCCACCGCCGTCGAAGATGAGTCGGAAGAGAGAGAGCAACCACGCGTAGGCGCCGTACCGCTGGTCCATCGTGTCCGGGTAGCGGCCGGCATCTGACCGGAGTCGGTCATAGAGACCCGAGACCGAGTAGTTGTTCGCGTAGACCTCTCCCTCCGGCATGAGCCCCTCGTCCTCGGCGTACAGCACGAAGATGAGACGCATGAGCACGGCGAGCAGTCCTCCGTAGACGTGCTGGGGATCTTCGCGTGCGGTCTCGTCGAAATTGCGTCGTCCTTCCTCGGGGTCTGACGCCTGAAAGCCGCGGAGCAGTTCCCACAGGGCGCCCAGCACTTGGTCGGAGAGAGCGTTCGAGACCTCGGCCTGATACCTTCGGCTCTCGGACAGGATGTCGCCGAGCCGCCGACCATCCGGGGCCGAGAACACGCGGTACTCCGAGAGCAGCATGTCCAGTGCCGCGAGGATCGGTCGTCCGCTCACCTCGCACATCGCGGCGACCGGGAAGGTCAGGTGCCCCGAGGACTCGCCACTGGGGGCATAGACCAGGCGCACGGCGTCACCGTTGCAGAGGAGCCCGGCCGGGATTTGCACCTCGCGCAGGAGGCGCTCGAGCTTGGCGTGGGGGCTCACGAACCACCCCGTGCAGCCGTCATCGCCGGGCGTCTTGTCAAGTTCGGTATCCCGTGTCACCGCTTGGATGAGCATCAGCGGCCTGCCGTCGCCCATGCTGTCGACCGCCACGTAGGTCGGGCGGAGGGTCTCGTTGAAGTCGGGCAAGACCAACTCCAGCCCCTCTGGGAGCGGCGGACCACCCGATGCCCCGGCGATGTCGTCGAGAGACCAACCCAGCACGGTCTGGAAGAAGGCCGGCAGATTGCTCAGGGCCGGCTCGTCCGTGACCGACTCCGATCCCGGCGGATGCTCGACAACGGACAGGAGTTGCTGCTGTAGCTCGGCCACGTTCTGGCTCGGCACCGCCTGGGCTTTGACTAGTGCCGGCGGAGAGACGACCAGACCCACCGGCTGAAGCAGGCCCAGCCAGTCCTTGTGCGCCCGCAGCTCGGGGTCGTACTTCGCCATCACGCTCGCTCTAGCTCGATACCGGCCACAAATAGACCAACCCCACGGGCTCCACACGTCTCGCCCGGACCTCGTATCCGGCACGGATGCGGGCCGGTTCGTCCCGGAGCTCGTCCTCCAACGTTTGAAGGCGGGCCGCCCAGTGCTTCTGGTTGGCGGCGAACTGACGCGCTTCTTCCCTGGAGAAGCCGAAAGTAAGCTGCTGGGTATCGCCGACAGCTTTCTCGTGCTGCTTCTTGATGCGATCTCGCTGGGCCTCCAGGATCCGCGTCATCTCCCGCGCCTCCTGTGCCGCTCGGGTGTCCAGCGCCCGCGCCGCGTGGCGCGAGAGCACCTCCGCGCGGCGCTCGAGGTGGGGATGCAGCTCCTCCACGTCCTGTACGGCGTGCCCCTGAAGCCTCCGGCGGATGCCGTCTGGCACCTCCCGCAGACGCGGCTGAACGAGCGCCTCGTCGAGCAACTTCAGGGTCTCGGCCTTGGCCCCCTCGCCTACCGGCTTGAGCTTGCCCCGTCCTCGAGTGGCCGGATCGCGCCACTCGGCGGCGACGGCGAGGATTTCATCGTGCAGTCGGGACGCACCCTCGCCGTGCAGCGACAGCCGGCCGAGCGCCACCACGCGGGGCACGGGGTCGTCCGTGCGAACCACACAGGCGCGGGTGAGCTCATCGTGCAGGAAACCCTGCGCCAGAAAGCGTCCGAGCAGACGCTGCACCACCCGATGCTCGAGGTGGAGGTGGACGACCTCGTCGTCGAGCGTGCCAGGATCGCGGAACACCACCGGCCGGATGGGTGCCTCTCTGCGCCACTCCCAGCGTTTCTGCCCCTTCTTGATGGGAGCTCGCAGGGCATCGAGGGTATGCGCCCAGGTATGGTCGGCGCCCATGCGCTCGTGCAAGTGCGGGATGACCCACCGGGCGGTCGACGGGTCGCGGGCGGCCTGTGCGTCGTCGACCGGTTTCAACGACTCCGCCTCCAGGATCTCGAGCGACGCGGACAGGGCATCCCGAAAGTGGCGGTCGTCTAGCCCGATCCAGTCCCGGGAATCCTTCAGCATCTTCTCCAGGCGCTCCACCTGGGTGGCCAGCGTGGCCTTGCGCTCCCGCACTTCCTCGAGGTCCTCGACCACCACCTGACCCTCCGCGCTGCGCTGAACCTCGCCTTCGATCCCGTCGAGGGTGTTCCGGAGGTCCGCCACCTGCTCATGGCGAATACCCCTGGAGAGCATCGTGTCCACTCGCTTGGCGACCACCGGGGCAAGGCTGCCCAACTGTTCGTGGATGACTTCGGACTTCTTGACCAGCACGTCGAGCACCTGATCCTCCGACCGCTGGTGGACCACGAAGTAGTGGCAGCGGACCTCCGGCGACCGCTGGAGCTTGCGGTCGATGCGTCCGTTGCGCTGCTCCATGCGGCTCGGGTTCCACGGCACGTCGAAGTGGAACAGGTCGGCGCAGTGGTTCTGAAGGTTGATGCCCTCGCGGCCGGCATCAGTCGCGACCAGGATTCGCAGCGGATGACGGGTCGGATCGGCATTGAAGGCGGCCTTGATGGCCTCCCGGCGCTCTTCGCCGATGCCCCCGTGGAAGGTCATGATCCGCTCACTGTCGCGATCGGAACCGGCGATGGCCGCCTGGAGCTGTTGGACCAGATACCGCTTCGTGTCCGTGTACTCGGTAAAGATGAGCACGCGGCGGTCGTTCCACCGTGCGTCCGGTGCGCCGAGGTCCGGGCAGAGGTGCGTCTTCACCCAGGCGACGAGATGCCGGATCCGGCTGTCGGGCTCATACCGGGCGCGGTTGGCGATATCGGCCATCTCGTCGAGCAGCCCGAGTTCGGGCCCCATCTCGTTGCCAGTACCGGCGGATGCGGCCGTGGCCGCCTCCATCTGGGCGTCGTCTTCTGTCCCGACCTCCTCCTCCGGCAGCTCCGCCCGCTCGTCATCGGAGCCGAGCGGCGATACGAGCAGGGACAAGGTCTCCGGGCGGACTCCCGGCGCCGCGGGCGGCGCGCCAGCATTCTCGACCTGCCGCTTCATCGCCCGGCGGTGAACATCCAACGTGCGTGCGAACGCTTCGATAGAGGACAGCAAGCGCTTCTGGAGCGAGATCACCACCAACAGGGCCGATGCCCGCTGCGACTTGGTCGCTTCCTCCAGCCGCGCCTCCCGGGCTCGTCGATATCGCTGGACCAAGTGCGATAGCACCAGTTCGGGCGCATCCTCGGGCAGGCCCTTGATGTCGATGGGGACCACCTTCCGCTCGGGGAACTGCTCGCCGATCTCCCGCAGATCGTGCTTGAGCCGGCGGATCATCACCGCGTCACGCGAGGCACGATGCACCGGCACCCCGCCGCAGAACTTCTGCGGGTCGAGCATTTCCAGGAGCGCCGAGAAGCTGTTGGAGTGCCCATTGTGCGGGGTCGCCGACAGGAACAGCTTGTGCTCGAAGCGGGGGGTTAGGTCGCGAACCGCCCGGGTCAGCTTCGAGTCGATGGCGTACTTCGTGCCGCTGGCGGGCGCCGCATTGTGCGCCTCGTCCAGGATGAACAGGGAGCCCCCCTGAAACTCCCCGAGCCAGTCTCGCAGCGCACCGGCGTAGGTCTCGTTTCGGATGAGCGCCTGGGAGACGATGAAGCGGCTGTGGGTCGTCCACGGGTTGACGCTGTAGCCTCGTTCCTGCCGCTTGGCGGTCACGTAGTCGCGGTCGTAGATCACGAACGTCAGGCCGAACCGCTGCTCCATCTCGTCCTTCCACTGCCGCACGACGGAGGGCGGACAGCAGATGACGGTGCGCCGAACCTTCTGGCGCATGAGCATCTCCCGCAGGATCAGCCCCGCCTCGATGGTCTTCCCGAGCCCGACCGAGTCGGCGATGAACAGGTTGACCCGGGGCATGAGCAGCGCCTTGCGGAGCGGCTCCAGTTGGAACGCCTTCACTTCGATGCCGGCCCGGTAGGGGGCTTGGAAGATCCCCGGGTTGGTGGAGGTCACGCAGTGCCACCGCAGCGTGTTCAGGTAGGCCGAGAACAAGCGCGGCTCGTCGAATCCGCGGCTGGCGATGGCCTGCCAGTTCGCGCCGCCAACGACTTGGGCGTCGATTTCGGTGTCCCAGAGCACCTCCAGTTGCTCGCCTGGCGCGTCGTCCTCTACACAGGAGAGGCGCACGAGAGGGCTGTCGGTCGGCGCAGGGGGTGGCACGACGCCCTCGACGAGGTACTTGCGCGAGCGGACGCGGACGATCTGGCCGGGCTGGAGATCCATCTCGTGGTTGCGGGCCGGGTGAGTCTGGGCTGGGACGCCATGTCCTGCAGCCGACCACTGTCGCAGATTCTACTCGGCCCGGGCACATCCCCGGCGCAGCGGCTGGCGCGCTGACTCGCCGCGACGAGCGCACTGACGTTGCTCTCAGTTCTGCCCACACCCGTCTTCCACGATCGCTCCTGCCGGTGTTCTCATCGCGCGGGCGTCCCTGACGATCGAGCCACCGCCGTTGCATGTCCGACGCGACGACCGAGCCGATGGCCCGACGCGGCGCCGTTCGAGTCGATGCCGAGCCGGCCCGCGGCCTCGAGGGCCTCCACCGCTCGGCTGCCCAGCGACGTTGCAGGGTAGCGCTGGTCACTCGGCCACGGGCCCCGCGCTCAACGTCCACACGCGGTCAGCATGGCCCTCCATCACTTCGCGCAGGTCGTGCCGGTCGGCATCGCCCAACGGCGCGACCATCTATTCGTCGATGCTGAGCCGTCCGTCGTGCCGCCCCAAGAACACCCGGGAACTCCGTACAATTCACATCCGCGACGCCCCTGTGCGCTGGTGCACCAGATCCCCGTCAACTGGCCACCCCGCCGCACTCGCGCACCACCCATCCGCAGTGCTCAGCGGGGCACCTGAAGTCGCAGTGCAAAGGCTTCAGTGCCCCGCCTGCCCACCAAGTGCCGTAGCCCCGCCTTCCCACCGGAGTAACACCGCCGGGCCGGCGATGCCGAAGCCGCAGACATCCGTTCGTGATGGTCAGCCTCTTTTCGAACGGGCGTAGCTAGCCTGGAAGTTCCTCTCGTAGCAAATCTTGATCTGCGCAATGTCGACCACCTGTCTGGACTCGGGCAAAAACTGCAGTCCGGGTTCAGGCACCTCATCCGACGCCTCCGACGTAGTCAGGGCAGCTGTGCCGAACAGTACAACGTTGCGCGCCCTGGCTGGGAGACGGGCTCCATGTAGCTGCCCCCACGACGGCGCTTTTCCTGTCTGAGTAGAGCGATAAGCTAAGCCATCGAGACCAAGTACGGCGTGAACATATTCGGCCAGAACCTGCGCCGGTACCTGGTTGACCGCCTCCTCAGCCGGTTGAATTGGCGCCGCCACCTCCTGCTCAAGCATACGCAAGCACATCAAACGATCGGACACCTCAGCGAATTCTGAATGGAAGATATCCAAGTAGTCAAACACGTCACCCAGCGAACCTAAGTCAAGAACTGCGAGTGGTCTCGTTGGCGTAAACGAACCAACCACTACGTGACTGCCAATAGACGGCTGAACTTCAGCGACCGCCATATGTTCCTGTAGCGCTCCATAGAACGCTCGAATGCCAGCAGCATTCATTCTATTCGCCCGCGGTTCATGCGGCGCACGCAGGGCGTCGTCGTCGGGAGCCAGGAACCATTCCAAAGCCTGCTTTACATCATGGGTCTTTCTAGCCCGCCAGATCTTCTCTCCAGGAGAAAAGACAACGAATTGCTGCTCCTTTGCAGAATTTCTTCATGTCGCCTACCAAGCCGTCCAGGATCGCGCGAGTGTCCGCACCGCAAAAGCGAGCTCGAAATTTAACGCCATCCTTCAACAAGCGCCAGCTTCTCCAGTACTTACCAAACACGCGTGTACTGAACTCCAGCGGTCCGTAGTCGTAGAATGTCGGCCCGCCGGGGAACTCATCATCGCGAACTATCTGCTGAACCTGCGCCGCCATATTGCCGTCGACTCCCGCAAGGCGTTGAATAAGGACTCCCGCCAAAATAACTTGCCCGTTACGCCGGCCGCTCTGCTATGCTCCGCGCCATGAACGCCGTAACGCAAGCGGTGCAGGGAAAGTTCGACGGCTGCCTGGACCTGGTGGTGACCGCGCCGTGGGATGCGGTCCGGCCGGAATCGCCGCTGGTCTATCGCAACAACGGGAGCGGCCAGTTCTCGCCGCTGCCCCCCGGGCACTTCGTCTCCGGCGATGAGTCCTTCGGGTATCGAGCGATGCCCATCGACGCGAACGGTGACGGGGCGATCGACTTCCTGGCGTCGGAACCCGGTCCTGGAGCGGACGGCATCTGGGAGACCGACGATGACTCTGCGCAGTTCGTGACGCTGCTGAACACGACGCCCGCCGGTCCCCTGCGTTGCACGCCCCGCCACCGGGCGACGTCAGCGGCGTCGTCCGAATAGACGCGGAACTGCTCGGCCGCACCGACCACTTGGTAGTCGACCGCGCGGACGGTCGCCTCGGTCTCGGGATTCACGGTCGTGAAGGGGTTGACGATGGCACCCGGGTGCCGTTGCCGTCGTGCAGCGTGTCGCCGATGCGGGCCTGCGTTAGGCGGAAGCGGCCGCGGTCTCGCCACGGTATCCGTGTTCACGCCACGGACAGTAGCACGTCGGCGGTAGAACTTGCCGTTGACGAATGAGCACTCTCCGGCCGCGGGGATCCCGACCTAGCCCAAGGGCAGCGCGAGCCCGCCCCCTGAGCCGATCCAGCCTCCGAGCTCGCACTCTCAGATCGGAGGCTGAGCAACCATGACACGCACCGCCATCGTCGCCGCCGTTCCACTCGTCGGGTCCCTACCGCAGACCGCTGCCGGCCAGCATCCTGACCGGTTCGGAGTTTACGCCGTGGTGCCGCTTTACGAGGAGTCCGACCTGCACCGCGGCGGCGGTGTGTCGTGGCGGAAGCAGATCGGCCGCGGCTGGGGCCTCCACGCCGTGTACGACGTCTCGACACCGGGCGATCACTGGGACCACGCGGCCTTGGTGTGGGTCGCCAAGAGCTTCGGGCCGCCGGACGACTCGGTGCCGTACCTGCTCGTCGGCGGCGCAGCCATCGGCTACCACACATACGGCGAGGGCGAGGGCCGAGCGTGGGCAGCGCCAGGGATCGGGGCGGGGCTGACACACTGGAACGCCCGCCGGAGCTGGTACTGGGCACCGGAGATCCGCTTCGGAGTCAGCGCACTCGCCACGCTCTCGGTGACAATCGGGTCCGCCAACCGCTGATCACTGTGTCTCGCTGGGGGCCCGGGATCGCGCGCGCGATCGACAGGATCAAGCGCCAGGGGGAAATGAAACATGTCACGCCTAATCGTCACTCTCGTCGCCGTCACGATCCTGCTACCTGTGGTCGCGAGCGCTCAGGAGCCGATCACGTTCAACGGTCGGCCGCTATCGGCCACGGTCGAGGTCTGGACGTTGCAGGAGCCAACAGCACCAGCACCGGACGAACCGAAACCCGCACGGCAGGGAGGCAGGCCTATACTCATTGGCGCGGTCGCGGGGGCATTCGCCGGTTGTATAGTCGGCATTGTCGTCGCGGCGGATGATTCGGGCGGGCCCGGAGCGGCGCCATTGTGCGCTGTGGTCGGATTGATCTGGGGAAGCATCGGGGCTGGTATTGGCTTGGTCGTGAAGACGATCAGAGGCCGTCTCTCACCACCAGCGCCGTGACCACCGATCGACACGCTGGCTGAGCCGGCGAGTGACTAGCAGCGGCCCGACCATCAGCAGCACCCAGGGCAAGTTGCGCGACCGGGCGACGAGGCCACCGTGCTGCGCTGTGCTGCGGTGCTGGAGCAGGCGGCCCCCTGGCGCCATCGACGCCCGGCCGTTACCTGATCATCGACTGATTACCCGGCGTGTGCGCACTGGCAGGTGAGAGGAAAAGAGCCGAGCATGAGCAATCCGGAGAGCCTTCAGGTTGCGTGGCGCATCGACAGCTGGATGGTGGTCGCGCCGGAGGCCAAGAAACATCGGGAGTTGCAGTACGAGTTGGAAGACGGCCTTGACAACGGAACGTTGAGTCACCAGGACGCCATCACGCGACTGACCGAGGCCCTGACGGCCAGTCCGGACTGGCTCGAAGGGTTGCTGCTGCGCGCCGCGCTGCATTCCGAGCGCGACGAACATGCCGACAGCGCGCGCGACTACAAGCGCGCTTACACCCGGTGCATGGCGGTGCTGCCGAAGAACTTCAAGGGACCGCTCCCCTGGAGCATCCTGGACAACCGCACGTTCCTGCGGACCGTGGCGGCCTGGGGACTCGAACTCGTCGGTCAGCAACGCTACGACGACGCGATCCCGGTGCTCCGGAAGCTCCTCGAGTGGAACCCGAACGACAACCAGGGGATCCGCTACGTCCTTGGACCGACGCTGCTGCGCGCCGGCCGCCGCCGGCAGAGCATGAAGGCGCTGGCGGAAACCGCCGGCGAGAACCCGGCCATGCGCTACGAACTCGGGCTGGCGCAGTTCGAGGACGAGAAGTACGTCGACGCGGCGACCACGCTGCGCCATGCCGGGATCGAGAATCCGTACATCGCCGAGCATCTGACGGGCAACCTGTTCCCCGAACCGATGCCTCTATGGCTTGGAAGCAACCTCCACGACTACGAAGGCGCGTACGACTATGAGGAGCACTGGTCGAAGCGCTGGGAGGAGAACGGCGAGGCCACCGACTTTCTCCGCTGGCTGCACACCCACCCTCGGGTGATGGCGGAACGGGCCGCGGCACTCGCACCGGTCGAGGAGCTGCTCTGGGAGCAGGATGTGCCCCGCCGGCACGCGCTCATCGAGAAGCAGAATGCGGTACGCGCCGGCATCGACGATGCGCTGTCCAAGGAGATTGTCGTCCGCCGGGAACTGCACGGACACGGGACCGACTATCCCTGGCGGCTCTTGCGGGCGAGGCGTGAGGAAGCACGCGGGCAGGAGTAGCCGGTGCATTGACGTATTGGACGAGGCGCGGCTTACCCACGATGATGACCACCCCGGCACTACTGCCGTCGTGCAGCGTGTCGCCGATACGGGCCTGAGTTAGGCGGAGCGGCCGCGGACTCGCGGCGGTTTCCGTGCTCACGCCGCGCAACGTCTGGATGCGACCGCGCAACGACGCCGCACGCGTTTCGTCGGCCGCCGTGTAGACGCCTCCGCCCTCCAGGTGAAGGCGCTTGGTCCAGGCATCGAGCGTCTCGGCCTTGACCTACTCCGCCAGCGTTTCCGGCCTGTGAATGTGCGGGAGGTGCGAGATGCGGCGACTCTTCGGATTCGGATCGAGGCCGTTGATGAACCTGGTCTCGACACCGGTGCTGACGTCAGGAACGAGAGCGGATTGACCGGTGGATTCAATCCCGCCGGCAGCCCCGTCGCATACTTGTCCGCCTGCAACTCGACGCTGGACAGCGTGTATCCGACCGGCTTCGCTTCGAGCACGCCGGCCGCCTGCCCGTCGACGAACAGCATGTAGTCGGCGAACCCGTGGCCGGGCGCCATCCTGAACTCGCGCACGGCGACCCCGAGTCCGGCGGCGAGGTTCATCTCGTCGCGGTCCTGGACGACCCATCCCGCCTCTGCGAGCGCCACATCGATCTGTTGGCGGGCCTGTTGTTCCGGCGTCAGCGGCATTCCTTACCGGTTGGGATTCCGGATCCCCTCTTCGTAGTTTCGTAGTTCGGGCTGCGATCATAGCCGCACGCGTTCCGAATCCGGACAATGTACGGGCGAAGAAACGACGCGGCGTCGATATCGAGGGTCCGCGAGGCGGTACGGAACGATCGGATGATCGGTCTCAACGGCCATGCGCGGAGTCAGTAGCGTCTCCGCGGCCACCGGCTCGAACGGCGCGCGCCGCGCGATGGTTACCACGGTATAGAATCCTGAGCCATGTCCAACAGTCTCCTCGCCCACCTGATCCCGCGGGTGACCGCGGCCGAACCGGCCGCCACCAGAGCGCTCGCCTACATCCTGAACTCGGCGCCGGAGATCGCCGGGGCGTTCGCCGACGTATTGGGACAGATTGGTGCCATGGCTTTCGAGCCCGGACGCATTGATGCGGAAGAAAGACACGGCGACTGCGTTCCGGACCTGACGGTCAGGGACGCAGACGGAGCGGTGCGTGCACTTGTGGAGAACAAGTTCTGGGCCGGTCTCACCGCGGCGCAGCCCGTGAGTTACATCGAGCAGTTGCCATCGAGCGCTCTGTTGGCGTTCATCGTGCCGCACACCCGGATGCACAGCATCTGGGCCGAGCTGAGAGACAGGTGCGCCGACAGCAAGATCGAGCTCGGCAACGAGACCAGATCGAACGTCGGTATCGTGGCGCGGTCGGGGAGGCGCACGTTGGCGATCACCAGTTGGAAGCACGTGCTGGAGAGGCTGCAGCAGGCGGCCATCTCGGCGGGTCACGGGATGATCGAGCAGGATATCCTTCAGCTTCGCGGGCTGACGGATCAGCAGAACACAGACGAGTTCCTGCCGCTGCGCGACGATGAGGTCACCGATGCGAGCCTGTCGCGCAGACTGATCAACTACAGCCAGCTCATCGACGAGGTTGCCGAGCGCCTCGTCGCCGACGGCATTGCCGACACGAAGAAATGCGCGCGCAGCGTGTGCGACTTCTCTTCCGCAGGTCGCGGAGTACGGCTACGCTCCAAGTTCGGTGTCTGGGTCGGCGTCGATTTCGACGCATGGCGCACGTTCGGGATCACGCCATTTTGGCTGGAGTTGTCCCCGACTGATGGTTTCTCGGGCATCGGCAAGACTCCTGCCGGAAAGATCGTAAATGCCCTCGCCGGGGCCGAAGAAAGCGAAAGTACCGGCTTCGTATGCGTCCCGATCCGCCTCAAGACTGCGGTCGAGCGCGACCGCGTGCTAGATGCGATGGTCGAACAGATCCGCGACATCGCGGATAGCCTGAGCCGCGCAGTCACGGACTCCGCTTGAAGTGCCGCGTACGGTCCGAGGGCTCGCTGAGCACCAGTCGATGGATTGGCCGGAGCAAGCACCATGCCACGCGAGGAGACGTTGCTCCCGCAGGCTCGCCAGCGTTCTCCACAGTGTCCAGCGGACAGGCGGCGCTCAGATCCTCAAATCCGAGCCGGGGTCGCCATCGTACCGGAGGCGCGGCGACCTTGATCCAGATGCCTGCAGGGGCGTCCCGACACTGTTGGAGTACATCGTGGGATGTCATCGCCGCTGCGGACGATCCAGGTCGGGCTCGTCGTCGAATCCGGGGCCCGAGACCGATGTCTGCCGCTGCACCGAGCGTATCGCGGCCGAGACCAGGACGTACATGACGAGGTAGATCGGGAGGAT
>Ga0209544_1003045_pt1 | contig 13681 bp, 15 predicted proteins | sample MesohylPK_FD_187297 | JGI IMG/M metagenome (GOLD analysis project Ga0209544, IMG submission 187297) | Host-associated microbial community of the marine sponge Aplysina aerophoba from Gulf of Piran - sponge mesohyl, lysed by proteinase K... | ecosystem: Host-associated > Porifera > Sponge >...
GAAGAACAGCTCGCTGTCGACCTGCCAGTTGGCGAACATCCAGAAGACCGTGACGATGGCGATGCCAAGGATGGCATTCATCCACCTACGCTGCTGCTGATAGATGCTTAACAAGGCTTCCATGGGCTTGTCTCTTGACCTAGACCAAAGTCTTTCTATAAGGCGTGGCCCAGCGCTCGACGCCCTTGAGTATCTCGTTGCCCGCGATGCCCATGATGGTCAGCAGCGAGATGCCCACCATCATCTCCGCCACGTGGAACGTCTGGGTCGCGTGGTCGATCATGTAGCCGATACCGGCCTCGGCTCCGAACAGCTCCGCCACCATGATGGTCACCACCGACCGGGAGTAGCCCAGCCTCAGCCCCGCGATCAGGAACGGCAGCGACCCCGGTATGATGATCTTGGTCAGCATGGCCCAGAACGAAATGTTGAAGGCCCGGCCCAGCATGCGGTACTCGCCCTGAACGTTCTTGATGCCGGCCTGGGTGTTGATGATCACGGGAAACACCGAGGCCAGGGTGATGACGCCGACCTTGGAGGCGATGCCAAGGCCCAGCCAGATGATGAACAGCGGCGCCGCCACCGAACGCGGCGTGGCGTAGAGGCCCACCAGGATGGGGGAGAACATCTCGTCCAGGGTCTTGCTGAAAGCCACCGCCGCGCCGATGACGACTCCCAGGATCATGGCGAGACCGAAGCCGTAGATCAGTTCGGTGCCGCTGTAGTTGATGTTCTCCCAGAACCGCGGCTCATAGACCAGCACCGTGAATTCGACCGCTACTGCCACCGGGCCGGTGAAGAAGTCCGGATCGTCGAAGATGAAGTCGATGAACTCCCACGTCAGCAGGGCCAGGATCACGGAAAAGAAGAAGTTGATGCCGATGCGGTGGCGGTTGTAGACACCCTTCACCGACGTGGCAAACGAAGGCTCGGGCGTGTCTTCGAGCGGTATGGGTTGTGTTTTACTCATGGACTTCCGATGGGCGCAGAAATGGGGGAAAGTGAACTAAACCCTGCCTCATACGAGTATTGGACCACCTTGTCAAGCGGTTTTGTCCATTTGTCGTCAGACCCTCACGACTTCATCCAACTTGTCGATTTCCGTGAGCCTGACGCGCACGTCCCCGCCCCTGGACATCTCGACCTGCTTGCCGACAAAACGGGCCTCGATCGGTAGCTCCCGTCCGCCGCGATCCACCAGCACGGCGAGAAAAATGGCCCTGGGGCGCCCCAACGCCATGAGGTGGTCCACGGCGGCCCGCACCGTGCGCCCCGTATGCAGCACGTCATCGAACAGGACCACGGTCTTGTCGGTCACCTCGAAGGGTATGTGGGTGGCGTCGATGCGTCCCTTGGGCAGCAATGTGTTCAGGTCGTCGCGATAGAGCGTGGCGTCGAGTTCGCCCACGGGCACCGGCAGGCCGTGCTTTTCCTCCAGGACCGCGGCGACCCGCCGGGCCAGGGTAGGTCCGCGGGTGCGTATGCCGACGAAGGCCAGCGAGCCGGTGTCGGCATGCTCCTCGGAGATCCGCTTGGCAAAGCCCGCCAGAACCCTCTTGATCTGTGCTCCGCCGAGCACGGGTGTTTCCTTGGTTGCCTTAGATTTCTGCATGGGCGGCTCGAAGCAGGGCCTCCACCAGGAGTTGGGTGCCGAGGCAGATGTCCTCCGGGTCGGTCCACTCCGTGGGATTGTGGCTCACGCCGTTGGTGCTGGGGATGAAGATCATGCCGGTGGGGGTGATCTTGGCCATCTGCATGGCGTCGTGGCCGGCTCCCGACGGCATCACCTCGAAGGGAACCTCCCGCTCCTCGCAGACGGCGCGGATGAGCGAGATCACTCCCGGGTGCAGCGCCACCGGCTCCTCTTCCCTGATCGTCAGGACCTCGACCTTCATGCCCCGCTCCCGGGCGATCCGCCGCGCCCGCTTCTTGATCAGTCCCGCCACCTTGCGCTTGGAGGCGGCGGTGATGCTGCGCACGTCCACCTGGAGCTCCACGCGGCCGGGGATGGCGTTGATGACCCCCGGCTCGACCTTGATGGCGCCCACCGTGCCCACCACCCGGCCCTTGTCCTCGGAGGCGTGTTCCCGGCAGACCTCGTCGACGTAGGTGATGAGGTAGCCGGCCGCCACCAGCGCGTCCTTGCGCATTTCCATCGGCGTGGTGCCGCTGTGATCCGCCTGTCCCCGGAAAATGACCCTGAACCTGCTCGGTGCGGCGATGGCGGTAACCACGCCGATCTTCTTCTTCTTCGATTCCAGCACCGGCCCCTGCTCGATGTGGAGCTCAAGGTAGGCCTTGACGGTCTTCGGGTCGCGCTTCAGGGACGCGAGGTTCTCCCGGTAGATGCCGAAGCTCGAGAGCACGTCCTCGAGCCGGGCGCCGCCGGCGTCCACGGCGTTGGCGAAGTCATCCATCGTCACGTCGCCCGCCACCAAGCTGCTGCCCAGGGTGGCGAACCCGAAACGGCTGGATTCCTCCCCCACGAAGCAGACGCTTTCCAGCGGAACCGGCAGCCGCACGCCGCTCTCCTTGATGGTCCGGACCGCTTCGAGGGCGCCGATGACCCCCACCGGGCCGTCGTAGCGGCCTCCCTGGACGACGGAGTCGAGGTGGGAGCCGGCCAGCACCGCGGGTCCTTCCCGCTCCCCCGACAGCCGTCCGAAGATGTTGCCGGCCGCGTCCACGTGCACCTCGAGGCCGGCCCGGTTCATCAGGTGGACCAGCAACTGACGGGACCGCAGCTCGTGGACCGAGAAGACCAGCCTCGTGACCGAGCCGCCCTCGCCCAAACCGATGCGGGAGACCGCGTTGAGGTCGCGCAACAGCCTGTCTTTATTGATCTCGGGGATTTCCACATGCCCGCTCGACGGTCGGAAGAAGGCAGAATCGTAACAGGAAACGGCGGTCGGAAACAACGGCTGGCAAAGGCTCCCCGCCCGTGCTAAGCCATCAACCGTTCGTCCTGAGCCCTTCGACAAGCTCAGGACAAGCGAAGTCGAAGGACGTCAAACTGGATTCGACCCAGAGGAACCGCATCCATGTCAGAGACCGGAAAGAGAATCGCCGAGTTGCTGCTGAGCACGCAGTCCATACAAGTGTACGACGAGCGGCCGTTCGTGTTCGTCTCGGGCAGGGTCTCGCCGGTCTATATCGACTGCCGGCGGCTGCTTTCGTTTCCCGAGGCCCGCGACGAGATCCTCGAAGCGTTGGCCCAGATCGCCCGCCGCGACATCGGGCTCGACAACATGGACGTGGTCGCCGGCGGCGAGACCGCGGGGATCCCCTATGCCGCGTTCGTGTCCCACTACCTGCGCAAGCCCATGATCTACATCCGCAAGAACCCCAAGGGCTACGGACACACCAACCAGATCGAGGGCGTTCTGAACGAAGGGCAGCGGGTCACGCTGGTGGAAGACCTGGTGACGGACGGCTTCAGCAAGCTCCGCTTCAACATCGGCGTCCGCGCCCAGAAGGCGCGCATCACCCACTGCCTCTGCGTCTTCGAGTACAGCTCCGACGACCTCGACCTGCACGAGGGCAAGAAGAACCTCGGCGACCACGACATCAGCCTCCACACCCTGTCCAACTGGGACGACGTCCTGAGCGCCGGCGAAGAGACCGAGTTCTTTTCCCAGGAAAGCCGGAACCAGATCGTCGATTTCCTCAACGACCCCGGCAACTGGGGCCGCCGCATGAGGTTCGAGTAGCGGTCACCAGAGACGAAAGACGCCGTATCCGTCGAACACCCGGTCGATCGAGACAACGGTCAAGTCTTGCGCCAATGCCTGGGCGATGAGCACGCGGTCGAACGGGTCGCGGTGGGCGCCGGGCAGTCGTCCGGCACGTTCCGCGTCTTCAACGGTGATGGCAAGCTCGTCGAAGCCCTGTCCGGCAATGCTTCCGGACACGTCGAGAGCCACCGCCTCCGCCTCCGGCAGTTTGCCGACGCGATGTTTGGTGGTGATTTCCCAAGCCGATGCCGCGCTGACGACCACGTCGTTCGAGGTGTTCTCGATGGCGCGACGGGCCGCCGTCGAGAGCCGTCTGCTGCCGGCGAGCCACCACAGGAAAGCGTGAGTATCGAGAAGGAGCCTCACCTCGGTTCAGCCTTCCCAAGCCGCCAATTCGTCCTCCGGCAACGGCTCGAGGATGCTGTCGCCTACAACGATTTGCCCCTTCATGGCACCAAACCGCCGCTTGCCCCGTAACTGGCAGCGGACAAGCCGTGCGACGGGTTGGCCCCGGCGGGCGATTATCACCTCCTCGCCCGCCTCGACCTGCGCCAACAGGCGGGAAAGTTGGGTCTTGGCTTGATGGACGTTGACCACGGGCATGGGCTGGCCTCCTTGAGGCGAATCGACTTAGCTAACAATAGGACTAGACTGGAGTCCTGTCAACGCCTCAAGCCGCGTCACGTGGCTTGCAGTCAATCCTCCTCGTAGATCTCCACGTCCACCGGCTTGCCGCCCACCGGCATGTCCGGGCACGCGCTGAAGGCCGCCAGCAGGTCGCGCTCCGCGCGCATGTCGACGTTGGTCGGCGCCTCGGGCCGGATGGCCGTGTGCTGCATGAGGCCGGTCTTGCCGTCGATGATCATGTGCTGGAAGAGGTTGAACGGGCTCGGGACGTCCTCCGGCGCGATGCCGTAGGAGGCCAGCGCCCCGGACAGGTTCTCCCAGCAGCCGTGGTCCGGGATCTCGTCGTCCCGGTAGTCGCGATGGTAGTATTCTCGCAACCGCCCTTCCTCCTTCGCCAACTGGAAGCGCCGTCCGCTGCACATGCCCTTCTGCAGGTCGTGGGTCCCCTCCTCGAAGGTGTCCGCCACGATGGTCATGAAGTGCTGGTTGTCCCGGGACATCAGCTTGTCGCCGGTGCTCAGGAAGATCTTCCCGTTGTAGACCTTGGTGCGGGCCTGGTCGAACCGCTCCCGCAGGTTGCCCCGGTCCAGCACCAGGAAGTCCACCGTGGACATGGCGATGATGCGGATGATCTGCCCCTTCTTGAGGTCTCCGGACCAGCCGCTGTTGGCGGGTACGTGCTCGCGCAATAGCTGTTTCATGTTGGCCTCCTTCGTAGCCGCAATCTGAACCGGTAAGCGCGAAACTTCAACCGCTCCCGACGAATGCGAAGGAACCGGTCCCCCGTAGGCCGGATTAGCGAAGCGCAATCGGACAAAGGCGGCGGTACGGCGTCGGGTTACGCCATCGGCCGATCCGACCTAACGGATGGCGGTAATCAGCACGACCCCGAGCACGATGAGTCCCGCGGCCACCACCTTCCGCATCGTGATCACCTCCACCTCCCGCAGGAACACCGCGGACAGCACCAGGCTGTAGAGCGGGCTGAGGCTCGCCAGCGGCGCCACGATGACGACGTCGGACAGGTACAGGGACATGTACACGCTGGCGACGCCCAGGGTCACGGCGCAGCCGGCCAGGAGGAAGTAGCCCAGGGACTGGCGGTCGAAGGTGACAGCGGACCAATTCCGCGTGACCGACAGGGACACGGCCACGGCGACGAAGGACGTGCCGGTGGTGACCGCCGCGCCCAGGATCGGCAGGGTGATCTGGGCCAGGCCGATCTTGCGGATCACCTGGGTGGAGCCGGCGACGAAGGCGCTCAACAGCGGCAGGGTGACGAAGATGTTCATCCACGCGCCGGTCTTCTCCTCCCGCATGCTGAGCAGCGTGATGCCGCACACCACCAGCGCGGTCCCCGCGCCCACCGCGGGCGTGAGCTGCTCCCCCAGCACGGCGATGGCCATCAGCGACGAGAACAGCGGCGTGGTGGCCCGGAGCGGCGCGGTCACCGCGACCCCGACCTTCTCCACGCTCAGGTAGGCCAGGTAGCGGGTGCCGCCTGGCTGGACCAGTCCCACCAGCACGAAGATCAGCAGCTCCGGACGCAGGATCTCTTCCAGCGGAAGCACCGCGAACACGAAACCCCAGAAGGACAGTACGTTGATGGCCAGGGAGATGACGATGGCGGTGATGGGGTTGCCGTGCGCCAGCCCCCGCTTCAGGAGAATCAGATTGATGGCGGTGAAGAGCCCGCAGGCGAGCGCGAAGGCTTCGGCTGGGATCACGTGAGCGGCGGGGATTCCGGCGGCGCGGGGTTCAGAAACGGATCACGGCGGCGCCCCAGGCGAAGCCCGCGCCGAAGGCGTTCAGCAGAACGATGTCGCCGTCGGCGATGCGGCCCTCCCGCCGGACCTCGTCCAACGCCACCGGGATGGATGCGGCCGAGGTGTTGCCGTACTTGTGCACGTTGACGATGACCTTTTCCATGGGGATGCAGAGCCGCGCGGCCAGGGCGGTGATGATCCGCCGGTTGGCCTGGTGCGGGACCACCAGGGACACGTCGTCGACACAGAGCTCGGCGTCATCGAGGACCCGGCGGCTGATTTCCTCCATGGACCGCACCGCGACCTTGAACACTTCCTTGCCGTTCATGAAGATCGAGTGCTCCCGGTTCTCCACGGTCTCCTGGGTGGCCGGCTTCTTGGAGCCCCCGGCCCGAATGTAGAGGGTTTCGGCATACGAGCCGTCGGTCTGCAGACGGCTGCTGAGGATGCCCCGGTCGTCGTCGTCGCTGACCCCCACCACCGCGGCGCCGGCGCCGTCACCGAACAGGATGCAGGTGCTACGGTCCTGCCAGTCGAGAAAGCGGCTCAAGACGTCGCTGCCCACCACCAGGGCGTTGCGGACCCGTCCGGAGCGGATGAACATGTCGCTGACCGAAAGGGCGTTCAGGAAACCCGAGCAGGCCGCGTTCACGTCGAACGAGAACACCTCCTTGGCTCCCAGCTTGGCTTCCAGGACACAGGCGAGGCTGGGGAACTGGTAGTCCGCCGTGCAGGTGCCGACGATGATGGCGTCCAGGTCCGCGACGTCGAGGCCGGCGTCTTCCAGCGCCCGCTCCGAGGCGAGGCGGGCCAGGTCCGAGGCGGCCTTGTCCCCCTCGAGCACGCGCCGTTCCTTGATCCCCGTGCGGGTGGTGATCCACTCGTCGCTGGTATCGACGATCTTGGCGAGGTCATCGTTGGTGACCACCGTGGCGGGAACGGCGGAACCCGTACCCAATATGGCGCTTCGCGGTGCTGCTTGTGTCATGAGGCCTTCCTGAGCAGGATGCAGGCGTTGGTGCCGCCGAATCCGAAGGAGTTGGAAAGGGCGACCCGGATGTCCGCCTGCCGCGGCTCGTTGGGTACGTAGTCGAGATCGCAATCGGGATCCGGCGTCTCGTAGTTGATGGTGGGCGGCAGCATGCCGTGGTGAAGCGCCAGCACGCTGTAGATGGCCTCCACGGCCCCGGCCGCGCCCAGGAGGTGGCCGGTCATGGACTTGGTGGAACTCACCGGGATGCGGTGAGCGTGGTCGCCGAAGACCGTCTTGATGGCCGCGGTCTCGTTGGCGTCGTTGTACGGTGTCGAGGTGCCGTGGGCGTTGATGTAGTCCACTTCCTCGGCCGCCACCCCGCCGTCCTGGAGGGTCAGCGCCATGCAACGGGCCGCTCCTTCGCCTTCCGGCGCGGGCGAGGTGATGTGATAGGCGTCGCCGTTGGTGCCGTAGCCGATCATCTCGGCGTAGATCCGGGCGCCCCGGCGAAGGGCGCGCTCGCGTTCCTCCAGCACCAGCATGCCCGAGCCTTCCGACATGACGAAGCCGTCCCGTTCCTTGTCGAAGGGCCGGCTGGCACGCTCCGGCTCGTCGTTCCGCGTGGACAGGGCCTTCATGGCCGCGAACCCGCCCAAGCCCAGCGGAGTCGTGGCCGCTTCGGTGCCGCCCGCGACAACCGCGTCCTGCCGGCCGTCGCGAATCAGGTGGAACGCCTCTCCCACCGCGTTGTTGCCGGACGCGCAGGCCGAAGTGGGGGTCCAGTTGACTCCTTTGAGGCCGTAGCGGATGGCGATCTGGCCCGGCGCCAGGTTCGAGATGACCTTGGGAATGAAGAAGGGGGAAATCCTGCGCGGGCCCTGCTTCATATACACTTCGTGGTAGTGCTCGATGGTGGCGATGCCGCAGAACCCCACCCCCACGATGGACCCGGCCCGAAACGCCTCCTCGCCGGTCACCGAGAACCCGCTGTCCTCCACCGCCAGTTGGGCCGCGGCCAGGGCGTACTGCATGAACAGGTCCATCTTCTTGACTTCCCTGGCGTCGATGAAGTCCTGCGGGTTGAAATCGTCCACCTGGCCGCCGATGCGGCTGGAGAAGGCTTCGATGTCGTCGAAACCGGTGAGCGGGGCGATGCCCGAGCGCCCGGCCTGAACCGCTTCCCAGTTGGCGTCCACGCCGATGCCCAGGGGCGTCAGCATCCCCATCCCGGTAATGACCACTCTGCGTCCGTCAGAATTTCCCATGGTGTGTCAGGCTGCTTTAACCGTGTCGCGGTCGCCTACCAATACTTTTCACGAATCTTGAGCACGTCCCGGATGCGGGCGGCAATGCGTTCGCCGTCCCCGTCCAGTTGGGCGGCTTCGTCGGACTGCATGCACTGGAGCACGGTTGCCACGGAGTTGCGCAACGCGGACAGATCGTAGCCGCCCTCCAGCAGGAAGGCGATCTTGCCTCCCGTGTGTTTTCGCGCCAGTTCCAGCAGCGCGTCCGCCATCACGCCGAAGCCTCGCTCGGTGACGTTCATGGCGGCCAGGGGATCGTCGCGGTGCGAATCGAACCCGGCCGACACCAGCAGCCAATCGGGTTCGTAGTGCTCGATGGCCGGGACGATGATTTCCCTGAACACCGCCAGGTACTCGGCGTCGCCGCAGCCCGCCGGCAGCGGGACGTTCACCGTGTATCCCTCGCCCTTGCCGTCGCCGACTTCGTCCGCGGCCCCGGTTCCCGGATAGTAGGGGTATTGGTGCGTGGACAGGAACAGCACCGAGGGATCGTCGTAGAAGGCATCCTGCGAGCCGTTGCCGTGGTGCACGTCCCAGTCCACGATCGCCACCCGTCCGGCGCCGTGGGCCTGCTGGAGGTACCGGGCGCCGATGGCGACGGTGTTGAACAGGCAGAATCCCATGCCCCGGTCGCGCAAGGCGTGATGTCCCGGCGGACGGACCATGGTGAAACCGTTGGCGCAATCCGAGGCCGCCACCGCGTCCAGCAGTTGCAGGAACCCTCCCACGGCCATGAGCGCCACCCCGAAGGAGTCCCGGCAGGTGATGGTATCCCCGTCCAGCGCGAACTGGTTGTGTTCCGAGGTGGAGCGGACCAGATCGATGTAGCTCGAGCCGTGGCACAGCTCCAACTCCTCCTGCACCGCCGCGCGAAGCGGCAGCAACTCGAAGCCGGCGCTGCCGCCCACGACGTCGCCGGCGAGCTCGATGAGGGTCTTGAGACGTTGCGGGCTCTCGGGATGATACGGGCCGGGTTGGTGCTTCAGAAACACGGGGTCGGTCACGATGGCGGAACGAGGCATCCTGGCCCGCAGCATACCACTACGGAACAGACGGAGTCAAAGCGCGAAACCGCTCGCCAGTCCGCTGTGCGGGCACGCTTTGACTCGCCCCAGCAAATGCCTTAGCCTACTTCCTGGGAGTCGAAATGTTTGGTATCGGAATGCCGGAACTGCTCTTGATCCTGGCCGTGGCCTTGATCATTCTGGGGCCCAAGAAACTGCCGGAGATCGCGCGTTCCCTGGGTCGGGGTCTCGCCGAGTTTCGCCGCACCACGGATGACGTGAAGCGGGAAATGCAGGCCGCGGCGGATCTCGATGCACGTCCGGAGAGCGACCGCGCGGATACCGGCAACCCGGATACGGGCAACCCGGATACCGGCGACCCGGATCCCGGCAACCTGGATCCCGACCGCGCGGATCCCGACCGCGCGGACACCGAGCCGTCCGGAGAAGGCGCACCCGCCAATACCATATCTCCAGCGGGCGAACCCACCAAGAAAGAGTGAACGCGGACGAAGGAGCGAGCGGGGGGGAGGGGAAGCGGCTGTCGGACGACGCCAGCATGCCCCTGACGGCTCATCTGGAGGAACTCCGCTCCCGGCTCATCAAATCCTCGCTGTCCGTCCTGGCGGGCTTCATCATCTGCTATCTGGCGGCGGACCATCTCATCCGGTTCATGACCGCGCCGCTGCTCAGCCTGGAGGCGTCCGGCCTCACCGTCATCGGCACCGGGGTCGCGGAAGCCTTCTTCGCCAAGCTGAAGGTGGCGTTCATAGCGGCGATCTTCCTGGCGCTGCCGGTGCTGCTGTGGCACGCCTGGAAGTTCGTGGCGCCGGGCCTCTACCGCCACGAACAGCGCTACGCCAAGGGCTTCGTCGCCTTCGGCACGGTGTTCTTTCTCCTGGGTGCCGCCTTCTGTTACGTGGTCATCTTCGACATCGGCTACCGGTTCTTCCTGGAACAGTACCAGCAACTGGACATCCGTCCGGCCATCCGCGTCAGCGAGTACCTGTCGTTCTCGGCCAAGCTGATGCTGGCTTTCGGAGTGGTGTTCGAGTTGCCGGTGGTGGGGGTCTTCCTGGCCCGGGTGGGCCTCATCGACCACCGCATGATGATGCGCCAGTTCCCCTACGCCTTTCTGGGCATGGTGGTCCTGGGCGCGGTCCTTACCCCGCCGGACGTGATCTCGCAGGTGCTGCTGGCGCTGCCGTTGACCGCGCTCTACGGTTTCACGATCGTGGTCGTCTACTTCATACGGCGGAAGGACGTTGTGGAAGCGGAGGAGGACGACGGAGACGACGATGAGGACGACGAGGACTAGTTGGCGCCCTTCGACTTCGCTTCGCTACGCTCAGGACGAACGGTTGTGGGGGCATAGAGCGGTCCGTGCTGAGGGCATCGAGCCCTTCGTCCTGGGGGAATCGAGCGTTTCATGCAGGGGCAATCGAAACCCTCGTGCCGGGGGAATCGAGCGGTTCATGCAGGGGCAATCGGGACCCTCGTGCCGGGGGAATCGAGCGTTTTATGCAGGGGCAATCGAAACCCTCGTGCCGGGGCAATCGAGCGGTTCGTACTGGGTAAATCGAACCGTTCGTCCTGAGCGTAGCGAAGCGAAGTCGAAGGGCGCAAGAATCCGACAGGCTCCTGGGAGCCTGGGCGGCCCCGGAGCGGTGTCTATTCGACGATCACGAGCACCTGGCCGGATTCCACCGACTCCCCGACCTTGACGCGGATCTCCTTCACCTCGCCTTCACCGGGCGCTCGCACCTCGTTCTCCATCTTCATGGCTTCGACGATGACCAGTCCCTGTCCCTTGTCCACCGTGTCGCCCTCGTTCACCAGCACCGCGACCACTTTGCCGGGCATGGGGATCTTGATTTCCTGCCTCCCGGATACCGCGATCCCGGACTGCCGGCCGCCGACTCGCACCTGCCGCTCGTCGGACATGTGGATGCGATAGGTCCGGCCATCCAACAGCACGCGGTACTCGTCCTCGGTGGTGTCCACGTCCACCTCGAAGGACCGGTTGTCGATCAGCAGCGAGTAATTGTTGCGGCCGGTCCGCCGCCCGTCCACCATGAACTCGTGCCCGTCCACCACCACCTTGTAGAGGGACTTCTCGGTTTCGGTGATGCGCACCACCGATGTCTGGCCGCCGAGTTGTGCGATGAATGCCATGATGCTACCAGGCGCGCCTGGGGCTCGATGCGTCCGAGTGGAGTTGCAGCCCTTCCCGGCGGCCGGCCTCGCTCCATTCGGACTTCTCCGCGGCGCCTTTTTCCACCATCCGGAGCGCCCGTTCCTGTTCCCGGTGGAGCGCGACGATGGCGGCGGAGGCCAGTGCCACGTGGCGGTCGGGATACACCTGCTCCATGGCCATGAAACCCCGCTGCTCGTCCACGAAACCGGTGTAGACGTCGGCTTCGATGAATTGTGGGTGGCGCAGCATCCACTGGTGAAAAGGGATGTTGGTCTTGACGCCCCGGACCTGGTACTCGCGCAGGGCCCGCTTGAGGCGCCGGATGGCCTCCGCGCGGTCTTCGCCCCAGACGATGAGCTTGGCGATCATGGGGTCGTAGTGGATGGGGATCTCGGCGCCCTCGTAGACGCCGCAATCATTGCGGATGCCGAATCCCTCGGGCAGCCGCAATCCCTCGATCTTTCCCGGGCACGGCATGAAGTCGGTCTCCGGGTCCTCGGCGTAGATGCGGCATTCGATGGCATGGCCGGTGGGGCGGATCTGACGTTGCGACCACGGCAGGGGCGTGCCCGCGGCCACGTTGATCTGAGCCTTGACCAGGTCGATGCCCATGACCCGCTCGGTAATCGCATGCTCCACTTGCAGGCGGGTGTTCATCTCCAGGAAGTAGAAGTTCTTGTCGCGGTCCACTAGGAACTCCATGGTGCCGACGCCGGTGTAGCCGAGCGCCTTTGCCCCCTGCGCCGCGGTCTTGCCCATGGACTTCTGCATCCGGGTGTCGATGGTCGGCGCCGGACATTCCTCGATGATCTTCTGGTGGCGCCGCTGGATGGAGCACTCCCGGGTGAACAGGTGCAGCACCCTGCCGTAGATGTCGGCCAGGAGTTGGACCTCGATGTGGCGGCAGCGCTCCAGGTACTTCTCGACGTAGAGCCGGGAGTCGCCGAAGGACGAGGCCGCCTCGGAGCGCGCCGCGCGATAGGCCGAGCGTATCTCGCTGCCCGATTCCACCCGCCGCAGCCCCTTGCCGCCGCCCCCCGCCACCGCCTTGAGGACGCAGGGGTAGCCGATGGCCTCGGCGGTATCCAGCACCTCCTCCTCGGAGCTCAGGATGTCGTCGGAGCCCGGGATCACCGGGAGCCCCGCCTTTTTCATCAGCGCCCGGGCATGGACCTTGTCGCCCATCTGCTTGATGACTTCCGGAGCCGGCCCCAGAAAGACGATGCCGGCTTCGCCGCAGGCCCGGGCGAACGCCGCGTTCTCGGCCAGAAAGCCGTAGCCCGGATGGATCGCGTCGGCGCGGCTCTTCCTGGCGGCATCGATGATCCGGTCGATGCGCAGGTAGCTCTCCGTGGACGGGGCCGGCCCTACCGGATAGGAGAAGTCGGCGTACTTGACGTGAAGCGCCTCGCGGTCCGCCTCGGAGTAGACCGCGACGCTCTCGATGTCCAGCTCGCGGCACGCCCGTATGATGCGCACTGCGATCTCGCCGCGGTTGGCTACCAGGATCCGTTTGAACATCTTGGGCGACTCCGTCCCTAGAGCGGGATGTTACCGTGTTTTCGGGGGAGGCCCTGGTCCCGTTTCTTCTTCAGCATTTCCAACGAGCGAATGAGCGTGGGGCGGGTGTCTTCAGGCACGATGATGGCATCGAGGTTGCCGAGCTCGGCGGAGCGGAACGGATTGGCGAACATCCTCCGGTAATCGTCCACCAGCTTCTGCCGGGTCTTCTTTTCGTCCTTCGCCTCCTTGAGCTCGTTGCGGAAGACGATGTTGATGGCGCCCTCGGGGCCCATCACGGCAATCTCCGAAGCCGGGTACGCCAGGTTGATGTCGCCCCGCAGGAACTTGCTGGCCATGACGATGTAGCCGCCGCCGTAGGCCTTGCGGGTGATGACGGTGATCTTCGGCACCGTGGCCTCGGCGTAGGCGAACAGCAGCTTGGCGCCGTGGCGGATGATGCCGTCGTACTCCTGGCCGGTGCCCGGGAGGAAGCCGGGAACGTCCACGAAGGTGACCACCGGTATGTTGAAGCAATCGCAGAACCGCACGAACCGCGCGGCCTTGACCGAAGCG
>Ga0209544_1003051_pt1 | contig 13652 bp, 13 predicted proteins | sample MesohylPK_FD_187297 | JGI IMG/M metagenome (GOLD analysis project Ga0209544, IMG submission 187297) | Host-associated microbial community of the marine sponge Aplysina aerophoba from Gulf of Piran - sponge mesohyl, lysed by proteinase K... | ecosystem: Host-associated > Porifera > Sponge >...
CCTCGCGGATCGATTGAGATTCCAATCACGTTCTCTGCGTCAATTCCCAAGTCACTGCCTCGGAGTTCCGACAACGTTCGCAGAAAAAGACCTGCTGTGGTCAGCAGGACGAGTGCCAGCGCGCACTGTCCCGCAACGAGCAGCCCTCGCACGCGGGCCGTGCCGCGGCCCGAAGTCGCCCAAGCCCCCCCGGCCCGCAAGGTGCCTGCCATTGCGCCTCGGGTCGCCTGGACTGCCGGTGCTAGCCCAAACAGGAAGATCGTGAGCGCTCCGATCCCCGCCGCAAACGCAAGTTCTGGCCATGCGAGGCGGGCGTCCAAGGCCTGGAATCCCTGCGCCGCTTGGAACGATTGCTGCATGATCGGAAGCAACCAGTGCGCTAGGCCGAACCCTAGCGATGCGCCAGCCACGGCGAGGACCGAGCTTTCGGCCAGCAGAGGCCGCAGCAGGTCGAGCCGGCCAGCCCCCAGGGCGCGACGAATGCCGAATTCTTGTTGCCGCTCGGCCGCGCGTGCGAGCAGGAGGATTCCGAGATTGCCGCACGCGATCAGCAAGACGAGTGCCGTCGCGGCCCACAGCAAGTTGAGCGGCCGTCGGGCCGACGCCCGCAACCGCGACAGACCGCGTCCCATCGGGGTCAGAGGAACTTGGATCTCCGCGAGATCCTCCCGCTGGTCCTCAGCAATGCCGGGGCCTGCTTGCTCGAGGAAGATTTCCTGCATCCGTGCGTTGATCGCTGCCTCTGCCCGCTCGAATGTGACGCCCGGCTTGAGTCGCATCAAGATGTTGAGCCAGTACGTTTCCCACGGCTCTGTCGGTTCAAGCCTTGATGGACTCCGCGTAATACTCGCTTGCATCGAAACCGGAACCCAGATATCCGTACGGGAATCCAGCACGTGCCCGCGGAACGACGGATCGGCGATCCCAATGATCGTGTAGGGTGCGTCTTGCAGCCGGATCGTTGACCCCACCGTGTCGGCCGCTGACCCCAAGCGGCCCGTCCAGAACGCATGACTCACCACGGCGACGGGGTTCGCCTCGGGAGCTGTTTCGTCGCTTGGTGCGAGCAAGCGGCCGCGGAAGGGCCGTGTGCCCAGCAGGGGAAAGTACGAGCCCGTGACCAATGTGCACGTGGCGCGCTGGGAGTGATCGCCGGAGGCTGCCTGATCGCCCCAGTAGACCGTCGTTGGGAACGTTGGAACAGCCGCCACCGCGGCGAGGACGTCCTTGTTGCTACGCTTCAACGCTTGGTATTGAGCAAACGAAAAGACGCTGTCAGGCGGAAAATCGGTCCTGCTCATGGTCCCGAGCGCCCCTGGCCCCAGAACTGCTAGTTCGCCGGGTTCTTCGACGGGCAGGCTTCGCAGCACCATTGCTTCGAAGAGACTGAACACCGCAGTGTTGGCTCCCACGCCCAATGCGAGAATCAACACCGCCAGCGCAGGAAAGCTGGGCTTCTTGCCGAGCGAGCGGATTGCAATCTGGAAATCGGCAAGCACGATAACGGGTCCAAGCGGAATGCTTGCTCAGACTAACTGAGCCGCCCGCGGGTTTCCTCCGTGCGCAGGAGCTTGGAGCACATAGGAACCGCAGGATAGCGCTTCACTGAAGCAGGTCCGTTGAGCCCGGTCGAGCGCCCAAGTGCCATCGGGCGATTTGTCCGACGCACTCCGTTCTGACAATCGTCCCTTCGAGCCTCGCCGCATCCGCTTGGTTTCTAGGCGGATCTTCGATGTCCATCAGCGTCCCGCCAGCATGGTTGCGCAGATCTGCCCCAGACCGCTCTCGAGGTGCGTCGGACTGTCGGTTGGCCGTGCCCTCCGATAGGCGGCGGTCAGGCGAGCGCTGGCGCAGCCGGGCTTGGTTTCCCTATGATCGACCTGCTGGGGAAGTCCGCCACACACAAGCTCCCCGCCCATCGCAGCGATCGCGGCCCTGGGCTCGTTTGATAGCAGGGATCCCAGCAGCGCTGCGATTCAGCGGAGATTGAGCGAGGATTCTCGTCTAGATCGACTCACTCCGTCCGAATCACTTGAAGCGGGTCGGTTTGCGCGGCCCTCCTTGCTGGCAAGAAGCTGCCCGCGACACCGGACAGTATCAAGATCAGGACTCCGGCAACTATAGAAACCGGGTCCAACGGCGTTACGCCAAAGAGCTGGCTCTCTAGCACGCGGCCAAACGAAATGGCGATAACGAGTCCTGCCAACACGCCAACCAGCACAGGGCGAATGCCGCGCGTCACGACCGAGCGGGCAACTCGCGCCGACGACGCGCCGAGCGCGAGCTGTATGCCGTAGTCCTTCGAGCGGCGCCGCGTAACATAGCTCGCCACTGAGTACACGCCTACCATTCCGAGTCCGAGTGCTACTAGGCCAAACCACGAGAAGAGAATCAGTGTGAACCTGGGGCGGCGCAGCCTAGCGCCGAGCCTCGCTTCCATCGTGCGCATGTCGGTCACGAGTTGGTTCGGGTCCAAGGTCGAAACTGAGCGCCTGAATGCGTCGGCGAGTCCGCCGGTCGAAGCGGACCCCGCCCTAAGCGCCATGAACGAAAACCGCCGTGTCATTTGAAACAAGGGGAAGTAGACCATCGGCTCGTGAGCGCCGCGCGGCCCTAACTGCCGAACATCGCCCACGACGCCTACAATCGCGCAGCTTGAACCGGGTGCGCTGCCGACAGCGATCAGCCTGCCCAGCGGGTCTTCGTCCCCGAAGTGCTGGCGCGCGAAGGCTGTATCCACGATGGCTACAGGCGGACTCCTTGCGTCATCAGCTTCAGAGAATTCGCGCCCCCGCAGGATCGGGATCCGCATAGCGCTGAAGTATCCGGGACTTACCTGCGCGAATTGCACGCCGGTCGCGTCAGCGTCGGCCACTGAAACGGGAATCGTTTCGCGCATCCCGCTGAGAGGAAGGGCGGTGCTGGCTCCGACATGGGACACGCCAGGCTGGCTGGCCAATCTGTTCAGCAGGGACCTGTAGTGCGAGTGTAGCCTCTCCTCCGTTGGGTAATCCGAGGAAGAGAACGGAAGGCGCGCGGTCAGGAGGCCCGCCGGGTTGAACCCGAGATCAAACGATTGCATGCGGACTACTGTCTGAATCATCAGCAGGGTGCCGATGACCATAGCGAATGCCAATGCAGTCTCCAATGAAATCAAGGTGTCCTGCCCGCTCCAGTTGCGAAACAGGCCCCGGCGTTCGGATCGCTGCAGCTTGAGGCTCTCGGCTATCCGAAATCTCACGGTCCGCAGCACGCTGGGCAATCCGAATCCGACAATCGCTGCAAGCCCTAGGGCCACGGTGAATGACGCGCCGGCCCACTTGACACCCACTTGCTCCATCCGTGGGAACAAGGTCGGGTTCAAAGCCACGATGAACTCGATGAGAGCTGCGGACAGCAAGAGCCCGGCTCCAGCGCCCAAAGCTGTGATCCAGAAAACGTCGCACGCGATCACGCGGACCATCTGATACGGCGTTGCTCCAACCGCTGCACGGATCGCAAACTCCCTGCGCTGGGAAAGCCACCGCGCAACAAGTAATCCGGCCACGTTGCAGCAGGCAATCAGAAACACGAGCAGCGTAGCGGACCACACGGCTAGCAGAGCGGATCGGGATGCACCCACGAGCTCCTGCTGAAGGGGCACAACCAAGGCTCCGACACCCTTGTACCCGGCCCGTGCTGACTCTGCAAGGCGAGCAGCGACGAGGGCAGTCTCCGCTCGAGCGTCGGCCAGCGTGGCAGAGGTGCCGAGTCTGGCGAGAATCCACAGGTTGCCTAGGTCTGGGAATGCCTGTTGGTCTGGATCGACCGCCAACGGAGCCCAGATGTCCACGTTCGGCCAAGGAAGGAATTGGAAGGCCTCGCCGAGGACCCCGACAATCGTATACGGGCGGTCATTCAGGATGATCGAGGTCCCGATGGTGCCGGGGTCGCCTCCGAACCTTTCCAACCAGAACCGATGACTGAGAATGACGGCGTTCGGGACATTTCCGGCGAGATCTTCCGACGCGAAAAGCCTGCCCGCTGTGATCGGTGCGCCCAGCATCGTGAGGAACTGGTCGCTCACAACTGCGCCCAAGCGCTGCTCGGGTCCCCTTGAGGTTGGAGCGATGAACGACCATTGTCTGCCTGCCGCAAGGTGGGTGAACGAACGAGTCGAAGCCGCCAACTCGTCGAAGCTGCGTCTTGAAACCGCCAGTCTCCGACTCGGGTTGTCGTCCTTGACGTTCCAAACCAGCACCAAGCGGTTGGGCTCGGGGTAGGGGAGAGGTTGCAAGAGGATTGACTCCAGCAAACTCACGCCAACCGAGCAGACCGCGAGGCCAACCGCCAGAGTGGCAACTGAAACACCGAACAGGAGCGGTTGACGACACAGTGACCGGAAGCTCCGAGCCAGGATTGTCATCACCCTCTGATGCTATAGCACGACCTAGCGTGGGCCCCCAAGACCGGGCCCCAACGGGGTGGGAACTCCATCGCGCTGAACGGTAACCTAGACATACCGCCCACTTCGCGGAGAAATGCCCGTGCTTGGGGAGTGGTCCATCAATCTCAAGCGGTCGCTTGACGAGACCGACTTGTCGAAAACGGTGGGACGCTTGCGTGGCAGAGCCCGGCGTTAGCGGTCCCGGCCGTGAACTGGCCCTTCAGTTTGGCAAGGCCCCACCCGCGGAAATACAACTTGGCTCCCGAAGACTACGAGCTGATCGTCCCGCGAGTCCTGCCGTGTGGTGGGTGCCTCGGTTGGGAAGCGTCCCCGCGAGCAGGGATCGTGCAGCCCGTTACGCGGGCTGCTGAGTGCCGTCGATGGCTTATCTCGATACGATCAAGTACGAGGAGCCGTGACAATCACTTCCGCCACTCAGCCGACAGAGATCCTCCATGAGGGCGATTTCTTCTCTGCGCGCAGGTTCGGCCGTTACATCCTAGTCGAGCTGCTTTCGCCGCACCGGGTAGTCAGCACCTCCGCGCACCGAGGCGGCCAACACACCGATCTCAGATTCTTGGCAAACCACCAGAGCTGCGAGGCGAGCAGTGATGCCCGGCGGCAAGAGCACATAGCGAATCTCGGGCTGGTCGCGTACCATCGCGAGGTCTGTGCGGAAATGGGCGTGGACCCGGATCGCACGGCGCTGATGGGCACTGCCGCGAACATGGCGTATGCCTGCCATCGCTGGGCGGAATTCGACGACGTGCGCGCTGACGCGATCATCACGGCGGGCGTGTCGGGAAACGCTGCCAAGGCGGGCGACCCCGCTAGCTGGCACGAGCAGGACGAAGCGTGGAAGCAGGTTGCTCCCTACGCTGGCACGATCAACGTGATGCTTCTGCTCAACTGTCCGGTGACAGCCTCGGCTCAAGCTCGCGCGGTCGTCACCTTGACGGAGGCCAAATCATCGGTTCTCGCCGAGCTTGCTGTTCCAAGCCGCTATTCCGCGGCCATTGCGACGGGTACAGGCACGGATCAATTCTGCCTAGCAACTCCGCTCGATCCGCAGCTCCGGGCTCGGGATTCGACCAGCCCGCACACCAAACTCGGAGAGATCATAGGCACAAGCGTCCGGGAAGCGCTTCGGGAAGCACTTTGCTGGCAAAACGGACTCGAGCCCTCGTACACGCGCGGGCTATTCCACGCACTCGGTAGATTCGGGCTCACTGAAGAGCGAGCGATGGCGTCACTGGCCCGGCGGTTACCGGAGCAGGGCTACGGGTTGCTCGCCAAGAACCCGAAGGCAGTGTTCTACGAGCCCGGCGTCGCCGCTGCCGCGCATGCATTCGCTGCCGTTCTGGACCGGATAGCTTACGGGACGTTACCGCGAGGCTCGGCCAACGATGCGCTCAGGCAACAAGCCGCTTGTCTTGCTTGCTCGCTAGCAGCGCGGCGAGAGCAATGGCCGAGATTCTACGAGCAACTTCCGGCGCAGCCCGACGATCCAATCGAGTTCGTCCTGCAAGCACTTGCGCTCGGATGGACCGCGAAATGGACTTGAGTCCACTTCTGGCAAACGCCGGACTGCTGCTGCTGGCAGTCGTGCTGGATGTGCTGTTTGGCGATCCGGTCTATCGGTGGCACCCGATACGGCTGCTGGGCTCATTGCTGGTTTGGGCCGAGAAGTGTCTGCGCAGTGTCGGAGCAGACGGTCGACTCGGAGGCGGCTTGCTATTCGCAGCCTTGACCGTGTCTTGGGTCGTTCCGGTGCTGGCGGTTGTCGTGCTGGCGGGGTGGATTCATCCACTACTATCGATTGCGGCGCATCTGTTCTCGCTCTACAGCCTGGTTGCCTTAGGAGACCTGCTCAAGCACGGCGACGCAGTGGACTCAGCGGTTGGCGCAGGCAATATTTCTGCGGCCCGGATAGCGTCAGCCCAACTTGTCGGAAGAGATTCTGATCGAATGGACGCCCCCGCATGTCGACGCGCAGCGATCGAGAGCCTTGCCGAGAATCTTGTCGATGGGTTCGTATCGCCGATTTTCTGGTACGCACTTGCAGGCCTGCCGGGAATTGCAGTGTTTAAAGTGGCTAGCACGATGGATTCGATGGTTGGCTTCAAGACTTCCAAGTACCTACGCTTCGGCTGGTGTGGTGCCCGGTTGGACGACTTGCTGAACCTGATTCCGGCTCGACTGTGCTATCTGCTCTTGGCCGGCATGGCGATGTTCCTGCCCGGGTGCTCTGGGCTGACAGCCGCTCGCATCGGTTGGCGGCAGCATGCGATCGTGCCGGGGCCCAACGCGGGATGGAGCGAGGCCGCGATGGCTGGGGCGATTCAGCGACGCTTGGCGGGTCCGATCTGGGAGAGCGGCAGACTGGTGAGCGACGTCTGGCTTGGCGATCCCTCTGACGCTGTCGCTGGCACGGGCGCGGACTATCGCAGGGCGAGACTAGTTCTCTTGGCCACAGCAGGAGCCTTTGTAGCCATTGCAGTGGCCTATGTCACGCTGATGGCGCCCTAGCAGCCTGCACCAACGCTGCTTGGAATTCGGGGCCGGACGCAGTTTCCGAACCGATGCAAGCGACCTGCTCTATCAGGGCCCAAATTTGCTAGGCTTGGGATTGTGGGCCAGCGCCCGCATAAGGAGATTTCACGATGCGCTTGTTTCGATTCGCCCTGATGGCGGCTGTCTTGCTGGTTGTCGCCGGCACCGCCTTGGCCCAGCGCCCCGCTTCGCCTCGCGGAGAGGCTGCCATCCAAGTCGGTGGTGAGTACGAGGGCCGTCGCTATGTTGGCGGCAACTGGATCACCGTCGATTACGGCCGGCCCATCCTGCGCGGGCGGACCGGTTTCTTCGGCGAGGGCGCCAGCTACGGCCAGGCTGCCAATGCCGGCGCTCCCGTCTGGCGGGCTGGAGCGAACAAGTCGACTCGCTTCATGACCGAGACAGACCTCAAGTTCGGCGACGAGATGTTGCCGGCCGGAGAATACAGCATGTTCGTCGACCTCAAGGAGGGCGATTGGACGCTCATCTTTTCCACGCACGCGGCCAAGGACGGTTTCCGCGAGCCGGGCGAGGGCCTATGGGGCGCCTACGAATACACGTCCGACAAGGATGTCCTGCGCGTAAGCATGGATGTCAGCAGCATGCCCGTATCTTACGAGCAACTGACCATTTCGTTCGTGAACGTGACCGATAGCGGCGGCGCCCTCGCCCTGATGTGGGAAAACACGGTCGCGATGGCCAGCTTCTCGTTGCCTTGAAGCGTTTGCGCGTCAACGCGCCATACTGTTGCTGCCTATGACTCTTGTCTGGCACGGAAGGCGCCAAGGTGCCAAGAATGCCAAATAACTGCAGGTCCGGGCTGCGTCGCTGATTGTTGATCGATGTGTGTGGGAGCGACCAATGCTTGCTGGAGTTGTTGGTCAGGAGACGTTCTCGCGAGCGTTGGACGCCCGTGCTCGAGGTGTGAGGGTGCCCGGCCCGACGAGAATGACCACTCGTGGCCCCGTTTCTGACGCTCTGCCCTTCTCGCCTTTACGACTGTCACAACAGCGCAACTCGATGACGCTCTTCTTGGAATTGCATAGAGACAGTTGTATGTCACATAATTCCCCGAGACGCTAGGATCAAGCAGAACTCGACGCCGTTGCTTTCGTCACTGAGTTAGGCGGAGAGGTGAATTGGTTCGGTTGCATCAGCAAGAACCGATACTTGGTTGTAGGAAGGATCTTTCATGATCGAGAAACAGTTGCACAGGCTCTGGGAACGCCTGCAGGGCAAGAAACCACATCTTCCGCACTTTCTTGCGGAGGTTCAGTTGCAGGGGATCCGCGGGATCGAGAATCTCCGGGTGATGTTCGACTATCCAGTAAGTGTCATCGCTGGTGCTAACGGGTCCGGCAAATCAACCATACTTTTTGGGGCTGCCTGTGCGTACTCCGTGCCAAGCGCCGGCGTTCGAGACTTCGTGCCCTCCACGCTCTTTCCCGACTACCGACCCAAGCTTGGAAAACGCCAAGACGCGAGACAAGAAGCGATCATCCAATTCGACTACTCGACACCGGATGGCCGCATGGCAATGCGATGGAGGCGTGGGAAGGGCTGGAACCGCAGCTTTCTTGGACGGAAGCAGGCGAAACAGCCGCAGCGTAACGTGTATCTCAGAACTCTCAGCAATCTCAGCAACCCCTCCGAAGTGCGAGGTGTGCTGAGCATGTCACTGCTAAGCACTGTTCCGCAGGAAACGCCTATGACAGCTTCGCAGATACACTTTGCGCAGCAGATCCTACCGTTCCGTTACTCGGAGGTCGTCAACCTATCCAGCGGTAGCAAGAACTTGCTCTTCGCCGAACAAGCAGCGGGCGTCACATATTCGGAATTGCACATGGCGGCTGGCGAGCGTGCGATCTTGCGGCTGTCCCGCGAAATCGCACAGCTCGAGGGAGCGCTGGTATTGATCGATGAGGTGGAAGCAGGGTTGCATCCGTGGGTGCAGCAGTTGCTAATGCTGCAGTTGCAGCAGGTCGCACTGCGCAACAACTTGCAAGTGATTGTCACGACACACAGCCAGTCTGTGCTGGACTCCGTGCCCGTTCACGGTAGAATCTTTTTGGACCGCGACCTAGACGGGAGTGTCACTGTATTCCCTCCGTACCGCGATGTTGTGCAGGATGTTCTGTACGGACGATCCCGAAGTTCGCTGAACCTGCTGTGCGAGGATGACGCGGCTGAAGGCATTCTGCGCGGTGTGTTAGATGTCTTGCTCCCGCGTGAGAAGATCAACTTCGAATCGGTTCGGATTGGGCGTGACACAGGCGCGGAGGAATTTCCGGCACACGCAGCCGCTTTCAGGAAGTTCGGCCAGATTCGTGGCTTCGTGTTCGTTCTTGACGGCGACAAGCGAAAAGCGGATGTAGAAGCAAGAATCAAGGACCAAGCCCAGAGCGATGTTCCGGTTCTGTTTCTCCCTGGATCGAGCGCTCCCGAGGCTTGGCTGTGGTCCTTGATTCGACAACGGCCCGATGATGTCTCGCCTGAACTAGGAATTGGAGTGGATAAACTCACTGCGAGGCTGAACAATCTCGACGCCATCTATGATTCGGCTTCCGACACACCATCCAAGATCGCCAAGACCAAACTGCACGAGCTAGCCGAGTCACTGGATCAGTCCACGCCGCACATTTGCCGCTTGATCGCCAGGCACGAAGCCAAGTCCACACAAAGTGAGATCCAGCCCTTGGTTGAAGGTGTGCATGATGCGCTTCTGGCTTGGCGGCAGGAGCATGAACCCATCTAGCGGAGTGCATGGGAGATAGTTGAGAGAACGCGCAGGAGGAGCAGGTAGCTGCGCCGGTGGCACATCAATCGTGGGGTACAGCACGCACGGTGGAGTGGCAGTTGAAGAGGCAGTCTCGTGCTCTCTCAGGCGCTCCAGCAGGCTCTCGGCCCGACCGATATAGACGACGTCCTTACTGCTATCCCCGATGCAGGACACACCACCCTCATCCGAGGGGGCGTTGAATCCGATGTCAACTCTCTCGAAGGGGTACCATTCTGACCAATCGCCGGAACTTATACTATTCACAGCAAATCTCCTGAATTGGCTCGGCAGCGCGGCGAACGCGGCGGACAAAGTGAGATGATGACTGGTGCAGAAGTCATGCGTGCATTTCAGGGCTGTCTTGTCCTATGCGCCAAGCTTGGCCGCTGTGAAGTGCCACCTACGCGGTGGACGGTCAAGAGTGCGCTTGCCGACGATGGACTGCCGGGTTTCTCGATGCGGGCTCAGGTCGAGGTGTCCACCAAACCGCAGGCACTCGACCCTACCGTTGGTGGATCGGGGATGGTTCAGGAGGACAGGCCGGACAGGTTACCGCTTGGGTGGGGGCTACTTCGACCGGAGTGTTGGCGACAGAATCGAACCTACCATCGAGTACGCTCGAAATCTGATTCTTGAATTCTTCCTCGGAAACAACGTACATGCCGCCGCGAGCGCCTTCAAAGCCACAATTCCACGCCGCAAGCGCCTGACCGTAACGCAGGGCCGAGCGCACGCCGCGAGCACCCGCACTACGAAATCCCTCCAGCCCGCCTGCTGCGACCTTGGCAATCAACCCGGCGGTGCACCAATCGCCAGCGCCGCAAGTATCGGCAAGCCGTGGCACCGGAATGGCCTTGAACTGCATCCAACCAGTATCGCTGGAACCTAGCCGATGGCGATACCTCAGGCCGCTGTTACCGAGGGTCTGGACTTCGAGGAGAACCGCCGAGTCGTTTCCCATCACGCTGGGAACATTGGTCAGACGATGGTCGGCGTACTTCACCACATGCGCGAGTGTGACCGCTTCCTCCAAGAGCTTCTGGGGCGACCTGCTAGATGGCTCGAACACCACCAAGGCACCACGAGCAGATGCCTCTGCGGCCAACGCCAGCGTGCCCCGCGACAGCCTGTCCATGAAGAACACCGACGCTTCGGCGACCGCAGGCCGCACCCTCTCTGTAGCATCAACCGTAATCGCTTTGAACGGCGGGAGCCATTCCCCACAATGCGGGCACGACCAAGAGAACCGGTGCTCGGGCCGCCCATCTCGTCGGCGACGGATCTCTTGAACGATCATCGGCGTGTGCGTGGTAGGGGCGCAGCTAGCCCAATCCAAGTGGACACCCCAGCGCTTCATGTCCAGGCGGACTCGGCTGGACGCCACGTCGTCATTCATTCGCGCGACCGGATAAGCGTCCCACCCGAGATACGCCAGAATGGACAATACGTTGCCGCACGTCCCGCCGGCCCACGCACGGACCGGTGACTCCGGATCGGCGCCAACGACTAGATCTAGGGCTATTAGCCCGGCCCCAAAGACCCTAGGTTGAGTGGCGCTGCTCATTGGCTGATCACTCCTCACGTCGGCAAGACAGGTCTAGGTTGCGGATAGGCCTCGCCTTCCAACCATAAATGGATTAGCCTCGGCGAGTCCACCTCCACCGGCACTGTAGGTGCGAGCTCGTAACCAATCGACTCCAGATGAGCCACCGGCAAGTCGCGGTCAAGCGCCGCTAGGAGCGCACCGAGGGCCATTGCCTTACTGCCGAGGGGGGACAGGATGAGCTTCGACCCCCCGGTTTCCGCAAATACGCTCCGGCGAAGGTTGTCCAGTCCGAGAATGGTCCGGTAGAGGTCCAACGGGTCCGCTTCGTCGGCATATACGATGTTGCGGGCGTCAACCTCCCAAGTGCTCTCGAACTCGGGCAGGTACTCCTCTGCCAGTTCGTCACCAAGGCGAGGGTTGCTTGCCGGGAACGGAAGGATCGGACACGTGTCGTGGGGCTCGACAAAGTCGTAGAGCTTCGTGAGCGCCTGGCGTCGGCCCGTGGCTAGTGGTCCGTCAATTCTAACATTAGAGGTCAAATATGTTTTACTAAGTGTGGGCCTAGGAGAAGGACTATGAAGAAGTACATCGTGCGACTCACCGACGAGGAGCGCAAGCTCTGCGACGAGACGATTGACAAGCTCGTCGGCAGCAGTCAGAAGGCGCGTCGCGCCCGGATCCTGCGCCAAGTGGATGTGGCCGGGCCAGGCTGGACCGACCGGCAGGTGGCGGAGGCTTACCGCTGCCGCGTGCAGACGGTCGAGAACACGCGGCGGCGCTGCGTGCTGGAGGGTTTCGAGCAAGCCCTGCACGGATGCCAGCGCACGGCTGCGCCAGTGCCCAAACTGCTGGACGGGGAGCAGGAGGCGCAGTTGATCGCGCTGCGCTTGGGCCCGCCGCCGGAAGGCTACGGGAATTGGTCGCTGCGCTTGCTGGCGCGTCAGGTGGTGGCCTTGGGGATCGTCGATTCGATCAGCCACGAGACCGCCCGCAAGACGTTGAAAAAAACGGTATCTCGGGCGACAAGGTGCAGTACTGGGTGATCCCGCCGGAGCAGGACGCCGAATTCGTGGCGCAGATGGAAGAGGTGCTCGAGACGTATGCCCAACCGCGCGACGCGCAGCACCCGGTGGTGTGCATGGACGAACAGCCCGTGCAACTGGTGCGGGAAACGCGGCTGCCGCTGGAGGCCACGGAGGAGCATCCGCAGCGAGTGGCGGATTATGAGTATGAGCGAGCGGGCACAGCGGCAGTGTTCATGTTTTGCGAGCCGTTGAGCGGCTGGCGGGAGGCGACGGCGCGGGAGCGGCGCACAAAGACGGACTGGGCTCAGGAAGTGGCGCGTCTGCTGGAGGGGCCCTACGCCGAGTGCAAGAAAATCACCTTGGTGTGTGACAATCTCAACACCCACACGAAGGGTGCCTTCTACACAGCGTTCGAGCCAGAGCGGGCGCGCCAGTTGGTGCGACGCATCGAGTTCTGCTACACGCCGAAACACGGCAGTTGGCTGAACATCGCAGAATGCGAGCTGAGTGCGATGACGCGCCAGAGCGTTGCCGGTCGGCGGATCGGGGAACTCAGCGCACTGCAGGCCGAGATCGCGGCCTGGTCAACCGCGACCAACGCGCTCCAGCGGGGAGTGGAATGGCAGCTGAAGGTCGCCGACGCACGCTACAAGCTCAAGTCCGTCTACCCCGAAATGATTGTTTGACAGACCACTAGGTGCGAGAGTCTCCATGGCAAAACCCACCATTCACATACAACACCGCGAATACCCAGAAGGGACTGTCGTCCGTTTGAGCGTAGACAACCAGGGCAAGCTGAACATTCTCGACAGCACACTAGTCCGACTCCTAATAGAGCACCTAGATCGGCTGGCGTCCGAGGGGGCCGTCCGGGCGATCGTTCTCACGGGTGAAGGCGAGCGAGCCTTCATCGGAGGCGCAGACATTCGCGAGATGGTCCATCTAGAGCCAGACTCGGCTCGGACATTCATCACCGCCCTGCATACGCTGTGTCTTCGGTTGCGGGAACACCCGGTCCCGATCCTAGCCCGCATCAATGGCTACTGTCTCGGTGCGGGCATGGAGATTGCGGCAAGTTGCGACCTGCGAGTGGCCTCCACAAATGCGAAGTTCGGCATGCCAGAGGTTAGGGTCGGTATTCCATCAGTGATCGAAGCGGCACTGCTGCCACGCATCATCGGCGGCGGCAGGGCGCGGGATCTCGTGCTGACCGGCGACATCATCAGCGCGGAAAATGCCCACGCAATGGGTTTCATTCGACGCCCCGGGGCTCCAAGCGACCTAGACGGTGCGGTTGACCGATGTTTGGCATCGGTCCTATCC
>Ga0209544_1003054_pt1 | contig 13644 bp, 13 predicted proteins | sample MesohylPK_FD_187297 | JGI IMG/M metagenome (GOLD analysis project Ga0209544, IMG submission 187297) | Host-associated microbial community of the marine sponge Aplysina aerophoba from Gulf of Piran - sponge mesohyl, lysed by proteinase K... | ecosystem: Host-associated > Porifera > Sponge >...
AACCGTCCGCAGAGACCATGAGCTCCTACCTAACGATCCGGAAAGGACCGAACAATCTGGGAAATCCGGGCACCGGTCACGTCAAATAATCTGGGAGATCCGGCATCAAATAATCTGCGAAACAACAGCAGGTCTCGTGGAATTTGGCTATGGCATCGGGAAGCACAGCCCGCATCCACATGGGGCCAGCCGTGACCCGCAGGCTTCCGGTGCGGCCCGCGAGCGTCGCGGTGATCTTCTCTTCGGCGGCCTCGATTTCGTAAAGGATATGGCGTGCCAAATCCGCCACGACGGCGCCGAGCGGCGTGAGCCGAACGCCCGTGGACATGCGGTCGAAGAGCCGGCCTCCGAACTGGCGCTCGAGCCGCGCCACGACGCGCGAGAGGGCAGGTTGCGTGATGCCGAGCTTGTCGGCGGCGGAGAGGATAGCGCCGGTCTCCGCAACGGCGAGGAATTTGATCAGGTCGTTTCGTTTCTCGAACATCTGCGGCCCCGGCCTTTCAGAAATTAACTGCACACACTTCACGTATGCATGTGGCAATACCGGGGCGTATGGTCCAGCAAGGATTTCTAACTCGCTCAATAAGAAGTTCTTATGAATATTCCGCCAAGTGCGACGAATTAGATCGAGGTTTGCAGAAGAATAGTAATAGTTATTCTCTTCTCTTTGCATCGATCGTATCAGTCAGTCGATGGATATAATTCCCTGGCAATTCGACATATCAGATCTGCCTTCTCTGACCTAACATGCTTACACAATACACCTAATCTAAATGACGATCGGGGAGCGGGGAAGATGTATCGGCCCTTAGCTGTCAATTGCGGGAACTATCCCGGCAGAATAATGCACGACACAATTTGGCATATATTGTTAACGAAACTTTCATGATAACGGGTACAAGGTGGGTAAGAGTCAAATGAAATTTCTTGCCTTCATGCCCACCAGGCATGTGCTTTTAGCAAGCGCGTATCCTACACAAATCAATGGGGTCGATGCGTTTTGCGCCAAGCATGCGCGAGGCGCACGGTGCATCGCACATCGTCGACTTGGAGAGAATTCGGCAGCGCAGTCTCGCAGGAGCAAAGGGCAAGGGCGGCGTATGGCGCCGCGGCGCTATCTAGCCCGCACTTCTCACCACGGTCACGGCCCGCGTCGCGCCCAGGCGTTCGATCCGCCAGGAGCGGGCCGAAAAGCGTATCAGGGAATACGGTTGAGGCCCGCATCGTGCGCTCCGCGCGCGTGGAACGCGCGACGCGGGCGGGCGCCTGGGCGCGACCCGAAGGGCGGCGCTCTCCGGCCTACAGAGTGCGTCAAGCCACTCGCCCGATGTCCCCGCATCGCGCTTCGCGGCTTTCCTGCTCTGTAGGCCGGACAGCGCCGCGCAGACCATGACCCTGGTGAGAAGTGCGGGCTAGGCGTCCTCGTGGAGAAACGCACTTCGCTCGAGAAACGAGAGGCACATTCGTGCGATGGGTCTGACGCGTCCCTGTTCGGTAAGCGCACCGCAAAAATGGTTGTCGCTTTCGACATAGCCATCGCCGAGCGCAACCAGGGCGCCGGTTTCAAGATGCCGATCGACGAAGTTCCTCCAGCCGAGTGCGATGCCCTGCCCCTCGACGGCCGCCTCCAGCGAATAGACGTAGTTGTCAAAGCTCATGAAACGAGATTCAGGCTCAGGGTGCCCAGCCGCTTGAAACCAATCTTTCCAGGACGCCCAACTCCCACCAGTGCCGCCCGGTTCGAGAAAGGTCAGTCCGTCCCAGCCGCTGACGGGTCCATCCAGGGTATCGGAGTGGGTTGCGGCGAATTCGGGGGAGCAGACCGGCCTCACCGCCTCCCTGAAAAGCACCACACGATCCTCCGCTCCGATGGTGGACTCCCAGTCCAGGACCACATCGGCAACCGGATCGAGCGGCAGGTTTCGCGAGTATCGATGGAAGATCACGGGCTGTATCTGACTGCGCTCGCCGAGCGCTTCGCGAAGCGCGTTATGCCGTGGCCGCAGCAGGTAGTGCGACGCCGGGTCGGAGCACGCGATCACCACCCGTTCGCCCGTCGAAGCCGTCGCGATCTCGGAGGCAGCCTTGGAGATCATGCCGAGTGCGGGAGCGACGCCCGTATGGAAGCGTCGCCCGGCTTCGGTCAGCCTCACCCCGGTCCGGGAGCGATCGAAGAGCTTCGCGCCATTCCGCTCCTCGAGGTTTGCAATATGGCGACTGATCGCCGGCTGCGACATGCCCAGCTCCTTGGCGGCTGCAGCGAAGCTGCCAGTCCGGGCGGCGCATTCAAAGGCTACCAACGCAGATGTCGGTGGCATCCGATAGGAGCCGGATTTGGGCATAACTCAGGTGATACAAGCATAATCGAAGGGGCGCAACGAACTTTCAAGAAGTTATACCTGAATGCGTAAATGACATAACGTAAAGTTATATCTCTTCTTATGACAGACTTTCCTCGATACACATCGTTTTATGGGGATATATAACTAAATCGCATATCACTGTTGCAGGCGTTCGTGCCGTGAGTGACTATTTACATGGCAATTGAGTTGTGCATATGTCCACACGTCATGTCCAGGCGTGAAATTTGGCGTGTCAGACCCAGTCCCCCTGCCTCAAATGTTCTCCGTCCAAGAGTCGTCGGAGCGCGCGCACCACGTCCCAGAGAATTTGGCGTCTCGAGGACCGCCAGCAATCCCGCGGCCGTGGCCAGAATTCACGGCTAGCCCTATGATCGGGGCCGCAAGTTCGAAGCCCGCACGGGCTCAACACAGGGAAAGGTCAGCCACATGCCCCGCATCGTTCGGTTCGCCAGTCACGGAGGCCCCGAGGTCCTGGAAGTTCACGACGAGCCGCTCGAAGAACCTGGCGAGGGCGAGGTCCGCCTCAAGATCGAGGCGATTGGCCTCAACCGGGCGGAGATCATGTTCCGGAACGGTGCCTACATCTCCAACCCCACCTTCCCCTCCCGCATCGGGATCGAGGCGAGCGGTGTGATCGATGCGCTCGGCCCCGGAGTCTCCGGCTTCTCCATCGGCGACCGCGCCGGTGCGGTGCCCTTCAATTCGTGGGACCAGTGGGGCAATTGGACCAGCGATTCGGTCATGAAATACGGCCTCTACGGCGAGAGTGCGGTTGTCCCCGCGTTCTGCGTCGCCCGCAATCCCGACGGGATTTCGGCGGTCGAGGCGGGTGCGATCTGGTGCCAGTACGGCACCGCATGGGGCGGGCTGGTCGATCACGCCGGCGTTTCGTCCGACGACATCGTGCTGGTCACGGCGGCGAGCAGCAGCGCCGCGCTCGCCGGGCTGCAGATCGCGAAGAACGCCGGCGCCATGGTCATCGCCGCCACGCGCAAGTCCGAGAAAGCGGACTTTCTGCACGGTGCCGGGGCCGATCACGTCGTCGCCACCGAAGAGGAGGACCTCGAGTCCTGCGTGAAGGAGATCACCGGCGGCCAGGGTTTCACCATCGCCTACGACCCGGTGGGCGGCGCCTTCATCGGCGATCTCGTCGCGGCGGCGCAGCCCTATGGGCTCATCGTCAACTACGGCAATCTCCGCACCGAGCCGATCGACATTCCCGTTCTGCCGATGCTCGCAAAGCGGCTTTTCTTCAAGTTCCACAGCCTCTACGACACGATGCGCTTGCCGGAGAAGCGCGCCGCCTGCTTCGCCTTCGTGCATGACGAGGTGGCTTCCGGCGCCTTGAAGCCGATCATTGACCGGACCTTCCCACTGGAACAGATCGTGGACGCGCATCGCCACATGGAGTCCAACGTGCAGCGCGGCAAGATCGTCGTCACGACCTGATCTGCGCCGACCCCCCTTCTCTCATCACGGCTGCGGAGAGCACTCCGCGCTAATAGTCGCGAAGTTCCGAGGCCTGCGTGGCGGCCTTGGCGCCGCCGCGCATCCGGCCGCTGATCCAGACGCCGAGAATCGTCGCCATATAGGGCAGCGAGAGCAGCACGTCGTGCGGGATGCTTGCGCCGAAGAGTAGCTGCAGCCTGATTCCCGCGACACCCACCAGGCTGAAGAAGAGCGCAGCGAAGGCCGCGCCGACGGGATGCCCCGCGCCGAAAATGACGGCGGCGAAGCTCATGAAGCCGCGGCCTGCGGTCATGTTCTGCGCGAAGATGGTGAGGCCGCCAGCCGCGAGCTCGGCCCCGCCGATGGCGCAGAGAATGCCGCCCACCGCCAGCGCGATGAGCCTTGCAGTGGCGGGATTCGTGCCGACGCTGCGTGCCGCGAGCGGATGCTCGCCAGCCGCGGCCAGCCGCAGACCGAAGCGCGTGCGGCAGAGCAGCGCCCACATGCCCCAGACGACGAAGGGCATCATCAGAACGAAGATCGAGAGCGCACCGTAAGGGCCAAAGGTCGTACCGAGCCGGGGCACGCCGAAGGGTGCGGTCACCGCGGCGAGGCTCCCGAATAGCGCTTGAACGGCCAAGGCCGTCCCGCCGATTCCGAGGCCCGTGAGGCCCAGGCCTGCGATGATCGGGTTGGCGCCCAGCTTCTCGATCACGAACCAGAGCAGAACCGAGGCCGCGACGCAGAGCACGCAAGCGATCGCGATGGCAGCCGGGAACGAACCGGTCAGCACGATGCCGAGGATCGTGGCGCACGCGCCGATGATCATCACGCCTTCGAGGCCGAGGTGCCAGACGCCGGCGCGCTGGGCGATGACGCCTGCCATGGTGACGTAGACCAGCGGCGTGCCGGAGCGCAGGATCGCCACCATGAACTCGTGGAACTCGCTCATGTCGGCAACTTGGCCATGCGCAGGAGGCGATCCAGCAACCCCGACTTGGCAGTGATGAAGAGCGCGACGGAGGCGTTGAAGATGTCGATGGCAGCGGCCGGCAGCCCTGCCAGGATCGGCAGGTAGAGCGCGGCCGACGCGAGGCCGCCGAAGAACATGGCGACGACCGCCGTGGCAAACACCGAAAGGTTCGCGACCAGCGCGATCAGCACCGCGGTGAAACCGTGGGCCGGCAGAAAGCCGCTCGCGATGCGCCCGGTCGGGCCCAGGAGCTCGATGGTGCCGGCGAGCCCCGCCAGCGCGCCCGAGATCAGGAAGCTGGAGAGGCCGAGAGTCCAGAGCCGCGCCCCCTGGAAGCGCACCATGGTCGGGTTGCGCCCGGCGAGGCTCGCCAGCATGCCGAAGGGCGTGCGGTTGACCAGCACCCACATGGCGAGCGCGACGGCCACCGCGATGCCAATGATGGCGGGCGAAATGCCTTGGAAATCGCTGATCCGATAGGCCGCGGGCAGCAGCGGGCTCGCCGCCTGCTGACCGGTGCCGGAGGGGTCCTTGAGCGGGCCCGAGGTGACGTAGACCAGCACGAGCGTGGCGATGAAGTTGCCCATCAAGGTGGTGATGACCTCGTCGGTCCCGGAACGAAGCCTGAGATACCCCGGCCAGAGCGCCCACAGCGCACCGCCCGCCATGCCGGCGAGGAAGGTCGCCGGCAGCACGAGGGCGGCCGGTGCGCCGCCGAGCCCCTCGGCGACAAAGGCGGCGCAGACGGCGCCCACGTAGAACTGGCCCTGTGCGCCAATATTGAAGAAGCCGCAGCGGAATGAGATCGCGACGCCGGTCGCGGTGATGAAGAGCGGCAGGGCCCAACGCAGGCTCTGCGCCCAGCCGCCCGCCCGCAGAAAGGCACCCTCGACGACGCTTTCGAACATCAGAAGCGCGGAGTAGCCGGCCAGCTCGAAGACGACGCCGCAGAGCGCGAGCGCAATCACGATGAAGGCGAGAGTGCGGACTACCGCGCCCGCGCGGACGCTCACGCCGCTCACGCGGAGGCCCCGGTCATGGCACGGCCCACCGCGCCGATGTCGTAGGGCGGTGCGAACTCGCCGGCGATCTGGCCTGAGAGCATCACCACCAGGCGATGACTGACGTCGAAGAGCTCGTCGAGATCGGACGAGATCAGCAGCACGCCGCAGCCGCCTTCGGCTGCCTCCCGCAGCGCCGACCAGACGAAGGCGGTGGCACCGATATCGAGCCCGCGCGCGGGCTGCGCGGCAATGATCAGGCGCGCGTCGTCGTCGATCTCGCGCGCGAGGATCACCTTCTGCGCGTTGCCGCCGGAGAGTGCGCCTGCGCTCTGTGTCGCCGACGCATAGCGCACACCCCAGGCCTTGAGAGCCTCGTCGCAGCGCCGGCGCAGGGCGGCCGGATCGACGAGACTGAACAAGGGCCTTTGCATCAGGTCGCGAACGGACCAGTTCTCCCAGAGCGCGCTGGTGAGGCTGAGCCCCTCGCTGTTGCGCTCGAAGGGAATGACGCGCAGGCCCAGCGCGCGGCGGGAGGCGGGGCTCGTGCGGCTCACGCGCGCGCCACCCAGATGGATGTCCCCGCCAGCCATGTCGGTGAGGCCGGCGATCGCCTTCACCAGGGTTCCCTGACCGTTGCCCTGAACCCCGGCGACGCCGACGATCTCCCCCGGCCTGACCGTGAGGGAGACCCGGTCGAGCGGCGATTCCTCCGGCTCCTTTACGGTGCTCACATCCGCCAGTTCGAGGACCGCTTCCGGCATTCCGGCGGGCGTCGCGCCGGCGCGCGCACCACGAGCAACGCTTCCCCGGACGGGCGTGGCGCCGATCAACGCATCCGTGTCGTCGGCACCGATGGAGGCGGCGCCCGCGCCGCCGATGATCATCTCGGCGATGCTCGTTTCGTCGGCGCCTTCGCGTGGGATGGGACCCGCCACCAGCCGGCCCCCGCGCAGGACCGAAATCGTGTCGGCGACAGCCAGCACCTCACGGATCTTGTGGAGGATCAGGATCACCGTGACCCCGTGCCGCTTGAGGCTGCGAATACGCTCGAACAGCGCCTCGATGCCGGAGGGCGGCAGCACCGCCGTCGGCTCATCCAGAATCAGGAGCCGCGCATCCGAGACCAGCGCGCGGGCGATCTCCACTCCCTGCTGCACCTCCACCGGCAGGTCGCGGATGCGCCGGCGGGGATCGACGTCGAGATCGAGGGCGGCGAGGCGCTCGCGGCAACGCGTGAGGATTTGCCGGCGGCTGTAGGGGCCGATACCGCCGCCGGCGCCGAACTCCAGCGCCTCCGCCACGGTGAAGGAGGGCGGCAGGGCAAAGCTCTGGTGAACCAGCTCGACCCCTGCCGCCCGCGCGCCGGCCACACGGCCGAGACGCAACGGGTGACCGTCGATATGGAGCGAGCCTGCATCCGGCCGAATGAGACCGGCTGCGACGCGGGCGAATGTGGTCTTGCCCGCGCCGTTCTGGCCGACCACGGCATGAATGGCACCGCGCGCGAAGGCGATCTCAAGCTGGGCGAGCGCCGTGACCTCGCCGTATGTAACGCGGATCCCGCGGCACTGGAGGGCCGGCGGGTCCGCAGCGGTCATGTCTCCCGAAGGGACCTCCTTATCAGGACAGGCGATCAGAGCTCGGTGTTGAAGGGCACCGAGACCGATCCGTCGAGGATGCCGGCCCGCGCCGCTTCGACCGCAGGCCACGCCTCGTCGGACCGGGCGACGATAGCCGCCGGCCCCTGCTCCCGATAGAGCGGAGACCGGAGGAAGTCGATCACGCCGCTGCCGAGGCCGGTCGGCACATGCCGCCCGCCCTGCCAGTCGGCGGCGAGCGCCGCGCTGGTCTCGTTATGGAGCGACTGGCCGAAGTCGAGGCTGACCACTCCAATCACCGAGCCGGGTCCCAGCGGGTACTGGGCCGGGTCGAGCGCGCTGACCATGGCGCCTTCGCGTTCGTTGGCTGCCTGGATGATACCGCCGTCGGTTGCGGCGGAATCGGTCTGGATGTAGTCGATCCCGTCCAGGAACATCTGGCTCGCAATCTCGAAGCCCTTGGCCGGGTCCTGGAAGGAGCCCGCGAACGCGGCGGTAACGGTGGCCTCCGGATCGACCGCGTGGACGCCGGCCTTGAGCGCGTTGAAGTCGGCATTCAGCGGTGGAATGCTGATGCCGCCGATGTAGCCGATCTGCTTCGACTGCGAGACTTGGGCGGCGAAGATGCCCGATAGATAGCAGCCCAGATAGTAGTCGTAGGAAACTGTCACAAGGTTCGCGATCGGCGGGTCGACGGCATCGCCGAAGAGCTGGATCCACCTGGTGTCGGGATAGAGCGGGGCCACCGCCTTGAATGCCTCGGAGATGACCGGGAATGTGCCGAGCACGATGGAAGCACCCGCGTCGCCGAGTGTCCTGAGCACGGTCTCGTAGGTCGCCGGGTCCTGGGCGTAGATGGCTCGGGTCTCGAAGCCTTCGGCCTCCGAGAGCTGGTTGAGTCGGCCCATCATGGAATCGATGGGGCCGTTGTCGCCGGCCGCCTGGGTGTGAACCAGGGCGACGAGCCCGGTGTCCGCGCGCGCGGCAAAGGGCAACGCAGCGCCCGTGCCGACGATCGCAGAGACACCGGCGGTAGCCGCCAGAAAGCGGCGGCGGCTGACGAGAGCATGCATCGCACTCCGATCCTTCAACGTCGGCTTGTTCGACATGGCTTTTCTCCTTCTCTCCCTCGGGCGCCCGCTGCGCCCGGCCGGAATTCGTGGGCAAACCCCACTGGCGAACCCTTCAATTGCCGATGGGCGGCGAGCAGGGCGCCGGGTTCATCACCATCACGTCCTGCTCCTGGATGGCGTCGAGCGCCCAGACGGATTGAATGAAGGCCTGCCACGCGGGGTCCGCGGTCATCGCGGCCCGCCGGCGCTCGCGATCGGCCAGACTCTCGTAAGCCCAGATCAGGACGATCCGGTGCAGCCGTCCGATCTCCGAGACGTAGAGACCGACGAAGCGGCCGAGATGGCGCTTCTGGATGGGCAGACCTTCCGCCTCGTACTTCTTGAGCCAACCGTCCACCGCGCCGGGGCGAAAGGTGTAGGTGCGATGCTCGACGATCATGTCCCGGTCTCCCCTGTTGCGGCGCCCGCAGGCTGGGCAGGGCCCTCAATGAACTCGGCCGCCTTCTCGCCGATCATGATGGCGGCCGCGTTGGTGTTGCCGCTCACGATGACCGGCATCACCGACGCATCGGCGACCCTGAGCCCCGCAATGCCGCGGACCGCGAGGCGGGCGTCCACCACGGCCATCGGGTCCGTGCCCATGCGGCAAGTGCCAACAGGATGAAAGGTCGTCATGGCGTTGGCGCGGAGCCACGCGGTGAGCTCGGCGTCGCTCTGCACCGCCTCCCCGGGCGCAAGCTCCCGGCCGCGATAGGAATCGAAGGCCGACTGCGCAATCACGTCGCGGACCATGCGGATGCCCGCGATCGTCGTCCGGCAATCGGCTTCGTCGTGCAGGTAGTTGGGCTGGATCAGCGCCGGTGCTGCAGGATCGGCGGAGCCGAGGCCGATCCAGCCCCGGCTCTCGGGATTGACCGGGCCCACGCGCATGCTGAAGCCGTGGGTCTCCTCGACCGGCGCCTTCCTGAAGGGATTGGGGATGTGGAGGTTCGCCGTACTTTCCAGCGCCGGCATGAAGTGCACCTGGATGTCCGGCGCCACCATCTCGGCCCGGCTCTTGAGGAAGGCGCCCGCCTCATAAGGGAAGGTCGTGGCCATACCGCGGCCGAAGAGCAGCCCTTCGGCTACCGAGCGGATGAGCCTGTCGGCCCGCAAGTCCCGGTAGAGGGTGATGGGCTCGGTGCAGGTGTAGGCGAGGACGCAGTCGACATGGTCCTGCAGGTTGCGTCCGACGCCGGGGAGCTCGTGGACCACGGGAATGCCGTGCCGCCCCAGCTCGTCGCCGGGCCCGATGCCGGAGAGCATGAGAATTTGAGGCGTGTTGACCGTGCCGCCGCAGAGGATGACCTCGCGCTCGGCGCGGATGGTTCGAACGCCGGCACCGTTAGAGACCTCGACCCCCGTGGCGCGTCCACCCTCGACAACCACGCGGCGCACCAGGCAATCGGTGGCGATCGCCAGATTGCGGCGATGCCAGACGGGGCGCAGGAAAGCCGTCGAGGCGGAACAGCGCTTGCCCCGCCTGATGGTGAAGTCATAGCGGCCGAAGCCCTGCTGTCCGGACCCGTTGAAATCGTCGTTGACGGGATGACCCGCCTCGCGGCCCGCCTCGACGAATGTGTCGAAGAGCGGGTTGGCGCCGCGCGCCCGGCAGACGGTGAGCTCGCCGCCGGTGGCGTGATAGGCGTCGTCGCGCTCGATATGCCCCTCGGAGCGGCGGAACGCGGGCAGCACGTCCTCGTAGGACCAGCCGGTGAGACCCATTTGCGCCCACCGGTCGTAGTCGTGGCGATTGCCGCGCACGTAAACCATGCCGTTGATGGTGGACGAGCCACCCAGCACCTTGCCGCGCGGCCAGTAGAGCGAGCGGCCGCCCAGGCTCGGCACCGGCTCGGTGTGGTAGCGCCAGTTGTAGATGCCGGAGTGGAAGAGCCTTCCCATCAGCATCGGCAGGCGGAACAGGGGATTGCGATCCTTGCCTCCGGCCTCGATCAACAGCACCGAGCATTGAGGATCCGCCGAAAGCCGGTTCGCCAGCACGCAGCCCGCCGAGCCGGCGCCGACGATGATGTAATCGGCTGCCCGTGCGCGCGGCATCGGCTACCAGTCCACCGGCGCTGCGCCCATCGCATGCAAGCGCCTGTTGCAGAGTGTGAAGGGGTTCTCCAGCGCGAGGATCTCGTCGGCCGCGGCCGGGTGCGGGCGGAGGATGACACGCTCCGTATCGCCTGCATCGGGCCCAATGAGACCCGCCGCCGCGAGAGTCTCGGCCGCCGCGTCGCCGAAGCCGATGAAGACGACCGGCGTTCTCCTCCCCGCGAGATGGTCGAGCACCCGGACCATCAGCGGCCGCCAGAGCGGCAGATGCCCCCGCACTTGATGCGGATCGCCCTCGCGCTGGAAGCGCGAGAGCGTGAGCGAGGTGTTGAGAAGCAATACGCCCGACGCCACCCAGCGATCGGCAAGGGCGCCGGGCGCTTCCAGGTCGATCGTGCCCTCCTCGATGGCCGCCAATGTCGCCGGCCATCGAGAAAAGCTCCGGGCGTGATGAACCTCCCCGGTCCGGGCGGCCACGATGAGCTGGATGACCGCACGTACGCTGGGGGAGAACATCTTGTCGAGCTCCCGCCAGCGCGCGACATTGCCGGCCTCGAAACCCCGGCCGGTGGCGAAGGCGGGGCAGGGATAGGGGTCCTGGCCCAGGATCACGCAGCGAACGGCCGCAGGCGCGAGCCGGTCGAAGGCGCGCAGCATGTGCGCGCCCGCCGGCGCACCGGGAAAGGTCCGGCCGCGACGGGAAGGAAAGATCGGCTCCCAGGGCTCGAGTTGGAGCGCAGGGTCCACATCGTCGAACGCCAGGTCGACATCGCGGACCACATCCCGCCAAAGAGGGTCGACGTCAGTCTGCCAGCCTTCCAGCGTCTCCCGCAGCGCCCTTCTCAGTTGCACCGCCATGGCGTCCAACCGCTCCACGGTCTCAAAAAGCTGACACGCGTGTCATGTTCCACGATTCGGGAACCTGACACGCACGTCAAGTATTTTCTGCCCTCTGCCTGCATGTGTGGCTAGACTGCGCGCGGCGCCGCCGATGGGTGTCGTGGGCGTGCAGTGCGGGGGACGACGATGGCGAAGGCAGTGCGGGCGGACCCGGAGAGGGAAGCGCCGACGCCGCGTATCCGGGCCCGGAACGAGGAGAAAATCCTGCGCGCCGCCGTCGGCCTCTTTGCCGACAAGAGCTTTCACGGCACGCACGTCAAGGAAATCGCAAGGGTCAGCGGCCTGCCGAAGACGAACGTCTATTACTACTTCCCGACCAAGGAGAGTATCTACACGGCCGTGATCGAACGCCTGATCGAGGGATGGGACCGGGCCTTCGAGCACATCGTCCCTGAGCACGAACCCCGCGAGGCCATCGCCGCCTACATTCGCGCGAAACTCGAGTATTCCCGCCGCTACGCCACCGAGTCCCGCTTCTTCGCCAACGAAATCCTGCGCGGGGCCCAGTTCCTGGAGCAGCGCCAGCGCCAGCACATCCGTGACGTCACCGACCAGCGCGCCCACGTGGTGGAAGAGTGGATCCGCCGCGGGCAAATGGCGCCGGTGGATCCGCGCCACTTCTTCATCATGCTGTGGTCGGCGACCCAGTTCTATGCGGACTTCGGGATGCTGGCCGCCGACGTGCTGAACCGCCGGCGGCTCACGCACAAGGACTTCGACGCCGCAGCCGAGACGATGACCCGGGTCATTCTGGACGGATGCTGCGCCCCGCCCGCGTCATCGCAATGAGGGCGGTGACCCTGGAGAGCAACTCGGGCTAAGTCTCGAACGCCAGGTCGGCGGGAGAAATCAGCACGCCGAACTGGACGCACCAGATAACGACGCTCGGATACTCTTTCAGGTCCACGCCCTTGGGAATGGGGTATTTCTGGCTGCCCTCGAACGCGCGCAACTTGCCGAGGTCGATGTACATCGTCGACTTGACGTCGGACGACTCCCGGATTTCTTCGCGCGGCACGAGATAGACATGGAATGCGGGCCCTGGCCCAACTTTGAAACTTTCCTCCAGGAATACCAGGTCTTCATAGACCGTAACCTGCCCCTCCCCGTAATGGATCGGATCGGAGGGATTTGCATGAATAAACATGCCTTGAGCGACAACCTCGGTCTGCTCTTCGGCCGTGAGGGTTTCCATCGCCGGCGGCGGCGGAAACACGTAGGGAAATATGAAGAATCCGACGGCTACGCCGAAGGCCGTGCCCATGACGCCCCCAACGAAGAAGGCGATAATCCATTTCCGCATCGTCACCTCCTGCCGCTATCGTGGTTCCGTTCTCGTATGCTCCTGGCCGAGATCAAACCCGAAACGCAGGCGCGAAACTTGCATCCTTGCCATAGAAATTTTGGCTTGTGGCAACCACGAAGCGGTGAGCAACTGTCACTAGTAAGGAGAGTAGTTTCGCCACCCTGCCGTTTCAAGTACTAACCCTCAGAAGACGCAGGGATTTCGTGTTGGGTGCGTCATCGCTGGGGCTTCGTCGGCCCGACCAACGCGCCGCGACCGGGACCAAATCTAAGCGGACACGCGGTAGTCGCGGATGACGTCCGGGTCGGGCTCGGCGCCGAGGCCGGGGCCGGTTGGGATGCGGAAGTGCCCGCGCTCGTCCGGGGAAACGAGTCCCGGGTAAAGCGTCGCTTCGAGCCGCGTGTAGAAGCTCTCGGCCCAGCCCCCGCCCGGGTGGCCGGTGAGCGGCAACGCGCCCAGAAGCTGCAGGGTGGCGAGCCAGCCGGGGCCGAAATAGGGCGAATGCGGCATCACGGTGACGCCATAGCCCTCAGCCAGCGCGAGCACCTTGAGGAACTCGGTCACGCCGCCCACCTTGGTCACGCTCGGCTGCGCGTAGCGCACCGCGCCGGCGTCCAGCATGCGCCGGAACTCGAAGGCGGTGCACGCATTCTCGCCGCAGGCGAGGTCGACGCCCGATTCCTGCTGAAGCCGTGCCAGCGCCGCAAAATCCTCCGGCGGGAAGATGGGCTCCTCCAGCCAGTAGAGGTCGTAGGGGTGTGGGTCTGGCATGGCAATCGTAAGTCATTGATCTAGCGCGATTGATGGGTGGCTGTAGACAGTCCAAATCGGCGTTTCGTGACAATCGCCCGCTGCAGGGCGGGACTTTGTCACGCTGGCGG
>Ga0209544_1003058_pt1 | contig 13625 bp, 19 predicted proteins | sample MesohylPK_FD_187297 | JGI IMG/M metagenome (GOLD analysis project Ga0209544, IMG submission 187297) | Host-associated microbial community of the marine sponge Aplysina aerophoba from Gulf of Piran - sponge mesohyl, lysed by proteinase K... | ecosystem: Host-associated > Porifera > Sponge >...
ATGTCGTACACCCAAGGAGCAGTTCGGCCTTGACCTGCTGCGAACAGCCTGCGTAAGATGCTGGCGGCGCTTCTTCGACCCGATTCTCAGCAGCGAAACGCTTGCGATACCGGTTCGACGCGTCGAGGAGACACTATGCTCATCGCAGGAATCAATTTCATAGGCGTCCTCTTGGGAGCCATCGCAGGGTTTGCCTTCGGCGCCGCCTACTACACACTGCTCGGCAAGCACTGGCTGGATGCCATCGGGAAATCGGAAGAGGACGTCAAGGGCAGATCGGCAGTTCCGTTCGTCACCAGTTTCGTATCGCTTCTGGTGATGGGTTGCGTGCTGGCCGGGTACTTCGCGGGTCAAGATCCGGAGGCCATGAACTCGCTACATGCCGTCGGGTCGGCCGCCACCCTCTGGCTGGGCTTTGTCGTGACAACCATCGCCACAAACAACGCTTTCCAAGGCACCAAGGCGAAACTAACCGTCCTTGACTCGATGCACTGGTTCGGAGTCTTGGTAGTTCAAGCCCTGATCATCTCCCAGTTCTGATCGAAGCGCCGATTTCTTGCATCCCTTGCGCGTGCGGCGAGGAGCCACGGCCTTTCGGCTTCAGCCGCCAAGCCAGCACTTCCGATCAGGCCAACTTGCCCAATTCAGTGGCAGTTCCGTGATGCTCTTGAGCTGGCGCATATAATGACGCGCGGCGGCGATAGCACTGCAACGGGGCCCGTTTCGGCAAGCCCGCCAACGGTGGTGCCTCGCGAAGAGTTAGACCGCTCCTAGCATCGCAAGGCGCACGAGAGGTTGTGCGTGGTCACGGATTGCGGAACTGTTGGTTCTGAGGTTGCCTTCGGCCCAGCCCGGGTGTCGGCCGCAGGAGATGCAGCGATCAACCGCTTTGGGTTTGGTCGGTAGCCTGCGGCAACGGGGAGAGGCGCGACTGGGAGTGGATGTGGCGAGCACGCCGTCCCAACGTCGTCCGTGCATGCATCTGTTGAGGGGCGGGTACCGGGCTGCCGGGGAGTCGCGCGGTTGGGCGCGTGCCATAATGAGGGGCGGTGACCAGCGAATGGCAGGCTGAGGACGTTTGGAGGAGCATGCTCCACTACGAGAGCCTGCAGCGCTACTACACGTTCGTTTCGATGCGCCTCGCCGGGCGGCGGCGGCGGCTCGCGCAAACCGTTCTCACGGCTTCGTCCGGGGCCGCGGCCGCGTTGCTTGCAGGGGTTCCGTTGGTGGTTGCCCAGGTGCTGGCGTTGGTGGTCGCAGCGTTGACGGTCTGGCTGGAGCTGTCGGACTACTCGGGCAAGTCGGCGCGGAGTCGCGACCTAGCTGCCGAGCTGGGGCACCTGTCTCGGGAAATGCGGGCGCTGTGGTACCGGCTCGACGAGCTGGACGGAGCCGAGGCCGAGCGGGCGTGGCGCGAACTGGACAGTCGCGCGACGGAAGTCACTCGGCACGTCCCGTCCGACCTGTTCGGGTACCGGGCACTGCAGGAGCGGGCGGAAGTCGAGACCTATGAGTACTGGGTAGGATCGGCGCGCGTCGCCGGCGCAGACGCCTGAGCCGCGACAGAGCGGGCCGCTTCCTCCGCCGCTCAAGCCGCCGCCGCCACGGGAGCGACCTCCGTCTCCCGGGCCTCCGCGATCGCCGCGTGATGCCACCTCCGGGGGCGCGGCCCAAGTCGGAGGGTAGGGCCGTCGGCCCCCCTCCGCGAACCGATCCTTTTGTGGAGGGGCGCGCGAGGCCACTCCCAGTATCTGCTGGCTTCGCGCTAACGTACAAGGCGGCTGTGTCCGCCGGCTGCGCCTAGGCTGTGAGCTTGAGGGCGGCGAACAACAAGCCGAGGCAGGCGAACAGCAGTACGCAGAGCCGGATCAGTAGACCCTGCTCTAATTCGCGGAGGTCCGCCTTCGTGGCCAGTTGCTCGCTGATTGCGGACCGCATGGCATCGACAATCGCTTCGGCGTGCTTGGAGTCGATACCCGCATCCTGCAAGCCGCGTGCGGCCGCCAATGTGTCGAACGTAGGCATTCCACTGTCTAGGCTAACCGAGGATTCTCATGGTGTGTCGATTGGGCACAAGTAGGAAGGCTCTGCCGAAGCCCAAGAATGCGGTTCGAAGCCAGCGGCCCGGACGTGGCTACCGGACTGGACCAAGCAAAGCCCCAACCCGTAAAGGGTTCTGCCCTTCTCGGCAGGGAGCTCCTTCCTACCCGCCCGCGTTGGCGCTCATAGAATCAGGCACAGGCGGACTTCGCCGCGGCCCGATGGCACTTGTAGCGTGCTGGCGTCTACCGCAACGCGGTAGTCTGCGGCCAGTCATTTCCTTGCGTGGCGGTGGGTTGCGAGCAGGGAGGAGCAGCCGCACCAGCAGGTGAACGAGTTAACGTCCGACTGCGCCGCGCCCGCGGCGGACTACAGAGAGGTCTCGAACGCATTGGCGCGTGAATCTTCCGCAGACATATTATCTCTGGCCCACTCGGCAGCTGACGCCTATACAAAATGTCATGGATCGCCAAGTCAAGGACCTAGCTTGCTGTTCATGCTGTGCCCGGCCTCGGTTCGCGAGATCACGAATGCCTAGGCAAATAGGTCGTCTACCCGTCGGCCTCCAAACCCTGTGCCCCTCGCTTGCACGACTTCTGGTGCCGGTGCTAATCTGGGCCATCAAGCGAGCCGATCCCGCCGCTCGGCGGCGGTGCCGAGTTGCAACCCACCCTCTCATGCGAGCAATCCGACTGGAAGAGCCCCGGCACTTGGAATACGTCGAAATCGACGAGCCCGGATCTCCAGTCCCGGACATGGCCTTGGTCCAGACCCACCGCATGGGCATCTGCGGCACCGACTACAGCGGATTTCTAGGCAAGATGCCGTTCTTCCGCTATCCCCGCGTGCCCGGGCATGAACTTGGCGTTACTGTGCTCGAAACCGGCGCGGGAGTGACCAACGTTGCGCCTGGCGACCGTTGCAGCGTCGAGCCCTACATGAACTGCGGACGGTGCTACGCTTGCCGCGGCGGAAGCCCCAATTGTTGCGAGAGCTTGGAGGTGATCGGAGTGATGATCGATGGCGGCCTCTGCGACCGCTTCCTGATCCGCGCAGAAAAGCTCCACGTGTCTCGCAAGCTCTCGTTTGAGCAGCTCGCGCTGGTCGAGACGCTCGGCATCGGCTGCCACGCGACAGATCGGGGCGCTCCGGCTCGAGGCAGCCACGTCCTGATCATCGGCGCCGGCCCGATCGGCCTCGCCACCCTTGAGTTCACGCGCCTGACCGGCGCCGAGATCACAGTCATGGACCGAGTGGCGTCGCGCTTGGAGTTCTGCCGTAGCCAATACGGCGTTCAAAACACGGTTGTGTTTGAGGACAGCCAAGGCGCAATCGATCAAATGCGAGCCATCACTGGCGGAGACATGTATGCTGTGGTCACGGACGCTACGGGCAGTCCCGCGTCGATGAGCGATGCACTGGCTTTCGTAGCGCATACGGGCACACTGGTCTACGTCGGCATCACCACCGAGAACGTGGTGTTTCCGCACCCTGCCCTGCACCGCCCGGAAATGACAATCAAGGGCTCACGCAACGCCTTGCCGAGGGACTTCGGGCGCATCATCGGCCTTATCGAGGACGGCACGATCGATACCGGGCCTTGGATCACGCACCGCACGCCATTCGAGGAAGTCGTGGAGAACTTCGAAGGCTACACGCGGCCGGAGTCCGGTGTCATCAAGGCGATCATCGAGGTCAGCGACTGACCGTGGTTCTGTCTGCCGTCACCGTCTGCCTCGTTTCCGAAGCAAGTGCAGGCCCGTTTGTCTTCCACGACAGCCTGGCCAAGGCATGCCAGCAGGCCGCTGCGCTCGGATTCGACGGCATCGAGATCTTCGCCCCTTCCGGAGACTACGTAGACCGGACGGAGTTGGCCGCGCTGCTCACGCTGCACGACCTGCGGCTAGCCGCGGTCGGGACCGGGGCCGGGATGATCGTACACGGGCACAGCCTGTGTGACCCGGACGATAGCGCCCGACGGAAAGCCTGCGAGTTCGTGAAGCAGATCATCGACTTCGGCGCACCATTCGACGCACCGGCGATTATCGGCTCAATGCAAGGGCAGGCAGGCACTGCTCAGAGTCGCGAAGTCGCGCTGGGACGTCTTGCCGCGTCGTTGGTGCATCTCGCCAACTACGCCGAGGGCGTTGGCCAGCGGCTCTTGTTCGAACCGCTCAACCGCTACGAGACCGACTTGGTGCGGACGCTGTCTGACGGAACGGCCCTGCTCGCTGAGGTCGGTGCCGAGAACCTCCAGCTACTCGCCGACTTGTTCCACATGAACATCGAGGAGACCGATATCAGCGAGGCCATCAAAGACGCCTCGGGAAACATCGGACATGTCCATTTCGTCGATTCGAATCGCCGCGCCGCAGGCTTCGGGCATATGCGTCACGGCCCTGTCGCACAGGAATTGATCTCTTCCGGCTTCCAAGGCTTCGCATCTGCGGAAGCTTTTCCGCTGCCTAACTCGCAGGCGGCGGCCGAGATGACAATCCGCTCGTTTCGCAAGTTTTTCCCCCGCTGAAGCGGTCGGGGCGGAGGCATCGATCCGGCAATCAGCATAGGATTGCCGGATTTGGCGGCACCCTCTCAGTTCGAATGGCCCGCGTCGCGCAGGAAGCGTTCCCTCCACTGGCTCCATACTGAGGCGAGCTCGCGCACTTTCTCGGGACGCTCGTCCGCAAGATCATGTTGCTCGGCCCGGTCGTGAGACAGATCGTAGAGCGCCCATTCGCCGGGACGGGCGTCCTCGGCCTCCACAACCGCGTTCCAGCCCTCGTCGCGGGAACGCACGGTGTGCAGGATCTTCCAGTCCCCCATGCGCAAGGCGCGGTTGCCCTGGTGGTAGTACCACAGGGCGTCGTGCAGAGGCTGGTCGTGTTCGAACACAGGCGCCAAGCTGCGACCGGCCATCGGCGGCCCGGTGCCAGCGGTCGCTTCGACCCCGGCCAAATCGAGCACGGTCGGCGCGATATCGATCACGTGGCCGACCGTGGTACGCAACTCGCTCCGCGCCTTGATCCCTGCGGGCCAATGCACGATCAGGGGCGTTGCGATGCCCCCTTCGTGCACCCATGTCTTGTGCAGCCGAAACGGCGTGTTGGCCGCGCTGGAGAAGCCCGGGCCGAGACACAGGTACGTGCCAGCCGAGCCTAGCGGAGCATTCGGGTCGTGCCCGTCCCCGCGCACCATGATCTCGGCGCTGGCGCCGTTGTCGGAGAGAAAGAACACAACCGTGTTCCGTAACGCGCCCATGACGCGGAGCTGGTCCAAGACTCGGCCGATCTCGCGGTCCATCTGGTCAATCATTGCGGCGTGGATAGCCATCTTCTCGGCTTGGAACTGGCGCTGCTCTGGATTGAGGCGCTCCCACGGTATCGGGCGGTTGACTTCGCCCGCTCCCAACTGCGCGATACCGTCCGGAAACGCGTACGGCGGGCCAATGTCCTCGTCCATCGGCGAGAGTTGGGAACTCGCGATGCCCATCGACAGTTGGCGGGCAAAACGCTCCTGCCGGAGTCGATCCCATCCGGCGAGATAGCGTCCGCGATATCTGGCGATATCCTCGGGCCTGGCGTGCAGTGGGAAGTGAGGGGCGTGAAAGGCCAAGTATTGAAAGAACGGACGGTCCGGGTGCTCTGCCTCGTGCTCCTTCAAGCATTCGATCGCATGATCCGCCGTCACGGCGGTCAAGTGTGCGCCTTGCTCGGGTTCGAAGTCGGGCAGTCGCACTCCATCCCTGTCATGCCCGATGAGGTGAAAGAAGCCGGCGCGGTTGCCGGCGCGGTAGGAACGGTCGAACCCGTTGTCGAGCGGGTCCCCATCGATGTGCCACTTGCCGGAGTGGTACGCCCGATAGCCGGCGGAGCGGAGCCGTTCCGAGACGAGCACCGCCCAATCCGGTCGGATCCCCCTGCCACCAAATTCGAGCGGATCGACGCCCGGCATCGAGTCGCGCCGGACCTGCTGGGCGTAGTAGCCGGTCAATAGCGACGCCCGCGTCGGCCAGCAGCGCGACGTGTTGTAGAACTGCGTGAATCGCAGGCCGCCCTCGGCCAACGAGTCTAGGTTGGGCGTGGAGATCTCGCCGCCGTAACAGCCCGCGTCCGCGAAGCCCATGTCGTCGGCGACGATGAGAAGGAAGTTGGGGGGGCGGGCCTCGTCTGCTGGCCCGCACGCGGTCAGCAGAGCCAAGGTCAATACTTGAGCGGTCTTCATAGTCGCCACTAGGATAGACACCGACCCGGCGACCCCGATACATCGCAATGGAAATCAACCCCTTCACAGCCTTCAGAAGCTAGGCGACCTCGTTGCTAGGGCCAAGGCCTAGCGCGGAGGTTGGGGCTAGGCGGGGTGATCACCGCACCGGTGAAATGGTAGCCCTGCGCTATCGAGCGCAAGTTGCTGCCGTCCAAGTAACCAGTAAAGGGAACTAATGAGCAGCCCGGCACTGACTTACCGTACTGGTCTGGCACTGTGCACACGATGCATCTGGTCGCCAATCGGATTGCTCTTGGCAGCAACACACGCCGCAGTCTCATGCGACTCTTGTCGGGTGGTGGTGAGCATCCCCGAATTCGCACTCGGGTGGCCTAGCCGCGGCAATGCAGTCATGAACTGACTCCAGGTGAATTCGCCATGCCGCAGCTAGGCAGGGTAAGGCGCGTGGTGACACATGATTCACGGGCCTGTAGTTGGCGCAGCTTGAGAGGATGGCCGACAATGTAGCCATTAGACTCGGTCAGTTCGAACATTAGTCAGGTGCTTCATGGCGAGCGTCCTCGGCAATGCGCGCATCACGAGAGTTCACAGACTCAGGTCTTGGTCGACGACCAGTCAATCGCTAGGTTCAGATCCTGTCGCAGCCGTGATGGCTGGGTACAGCCTCAAGCTCAGACGTTCGAACGGGCTCGAAACGAACCTCCAACCAACCCCGAATGCCAAGCCCAACAGCGACTAGCAATCCGAATTTGCCAGCATCTGCATACGTAGGTGCTGCCTGCCCCTCACTAAGGTAGTGGAGCATTAAGATCGCTCCAAATAGCAGCCACACACCTACGCAAATAGTCCGAAGAAGGCTCCAGCGCCCCTTGGTCGGGGTGAAGGGGAGAGTTGCTAGCCAGCCGAGACTCAACAGCAATGCGCTCCAATCCGCAATGACGGCCCAGCGCCACCATTCCTTCTCGTTCAGGAAATACCCGGTCAGCGCCAAAGCCAACGCCAGACCTGGCAACACGATACGAAACAGCGTCAGTAGGCTCTTGTCCGTCATTCGCACACTTCCTCTCTTGTGCATTCTTGTGCCATTGTTACGACGGTATTCCAGACCACACATACCGTCATCGCAGTAGCATAGGCTTCACGTGCACCGGGGACCAAAGTTGCGGGAAAGAAGATTCTTAGCGAATTCCCCGCACACTTCGACAGAGTCGCTAGCGACCGGACGCAATTATACACAGGCGCGGTGTTTTGTGTAGAACGGGGTTAGTGCGGGTAGGTCTCCGCATTTTCCGTCCGCAGACGATCGCTTGGCTGCGAGAGGCCTTGCAGCGAGGCCAGTTGTCGCGCGCGGCCCTGGGTCGCGGGATCTGCGAGCGGGAGGACTGGCGCAACCCCAAAGGCGAATATTGCACGGCCTCGGCGCGCAAGGTGCTGCCCACGCTGGCCGCCCAACTGGAGCTGCCGCTGCCAGACGCTGGCGGGCCGCTGGGCGTGCTCTCGTTCGTGGCAGCGCCGTTCCGGCTGGGGCCGCGCGATGCCTTCCTGGGGTGGGACGACCGCACGCGCGGAGCGCACATCGAGCGGATCGTGAGCAATGACCGCTTTGTGCTGGTGCAGGGCGTGCAGGTCAAGAACTTGGCCTCGCACGTGTTGGGCAAGACGCTCCAGAGACTGGCCCGGGACTGGGAGCAGGCACACGGCGTGCGGCCCTTGGCTGGTGGAGACCTGCGTGCAAAGTTCGCGACCGGGCACGAGTTACAAGGCGGTCGGCCGGCAGTGCGTGGGCTGCACGCGGGGGCGGCCGCCGGGAGCGGGCGGGAGGGTGGAGACGAAGGCGGTCTGGCTGCGGGGATTGGAGCCGGACTGGCAGCACAAGCTGTGCCAGAAGCCGGAGCAGACGCTGGGGCAGTACCCGGAGTTGGTGTTGGACGAGGAGGCGAGCTGGGCCCGGCGGGAGTACCTGCGCTCGGACCTGCCGGACGGGCGGCTGCGGGACCGGCTGGAGCAGATGGGGCAGAGCTGGGAGCGGCATCCGGGGGAGGATTTGCCGGCGATCTTCCCGCACCCGACGGAGCTGCGGGCGGCGACGCGCCTCTTGCACAACAGCAGGGTGAGCGAGACGGACATTCTGCAACCGCACCAGGAGGCGTTGCTGGAGCGGGTGCAGGTGGAGTCGGCGGTGTTGCTGGTGCAGGACACGACGACGCTGAACTACACGAATCTGCGGGGGGTGACGCGCGGGTTGGGGCCGTTGCAGGACCGCGAGCAGTGCGCGGAGTCTGTTCGTGCACGCGGCGGCGGGATTCACCGAAGGCGGGCGTCCGCTGGGGGTGAGCGGGCTGGAGCGCTGGGCGCGGCCGGAGCAGAATCCGGGCCAGGCTGTGGAGCGGGAGAAAGAGAGCCGGCGCTGGTTCAGGGGTTGGAGCAGGGCCAGGAGCTGGGGCGCTGCAGTCCGCAGACGCGGGTGGTGGGGGGACCGCGAGAGCGACATTTTCGAGTTGTTAGAGCGGCAGGCGGCGCGGGCCGCGGAGGCCGGGCTGCTGGGGCGGGTGCACCTGGGTCGGCAGCGCAAAGTACGGGTGTGGGACACGGCCTTCCGGTCGGAGATGATCCGGCCGATCGAGGCGCAGCCGGACTTTGAGCAGGCGCTGGTGACGGGCCGCAAGGTGGAGATCGAGTCGCAAGGGGGGTCGCGGGCGCGGGAGAAGCGCACGGCGGTGACGGAGATCCGGATTGGGCAGGTGGCGGTGCTGCCACCGAAGGAGCGGGCCGGGGAGGTGGCGCCGCTGCCGGTGTGGCTGGTGCGGGTGCTGGAGCCGCCTCCCGGGCAGGAGGGTTTGGAGTGACCGCTGCTGTCGAGCGAGGGGGCGGCGACAGCGCCGTGGGCGGAGCGCATGGTGAGCTGGTACGAGCGGCGCTGGGGGATCGAGGAGTATTTCCGGCTGCTCAAGACTGGCACGCGGATCGAGGACCGGCGGCTGCGGGACGCAGAGGCGCTTGGCAAGTGCCTGGTGTTCGACGCGATCACGACCTAGCGGGTGTTCAGCCTGGACCGCTACGCGCGGGACGCGCCGGAGACGCCGGTGGAGGAGGTGCTCCCGGCGGACGAGCTGGCGGTGATCGAGGGCGTGACGGAGGCGGAGCGCTTGCGGCCGCCGCAGGAACGGGGCCAGCCGGTGGGACCGGACATTCGCAGTTGGGTGGTGCTGTTGGCGCGCATGCGGGGCTGGCGTCCGAAGAAGCGCCGCGAGCTGCCGGGGAACGAGGTGCTGTGGCAGGCGTACCGGCAACTGCAAACGATGGTGCGCGACCGGCAGTCCCTGCGGGAGCCGCCGTAGGGGGCCGTCAGGGGGAGCACAGAACACTCTCCCGCATGCACTGTAGTGGGTTCGGGAATCCTCTCGGCCGGGCCGCAGGCGGGCTATGTCGGGAAATCCCTTGGCGCAGCCCGAAGCCTGCCCGCTGGTCGCCGCTGATCCGTCTCCCGACCATGGCGTGACGGCCGAATGGCACCCATTCGCAACGCCATGACCGGAATGGCAACTCTGGCCGTGCGGCCCAACTTGGTTCCACTCGATGCGCGCACCTGTCGTGCTGTGCTGGTGCGCCCTCTTCTCGCCCCCCAGTATCCGGGAGGCCCATCCGGCACCATCAAGACCGAATGTGAGCCGCAGCCCACCATTGGCTCGAAACCTCCAGCATCAACTATGTCCGGTCGCTAGACAGAGTCGACGACCTTATCCCAGCACGACTCCTTGGTTGTGCATGTTGGCTCTGGGTCGGCATCATTGTCATTCTCGCTGTCTTCCCCCGCCCCATCGCCACTGGACGAATCGCCGCCATCGCCGTCATCACTGCCATCGCTGCCGTCGCTCCCGCCGCCTTCGATGAAATGGTTTTCGCCCCCGAGGTCATCAGTGCCGTCGGCGTCTGGATCGTCGTACTCATCACTGTCATCTTCGTCGCATGTGCCGTCAGATACCTCGTCTTCGGCACAACTGGCGCTCGTGTCGGCATAGGCCGGAGTTGCGAGAGGCATGATAGCCACCGCAAGTCGCCTTCTAGGACACTCAGGCAGCGACGTGTAGCCAACAGCGCCTCGCTGCTAGTAGGAGCCGCGGCTACCGCTTGTTTACATCGCCGGTCGACGATATTTCTCGCGGACGTGATTGCAGCTTGACGGCTAGTCAGAGTCTGCCTGGTTCGGGCATCCACGGTTGGATGAGAGACGCGACGTTTTCGAGGTGTTTTGAGCTACGAGTCACGAGACCTCGCGGCGGAGAATCCCGAACCGCTAGAACCCATGTTTGCCGAGTGAACTCGTACAAGCGCAACCAACACGGTCAATACCATTGACGCTACGAGGTGTGCCTCATGACCCACATCCCTAGCCCGCCTGAGAACCGTCAGAAAATGCATCACCAACCATTTCACCGGCCAGTTCTGCTCTGCACCCCTACCCACCACCGGTTGAGACATGCAGCGAGCCATGGGAGTAGAAGCCACTTGGTCATTGAATCGATAGGCTCGTACCACGAAGACAGCACTCTAGCCGCAATCCAAATCCCCGAGACGACTACAATAACACTGGTGGCCGCTTGTACTGTCATCAGTTAATCACACTCCTCCTCTTCTTCCTCTTCCGTAACTGTCTTGCTTGCGCAATGGTATACAACGGACACTGCGGCAGCGCATGTCACCGCGCCTCCCGGAGTGAGAGCTTTTGAGCACGCTCCGGCTGCCGCAACTGTTTCCTCCCAACATTCTTCTACTACTCTAGAAACCGTTCTAACAACCATTCTACATACCTTGTCGGCCGCTTCGTTCGCGGGCTGCGGAGGGTAATAGTAGGACGACCACTCTGGCTCTTCTTCATAGTCCTCTTCTTCATAGTCTTCCTCGCAATCTCCAATTGCGTCCTCTTCTTCCGAACACACAAGGCGCGGAGTCATCCATGGAGGAAGATCGACCTTTTTTCTCTGATTTCTTCCTGGAACAGTCTCTGCTTGATCTTCAATAATCTGCAAGCCAGATTCGTCGATGTTTGGCCACACAAGTCTTGCCGCGTGGCGAGCTGCTCGCGGAAGGTCCCCGGGGGCACGGCCCACTTCATCCCAAGCCTTGTATAGCTCTCGCTTGTACTGAACCGCTTTCTTCAAGTCTGGAAGCATCGCGCGCTCTTCCCACGAAGCCGCATAGCGTGCCCCATACTTGCGAAGCGACGCGGCAATATCCCCATTGCCGTACTGCTCGGCCAGGGCTAGCACCGACACGCCATTAAACGCGGTTGCGTTGGGATTGCCGCCATAGGCTAGTAAGCCTTCCATCACGGCGGTATTGTCCATCATGATCGCTACCATCGTTGGCGAAATGCCGCGCTTGTCTAGAATGTTCGGGTCTGCACCGTAGCGAAGCAGTGCCGCCGTGAGGTGCGTGGAATAATTGGACCCGCGGGGCCCTTGCATGACAGCGTAATGCAGAGCGGTCTGTCCAGCACTGTTTTGCGCGTTGGCAGGAACTCCCTGTTGAAGCAACGCTGTTACCCCATTCACGTCTTGCGCCATCACTCCCAGCCGCAGCTGCATAGCGCCGTGACCGTTGGCCTCGGCCGAATCTTGCGTGTCTGCTGCGGTCGCGACACCAAAGAACACTCCCGCAAGCAACATCGCTAGTATTGTCGATTTCAATTTGTGATCCTCCTTGAACTGTCAGTTATGACGCAGACAATTAAATGGGTTCAGACCAGAGGGCTGTCTATCTCCGACCAAGACCGATTGGCGAAGGCCCTCGCTTCCTCCTTGGCTGCGCGGACCCGATACGCCTACAGCAATCACTGGAAGGCCTTCGAGGAGTGGGCCACGAAAGGCGACTACAGCACCGCTCCAGCTACACCCAAAGTCGTAGCAGCGCACTTGGCGAAACTTGCCGAGACCGCAAGCGCATCGACGCTGAGGGTCCGGCGTGCCGCCATCGGGGCTGTCCACCGTGCCGCAGGTCTTCCCGACCCCACTGCGAGTGAAATCGTCAAGAGAGCCCTCGGTGGCCTCGTTCGGCAGATCGGCGACATCCAGCGGCAGGCCGCCCCGCTCACCGCAACGGCACTCGACGCGATCCGAACAACTGCCTTCAGTCGCCGGTCCGGCGGTCAAGCGCGCCAACGCCGGGAAAGCGCTGAGGCCGCCCGCCGCCGCGGCCTCGTCGACATCGCCATCTGCAGCGTAATGCGCGACGCCCTGCTGCGTCGCGAGGAGGCTGCTGTCCTAACTTGGGGCGACATCGCCGAGGAGGCCGACGGATCCGGCCGCTTGGCGGTTCGCCGAGCCAAGAACGACCAAGAGGCTCGCGGAGCGCTGCTGTACGTCGGACGACAGGCGATGCGAGATCTTGCGGCGATCAAGTCACCCAATACAAAACCCAGCGACACGGTATTCGGGCTCTCCGGATCACAGATCAGTCGCCGAATCGCCGCCGCTGCTCAAGCGGCCGAACTGGACGGGGAATTTAGCGGCCACAGCCCGAGGATAGGAATGGCACAAGACCTCGCAGCCCACGGCATCAGCTTGGCCGAATTGATGCAGGCTGGCCGGTGGTCCTCCACTTCCATGCCCGCTCGCTACATCCGATCCCAGATCGCCGGTCGCGGCGGCGTTGCCAAGTACTACGCGGGACGAAGCGACGGGGGGGCGAGCTTGCCCGAATCCAAGTGTGCACCACCTACGGATGCTCGTTCAAAATGAGCCAGCGACGCTGCTAGCCACATGCCGACTGCTAGAGCGATACTTGGTCCAATTGTCAGATTTGGATAGGCGGCTGACGCCAATCATCCAGAGTCCCCCCGCGATGGCCGCTGTGGCAGGGACTCTCGAGAGATGCTTGTGCCGTAGCCTGAGCCTCCAGATCGCGACTTTCCTGTCACCCGTTCCGGCAACTCTTGGACGGGTACCCTCATCGCCTTCGTCGAGTGCTCCGAACCCCGCATCGTCCACAACGAAAGAAGTCAACAGCTTCCTGCTACGGGCACGGCCGAGCCGCTTCTCGCTCGTTGACGGAGTGGCGACACAAGGGCCACAAGGTCCCCGGACTGGATGCTGGTAGTCGCCGCGCTAAGCGACGTGGGAGGACGGAGCTACCATGCACGACCTACCGTTGTCCAGCGCCACCTGTAGGAGACACTGGACAACTGCGTGTAGCTAACTGACCGTGCAGTTCTGTCAGCGCCCAGACAGAGCACTGTGCCACCGATAGAATTGCTCGCACTAGCAGCCCACGACCCAGTCCTTAGTAATGGGTGCCCCTGCACTCCGCTGCCTTCACGGTGGCGGCTAGGATAGAGGCTTCTGCCCAGCGAGAGCTGGCAGCCC
>Ga0209544_1003062_pt1 | contig 13614 bp, 9 predicted proteins | sample MesohylPK_FD_187297 | JGI IMG/M metagenome (GOLD analysis project Ga0209544, IMG submission 187297) | Host-associated microbial community of the marine sponge Aplysina aerophoba from Gulf of Piran - sponge mesohyl, lysed by proteinase K... | ecosystem: Host-associated > Porifera > Sponge >...
AGTACGACCGCACGTTCCGGGCAGTGAACGAGAGGAGCGCATTCGCGGAGTGAGAGGGAAGCGGTACGCATGTCACGAGACCATAATCGCGGAAAATCCGCACAACTGCAAGTCAAACAGCGCCCACACCCACTACAACAGCGCAGTGCCTTCTTGCCTTCTACCGCTCCGGGGATGGACCGGCCCGCTACAGAGCCTCCCGCCATGTGGCATTACGGGCCAACTGTTTGGCGACCGGCACCGCACGGCCCGGTTGCCGAATGGCTCCACCACCCAAGCCCGCGCCGCCTTGGTGACACTCGTTGTGCTCCAACCCACCCGGCTCGCCGCTGTCGCCCGTGCCAAACTTCCGCCGAGACACACGGTGAGCGATTCGATCCTGGCGTCGGGGGACCGCAAGGAAGGGCTCTCAAGGGCCTACGTCCAAGCAGTAGCTTCCGCCGCAGGCTACACCCTCGCGGAACCGAACCTCGACCGAGACGGCGTGGACGTCCAGATACGGGCGGGCGGGCAGATGCGGCCCAGCCTCGATATGCAGTTGAAGGCCACTGTCCGGCTCAGGCAACATGGCGCCCATTGGCGATTCCCCCTTCTCAGACGGAACTACGATCTCCTCCGGGAGCCGACGATGGTTCCCCGAGTGCTCGTCGTGTTGGATCTCCCCGAGGATGAACAGCGCTGGCTCAGCGCCTCCGCACAGGAACTGGTGATGCGGCGCTGTGCCTACTGGGTAGCCATCCCCGGCGCTCCGGAGTCCGAGAACGAACACACCCTGACGATCTCCATCCCGACCGCCAATCGTCTTGACGTTCCGGCCCTCAAGGATTTAATGGACCGGGCAAGGAGCGGAACCCTGTCATGAAGGCCCGCATTCTGGACGCGAACGCGCTTAGGGGAGTCACCCCCGGCGGCTTGGCCGCGTATGCACGAAGCGCGGGCTGGGCGAAGACCGAGCCGTACGGTGACGCCGCCGATGTCTGGCATGGGGAGGGTCTTTCCGAAATCCTGCTGCCGAGGACCGATCTCCTCGGTGACTATCCCTCCGTCGTCTCCCGCCTGATCGGGATCTTTTCGGAAGAGAGCGGGCAAGACGAGCTCGCCGTTCTTAAGGACCTGCTGGAGGCGGACCACGACGTGATTCGAGTCCGCGCGATGGAAGGCGCCACGAATGGCTCGATCGCCCTCGATACAGGGGTCGGGATGGTCTCTCAGGCCCGCGAAATGGTCATGGCCGCCGCCCGCGCGACCGTGGGGCCTCGACAACGGGTTTACAAGGGACGCGCCAACAAGAAGGCGACCGCCTTTATGGAGCGTGTCCGGCTGGGACAAACCGAACACGGCAGTTTCGTAGTCAGCCTGATGGCTCCCGTTGCCCCGACCACCCCCAGGGTATTGGATGAATCCCGGCTGCGTTTCCGACAAGAACCGCTCTCACGGCGCGTCATCCGCCAGCTCGTCGAAGCGCTCCAGGCGTCAAGACGGGCAGCCGAGCGGTGGGGCTCTGTCCTGCGCCATCAGGACCTCGAAGCCGCGGTTTCCTCCGGTGTCAGTGCGAATCTCTGCGACGCCGTCGTCGGTCTGATCGAAAACACCAATCGGTTTGAAGTAGGCGTGACGTGGGCGACGAATCGAGGGACACGCCTCCCCCCAGAACTGATCGAGTTTTCCGAGGTGGACCGACGGCCGCTGAGGGCCATCGCTAAAATCCTCCGTAACAGCGGCCCACGCCCAGAAACTCCCTTCGTTGCCACTGTGCACAGATTGAGGCGGGATCAGCGGGCGCTGGAAGGCGTCGCGGTTTTCAAGACCCGAATTCACGGCAGGATGTACTCAGTCCAAGCCGTTCTGGACGAGAAGAACTACCGCGTAGCCATACGCGCCCACGAGGCCGGAAGTCACGTCATCGTGACCGGCGACCTGGAAAAGATCGGCCGAGGCTGGCACATCAAGAACGCCAACGTGCGCACGTCGTCGGGTCATGAAGACGAGGACCCGCAAATGACAGGTCCGAAGACGTAATCGGACACGGACCGTATGCCCAACATCGGCAATTTCGAAAGCGTTTCCCGGCCTTGGGCCTGCTCGTTCCGGGCTTCATCACCCTGTTTGTACGGTCCCAGTTCGTGACCGGGCGCCGCCGATCCCGTTCGGAAGATCTCTTGAGCTACTTCACTGTCTCACTGATCTACTACGCCCTGTCCTTCCCCTTCGTCGGAGTGACGCTGTCGCTGAGAACAATTGGTCCCCCCGCGGCGACAGCGGCGTTCTCATCGCTTCCGGCGAGGTGCCGACCATAGAGCTCTGGCTCTCCACGCCAGAGGAGAGTCCAATGCCCAAGAATGACTGGTCCGCTGACGACGCTGCCGCAACAGGCGGGTATCAGCCCACGATAGAGAAGCCGCAGTAGTCGTCCTGGCGGCGCGTCCTTGAAGATGAACACCCCGGTTTCGTAGAGCGCGTCGCGCCACTCTCTGAACGCCGCGGGCGCGTCGGTCCAGCCGCCTTGATCTTCGAGGGACACTCCGAGGAACGCCCGTACTTCCTCCGGATCGGGTGCGCTGCCTCGCAGCGCCCGGAAAATGGGCTGTTCGACGGGACTGGGCCCCCCGGTGAGCTCGGTAAGGCTGATCTGGAACGCCTGCGCCTTGCGAACCAGCAGGTGCATGCGGGTCGGCAGCACCGCGAATTCGCGCTCCGGCAGGCATGCCGTTGAAGGCAGCCGTCCGGCTGCTGTCCATTGGCGATACCCTCTTCCCAGGCGGAAACACAAGTGCGCGGCGCTGTAGTACACCAGTGGGATCCTGACGTCGATCGTACGGAGTTGCTCGACTACTTCAAGAAAATCCTTACCCAAGGAAATCGTGCCGATGACAACGACACGTTAGGAGAGATTCAGGACAAGATCAAAACGGCACGAGGCGATGTGCTCGGCTGGTTCGTCGTATCCCTCCTCTTGACAGGTGACCATAAGCTCTGCAAAGCGGCATCTGACTTACTGCAACGCCACAACGTGCGCGAAGATATAGACGTGGACCTCAAGCCGTTCGACCTCACTTCGCCGTGGATTCTGTTCCTGACACGCAAGATTCTTGGTTACTGCCTGCTCCAGAAAAAAGACGCCGCCACACTTCTGCTGTCATGCCTCCGACTTGTGCCTGAGCACGATCGGGCGAAGCTCGAGGATCTTGTCTTTGATCACTTTCTACTGAACTATTGGAACGCCATCTGTCTCTTTGAAGCCGCAACTTCGCGTCACGATGAGGCTCGCCATTCGGTACGTCACCTCGCGTCTCGTATCCGGGCGCATATTGCGGAGAGCGAGCGATCCGGGATTTGTGTGGCGTTCAAGCCGAGTGAGCGCGAGCGGCAAATTCAAGCCCATCACGTTCAAGACTTCTGGCGCGAGGCGTACAAGAAGGCGGACGAACAGTCCATCGTGTCCGTTCTTGCGCGTAAGGCCACACTGCTGTATGGAACTGCGTCCGTCGTTCACCTTGACGTTGGAGGACCTGGGTCGCCAGCTCGCCAAGAGATGAAGCTCTCCGCGTTTAGACATAGTGTGGAGTTGCCTAGGATGTACGTGCTCGACCCAGTTGGGTTGGAGTGCCGAATCAGGGCATTTGAGGTCGAAGAGCCGCCAGAATGAAGCTGATCTTTGCCCACTACCTCGCCTCTCTGAAGGAAAGAGGAGAGCTCGACGTAGTCATCCCGGACTTGCTAAGCGAACTCGGAATGACTGTCTTTTCGCGGCCGTCCCGTGGAACCAAACAGTACGGTGTCGACGTGGCGGCGGTCGGCACAATCGGCACGGGTGAGCGCTCGCTCTACCTCCTCTCGATCAAGCCTGGTGATCTCAAGCGATCGACATGGGATGGGGGACCTCAATCAATGCGTGCGTCCCTGAATCAAATTGTGGACGTTTACGTTCAGAAGCACATTCCGAAGCGCTACTCCGACTTACCGATCGTCGTGGTGCTTTGCCTTGGTGGCGAACTCCACGAGGGCGTGCGGTTGGATGTAGAAGGCTATATGGAACGACAGAGCCGTGAAAAGACCACGTTTGACGTCTGGAATGGAGACCGGCTAGCCGATTTGCTGCTGACCGGTGTTCTTCGGGAGAATGCACTGCCAGAGACATGGAGAGCAAGTTTTCGTAAGGCGGTAGCACTCGTTGATGAACCGGACGTCTGTGTCACACACTTCGGCCAGTTCCTGGACGATATTCGACGCGCTTGTAGACCGACCAGATCGGCACGACTGACAGCCTCGCGTCAAATCCACGTGGCCCTTTGGACGTTGTACGTGTGGGCGCGGGAGACCGGGAACATTGAGGCACCCTATCGGTGTAGCGAGCGGGCAATGCTCTTTTGTTGGGAGATCAGCAAAGACTCCATGCTCGGGAACGCGACAGGGTCACGACGCCTTCGAGATTTGGTGGTGCGTGTGATTACGGTACACAGTCAGATCGCTTACGAATTCGAGACGAGTTGCATCACGCCACGCGCGGAACTACACCACGGCCTGGCAGAAGCGGTACCGAGTCAGGCGGCTCTCGACATCAACCTTACGCTCTTCGATGCGGTGGGCCGGCTTGCTTCTCACGGACTATGGAAGTGGCACGCGTGTGTCAACCTCCTGACCGGCGGAGACACGGAGGAGGCGGAGAGCCTTCGTGCCGAGCTGCACACCCAAGCAGAACTTCTGATGAAGGTGATTGGGAATAATCCGGCGCTATGTACGCCAATCAAGGACAATCAGGCAATTGATATCGATATCTGTTGCCTGTTCCTGAACAGCGTGGGTTATACGGAGTTTGTTCGGCAGTGGGTCCAGCAGATTGCTAGCGCGACGATGTTCGCGTACAAGGCCAACAGCACATATCCATGTATTCTTAGAGAATACCGGGACCTCGCTGACCATCCGAGGAAAGGCTCGGAATACCGCGAGAGGGCGACAGCCGGGAGCATTCTGGTCCCGACGCTGGCGGCATGGGCTGCCATTACAGGGGATGCTGGAACTTTGGAGGCCTTGGCTGATTTTGCTTCGGGGCCGTACAAACACAGTACGCTCCAACTCTTGTTTCCTGGACTGGACACGGAAGAGCATGTCTACTGCGGGAGTGGCGATCACGGAGTGGCCTTGATCGAGATGAGGATCGAGCGAAGTTGCGTCAAGATGCTCGCTGTGATCAAGTCGGAGTGTGCAAAATTGGCGGAATTCGGAGCGCTGTCAGCGGTTCAGCGCGGTTTTTGGCCTATGGTGATCTCGGCGAGTCGTCATCATCGTGTTCCGGTTCCTCCACACTTTTGGCTCATGGGCCGCGTGGCCGGTGGCCCGCGTTGACCGAAGATTCCAGTGGGGACGGTCAGCGGTCGTACTGCCTCAGTGCGCCGTCAACATGAGCGACCCCGGATAGCGACATTCGATCCAAGAGGTCCAGGCACCGCGCGGCCAAGGGGCCCGTCCGGTGCTGATGGTAGGTTCGTAGCAGCAGCCGTGTGACGAGCCGCTCGTCTACGTGGCTGGACAAGCGCCAGTCCCACGTCTGGACATCGGCCCTCTCCACGAGCTTTTCGAGGACCCGGCAGGTCAGTTCCGGCAGCCGGTGTACGGACTCGTCTAGGGCGCTGAGCACGCACTCGGCTTCCTCTGGGAACGCTCGACTGTCGCAGAAGTCCTCGAGAAGGGTTCTGTAATCTTCGAGCGACCGCCCTTTGAACTCCCGCCAACATCTCGCCGCCGCTCCGCGCACCTCCCGGCTATCGTCACTGAACAGGCGTCTCAAGTGGTGCTCACACCACTGCCGGTGCTCCGTGTGGCGCAATGCATGACTTGCCAGTTCTGCGATCTGCTGACGCGCCTTGTCGGAACACGCGTACGCTCTTTCCACGAGGTCGGTCGCATCCTCGTGAAACAGCCCCGCGACAGCGGCCCACGCTGCACCCGCGGCAGAAACGTCGGAGTCCGGTGAATCTAGAGCTCTCGCGACATTGGAGCGCTGTCGGGCGAAATTCGTGCGTACGTCCCAAGCCACGAAACTGCGAATGTGGCGCGTAGCCAACAGTCTGTCGTCGTCCTCACTTAACCGCTGGTTGAACAGCGTGTCGAACAGCCGAAAGGCCCAAGTTTCGTCGAACTTGGCCACAAGACATGGCAGTACGGCCGCCAGTGAGCGAACGGCGGCGCTCGAATCCCGGACAGTGCGCTCAATTGCGTCTTGGAACAGCGCTGCTTCCAAAGGGTCTCGTTCAAGGCGCTTAGCAAGGGCAAGAACACCACGGCCGCGGACGGAGTTCAAGCCAGCGGTCTCTAGGTCCCGGAAACGCGGGCGCTCTTCGGACGCCTGATCCGCACCGTTCGGCTGCGTCGTGTGTGAGGGGTCCGGATGTTCCGTTGCGAGTCGCACGAGCATCCGGACGCCATCTTGCGGAAGTGGCCTGTCAATAGCGCCCAGGACATCGGCGAGCTCCGTTCCGACATCGCCGCAGTAGTCTGCAAAGGCCTTCTCGCATACTGCCATCAGAAGGTCTAGACGCAAAGCCGCGTGTTGCCGGCCGAGAGCTCGCAACGTTGCCGCGACATAGGCCGGATGCGTCTCTTGCGGTGCTTGAAGAATAACCTCCATGAACCGTTCGGGTTGACGTTCTGTTGCACTCTCGAGTTCGCGAGCCAGTTCGTTCGCACCGCCCACGAGTCCAGTCGAACGGTAACCGGGGCGACTTGTGCGGTACTTACGCATCGCTTGGTGCCACTGATCGTCTGTCATTCTCGCCGTGCCGGTACTCGAGATTGGGGGACCGACAAAACCACCCTCTATCGACTTCGGCGGAGCGCGTAGTTCACCGAACTTGCGCTCCAGTTCCTGGTAGCGACGCCTTGCCGTTTTGCTCCGGAGTTCCGGTGGTACTCCGCTCAGAAGCGTGAAGCACGCGCTCCCCCTGTAGGGTGTGCCCGCTGGCGTTCGCTCAAAGTTAGGGACGTACTCAAGAATCGCGGTTTCGAGGGCGGTGCGGTGAACGGACGAACATAGCCGGCTAGCCTGGGAGATCACCTCGCTGGTGGTCCAGTACGGATTCGCCGGCGGTCCGCACTGAAAGCGCCAAGGCCGGAGGGCTAGTTCGTTAGCCGCGATGTCGGCAGTGGCCGCGCCGCCGCCCGTGAAGGCCTTCAGCAGGAGGTAGTTCGCGAAGGAGGTCGTATGTGGTGCGATCTGTGCAATAACGCGTCCCGCGCACGCGGGTTCGGCGGCGACAGTTTCCTCGATGGCCCGCGCCAAGCCCTCGCGGAGCGCGTCCCCAAGCGTGTAGATGTCGTCAGAGCCGGGGTTGTCGCCCCAGAGTGGATCTCGGCGTGGCGGATCGCCAGCCGCGGAATGTGTCTCAGCTAGCGTCAGTGCCGGTGCCAACAGATTCGAGACGAACAGGGAGGGCACCTTGTCGGCGGCGGCGAGGATCGTCTCGACAGCGCTACGTGAGGCACCAAGCGAGTTGAGCCGCAACGCGCCCGCGTCGCCGACCGCTCGATGTCTGACGACACGCTGTAGCCACGGTACGAGGAGTTCCGGCACCCACGCCGGCCGGTCGTCACCCAGTAAACGGAGCCGTAGCCAGAACATGGAATTTGGGTCCGTCTGATCAATCAGTGGATCCAAAGTGCCGTTGGAAGTGAGCGCCAAAGACAGCTCGAAGATTTTTCTGCTCTCGGCGAGGTCTGCGTGGGCCATGAAGTTGCACAGCCGCTCAGGCCACGCGCCCGCCATCCCGACGTACGGTTTGAGCAACTGAGCCACTAGGCTTCCAGAATGCCGCACGTGGACGCGGAGGTAATGGAGCGCCGCCTCGACCTCCGTCTCATCGGTTGACGCGAGACTGTCGGCGATAATGCCGGACTCCACGGTCGTCGCGAACCACGATTCGGACATGAAGTGGTGACGTCCGGCCACGTCGGCTAGTTCGCGAGCCGGCAGCCCCCGATTCCGGGAAAACTTGGCCTCAATCCATCCTCGGAACAAATTCCACTCCGCGCGGCTTGGCCGGTTCTTGGACATTGCCAACGAAACAGCGAGATCCTTGAGGTGCCAGCGGATCCGGTTGTCTTCGAGCAGCTCCTTGAGCTCTCGGCAATAGCGTGGCCTGTCCGCATCCCGGAGATACTCGAGAACCTGCCGGAGTTGGGCGCGCCGGAACAGGTGCTGCTCCGTGTCCGTCAGGAACGACACTAGGGAAGCGCCGGAGCCCACCAGATTTCGCGCGAAGCAGTAGTCGAAGAAGGCCTCATGCCAGAAGGCGGCTCGGTGTTGGTCGAGGACAAGCACGCCCTCCGAGAACATTTCTTTCACATAGCCGGATGGAAGACTGTCGAGATGCTCCCTGGGAATCGAAAGCTCCTGCCCGTCTGACATCGTTGTGCAGGCTTGAGTAACTACTTCATGCCAGTGGTCGGGTGATGGCGTCGCACGCTGATTAACGGCCGTACGTTTCGCGGACCAGTAAAGGTCGAGGAGTTCGATCGTGGACGAGAACGTCGGTGCGTTCGGTGGCTGGACTGCATTGACCAGGAGAGCAAGGTGGAAAGGCAAGCGGAGGAGGGTTAACTGGATTTCGGAGAAGTCCGACGCGGCAAAGCCCGCCGCTCCGAGGGCAGTCTTCAGTTGGTCGTCGGAGAACTCGGTAGCCGTTACCGACGAGGATTCGCGTGGAATGAGGCGTCGGAGGCGATGGTCGTTGTCCCAGTCGAACTTCCGGCATGCGAGAATGACATGCACCCTGAGGCCCTGGCGGAGAGCTCGAATCTCCGACAGCAGGTCCTCAACGGCATCGAAAAACTCCGATCGGCGGCCTGATGCCGTGCTGACGGCGTCGAGCTGGTCAATGACCAGGACGGCTGGTCCTGACGTTGCTTTGGCGGCAGCGCCAAGGACCAGAGCGGGAGATTCTTCGAATCCGAGCGCCTTGCCGAGGCTCGTGGCGGAATCAGTGGGATCAAGGCGATCCAGCCGAAACGCCAGAACCGACATGGACTCGGGACCGGAGCGGAGTGTACGAACACACTCGTACAGGCTGGCAGTTTTTCCACCCCCTGCGGTGCCCGTAAGGCAGATCGAGAGGCCGGTGGCGGCGGACCGGATGCGCTCAAGCAGGTCCGTCGCAGCGGGAGTAGGAATGTAGTGGTTTTGGATCAGGCGTCGCTTGGCTGTCCGCAAGTAGCGATCCGTTGCGGCATCTACCCGTGAGACTGGATCGCGAGGAGGTCCCCGTTCACGAATTCCGACCACGCTGAGGTACGCAAGCACCTTCGCACGGTCCAGAGTGGTGCTAACCGAGTCGGCGATCAAGCTTCGGAGGCGGTCTTCAGCTATTTGGTGCGAGCCAGACAGAGCGAGTCGCAACCGGTCTTCCGCCTGCTCCCTCAGCCCCTTCTCGTCTATTGCGCGAACGGTGATTCGCTGGAGGATCGCCCAAGCGGTCCTCGGGCACTGGTCTGGGCAGATCCGGATGATGCGGTGGAATGCGATCTTCTGGTTCTGGGTTGCGACGAAGCGAGACTCAAATTCCTCGAAATCAGAAGCGCTGCGAGCGCGATCAGACAGTTCCCGGAGATCCGGAGCGTCACTCCCCGAAACGAAGACGAACGAAGCGGTTGATGATGCGGCCAGAGCGCGGATCGCGGGCTGGAGAAAGTCCGCTTCAAGGGAAGCAAGCGTCCACTTTCCCTTGGCGTGGCTCATCTTGGCTTGGTGATGCTCTTCTACGCTGTCGGCCCGGACTACGAACTCGGCAAAGTTGAGTCCGGGCCGCTCAATCTCGATCGTGACTGCCTCTTCCCGGATTACGCGCAGAACCTGCAAAACCGTCCACAACTGCTCGTAACGGTTCCCGAGCTTGTTCGCAGGGCCGCCGGGCAGGGACATCGGGGACTCTGTAGCCGTTCAGACCGGGAGACCCCGACGGCTCGGTCGGCTAAACGCTTTCTGGAACATTTCCGGGCGGTTTTGTAGTCGTGTTCGCGGTTGTGGCGGTGGAAGGGGGTTTCATAGGTGATGGTGGTTTCGTGGGGGCCGCCGGGAAGGGTGTCGTCGAGGACGGTGCCGGTGATGGTGGCGTCGGGGAGGTCGCGGATGTCCTCCCAGCTGAGGGGGATGGCGGAGCGGGTAGCGGCGTAGGTGCGGCCTCCAGCCTGTGGAAAGCGCCGTCCTGGGGAAATCGCCGCGCTCGTGGCGTCCGGATCGCAAGGAACCGGTTCGTTGGGAGCGATTCCCCCGAGACCTGGAAAACGCTGGCGCCGTGTCGCGCCGGGCGGCTGGACCATACCGCGAGAAAGACGCATTTCCCACACTTCACACAGGCCCACCTAGAATCGGGCCGGTTTCCCACCGGCTTCGGTCGCCCAACGCCCGACCCTATGATGCCTGCGAAGAAAACAAACGCAGTTACCGAAGTCACCGTTCTACACACGAAGTCCCTGACACTCCTGACCATTCCTGTCGGCTGCCTTGGTTAGGGGCGCAGCACTTTTCGCCAAACACCATCGCTTGCCAGCGTCATTCCGGCGCCACTATGGGGAACGGTTTGGAATTTTCACCGTTGTCGCCTTCAATGCTTCTGTCAGGATGTCCTCGGCTTGGCTCTTCGGAAGATTGATGTTCTGCAGTTTCGCTTGGAGCAGCAGGTTCATCACCGTGATTGTTCTGTCGCCGGCGTCCACGCAGGCGTACGTGTCGTATCCCCACTCGGTATCACCCAGAGTCAGTTTCCCATTCTCTGTCCTCTTCGCTTTCGCAATGATCCACTTTCCACTCAAGCACACGACCAGATCCGGTAACTGTTCTTCGCCCTGAGTTCTTTGGCCTTCCAATTCCAGAAGGATCGTGATGCCCTCCATCGCATCTACGGCTACGATCCCCGTGACGTAGTGATGCCGCGATCTGCGGTCACCTGCCAGCGTGTGGCCCAATTCGAATCCCGACGTCGGTGTAAATCGGTATGCATCCGTCTTTGGCCTGGAGATCACGGAGAGCGACCGTCCCTTGCTAATGCCGTCGCTCAGTTCCGTCATGTCCAGCATGGTCTTGACCTCTATTGTGCCAAACACTGATTCTGCTGGACACAGTAGCTTCCCGCCGGCGGTTCTGAATACAACTGAGTGAAGGGCGTCGTAGATCACGATATCCAATGCCTTACTCCGGCTACCGTCTACCCCGACGACTTCGCCACTTCCCAAACCGTACCGCTCCGGCAGCCAAGGTCGGATCGCCGACGCAACCACCGCCTCCCGACATTCCCCACGGCTCAGGTGGAGCGCGAACACTTTCGCCTCCTCCAACTGCGCCGTCGCTTGGCGCGCTTTGGCGTCCATTGCGGCGATTAACGCCGGCCATTTCATTTCGCTATTCCTCTCACAGTTTCGTGAACTCTGGGCATGCCCCACTCTCGGGAGCAGCGTCTTTCTTGAGGTCCAAGCCGGTTCTGGCGTGACGGCGACCCGGCGCGGAGATGAGAGTAACGGGTGTGCCGAGCGAACCGGTCGGCGCTCGACTGACGGGCATTCCGGCCGAAGAGAACCGCGCGGTCGGCCGGGATAGCCACGCCAAGGCCAAACCAGACGTGAGGACGCAGGCCAGCGTGGGAATGGCGCCGTCCCGAATCCGTGTCCTGGCCCCGCCACTTTCCGAAGGCTTTCCATTTTCCGTCCCGAACCGAGGCTCCTCACCCGATCCCGGTGCGGCGGAGTCGCGGGCGACTGGTAGCCGCTCGTCGAGCGCGGCCATCGCCCTGTGGTAGCAGTATGCCGCCGAGCCTAGTCGGACCGGGGCTGCACCCCCGTCCGCTGGAGTCGGGATCATCGTGTCCTGGTCAGTACGAACGTTGGGCGCGGAGCCGGTGCTCGAAACCGGCTGACGGGGTTGCGTAAGCGGCGAGAGCCTTCCGGATGGCGCCCGCTTTCCAGGCGCGCAAGGGCTTGCATTGGCTTGGAACACATTGGACCTATGACCGGTCAGTCGGCGTACGCCGCAGACGCGGCAATACTCGACAGTTCGTTCATTATCGCCTTCCTGCGTTTCGTGGCTGTAGTGTCACCGGCATGATGCTTTTCATATTCGACTAGATAAAGAAGTTCTGCATATCGTTGTAGCGTTTGCAAGTGCAGGAGTCTGTTCCGTGATCCGATGTTGTGAAGTTCCCAGTTCCGGTTCACAAAGGGATTCTCGTAGTAGGGCACGGATTCTAGTGCGGCCACGTCGTAATCGAGCCTCTTCAGCAAATCCTTCAACTCGTCAAGTACAAGCTCATCTGACCGGCGATAGTGTTCGAGTAAGTCCTCGATGTCTCTCGTTCTTGCGCGCAGTTCTTCGAATACGTCGATTCCACTCCTCTTGGGTTTGACCTCAATGGCAAACTTCGGGATTGGATGTCCCCGTTGTAGCGTGATGAGTGTGACCCAATACGAGTCCATTTCGCGTTCGACTTGAGAAATGATGGCCGAATCGACTTGGAAGGCAATGTCCGACACGAGCTCCTCGTGGTCGGTCTTCACACTACGAAGACATGTGACCGTGTAGGTCTTTGCGTCTGAGTCAATACGGCGATGGTGAGCATGACAGAGGAGCATTAGGTTGTTGTAGCTTCGCCTCTCGTCTTCGGTACTGTCTGGGTTGTATCGAGGCCCCCGTGGCTCTGCTGCCTCAATGTGACAGATTTCGCCGACGTAGAGATTGTCGTCCTCTACCAACTTATGTTCGCATTCAGGAAAGGCGCAGACATTCCCGGACTTCGCGAATAGAGCTCGAATTGTGGAAGGTGTTGGACGTTGCCGGGACATACTGTTTGTGGGCGACTCTGATCTGTTGAAATCTGTGATGTTTGGGTGCCGAGCGAAACGGGACCGTTTACTCGGGGCGGTTCGTAGAGCGTTCCGTGAAGGTGGACCAGGCCGTGCGGTAGTCGTGTTCGCGGTTGCAGCGGGTGAAGGGGGCTTCGTAGGTGATGGTGCGCTCGTGCGGGCCGCCGGGGAGAGTGTCGTCTAGGACGGTGCGGGTGATGGTGGCGTCGGGAAGGTCGCGGATGTCTTCCCAGCCGAGGGAGAGGCCGGTTCGGGTGGAGGTGGGGGTCTGGAGAACGTAGGAGGTGTCCTTCGGGTCGGCCTTGCGGGGGAGGCCGACGCCGGGGAGGCCCTTGGAGGCGGTGAAGACGATCCGCCCGTTGGCGTCGTACCAGGTGTCGGCTTCGTACAGGCGGAGAACGGGGAACTGGATGCGGTAGATGGTGAGGAGTTCTTCGAGGGTGAGACCGACGGCCATGGCTGCGAGGACGTCAATCTCGACGAGGGCTTGACGGCGGGCGTAGTCGGTGCGGAGTGCGACGTCCCGATGCCACTCGGACGAGAGGCGGGAGAAAAAGTCGGGTGGCAGCCGCTGGTCGGGTTTGGTCCAAGCGTCGTGGCGGAATGCGTCAATGTGGCGACCTTGGGAAACGCCACAGTGTGGCACGAGGTCAGCAGCGCAGATCTCCTGCCAGAGGTTGGCGTAGTGCGTGGTCAAGCAGGATAGTGATAGCGCTCGCAGGCGCAGAGATAGCCGGAGCTCAGGGGGGCAAGCAGCGTCGAGAACCGGCAGCC
>Ga0209544_1003069_pt1 | contig 13580 bp, 10 predicted proteins | sample MesohylPK_FD_187297 | JGI IMG/M metagenome (GOLD analysis project Ga0209544, IMG submission 187297) | Host-associated microbial community of the marine sponge Aplysina aerophoba from Gulf of Piran - sponge mesohyl, lysed by proteinase K... | ecosystem: Host-associated > Porifera > Sponge >...
CACGACCACTTCGGTGCGACGGTCCACATAGAGGTTCTGTCCATGGATGCCGATGCCGAAGATCAGGGGATTTTCGCCGCGCAACACGTAACACTGCGAACGGTAGTGCATCGCCCGTCCGGGAAAGAAGGGGGCGAAGTCGCCGGCATCCCAAGCCTCCGGGTCTCCGGCCCGTTCGATATCGTCGATCCAGCACTGCGGCAACACCTGCCGACCGTTCCAGGAGCCGTTTTCAACGATCAATTGCCCGATGCGGGCAAGGTCGCGGGCCGCGACGCACATTCCGCCCGCGGCCCTGGGCGCGCCCAGCCGGTCCACGGTGATGTAAGCCGGGCGTTCGGTTCCGGCGGGCGCCCATAACAGGTGGCCCATCAGGTCCGCATAGCGCTCGCCGGCCGCCCGCTCGATGACCCAGGCCAGAAGGTCGGAATTTGTGGAGACATAGTGGAATCGCTGACCGTGCCGACCATCCGCCTCGGTCAATCGGGCATAAAAGGAGCGCAGGTCAGACGGCGGCTCGGCCGGGTCCACCGGATTCCAGCCGGTGGCCTGACGGTAGGCGACAATTGGCCCGCTCGTGGCGAGATAGTCTTCGTCGAACAGGATGCCCACGCGCATGTCAAGCAGGTGCCGCACCGTTGCGCCGCGATAAACCGTTTCCGCTACCTCGGGCACATAGTCCGCGACGGGCGCTTCGACATCGAGACGCCCTGCCTCCGCCAAGATGCCAGCCAGCAGGCCCAGCATGGATTTTGAGACAGACATCAGGATATGCGGTGTCGTGGCAATTATGCCCTCGCCATAGCGCTCCGCCACGACCCTGCCACGGTGCAGGACTAGCAATGCATCGCAGTCTTCAGCCATCCCGTCGAAGCCGGGTACCGGCACCGGAGCTTCGGGCAGGGGACGCACGGCGGCGGGATCGTGGGGAATTTCCGCCGAGGGAATCAGTTCCCGCACATGCCGGAAGGCCCAGCGACTGAAGGGAGCTGTCCGCCAGTTCGTGAGAGTAACCTGTTCATCGGCCGGGGGCGGGAAACGATCCATCATGTTTTCTTTCCTCTGTCGGCGGCTGCGATCAAACGGGGAGGCGCACGCGCACGCCGAGGCCGCCCTCGGGCGAATCGCCCAGATATATGTCGCCACCGTGGCTCTGAACCACATCGCGCGCGATGGAAAGGCCGAGCCCGATACCGCCGGTTTTCCCCCCATGTGAGCGGTCCCGGCGGTAGAAGGGACGAAACACCTTTTCCCGGTCGGCCGCCGGCACGCCCGGTCCGTCGTCGTCGATTCCGATCTCAAACCATTCGCCCTGTTCCCGGCAGACGATCCAGACTTGGCCGGCGTAACGCATTGCATTGTCGATCAGGTTGACGAGGCAGCGCCTGATGGCCGTCGCCTGCACCGGAATTCTTGGCGCGCTTACGATGCGAAGGTCGATGGATGCGCCGGCCCGGCGCGCGCCGGTCACGACGTCCTCGACCAATTCGCCGAGATCGGTTTCCACGGCTGCTTCGCCGCCTTCCCCGCGGGCGAACGCCAGATAGGCTTCCAGCATCGCTTCCATTTCGGCGATGTCGGCGTGCAGTTCGCGGGCGTCGTCGTTCTCCGGCAGCAGGGCCAGCGCCACTTTCATGCGCGAGAGGGGGGTGCGGAGGTCGTGGGAGACGCCGGCCAGCATCTCCGTGCGCTGTGTGATCTGGCGCCGGATACGCTCCCGCATCCGCCGGAACGCGACGGTCGCGCGTCGGACTTCCGTTGCTCCCGCCAGTTTCGGGTCCTTGGCCTCCCGACCCTTGCCATAGGCGTCGGCCGCCTCCGCAAGACGCCTGATGGGCCGGATCTGGTTTCGCATGAACAGCCCGGCGACGGCGAACAGGATCATCGAGGTTCCCACCATCCAGAGCGCCCAGAAGGTGGTGGTCGAACTGAACAGCCGCCTGCGCGGCGTCACGACATTCAGTACGCTGTCCTTGAGCTGCACCCTGATAAGGATTTCGTCCTCATAGGCTGCCGTGTCGAACTGGAAGGGGCGTCTTACGCGATGGGTCAGCTCGCGGGCGAGCAGCCGGTCCAGGCCGGCCGTCGGCTCGGGCTGCGGGCGGTTCGGAAGAATGGCGCCCGGCGCGATGGTTGCGCGAAGGTCCGTGCGCTCGGCAAGCAGTTTCAGAAGCGCGCCCTGCGCGTCGTCGCCTGGAAACCGGTCCATCGCGTCGATGATCAGACCGATCTCGCCCGCCACTCCCGCCGCCAGGCGCTTCATGATGATGTGCCAGTGCCGCTCGTAGAAGATCCATGTCGAGACGATCTGCAACAAGATTAGCGGCATCACGATGATGAGCAGGGAGCGCGCAAACAGAGTGCGCGGCAGGAAACGGTCCAGACGGCCTGCCATCAGTCGGGCCGGAGCGCGTAACCGCGCCCCCAGACCGTGACGAGGTAACGGGGATGCTTCGGATCGGGCTCCAGCTTCCGGCGCAACCGCGCGACCTGTACGTCCACGGCCCGTCCGGAACCGACGCTCATGACCGCCAGCTCCTCGCGCGATACGGTATTGCCGCCCCTGAGGGACAGGGCGCTCAGCAGCAACGCCTCGGCCGGGGCGAGCGGGCGAACGGTCCCATCCTCATGTTCCAGCGTGTCGCGTCCGGCGCTCCAGGCCAGCGGACCGAAGCGAAGCGTCTCGCGGCGCGCGCTCCCGCGGCGGCGCAGGATCGTGCGGATGCGCAGCACCAGTTCGCGCGGCTCGAAGGGCTTGACCATATAGTCTTCCGCACCCGCCTCCAGGCCGCGCACGCGGTCCTCGGGCTCGACCATTGCCGTCAGCAGCAATATCGGCGTCGAATTCCCCGCTTCCGTCAGCGCTGCACTGAGTTCCAGGCCGGACTCTCCCGGCAGCATGATGTCCAGCACGACCAGGTCGAACGCAACGCCCGCCATCGCGCGCCGGGCCGCCTCTGCTTCTTCCATTGCCGTGACGCGAAAGCCGGAGGTCGAGAGATAGCGCTTCAGAAGCGCGCGCAAGCGTTCGTCGTCATCCACCAGGAGGATGTGAGGCAGGTCTTGCGAATGGGAAGGCGAAATCGCTTCACGCATGTGTAGAAATCCGCCATAAGCTGCAACGCTGCGTTCCGGTATCATATCGTGCCCGAAGAATGAGGAGAAATGCGCGATGGCGGTGGACCTGCTCCCCTATGACGACCGCGACGGCTACATCTGGCTGGACGGCGCGCTGGCTCCGTGGCGCGACGCCAGGTTGCATGTCCTGAGCCACGCCCTGCACTACGCCAGCGCGGTCTTCGAGGGCGAACGCGTCTATGACGGGCACATCTTCCGTTCGCGCGCCCACACTGAACGCCTTCACAACTCCGCCCGGCTCATGGGATTCGAAATACCATACTCGGTCGATGCGCTGGAAAGCGCCAAACGCGAAGTGCTGCAGGCGAACGACCTCAAGGACGCCTATGTTCGCCCGGTGGCATGGCGCGGCGCGGAGATGATGGGCGTGTCGGCGCAGGACGCCACGATCCATGTCGCGATCGCGGCGTGGTTCTGGGGCGCATATTTCGGCGATGGCACCGAGATGTCCGGCATCCGCATGAAGACCGGGCGCTATCGTCGGCCGGGCCCCGAATGTGGTCCGGTGCAGGCCAAGGCGACCGGCCACTACCTGATCTGCACGCTCAACAAGCATGAGGTCGAGGCCGAGGGCTACCACGACGCCCTGTTCCTCGACACTCACGGCTTCATCGCAGAGGGCTCTGGAGCCAATATCTTCCTCGTCCAGGAGGGCAAGCTACACACGCCCACGCCGGACAGCTTCCTCAACGGCATCACCCGGCAAGCCGTGATCGGCCTTGCCGAGAAGCGTCAGATCCCGGTGATTGAGCGTTCGATTCTGCCGGAAGAGTTCGCGAAGACCTCGGAAGTGTTCGTGACCGGCACCGCCGCCGAGGTGACGCCGGTCGCCGAGATCGACGACTACCGCTTCACGCCGGGCAACATTAGCCGCACGCTGATGGACGATTTCCGCGCCATCACATCGACCGGATAACGCAAGCAAGAGGACTCTCAATCATGCGCGACGCTTATATCTGCGACGCCGTGCGCACCCCTGTCGGCCGCCATTCCGGCGCGCTCGCCGAAGTGCGTGCAGACGACCTGGCCGCCCTGCCGCTCAAGGCGCTGATGGAACGCAATCCGGGCCTCGATCCGGAAGCCATCGAGGATGTGATCTTCGGCTGCGCCAACCAGGCCGGCGAGGACAACCGCAATGTCGCGCGCATGGCGGTGTTGCTGGCCGGCCTGCCCCAGTCCGTGCCGGGTAGCACGGTGAACCGCCTTTGCGGCTCGTCGCTGGACGCGGTCGGGTCGGCGGCGCGCGCGGTGCGCCTCGGCGAGGCGGACCTGATGATTGCGGGCGGCGTAGAGAGCATGTCCCGTGCGCCCTATGTGATGAGCAAGTCCGGGGCGCCCTGGGGCCGGGACATGCAAATGTTCGATACCTCCATTGGCTGGCGGTTCGTCAATCGCCGGATGGAAGAGGAGTTCGGCACGGACTCCATGCCGCAGACGGCGGAGAACCTGGCCACCGAGCGGCAGATTTCCCGCGAGGACCAGGACACTTTCGCAGCGCGCAGCCAGCAGCGTGCCGTTCGCGCCCAGGAGAACGGGCGGCTTGCGAAGGAAATCATCGCGGTGACGATCCCGCAGCGGCGCGGCGAGCCGGTGGTCGTGGACAAGGACGAGCATCCGCGCCCCGGCACGACGGCGGAGAGCCTCGCGAAACTGCGTTCGCTGCACAAGGACGGCACCGTGACCGCCGGCAACGCCTCGGGCGTGAACGACGGCGCCGGCGCGCTCATCATCGCGAGCGAGGAGGCGGTGAAGCGCCACGGGCTGACGCCGCGAGCGCGGGTGCTCGGCATGGCGACCGCGGGCGTGCCGCCGAGGATCATGGGCATCGGCCCGGCGCCTGCGACGCGCAAGCTGCTGGAGCGGCTGGGCATCTCGCTCGGCGACATCGACGTGATCGAACTCAACGAGGCGTTCGCAGCCCAGTCTCTGTCGGTGACGCGCGACCTCGGCCTGCCCGACGACGCCGAGCATGTGAACCCCAATGGCGGCGCCATCGCGCTCGGCCACCCGCTCGGCATGAGCGGCGTGCGCCTCGCCGGCGCGGCGACGCAGGAGCTGCAGGACCGTGAAGCCCGTTACGCCCTTTGCACCATGTGCATCGGCGTCGGGCAGGGCATCGCGGCAGTGCTGGAGCGGGTGTAGCCTTAGCGACAACGGCATCCGCAGTCGTCTGGCGTCAGAGCCTTTTGGGACAGGCGGTCGCCCCCCGCCGTCCCGTCACCGCCGCAAGGGGTCCGATGACCGCAACCCGCCAGCTCCGGTTAGGGGCGTTCATGCGCCCGGTGAGCATCCATACGGCATGGTGGCGCTATCCGGGCAGCGTGCCCGACGCGAACTTCAACCTAGGCCATCTGGTCGCGTTCGCCCGGACGCTCGAACGGGGATGCTTCGATGCGTTCTTCATGGCCGACCACCTTGCGGTGCTCAACATGCCGATGGATGCGCTCAAGCGCAGCGCTACCGTCACCTCGTTCGATCCACTCACGCTCCTGCCGGCGCTGGCGATGGTCACCGAACGCCTCGGCCTCATCGCTACCGCATCGACCACGTTCGAACCGCCCTATACGGTCGCCCGGCGCTTCGCCTCGCTCGATCACATCAGCAACGGGCGCGCGGGCTGGAATCTCGTCACGACCTCGAATCCGGATGCCGCGCTTAACTTTGGCCAGACCGAGGAGATGGCACATGCCGAGCGCTACCGCCGGGCGCGCGAATACCACGATGTGGTGACCGGCCTGTGGGACAGCTGGGCCGACGACGCCTTCACGCACGATGTCGAGACGGGGCAATTCTTCGATCCCGGCCGGCTCCACACCCTCGACCATTGCGGCGAGTTCTTCTCTGTGCGCGGACCGCTAAACATAGCCCGCCCGGTGCAGGGCTGGCCGCTCATCGTACAAGCCGGAGCGTCGGAGGCCGGCCGGCAGCTCGCGGCCGAAACCGCGGAAATGGTGTTTACCGGACAAGGCACGCTGGCCGACGGTCAACGCTTCTACGCCGATGTAAAGGGGCGGATGGAACGCATCGGACGCGACCCCGATCACATGAAGATCCTGCCCGGGGTCCTGGTCGTCATCGGGGACAGCGTCGAGGAGGCGCGCGAAAAGCGGGCGCATCTCGACAGCCTGGTCGACGACGACAGCGCGATCGCGAGCCTGTCCATTGCACTCGGACACGACGCTTCGACCTTCGATCTGGACGCACCGCTGCCCGAGGTACCCGAAAGTAACGCGAGCAAGAGCGGCCGGGAACGGGCCATTGCGCTTGCAGAGCGCGAAGGGCTGACCGTCCGCGAGCTCGCGCGCCGTCTCGGGGGCTATTCGGGGCTCGCCATGGTCGGTACTCCGGCCACCATTGCAGACGAGATGCAGCACTGGCTCGAGGCCCGAGGGAGCGACGGCTTCAATGTCATGTTCCCCTACTTGCCCGACGGTCTGGACGCCTTTGTCGACCGGGTCGTGCCCGAGCTGCAGCGTCGGGGACTCTATCGACGAGCGTATGAGGGGGCCACGCTGCGCGAGAATCTAGGCGTGCCGCGCCCGCCCAATCGGTTCTTCCGGTAGAGTTTCGCCACAACCGCCGGACGCTGCTGCATGATCGTACCGAAAATCCGCCCGGACGAGCCGTCCTGCATCGCTGCGGCGCGAGTGCTCGGCGAGACCATCCGGGCGCACGCCGACGCCATCGAGCGCGACCGGCGCCTGCCCGATACGCTCATGGACCGCCTGCACAGGGCCCGGCTCGCCCGGATGCTCCTGCCTCGCTCGGTCGGGGGCGACGAGATCGCGCCGAGCGTCTATCTCGACACAGTGATCGAGCTCGCGCGCCATGACGGCTCGGTCGGCTGGAATATCTTCGTGGCCAACAGCTCCGCGCTCCTCGCCGCGTTTCTTCCGCTCGATGCTGCGCGGGAAATCTATGCCTGTCCCGATGCCCTGATGGCCTGGGGACCGCCCAATCCGTGCCAGGCCCGCGCTATCGAGGGCGGCTATCGGGTCGACGGCCAGTGGAGCTTCGCCTCGGGCTGCCGTCATGCCACCTGGATGGGCGCGCACTGCCAGGTGTTGGCATCCGACGGATCGCTGCGCCGCAACAGCGCCGGTCTACCCGTGATTCGCAGCCTGCTGTTCCCCGCCAGGGAGGCGCAACTGCTCGATGACTGGAACCCCATCGGACTGCGAGGGACCGGGTCGGAAAGTTACCGTGTCGAGGATGTGTTCGTGCCTGAGCGATTCAGCGCCACGCGCGAGGAACCCGACCGGCGCCGGGAACCCGGTCCCCTCTACGCCTTTACCCAGCAAAGCCTCTATGCGGTCGGCGTGGCCGGGGTCGCGCTCGGCCTAGCCGATGCCATGCTCGATGCGTTCATGGAACTCGCTCGCGAGAAGACGCCGCGCGGCTTGGTGCGCCATGCCGAGAACCCCGGGGTCCAGGGAGAGGTCTCGCGCAGCCTCGCGCGCATCGGATCGGCCCGGGCGTGGCTGGTGGAGATCGTCGATGCCGTTTATGACGGCGCACGGGACATTGCCTGTATCGACGTGCCCACCCGGGCCCGCGTCAGGCTCGCCTGCAGCCATGCCATCCAGGGTGCGGTGGAAACGGCCTCAACCCTCTACCGGCTCGCCGGCGTCGATGCCATCTTCCCCGGCAGCGCATTCGAGCGGCGCTTTCGCGATATCCACACGCTGTCCCAGCAGATCCAGTCGCGCCCGCAGCATTTCGAGGCCACCGGCCACGTCCTCCTCGGCGGCACACCCGAGGTGTTCTACTAGTTGTCAGTCCCGACAGGCGTTGTCCGGCGGCGGTTCGGCCTCCGGCCGAATCAGCGCCGGAGCCGCTCGGCGGCGGCGCGCAGGCGGCGTTGCGCGTCGTCGCCGTGCCAGATTTCGACCTGGCGCGCGACGCGGGCCGACATCTGGTCCCTGAGGTCGGCGCATAACTTTCCGAGACGCATTCGCTTCGATTCGGCGAACGCGGCGGGCGCGAGGTCGCATAGGGAGAGCAGCTTCTCCCACGCCATGTCTTCGATATCCTCCTTCAGCCCCGTCTCGTGGACGAGGCCGAGGGCGCGCCCTTCCTCGGCGTGGATGAGCTTGCCGGTATAGATCAGGTCGGAGGCAGCGAAGTCTCCCGCGACGAACCGCAATAGCTGGTCGCCGAAATAGGGATTGGGCACGCCCAGCAATATCTCCGGCTTGCCGATGAGGGTGCGTCCGGTCGCGGCATAGCGGTAGTCGCAGGCGAGGAACAGGGCCAGCCCGGCGCCGACGGCATGGCCCTTTATCGCCCCCACGACCGGCACGGGCGATTCTAGCAGGGCCAGGATGAGCCGCCCCAGTTCGAGAAACATCTCCCGCATCGCGTCGCGCGGCTGTCCTAACCCCCAGTCCAGATCGAAGCCGTTGGAGAAGAACTTGTCGCCACCGCAAAGGATTGCACCGCGCAGGGCGCGGCCGGACTCCTCGACTGCGTTTGCGAGGTCGTGGATGACCGGAGTCGTCAGGGTGTTGGCGTCGCCGGCGGCGAGTCGAATCCGCACGCAGCCGTCCCGGCGGTCACAGGAAATGTCGGGCATGGCAGGTCTCCCGCCGGGTCCGCCCTAATGCATCCAAGCCGGGACCCCACCGGGCTTCTGGGCGGCGCGTTCGGCCACCAGCGCCCGAAGTTCGCGGTCGCGCCCGGCCTGCTTGGCGGCGGCGATCAGGAGCTGCATGAAGACATCGCGCTGGGCGTGGCTGCCGCCCAGGCGGAACAGTTCGTAGCGGACCGGCTCCAACAGCTCAAAGCAGCGTTCCGGCTCCCCGGCGCCGAAGGCCGCGATGGCTTCGCAGAGCGGTCGGCCGACATCGTCATATACGGCGTCGGCCGTCGCCTCTCCGCTGCGCCCGGACATGGCGTCGAGATGCTTCCTCACGCTGTCGTGGTCGCCGGCCATGGCGAGCGTCGCCATGTAATGCGCGTCGAAGAAGGGGAAGATGCCGTCCGCGAAACGCCCGGCGGCGTGCCCGGCCAGCTCCTCCCAGCGCCCGCCGGCATCGACGCCCCGGAAATGCAGCCGGAGCAGCATCGAAGCCGCATTGGCGATGTCGAGCACATCATCGCTTGCATTGTCGGCCCTGAAGCGGTTGTCATAGAGGTCGAGCACCGCATCGACCTCGTCCAGCGCCAGGTGGAACAGCCCTTGGTGCCACCACAGATGGTGGCGGAAATTGTGGACCTTGTTTTCCCAATGCGCCTCGTTCTCGCGGACCCAGGCAATGCCCTCGGGCGCGCGGTCCTGCATTTCCATGACATGGGTGACGGAGTGGACCGACCAGGCATCGGAGGGGTCTATCGCCACCGCCCGGCGGCCGAACTCCTCCGCCCGCGCATAGTCGCCGACCTCCTCCAGCCCGAAGGCGCGCATGCCGAGCACATAGCCGTAACCAGGCACGCTCTCGTCCCAGGCCGGCAGCACGCGCGCGACGCTGTCCCGGTGCTGGGCGAGCGCGCCGTGATAGAAGTGCAGGTAATGCGCGAGGCGAATGGCGAGAATGTCGCGCGGGTGGTCCAGAAGGATTTCCTCGAAACGCCGAACGGCCCCGGCCGTGTCGCCCGCGGCCCAGCGCGAGAGGGCGTCGGCATGGGCGTGTTCGCGCGCCGTAACCGCAAGCCCGCTCGCCTGCTCGCCGGACTTCGCCGCTCGGGGCCGAAGGGCGCCCACGCCCATCAGCAGGAAGAAATAGCCCCTGAGAGTCTGGGCCATCGGCATCTCGGCGTCGGCATCGAACGCGGCCTTGAGCAACGGCCCTGCCTCCCGTCCGAAGGCCAGGAAATCGTCTAGCGCCGCATCCAGCGCGGCCGCCGCTTCGTCGCTGGCTGCGGTCAGTTCCAGACCGCGCTTGTCGTGAGCCAAGATCTGCCTCCCGGAAGTCCATACTAATCGGCGGTCCGAGGGCAGGCTTGCCGCCGATCCGCCCGGTTGCAACTGAGCGTAGAACGGATTTGAAGGACGCGCCAAGATGGGTTCGGGCGGCTGCGAGGAAACCGGGTAAGAATACAGGATGGAGAAACGCTGGGAGATACCGGAACCGGCGGATGTGTTCGAAGTCTCGACACGGGACGGAAGCATCATCCATGTCCGCCGGCATGGCGCCCCGGACGGGCCGCGTCTGCTCGTGACCCACGGGAACGGTATGGCCGCGGATGCTTATTTCCCGTTCTGGGGCGGGCTGACGGACCGGTTCGAAGTCTTCGTCCACGACCTCCGCAACCACGGGTGGAACCGGGTGGGGCGCCTCGAAGATCACCGAATCGCCAATTTGATCGACGATGGCGGCAGGGTGGTGGAGGCGATCGAGGGGGAGTTCTTGCGCAAGCCGCTCGTCGGCCTGTTCCATTCCCTGTCGGGATTGCTGGGTCTTCGGCAATCCATCGCGGGAGTCATTCGGTTCGACGCAATCGTTGCGTTCGACCTGCCTGTCGTGCCGCCGGGGCAATCCCGCGACGATATCGAGAGGGTCGGGACGCACCTGGCGCGGATCGCGCGCAAGCGGCGCAACGGCTATTCATCGTATGAGAGCTTTGTGCGGCGGCTGGCCAGGATGCCGGTGTTCAACCGGCTGCAGGCGAGAGACCTCGACCTGATCGCGCGGACAACGCTCAAAGCCCGTCCGGAAGAGGGCGTCGAGCTCAGATGCCCGCCGGAATACGAAGCGCAGATGTTTGAGGAATACTATTCATGGTCCAGCAAAACGGAGGCGCGGGACGCGCCCTGCCCGGTGAAGGCGATCTCTGCGGACCCCACGATTACCGGTACCTATCTTCCCGGAGAAGGGATGGAGGAGCTGGTTCATGTGGACTACGACTTCGTTCCGGAAACCTCCCATCTGCACCAGATCGAGGCGCCGAACCGATGCCGCCGGGCGATGCTGGAGTTTCTCGACGAAATCGGGTTTCAGGGATGAGCGCCGGCCCCGGCGGACCGGGCGTATTCATGCCCCGAATAGCAAGCCGCGGCGATGAGGCCCGGCGCGAGGCAGTCGCCGATCCGCGTTACTGACCGGAGGCCGGCCTCTCGCCAGCCCTCCTTGCGGGCGCCCAGGTCTTTCCATAGCCGGTCATTCGGCAGGCGTGAGGTGACCGCGATCAGCGTGCCGCAATCGATGTCTCGTGCTTTGCCGGAATAGAAGCATTCGATCTGAAGCCTGTCGGCCGATAGCCCGGCAAGCCGCTGCAGCGGAACGATCTCGACCCCAAGCTCGATCAGCCGCTTTTGAATGCGGTCCTGTTCCAGCGTGTTTTCCGACCACGGCGCGACAATGGGCGCCGGCGTCAGGAAGATTGTCTCATGCCCGGCTCCCCCCACGAGCTCGGCCAGAACGCTTGCGATGTAGAACCTGTCGTCGTCGAAGACGACAACGGGGCCCGGCGCCGTTATCGCCCCGGTCCCGCCGGTCATCAGGTCGTCCGGGGTCAGCACCCGCTTGCCGGCCAAGAACGGTAAAGGCGTCCTGTGTTCCCGGCCGACCCCGTCCGCGCGCCAGGACGCGCCGGTCGCCAGAACGACATGGGGAATCCCGTAGTCGAGGATGTCGGCGGCCGTCAGCCGGCTTTCGAGATACATCCGGACGTTCGGCAATTGTCGAAGCTGACCGAGTCGCCAGTCCCGCACGCGTGCCCAGGTCGCTAGGCCCGGAAGGCGGCTCTCGCGCGATACGCGGCCTCCCCATTCGGTCCCCGCCTCGGCGAGCGTGACCTCCGCGCCGCGCCGGGCGAGTGCGAGCCCGGCCTCCAGGCCCGCCGGGCCGCCGCCCACGACCAGATAGGGACCCTTGTCTTCGAGCACCGGAATGATTTCCGGGTGCCAGCCGCGCCGCCATTCCTCGCCCATTGCCGGGTTCTGCGTGCAGCGTATCGGGACCCTCGTCCGGTCTCCCGCAACGCAGATATTGCAGCCGATGCATTCCCGGATGTCGTCGATGCGCCCGTCGCGAATCTTGTTGGGAAGAAACGGGTCGGCAATCGAAGGCCGCGCAGCGCCGATGAAGTCCAGCATGCCGCTTCCGATGACGCGCGCCATGGTGTCGGGCGATGTATATCGGCCCACGCCGACAACGGGTTTGCTCGTCATGGATTTCACGAAGCTTATGTACGGCTCCTGAAATCCCTCCTCGGAAAAGCGCGATGTCTGGCTGTCGTTGGCCCAGTCGGCCAGGTTGACGTCCCAGAGATCGGGTTCTTCGGCGAGAGCCGCCACGATGTCGCGGCCTTCGCCGTCATGCCTTATGCCATCGCCTCCTAACAGTTCGTCGACGGCCAGCCGGACTGCGATCCCGCATTTGTCGCCAACAGCTTCTTTCGTGTCAGCCAGAACCTCCCGAAAGAGGCGCAACCGGTTCTCGAATGAGCCGCCATATTCGTCGGTGCGGTGGTTGTAGCGCTTCACCAGGAAGTGCTGGAGGAGCGTCAGATCGTGGCCGGCATAGACATAGGCGATGTCGAAGCCGATATCCCTTGCCAGCAGCGCCGCGTCGCGGTGCCAGCGGCGGAAGTCGGCGATGTCGGCCTTGTCCATGGCGCGCGCCTGCAAGGGGTCGTCGCTATCCACGACGACGGCGGACGGCGCTATTGGCGGAACCCGGCTGTAGCGATTGTTGGAATGCAGCCCGTTATGGACGAGTTCGACAGCAGCAAGGCTCCCATGGGCGTGGATGGCGTCCACGGTCAGCTTCAAGGCCGACACGCCGGCCTCGTCCCATAGCCGCGCTTGGTTGGAGGGCGAGACGTCGGAAGTGGGATGGATTTCCGTCTCCTGGGTGGAGACGACGCCCCATCCGCCCTCCGCCTTGATGCCGCGGAGCGCGGCTTCGGACTGCGGGTAGCGATGGCCCATGCCGGTGCAGTGCGGCACCTGGTAGAAGCGGTTGGGCGCGGTAACCGGCCCGATGCGGACAGGCTCGAACAGGATGTCGTATCGGGGATCGCGCATTGGCGTTTGCCTTTCCCGAAAGCCGCCCGTGTCCCGGCCTATCGGAAGTGGGGCGCGATTTCTGCTGTGAAGCGCGACATCTGGTCCTTGACCTCTTCATGCGGCTTCAGGCCGTAGTTGAAGTAGAGCACGACCTCGTCGATGCCGGCTGCCTCCACCAGCTTGAGGTCGTCGATAATCTGCGACGGAGGCCCGATCAGCACCGAGCGGTTGGTGAGCTTGTCGGGCGACGTTTCACGCAGTAGTCGGCAGATCTCGACGAAATAGCGGTAGCTGGGCGGCGCGGTCGCCGGGTCGCCAGGGAAGGCCGCCACCAGCGCATCCTGAAAATAGCGCACCAGCGCCTCGCGGCCGCGCAGGTCCTCCTCCGGCGTATCGGCGATATGGATGAAATAGGAGCAGACCGCCCGGCGTGGCGGGCGGGCATGTTCGTCTTCGCAGGTCCGGCGATAGATTTCGACCGCCTCCGCGA
>Ga0209544_1003070_pt1 | contig 13576 bp, 7 predicted proteins | sample MesohylPK_FD_187297 | JGI IMG/M metagenome (GOLD analysis project Ga0209544, IMG submission 187297) | Host-associated microbial community of the marine sponge Aplysina aerophoba from Gulf of Piran - sponge mesohyl, lysed by proteinase K... | ecosystem: Host-associated > Porifera > Sponge >...
CCCTCCGCGCCGGTCGCTCCGGCCGCCAGGACCATCGCCCGCAGGTCGATGTCCAGTACATGCCGGGGAATCAGCTTGACCCGCTCGTACGCCATCGCGTAGCCGCGGTAGCCGCCGTAGCGCGTGTTGTACTCCTCGTCGGCATCGGCCATCGCGTTCGACGCCGCATCGCCCTGCTTCGTCGCCGCGGTGATCGTCATGCCTTGCGCCAGCCGCTCCTCGACCTGCCGGTAGATGCCCGGAAGGCGCCGGTCCGGGTGTCCGAACTCTTCGGGACTGGGAGGAAAGAGCACGGAGCGCATCGCGTTGCCGCGCTCCAGCAGCGTCGCCGGCGTGATCCAGGTCCGGCCGCCCGCCCAGCCGGCCACGTTCGGCGGGTAGAGTAGTTGCTGTCCCAGGCGGCCGGTCAGACTGTTCATGTCAGGCACCGTGGGCGCCTTCCCGACGCCGAGCTTGCGGTAGGTCGAGACGACGAGCTGGACCGGACTCTTGATCTGCGTGGCGACCGATGGCGGGCTGTAGAAGTCGCGCGACGAGAGGATCTTTCCCAGCAACGCCTTCAGCTCGTACCCGGACTCGCGCAGGTAGTGACCCAGTTCCGCCTGGAGCGCGGGCTCCAGGTCCTCGCGAACGAGGTAGCGGTACACCTTGCCGGCGATGAACTCTCCGGTCGCCGGCTGCTCGAGAATGATGTCGAGCACCTCCGCTCCGCCCAGGTTCCCCTCGCGCCCCAGAAAGGTCTTCGGGTCATCGTCGTGGAGCTCCTCGTCGAAACGGAAGTCGAGCACCTCGTTGGTCCAGCCGGTGAACGCCCGCGACGCCTCCCGGATGTCCTGCTCGGTGTAGTTGCCGACCCCCATCGTGAACAGTTCGAGCAACTCGCGGCCGAAGTTCTCGTTCGGGTGGTCCTTCACGTTCTCCCGGTTGTCCAGGTAGACCAGCATCGCCGGGTCACGCATCACCGCGAGTACGAGGCTCTTGAAGTCGGCCGTGGCGTGCTTGCGCAGGGTCCGGTTCTGCAGGTGCATCTTCCGAACGTCGCGGACCTTGACCTCCGAGGTGGCGAAGTGGTCGTGCCAGAAGAGGGTCATCTTCTCTTCGAGCGGCCGCGGCGTCACCACCATCCGGTCGCCCCACCAAAGCGCCAGCCGACGCGTCTCGAGGACGTTACTCCGCAGGCCGTAGAAAAACTTGTCGACCACCGGCTGCAGCGGGCGCGAGGAGCCTTCCGGCAGCACATCGACGCCCAAGGCATGGCCGTTCCGGCGCCCCCTCCTCACCGCCGCGGCGCGGCTGGGCGGAAACGGGTCCATCCCGGTGTCCCAGATCCCGGACGCGTCGAACGGAAGAAGAACCGAGTCGTCTACCTGCTCATAGTCCACGAGCCGCGAGATCGCGCCGTGGAGGCCCAGGGAAACGAGCGCCTCGATCTCCGTCGGCGTGCCGCCGAAGCCGGCGCGTTCCAGGAGGTGCGCCGCCTGTTCGTAGCCGAAGTCCGCTTCGGCGAGAGGCTCCAGGTCGCCGATCCAGGCGTGACCGGCCGAGTCGACCGGTGCACCGAAAGCCGTCGTCGCGAGCGCGAGCGCGCAAGCGACCGTCACTGCCCCGCGGATTCCTGGGTAGGCGCGATGCCGCAACCGGGGTTCCCCCAATTGTCAGAGTGCGAAGACCGGTGCCGATGATAGCGCTTCAGGCAGACACCGGGCGGGCGCCGCGCTGCCGTATCGGCGCAGGCTGCGGCCAACGGCGGCGCTCACTGTTCAGGAGTGACCGAGCGAAAGCAGATTCTCCACCGGCTGGTACAGCTCCTCCAGGTAAGCGATGTCCTCCGCATCGAGCTCGATCGCCGTCGCCTCGACGAGCTGCTCGATCTGGGAGACCTTCGACACGCCGACGACGGGAGAGGTCACCTCGGGCTTGCTCAGCAACCAGGCAAGGGAAACCTGCGCCGGCGTGCGGCCGTACTTCTGCGCCACCTCGACCACCCGGTCGGCGATGTCGAAGGTCGCGGCGCCGCGGTAGAGCATCTCCGTGCGCGACCGGTCGCCGCCCTTCGAGCGGTCGGTACCGCCCTCATCGAAGCTGCCCTTGTAGGAACCGGTCAGGATGCCGCGCGCGAGCGGCGACCATGGAGTCAGCGCGACGCCCGTCCGGGCGCAGTACGGGTTCATCTCCCGCTCTTCCTCGCGGTAGACCAGGTTGTAGTGGTTCTGCATCGAGACGAACTCGGTCCAGCCGTTCTGCCGCGCCGTCAACTGGAGTTCGACGAACTGCCACGCGAACATGGACGAGGCGCCCAGGTACAGGGCCTTGCCCGCCTTCACGACGTCGTGGAGGGCCTCCAGCGACTCCTCGATCGGTGCTCTGACCTGCCCCGGAATCCCGTGCGGATGGCGGTGGATGATCAACTGGTCGATGTAGTCAAGACCGAGCCGCTCGAGGCAGCCGTCGACACCTTCCATGATGTGCTTGCGCGACAGCCCGCCCTGATTCGGCGACCGGCCCATCGGCATGGAGACCTTCGTCGAGATCACGTACTCGTCGCGAGGCAGCAGCTCGCGCAGGAGCGACCCGACGACCCGCTCGCAGGCGCCGATGCCGTAGATGTCGGCACAGTCGAAGTAGAACAGGCCGCGCTCGATCGCGGCCTGGAAGATCGGTCGCGAAGCATCGATGTCGAGCGTCCAGTCGCCCTGGTGGCCGCGGCCCGGCTCGCCGAAGTTCATCGTCCCCAGGCACAACTCGGACACGCGGAGCCCGCACTTCCGTCCCAGTTGAACCGCCTTCAACATGCTCTCGCCTTCGCCCATACGGCCACCTCCGCGTTTCGTGCGGCGTGAGTCCGCCGCCACGGGCCGCGACGATAGCCCACCGGCCGGCGGCTATGCTGCCTCCTCTCCAACGAAAGGACGACAACGATGAGGTCATTCCGAGTCGCTCTGGGCCTGCTCGGTTCCGTGGCGTCAGCCGCCGCGCTCGGCGCTCAGGCTCCCGACACCTACTCGCCCGCAGCCGCCACAGACCACGCCACCCAGGTCTTCTGGGGCGACACCCACGTCCACACGAGCTACTCCTCCGGCGACGCGAACATGGTCGGGACGAACGACGCGGACCCGAGCATCGCCTACCGGTTCGCACGCGGCGAGGTGGTCGAGGGGCGAAACGGCATGCCGGTCCGCCTGCGCCGTCCGCTCGACTTCCTGGTCATCGCTGATCACGCCGAGAGCCTGGGCGTCAGTTTCAGCGTCCAGTCCGGGGACCCGGCCCTGCTGGCCGAGGAGATCGGCCGGCAGCTCCGCGAAGCCTGGCTCGAAGTGCGTGAGCGGTTGGGTTCCTACGACGAGCGACGGGCCTTCAACAGCCAGGTCAGCGCCACCGGCCGCGCCGTGAGCGCCCCCTACCGGCAGACTGTGTGGCAACGGGTCGCCGCCCTGGCTGACCAGTACAACGAACCTGGCCGCTTCACCGCTTTCGCCGGCTACGAGTGGACGTCGATCGGCTCCGACCGGCAGACCTTCGGCAACCTCCACCGGGTCGTCGTCTTCCGCGACGACTCCTCGAAAACCGGATCGATCGTCCCCTTCAGCGCCTACGACAGCCGGAACCCGGAAGACCTGTGGCGCTTCCTGGCCCGCTACGAGCAGACGACCGGCGGCCAGGTGCTGGCGATCCCCCACAACGGCAACGTGAGCAACGGCGAGATGTTCGGGCTCACCAACTTCGAGGACGAACCACTGACCGCCGCCTACGCCCGCACCCGGCAACGTTGGGAGCCCCTCTACGAGGTGACCCAGATCAAGGGCGACAGCGAGACCCACCCCGTGCTCTCCCCCACCGACGAGTTCGCGGACTTCGAGACCTGGAGCAGTTGGGCCGGGCGAACCACCGAGCCGGGCGAGCATTCCTGCTGCCGGCAGACGTGGGGCCCCGAGAGCATGGGCGCGCTCAAGGAAGGCGAGTACGCGCGATCCGGCCTGAAGCGCGGGCTGAAGCTCCGCGCCGACCTGGGCTTCAACCCGTTCAAGTTCGGGCTGATCGGCAGCACCGACGCGCACACGTCGCTTGCCACCGCCGACAGCGACAACTTCTGGGGCAAGTACTCGTCGACCTTCCCCTCGCCGACCCGCATGCTGGAGCCCATGGTCGGCGTCTGGCCCTCACCGCTCAACTGGGAGACCTCGGCTTCGGGCTACGCGGCGGTGTGGGCCGAGCGGAACACCCGGGAGGCGATCTTCGCCGCGATGAAGCGGCGCGAGGTCTACGCCACGACGGGGCCCCGGATCGTCGTCCGTTTCTTCGGCGGCTGGGACTTCGAGGATGGCGACGCCGACCGCTCCGACGCCGTATCGATCGGCTACTCGAGCGGTGTGCCGATGGGCGGTGATCTCCCGCCCGCGCCGGCCGCCGACCGCAGTCCCGTGTTCCTCGTCGGCGCCCTCAGAGACCCGGACGGCGCCAGCCTCGACCGGATTCAGATCGTCAAGGGCTGGCTGGACGCCGAGGAAGAGCTGCACGAACAGGTTCACGAGGTCGCCCTCTCCGACGGCCGCGAAGTCGGCCCGGACGGCAAGGCACCGGCGCTCGGTTCCACCGTCGACGTCGGCGACGCGACCTGGACGAACACGATCGGCGCCGCGGAACTGACTGCCGTCTGGCGCGACCCGGACTTCGATTCCGCCGAGGCGGCCTTCTACTACGCCCGCGTGATCGAGATCCCGACGCCGCGCTGGACCGCCTACGATGCGAAGTACTTCGGCATCGAGGATCCGCCGGAGGAGATCCCGATGATCACCCAGCAGCGCGCCTACACGTCGCCGATCTGGTACACGCCGGAGCTTTGAAGAACCGCCCCACTGGGTGCGCCGGCCCTCTGGCCGGCATCCGGCGCAAAGCGCCGTTCTGGTTGCGCCACGTCGCGCTAGTCCCTGGGTTTTCGGGCTACCGGAGACCCAACTTCTCCCGCTACCCCGCTCACCCGTCGGCGCGACATGGGAAGGCCTTGAGATCGAACCGGGTCTCGAAGGGAGAACCCTCCACGTTCCTGTAGGTCTCGACGGCGCCGGACTCGCTGTCCCTCACCGTGATCTCGACGCCCACATCGGTCAACCCACCCATCAGCACCCATCGGTGCCCGGTCAGATGACAACCATCCAGGACCTTGACGACCAACTCGATGTTGCCGGGGCTGAAGAACCAGAACATTCCCGTGTCCGACGTGCGGGGAACTACCGTGCCGACGCCCGCTCCGTCGCCGGTCTGCCAGTTCGCCCGGACTTCGAAGCGTGAGTCCTGGAGACAGAGCGACGTCTCGCTGGCCACACACGTGCCGGCAGCCGCGGCGGCCTGAGCGGCGGCGCTGAGCCCTGTCAGGCGTATGCGTTGCGCCGTCTCCTGCCGGGCGCCGCCCGGCACGGGCAGGTCATGGCTCCTCGCAGCCGATTTCGGATCGCAGGTGTCGAAGGCCTCGGTGTCCCTGATCGGCTCGAACAGCCGGCCCAGGGGATTCACCCACTCCTTGCGGGCACCGTTCCTCCGGTCGCGAACCGTCGTCGTCACCTCGACATCCGTGAGACCGGCGGCAAAGACCCAGTAGTGGCCGTTGTTCGCACAGCCGTCCAGCACCTTGACGACCATCTCGATGTTCGCCGGCTCGAAGAACCAGAAGTCCCCGCTCTCGCCGGTCAGTTTGTGGGCCACGCCGCGGCCGGTCCTGCCGTCGGGCGCACGCCAGTCGACCTGGACATCGAAGTGCCCTACGCAGAGAACGTCGTCGTCGCTGCACTCGGCGACCTCCGGTGGGTCGGGGTCGGGATCGGGGTCAGGGTCAGGGTCAGGGTCGGGGTCGGGGTCAGGGTCGGGGTCGGGGTCAGGGTCGGGGTCGGGGTCGGGGTCGGCCGCCGCGACCTCGCACGGTGACGGACTCACCGGCAGCCCTGCGTCCGGCGAGAGATACACGACGAGGCCGTCGTGGTCCGCTGCGAACAGCGCGTTCGTCGCATCGTCCTCGTTGTGTCGCGCGGCGTCCGCATTGCCGCGCGCGTACTCGATGTCCACCACGTGCCGCTCCAGGGACTGGTTCACCAGCGCGTGGTCCAGGACCTGCGCGTTGCCGCGGAAGAGGAACGAGTACCTCTCAGAGTCCGGCACGCGGTCGACCAGGTTGCACAGATCCCTGGTGACGAGATCGGGACCGGTCATCAGGTTCTCACCCGGCGTCACGCGCCCCCTGATCTGGCCGACGACGTCGACGTAGCCGTCGGTGAACTGGAACGCGTTGAAGTCGCCCACGACGAGCGCGTTCCGGTCCTGGAGCGACTCGACAAGCCGGGCCACGGACTGCGCCTGCTCCAGGCGCTTCGTGCGGACCCACTCCCCTCGGGCCGCCTCGTCGACATCGATCAGCGAGCGGTTGTGAACCGCTACGACGGAGAACGTCAGGCCGCTCGCCGTCGCCTCGAGCACGACCGGCGGCCGGTCGTGAAGCCGGTCGACGGTCCCGTCCCGGGGGTCCAGGAATGTCTCGCTCCGGCCATGTTCGGTCACCTGGACGACTGCCACGCCTGAGCGCACCAGGAAGCCCACAGCCGAGGACCTTCCCGGCGCTTCGACATGGGCGGTGTAGCGCACGTTCGGGTCGTCGCTGCCGATGCGCGCGGCCAGGTTCTGGAGCGCGGTCCGGCCGGAGACCTCCTGGACGGCGACGATGTCGGGCGCACGCAGAACCTCCCGGATCAGGCGCGACAACTTGCCCAGCTTGGCCGAACCCGCGTTCTCCCGCAGGTTCAACAGGTTCTGCGACGCCACCGTGATCTCACGCGGCGCCTTCGCCCGGACCGCGCGCGGCAACCCCTCCGCCTCGGTTCGCGCCGCCAGCGCGGTTGGCCACATCTCGTACCCGCCGAACTCGTAGCCGAGCACGCCGGTCGCGGTGAACGTCGTGCCCGGAACCCAGGAGGCGTTCGGCAGGCCAAGCTTGTCGGGGTCGAGTTCGAACACCTCGGGGTTACCGTCCCAGACCGGCAGACCCGGCCGGCCCGGATACTCGATGCCGGGCTCGCGAAAGCCGCGGGCAGAGGTCGGCGTGACGTACATCTCGGCCACCGGGTCGGAGCTGAAGTGCTGGCTGCCGCTGGACACCGTCCCGGTCGCGATCCGAATGCGCATGCCCTCGTAGCACTCGTACTCCCTCCGGTAACTCGGGCTCGCGGGGTCCGGGGACGGTCGAGAGGCGTTGAACTCCACCGCCGCCGGCAAGGGCTGGTTGCTGGCGTCGATGCTGACCGAGCTCCCGCCAACCGTTGCGTCGATTTGCGTGAAGCCGAAGAACTCCTCGACTGTGCCGACGACATCGACCTGGTCTGCGACGTTGATGGGAGGCGTTCCGCCATGGAGCACGAACACGCCGTCCGACGTGTCCGCATCGTTGTCGCTCCGCGCGGACGGCGTCTGGATGAAGAAGCCGCCGGCGCCGACGGCGGTCACGACGTTGTCGTTCGTCGTCACGGTCTCGCCCGCCCGGGAACTGGAGAGCCCGCGGCCCTGGATCTCGTGGATCTCAAGGACCGCTCCCTGGCCGAGCGCCGCCTCCGGGTAGGCCCAGGCGGCGACGAGGCCGATCACGAGACTCGGCGCGAGACGGCCGAAGCCGACCAGCATCTCGCCCCGCTCGCTACCGGTCACGGCGACCTCCACGAGCCTTTCTAGTTCCCGCTCAGACTGCGGAGGATCTCCCGGGCTCTGGTGTGATCCGGGTCGATCCGGAGCGCCTCCTCCAACTGCCTCAAACCCTCTTCGGCGCGCCCCGTCTTGATGTAGGCGATCGTGAGGAGGGCATAGGCGTCGGCCCGTTCCGCATCGATCTCGATCGCCCGCTCCAGGGCGGCGGCGGCCTCCTGGTTGCGATCGGCGAGACCGTAGAGCACGCCCAGGTTGAGATGGGCGTCGTATGAATCCGGATCGAGCCGCAGGACCTCACGATAGAGGCGCTCCGCAGCCTGATGGTCGCCGTCCGCCAGGCGTTCGTTCGCGGTTCGGATCATCGTCTGGGTATCCCGCACCAGGACCTGGACCGCCTGCATCATCGGGTCGTCGAGGCTTGACACCTCCGCTTCCTTGAGGCCGCGAAGCAACTCTTCGGCGCGCGCGGCGTTACCGAGCTGCCGCTCGGTCATTGCCAGAAGATAGCGCGTCTCGCGATGCTCCGGGTCGACCGTCAGGGCCGAGCGCAGGTGCTCGGCGGCCTCCTCGAAGCGCCCCCGACGTCGCGCCGTCTTGCCCATGCCGAGTTCGCCCCAGGGAGTGGCCGGCGCCTCCGAACGCGTCGCCTGAAATGACTGCTCGGCGCCGTCCAGGTCGCCGGCAGCGAGCAACGCGTTGCCGAGGCGCGCGCGCGCCGCCCAATACGACGGACGAAGCTCGAGAACGCGTTCGAAACGGCGTGCCGCCTCGATGTGCGCGCCGCGGCCGGCGGCAAGAAAGCCCAGGTAGTACGGCCATTCCGCCGTCTCCGGATCGAGTTCCGCGGCGCGTTCGTAGCAGCGGCGAGCCTGGTCGACGTACCGGTGCGCCTGGTAGAGGCGGCCCAGACCGCCGATGGCGCGTCCGCTCGCGGGGTCGCGTTCCACGGCCCCGACGGCGTCGCGTACCGCGGTGGCGAAGCCGGGGTCGAGTTCGGAGAGGTTCGGGATGCGGGGAATGTCGGCAATCGCCGCTATCTGTGGCGGCGGTTCGCTGCACGCGAGAAGAAGCGAAGCAAGAACAGCCAGCCCAGCGCGATCAATGCGCATCACGGCACACTCCCTCCGCCGGCGCGGTACCGCCCGGCGCGAGCAGCCGCAGAACGCTGTTCACCGGCAAGCCCGACCGTTCGGTGACCCCGCCGTGCGACCAGTTCACCCTGATGTGATCGACGCCCGGAATGTCGCCGAACGCGAAGTGAACCCGCGGATCGTTGGCAGCGGCGAAGCTCTGCGCCGGCCGTACGTCACGAGTCCAGCTTCTGCCTCCCCCCCGGACGGTGACGCGCGAGCCGATGGCGGAACGGTCGAGGATGCCGCCGCCGCAGAGGTCGACGATCAGCCAGGGCGCGGCGTTCCCCACTTCGTTGCGGAGCAGCCTGGCCGGCCCCTCGTTGTTCACGACGACGATGTCCACGTCGCCGTCGTTGTCCAGGTCGCCGAACGCCGCGCCACGGCTCACCTCGAGCAGCTCCAGGACGGCGCCGGCCCGGCCCGAAACGTCTTCGTAGACGCCGGAGGGCGTGCCGCGCAGCAACTGATTCGGCTCGCGATAGTCGAAGGCGGCGGTATCCCCCGGCGTCACCTTGCCGTTGGCGATGAACAGGTCGAGGACTCCGTCCCCGTCGTAGTCGAACCAGGAGGCGCCGAAGCCCGTGTAGGGCTGGCTCACGCCGCCGAGCCGCACTTCGTCCGTCGCGTCCACGAAGAAACCGGCGCCGTCGTTGCGGTAGAACGTGTTCGTTTCCCCGCTCAGGTGGGTCAGGAAGAGGTCGAGGTCGCCGTCGCCGTCGGGATCGGCCACCGCGATGCCCATCCCGGCTTCCGGTTGACCGAGCTCGTTGAGCGCCGCGCCGCGCTGAAGAGCGTCCTCCCGGAAGGTGCCGTCACCCTGATTGAGCCAGAGATGGTTCACCGCCTGGTCGTTCGCCACGTAGAGGTCGACGAGACCGTCGCCGTCGAGGTCGGCCGCGACGACGCCCAGGCCGGGCCCGGCCACCTGTCGGATTCCCGCGGCCTCGCTCACGTCGACGAACCGGCCGTTCCCTTCGTTGCGGTAGAGCGTGTCCGGCGCTGGCGGATACTCAGCCGGATTGCAGTAGTTGCGGAGACCGTTCGGCCCCAGGCAGGGGCGCTCCCGGTCGGCGCTCCAGACGACGTAGTTGGCGACGAACAGGTCCAGGTCCAGGTCGCCGTCGTAGTCGAAGAAGACGCTGCTGGAAGACCAGGCGGGGTCGCCGACGCCTGCGCGTTCCGTTGCGTCCTCGAACGCGCCGCCGCCCAGGTTGCGGTAGAGCCTGTTCGGGCCGACGTTCGTCACGTAGAGGTCGACGAAGCCGTCCCGGTCGTAGTCAGCCGCGGTGGCGCCGGCGCCGTAGCTGGTGTCGCCGACGCCTGCTGTGTCCGTCGCGTCTTCGAAGGTGCCGTCACCCAGGTTGCGGTAGAGCCGGTTGCCTGGCGGGCTGCCGGATGCCGGCGAGACGCCCGCGTTCCCAGGGGTTCCTGGCACGGGACCGCTCTGCACAAGGTACACATCCAGAAGACCGTCGTCGTCGTAGTCGAGCAGCGCCCCGCCGCCCACCAGGAGCTCGGGGTAGTTGTACTCGCCGGTCGCGCCGCTCTGATGGATGAAGTCCAGCCCCGCTTCGGTCGCGCGCTCGACGAAGATCGGCGTCGGCGAAGGAACCACTGCCGGTGGTTCCGCACCGCCGTCCGCTTCGCCGCAAGCCCAGACGACCACGGCCAGACCGATCGAGACAGGGATAAAGGGACGTCGCATGACCGCAGCAGACACTATCCGCGAGTTGACTGAATAGACTCGCACCAGGGAGGAACTCGCTTCATGTTCACGTCACAGCGACCTCGTCATCGCGACCGGGCCGCCCGAGCGACGGCCATCGTCGCCTTCATCATCAGCGCCGCACTGGCCACGATTCCGGCCGCTGCCGCCGAGAAAGACCCCGTCTTCGCCACCCGCGGCAACCTCGCAATCCGCGGCTACGACCCCGTGGCCTACTTCACGCAAGGGGAAGCCGTGAAGGGCCGCAAGGAGTTCACACTCGGCTGGCAGGGTGCCGACTGGCGTTTCGCAAGCGAGGAGAACCGCGACATCTTCGCCGACGACCCGGAGAAGTATGCGCCGCAGTACGGCGGCTACTGCGCCTGGGCGGTGAGCCGCAACTACACTGCGCCCACCGACCCGGACGCGTTCACGGTCGTGGGCGACAAGCTCTACCTGAACTACAACAGGAAGATCATGGAGCAGTGGCTCGAGGACCGCGACGCGAACATCGAGAGTGCCGACGGGAACTGGCCGACCGTGCTGAAGGAGTAGGCGTCTATCCCCTCGCCCCGCTGGCCGCGCCGTCACATTCTCCGACCCTGCAGCGACCCGCACGCTGAGGTTCGCAGATGAAGCTCCTCGCCTTCAGCGACGTCCACCTGGACTCGAAGTTCGGCTGGGCGAGCCGTGACGTCGCCCGCCGGCAGCGGCAGCGGTTGCGCGAGGGGGTGACCTGGGCGTTCGAGCAGGCACAGGCCGAGGGCGCGGCCGCCGTACTCATCGCCGGCGACCTCTTTGAGCATGAACTCGTGTCCCCGGACACGGTCGCCTTTCTGCGTCGGACGTTCAAGCGCGCCGGGCTCCAGGTCTTCGCCGCGCCAGGCAACCACGACCCCGCCAGCAAGGAAAGCCCCTACTGCCGCCGGGACTGGTCGGACAACGTCCATATCTTCCGGGAGACGAGATTCACTTCGAAGCGCCTCGCCGATGGAATCACGTTGTGGGGCGCAGCTCACCGCAAGCCGGTCGACACGCCCGGCTTCTTCGACGACGGTTTCCGGGTCGACAAGTCGCGCGGCAGTGGCGACGGCGTCCACATCGCCGTCTTCCACGGCGAAGAACGGCTCGCCGCGTTCCAGGGCCAGCACCGGCACGCGCCGTTCGACGGCGAGCAGATCGCAGCCGCCGGCTTCGGCCACGCGGTGGTCGGCCACTCGCACAACCCTGCCGACCGCCCGACCTGGACCCGCCTCGGCTCCCTGGAGCAACTCGCCTTCAACAGCGCCTACGGCGGCCCCGTTCTACTGGAGGTCGAGAACAGCGAGGTCACGCGGCGCCGGCTGGACCCGCGGCCGCCCTCGCTCCACAGCCTGAGTGTCGACCTCACCGAGGCGGAAACCGCCGACGAGGCCAGGGAGCGGGTCGCGCGAGCGCTTATTGGCCTGGTCGGCGCTGCGCGCGTCCGGCTGACAGGAGAACCGGAGAACCTCCATCTTCACACCGACGACTTCGCCGGCGGAACCTTCGACAAGCCGGAGGACATCGACCAGGTGCTGGTCGACACCTCCGGTCTGACCCCGCCCTACGACCTGGAGCAGATCGAGAAGGAACCAACCGTGCGCGGCATGTTCGTGCGGCGGGTTCGAAGCGCCGACCTCGACCGGGAAACGGAGAGACTCGTCCTGCTCGCCGGGCTGCGCGCACTCGACGGGCGGGACGTCGGCCTGGTGGACGAGTTGCGGATGAGAGCCGCCGACGGTGAAGCGCCCCCGGCGCCGCCCGGTGCAGGGTCCGAATGAAGATCCTCCGCATCCAGGCCCATGACTTCGGCAAGCTCTCCGGCGCCCTGGACCTCGCCGGCGGCTTGACCGTGGTCCATGGCACGAACGAGGCCGGAAAATCGACCTGGCTGCAAGCGATCTTCGCCGGCCTCTGCGGCCGACGGCGCGGGCGCGGCGCGAACAAGAAGGAAGAGCGCGAGTTCGAGCGTCAGTACGAGCCATGGAACGGCAAACCGTGGCGCGCAACCGTGAAGCTCCAGCTCGACGACGGCCGTCGAATCGAGATCCAGCAGCGCGACCTGAAGGCGAAGAGCAGCGTCGCGCACGACGTCGATACCGGCCGCCCGGTAGGCGACGAGTTGCACTACAGCGGCAGCATCGACGGTTCGCGGTTCCTCGGGCTCAACCGCCAAGTCATGCCGTCGACCCTGGTCATCGGGCAAGGCGACATCCAGCGGCTCCGTCAAGGGAAGGGCGACGAAGCCTCGGCGCTCCGGGAGGAACTCCAGCGGGCCGCGGCATCCGCCAGCGGCGCCGCTACCGCGACCCAAGCGTTGAGCCGCCTGAGGAAGTACGCGAGCGAGCAGGTCGGCCAGGAGCGCCGCAACTCGACAAGACCGCTGCAGCGGGCGATCAACCACGCCCTCCAAGCGAGTCAAGCCCTGACCACAGGGAGAGAACGCCACGAGGAGCGGCAACGTCTCGAGCGCCGCCTCCAAACGGCTCGTGATCGGGCGAGACGGGCCGCAGGCCTGACCCGGCACTGCGAACGCCTCCTGACGCAGCGCGAGTTGAAGCGCCTCGACGCGCGGCTCGCGAAGATCGACCGTCTGGCGACGCTGTTCCCGGACGGCCAGCCTCCGCCCGCCCCCGGTGAGAGTCCAGACGCCCGCGTCGCTCGGCAACTGCCGGAAGCTATGTTCGAGTATCGCGGGCGCCCGGAGGAACCCGTAGGACTCAACGGTCCCAACGCTGAGGAAATGACCCGCGAACTGGCTGCACTTCCCGACTCGGTGGAAGGCGACCGCGAGGAGGCACCGGAAGTAGCCGCAGCGACAAGCGTCTGGCGGGAAGCGGCCGCCGCTGTTCGTGCACAACCCGCCGCGCCGGAGACAAGAACTGGAGAGACCGCCGAAGAGCTGGAACGCTTACTCGATCAACTGCCCGACACGCCTGAAGGAGATCGAGAAGTCGCCCCGGAAGTCGCCGCAGCGACGAGCGAGTGGCGCGAAGCCGCCGCCGCTTCCCGTGCACTGCCAGACGAGCCGGAAACAACA
>Ga0209544_1003083_pt1 | contig 13549 bp, 13 predicted proteins | sample MesohylPK_FD_187297 | JGI IMG/M metagenome (GOLD analysis project Ga0209544, IMG submission 187297) | Host-associated microbial community of the marine sponge Aplysina aerophoba from Gulf of Piran - sponge mesohyl, lysed by proteinase K... | ecosystem: Host-associated > Porifera > Sponge >...
CGGGTTTGGCCGCCGATGCTGCTCCAGCCACTGGTCGAACGGGTGGAGCGGAAGTTGGCCCACTCCGACAAATTGGTCTTGCCGAACACGAGGGCTCCCGCCTTCCGCAGGCCCGCCACGGCCGGCGCGTCCTCGTTCGGTCTCCACTCCGCCAGGGCCAGCGAGCCACCGGTGGTGGGCAGGGCGCCGGCAGTAATGAGGTTGTCCTTGATCAGGATGGGCGCGCCGAACAGCGGCCGATCCGGGCCGGGTCCCTGCCGCTCCAGGGCGCGGGCCTGCTCTCCGCGTTCGGGGGCCAGCGCCAGCACGGAGTTGAGCACGGGACCGTTGCGATCCAGTTGGCCAATGGCGGATTCATGGCGCGCCAGAACGTCGGAGACCGTGACGTCTCCCGTCGTCAGTGCCTCCAGGATGTCTGAAATGGAGCCAAGCGGCTTGGTTGAAGGGGACATGGGGCAACCCTTGTTGGATTTGGCCGGCCAATCGAACCGGTTCCGCCGTCAGGGCGAAGTGTCCGGAGGCAGGAGGGGTTCCGTGTCCGCGGAGCCGGCATGCCGGCTCCGCGGGTCTGTCGGATCGGGACTGTCAGCGACCGCCGTAGTAGACCAGGCGTCCCGAAACGCGGAACAGTACCATGGTGAAGACCACAATGATGAGGAAGAGGATCCACGCCTGGGCCGAGGCATATCCCATCTTGAAGAACTCGAACGCCGACTGATAGAGATAGATCGACATCATCAGGGTGGAATCGGCCGGACTGCCCCGGCCGTCGGTCATGACGTGGACCTGCGTGAAGAACTGGAAGGCGGCAATCAGACCCACAATCACGTTGAACAGAATGACCGGGCTGATCATGGGCAGCGTGATGTTCCAGATTTTCTGGATGGTATTGGCGCCGTCCAGGGAGGAGGCTTCCAGCAGTTCGCGCGGTACGTCCTGCAGGGCCGCCAGGTAAATCACCACCGCGTTGCCGACGCTCCAAACGCTCATCAGGATCAGGGCTGCCTTGGCCCATTGCGGATCGCCCAGCCAGGCCGGTCCGTTGATCCCCACGAACGACAGCAGATAGTTGACCACCCCGCTGCGGGGATTGAACATCCACAGCCACACGATGGCCGCGGCCACGATGGGGGTGATGCTGGGCAGGAAGAAGATCGTGCGGAACGCGGACAGGCCCCGCACGCGCATGTTCAGCAGCATGGCCAGCAGGATGCCGAAGAGCGTGCCCAGGGGAACCGCGCCCAGCGCATAGTAGGTGCTGTTCCAGAGCGAGGTGAGGAAGCGGGGATCGTCGAAGAGGTTGACGTAATTGTCCCAGCCCAGCCAGCGGGGACTGCGCAGAACCGGGTAAAAGGTGAAGCTGTAGTACAGCGAGGCCAGGAATGGATAGACCCTGAATACGATGAATCCCAGGATCCAGGGCGAGATGAAGAGCAGGCCCGTGGCCAGGCGTTTGCGATCCCGGCGGCTGGAGAACCGGAACGACGATGCGGCGGCGGTCATGGCGATCTACCCCTTCAGCCCGGTCAGGGCAATGCCTTCGATGAAGGTCCGCTGCGCAAAGAAGAAGAGCAGGATGATGGGCAGGATGCTCATGCACGTGGCGGCCATGATCCAGGCGAAATTGGAGAAGCCGTAGGCGCTCTCCATGTTGGCGATGCCCAGCGAAATGGTGTACTTGTCGACATCGCTGAGGTAGATGAGCGGCCCGAAATAGTCGTTCCAGCTGCCGATGAACTGAAACAGGGCCACCACGGCCAGGGCGGGGGTGGCCAGCGGGATCACGATGCGCAGGAATATCAGGAGTTCGGACGCGCCGTCCACGCGGGCCGCGTCCGTCAGTTCGGCGGGGAGCGCCATCAGGAACTGGCGCAACAGGAAAATAAAGAATGGGCTTCCCAGGAAGATGGGCAGGATTAGCGGGTAGTAGGTGTTGAGCCAGTTAAGGTCGCGGAATATCAGGTACAAGGGAATGAAGGTCACGAAGTCCGGCAGGATCATCGTGGCCAGCACGACGGCGAAGACGTAGTCGCGCCCGGGCCACTGGACGCGGGCAAACCCGTAGGCGATCAGCGAGTTGGACAGGACCGCCCCGATCACCGATGGCACGGTGACCACCACCGTGTTCCAGAGGTAGCCTCCCAGGGAACCTTCCACGAAGGCGGTCACGTAGTTGTCCCAGCGAATGGGATCCGGGATCCAAATGGGCGGATAGAGGGGCAGTTCCTCGGCGTTCTTCAGGGAGGTCGAAACCATCCACACCAGTGGAATCAGGAAGAAGGCGGAGAACAACACCAGCACCAGGTACTTGCTCGTTTCACCGAGAGGACGGAGCAGGCGCTGCTCTCCGGTCGAGACGGCAGGTTGGTCGCGGGGTGTGTCCAGGGAGGTGGTCACGGGGTGAGGTTGGGGCGGTCGGGACCGGCTGCAGGGATGGCACCGCTTGGGACTGGGTGGGCCCGAGCGGATTCAGTCGGCCCGCGGGTGTTCGGGGCAGAGCGGGACTGGGCGGCCGCACGGGCCGCCCAGTCCAAACCCGCCCTGCCGAATTTGCTTGGGTTCAGCTTGACTGATCAAGCCAGAGGTCGAGTTCCTTCTGTGCTTCCTCCTGCACGAAGTCGAGGGCTTCCTGCGGACTCTTCTCGCCCAGATAGGCCTTCTGCCACTCAGCCCCCAACAACGAGTTGTAGGAGGAGCTGGTGGGCACCTTGGGGGGATACAGGTAGTAATCCGAGTTGTACAGGTCGTCCATGAAGATGTCGGTGAAGCCCGGGCAGGCGCCAATCACCTCGTCCCGGAAGAGGGGGTGGTCCTGCATGCCTTCCGACACGGGATTGTTGACACACAGCCAGGTGATGAAGAGCGACGTGTAGGTGTCGCGATCACCAGTGGCGCCGGTCATGACGCTGATGATTTCCCAGGCTGCTTCCGGTTCGGGTGCCGTGACCGGCACAATCCAGCCGTCGCCGTAGGTGTACATGCCGCGTGTCTCATATCCGGTCGGCTTGGGGAAGGGCCAGACGGTGAACCTGAAGTCTTCGTTGGCGTAGTCCCGCATCGAGTTGAAGCGCCAAGGTCCGGTGGTCTCGGTAGCCCGTACACCGGCCAGGAACGGAGCCAGGCCGCGCGAACGGCCGCTTGCGCCTTGCAGCGATGCCTGGTAGGACTGCATCTTGTCCACGCCGAAGCGCTCCCAGACGGATGTGTTCCACTCCAGGGCCTTGACATTGTTGGGATGGTTGGCCGTGACCGTTGTCTCGTCCTGTACGAACTGGCCCTGGAAGCGTCCCATGATCATGGCGTTCCAGTTGAAGTCGCCGCCCAGGACATCAATGTTGCCGTCGGAGTCGTAGGTGGTCATCTGTTCCCAAACGTCGACAAGCTCCTCCAGGGTTTCAGGGGGATTGTCCACGTCCACGCCGGCGGCTTCGGCCAAGTCCAGATTGACGAACGTTCCCATGGACTGGTTCCACATGCTGGCGTAGTAGAAGTTCCCCTGGTACGTTCCCAGGTCCCAGATGGCGGGATGCATCCAGTCCCTGAGGGTCTGGACCTGGTCGGGGTTGCCCAGTCCATCCAGGGCCAGCAGCGCTTCGTTGGCTGCGAGCTGATAGGCAATGGCGGCGCCGAAGACGACGGCCGTGGTGGGCCCCTCATTGGCTGCAATGCCGGCCAGGAGCTTCTGGGTCATGCCGCCGGCCACGACCACGTGGTGGGCCCGCACACTGGTTTGTGACTGGTTGTAGCCGTCCAGGATCTGTTCAATCTTGTCGGCGGCGCCCTCGGTCCAGCCGGTCCAAACATCAATGTCCACCGGAGCCATTTCAGCGGTGGTGTCCTCGCCGGATGCCGGAGCGGCCACCGGTGCCGCGCAGGCGGCCAGGGCCAGGGATGCAGCCCCGATGGTGGTGCCCTTCAGGAATCCGCGACGAGTTAACGTGCCTTTGCGCATGGTGTACAAGTCCTTCCCATGATCATATGGGGCTGGTTGCTGGTTGCTGCCGGTCACCCGGTCTGCAAACAGCGGTTGGGGGATTTGGTTGCGGCCAATTCTACCCGAGTGCCGAAACGGTTGTTCGACGGGGTAGGCCAGCGCATCGGAAGCGGATTTCCGCAGGCATGGGCGGCGGGGCCAACCGGCATGGCTCAGTCCCCGTCAAGGACGATTGAGAGCGGAGGCCCCGCCGCCACCGCGGTTGCCGGGGGCTGGATCGGCATGTGGATCCACCGGCCATGCCGGAAACCCGGACTTGCCGTGGAGCATGTCCCCGCGTTCCAGACGTCGACAACGTCCTGCCACTCAAGAGTCCGGGGATTGCAGGTCGCATGCGACACGGGTACATCCGCTCCAAGGCCCGGGCACACGCCAACGGGGTGTGGCAATGCCGGGCTGCCCCATACAATGCACCTGTCAGGTGTTGCCGCCAGCCAGCCTGGCGTTGTTTCAAGCCACTTGCACGGAAACGGATCGTGATGACAACCCAACAGCTGCTGCAACGCCTGGAGGACCGCTATCGGGAGGCCACGCCGAAGTCGGCCGCGTTGCATGCCCGGGCCAAACGCGTCATGCCCGGCGGGGAGACCCGGAGTTCCACCTATTTCCGACCCTATCCCCTGGTGATTGATCGTGCTTCTGGCACCGAGCTGGTGGATGTGGACGGCAACCGTCTGCTCGACTTCATGAACAATGCCACCACGCTGATCCACGGCCATCGATTCGCTCCGGTTGAGGAAGCCGTGCGGGATCAGGTCGCCAAGGGAACCGCTTGGGGAGCCCTGAACGAGCACCAGATTGTGCTGGCGGAAATCCTATGCAGCCGGGTGGCCTCCGTGGACCGTATCCGGTTTGCCAATTCGGGCACGGAGGCCACCATGATGGCCCTCCGGGCGGCCCGGGCCGCTACGGGGAAGTCGCATTTCGTCAAGGTGGAGGGTGGCTATCACGGCACGCACGATGCCGTCAGCGTCAGCGTCTCCCCCGGTGTCCGCGGCGCGGGTTCGGAGCAACGGCCCCGGAGCAAGCCGGAAGGCGCCGGTATCCCCGACCATGCCCGGGAAGCCATGCACGTGGTGCCCTTCAACAACGAACAGGCCCTGGCCGAGACGGTCGCGAACCATCGGGACTCCATTGCCGCCGTGATTGTGGAACCGCTGCTCGGTTCCCATGGCTACACGACGGCCACCGGGTCGTATCTGGAGGCGGTCCGCCGCATCACGGAGGAGCACGGCGTTCTGCTGGTGCTGGACGAGGTTCAAACCTTCCGCCTCGACCACGGCGGAGCCCAGGCCCTGTACGGCATCAGGCCCGACTTGACGGCCTTCGCCAAGATCATCGGCGGCGGCTTCCCCGTGGGTGCCTTCGGCGGGCGGGCGGATCTCATGGACCGCTACGATCCCGATGCCAAGGAATCCATTGGCCACGGCGGCACCTTCAACGGCAATCCGGTCACCATGGCCGCGGGTGCAGCCGCCATGGAGCATCTGACGGCGGACCGCATCGCGTACATCAACGAACTTGGGGACCGCCTGCGCACGGGCATGGGCGAAGTCCTGGTCGAACAGGGCCTGCAGGGACGGATTGTGGGCCGCGGATCGCTCGTGGGAATTCACATGACCGACAGGCAGATTCGCACCTACCGGGATGCAAGTTCGGCACCTGCGGAAGTGCAGCGTTTCATCTTTCTGGCCTGCCTGAACCGGGGGCTCATGATGTCCACGGGCGGCTGCCTGAACACAACCACGGCCATGACCCGGGAAACTGTTGACGAGGCGATTGGGATCTTTCAGGAGGCGTTGATTGAGGCCTATCCGTTTATCGAGTCCGGGTATCCCCAACTGCTTCGATAGCCTGGCGTACCACGGACAGGGGGTTGTCCCATCCGGCACCACACCGATGGGAAGCGCGTACGGCCCCGAACCTGCGGCCAAACCCTGGGATTGACACCATGGACACGGACATCCTGATTGTCGGAGGCGGAACAGGCGGCACGGCGGCGGCCATGCGGGTCGCCGCGATGGGGCTGCGCGTGGTGTTGACCGAGCCCACGGACTGGATTGGGGGCCAGTTGACCGCCCAGGCAGTGCCGCCGGATGAACATCCTTGGATCGAGAGCCACGGGTCCTGCCGCAACTACCGCCGTTTTCGGCAGGGGGTGCGGGACTATTACCGCAGGCACTACCCGCTTACGGCCGAAGCGCGGGGTACCAGCCTCCTGAATCCGGGGAACGGGTATGTGAGCCGACTGTGTCACGAGCCGCGGGTGGCCCACGCAGTCCTCATGGAGATGGCCGCGCCCCACTTGGCGCGGGGCAATCTGAGGTTGCTGCTTGAACACGAACCGGTTGCGGTTCAGACCGCGGGCGACCGCGTCGAGGCGGTGGAGCTGCAGGACAACCGGTCCGGCCAAACCCGGTGGATCAGGGCTCCTTACGTACTGGACGCGTCGGAACTGGGCGATCTTCTGGACTTGGCCGGGATCGAACACGTAATCGGTGCCGAGAGTCAACAGGAGACGGGCGAGCTGCATGCCTTGCCCGGCGATGCCGATCCGATGGACCAGCAGTCCATCACATGGTGTTTTGCACTCTCCCACCATCCGGACGAGGACCATGCAAGCGAACGCCCGGACATGTACTCCTATTGGAAGGACTATCGGCCGGACTTCTGGCCCGGCCGGTTTTTCGACTGGCACGATTGCCACCCGACCACGCTGGAGCGCCGGTTCGCGCCGATTTTCCATGCGCCGGACCATCCCGACCGGTCGCGGGAACGGTGGCGCTACCGTCGGCTGCTGGATGCCGGGCTCATGGAACCGGGATTCGGCATCGGCGATGTTTCCCTGATCAACTGGCCCCAGAATGATTACTGGGCCAAACCCCTGCTCGGGGTGTCGCCAACCATGCGGGAACAGGCATTGCGGGAGGCGCGCCAACTGAGTCTGTCGTGGTTGTACTGGATGCAGACCGAAGCGCCGCGGGTGGATGGCGGCACGGGTTACCGGGGGCTCAGGCTCAGGGAGGACGCGGTGGGCTCGCAGGATGGTCTGGCCAAGCATGTCTACGTGCGCGAATCCCGCCGCATCAAGGCGGAGTTTACGGTCCTGGAGGAACACGTGGGCCTGGAACAGAGGGGAGACCTGAAGGGCGCCGAGTCCTTTCCGGACACTGTGGGCACGGGCTGCTACCGCATTGACCTGCATCCCAGTTCCGCGGACCGGAACTACGTCTATGTCGGCTCCTATCCCTTCCAGATTCCGTTGGGCGCCTTGGTCCCCGTGAGGATCGAAAATGTCCTGCCTGCGTGCAAGAACCTCGGGGTCACGCATATCACCAACGGCTGCTATCGGCTGCATCCCGTGGAGTGGGCGATTGGGGAAGCAGCGGGTACCCTGGCGGCGTTTAGCCTGCAAAAGGGCACGTCGCCGCGCGGCGTGTTGCATGGTGAAGGGTTGCTAAGCGAGTACCAGGGGCTCCTGGCCCGTGGCGGCGCCGACCTGCACTGGCCGGACCACGCCCGCAACATCGCGGTCTGATGCGCCCTGCTGCCCAAGTCCCCCAGTCGACAGCCGCTGTGCCTGGACGCTTCCGCACAGCCACAACCTGGTGATCGGTGATGCCGTTCTCGATTGACCAAGTCATTCCCTGGGGTCGGACCCTCGATGAATACGAAGCCATGTTCAGCCTGTCGCCACAGGACAAGGCAGGCCGCATCCTGGGATGTGCGGACGGACCGGCCAGCTTCAACGCGGAAATGACGGCACAGGGCTGCCGCGTGGTGTCCGCTGATCCGCTGTATGCCTTCGCGTCGGAGGTCATTGCGCAGCGGGGTCGCGAGACGTTCGAGCTGGTGCTCGACCAGACGCGACGCAACCGACAGGACTTCGTGTGGGACCGCATAGATTCACCGGAGGCACTGGGCCAACTCCGGATGGAGGCCCAGCAACTGTTTCTGGAAGACTTCCCCTGCGGCAGGGCCGACGGCCGCTACATCGACGCGTCCCTGCCGGATCTGCCGTTCTCCGATGGGGTGTTCGACTTGGCCCTGTGTTCCCATTTCCTGTTCCTCTACAGCCAGCAGTTTGACTTGGCATTCCATGTGCTGGCCATGCAGGAGATGCTCAGGGTGGCCCGGGAAGTCCGGGTGTTTCCCCTGCTGCAGTTGGGCGGTGCGCCTTCTCCTCACGTGCAAGGGGTTGTGGCGGCCTGCCGCGCGGCAGGCATGCGTGCGGAGTTGGTGTCTGTAAATTACGAGTTCATGCGGAACGGAAATCAAATGCTGCGGGTTGAGGAACCCATGTCTTGAACCGGCCCAACATCCTCTGGATTTGTACGGATCAGCAGCGTCTGGACACCATCGGTGCGTTGGGCAATTCCCATGCCCGCACACCCAACCTGGACCGACTGTGCGCCGCCGGCACGGTGTTTCGGAACGCCTATTGTCAGAGCCCGGTGTGCACACCCAGCCGGTCCAGCTTCCTGACCGGCCGGTATCCCGGCACGATTGGCGCCGGCCGCAACAACAACGACCGATGGCCGGAGCGCGCCGACCTGCTGCCCCGCTTGTTGCGGGATGGGGTCGGCTACGACTGTGGCCTGGTCGGCAAGCTGCATCTGGCGGGTGCCTACCAGCGCGAGACCCCGGACAGCCGCGTACATGGCGTCCGGGTGTTTGAACCCGAGGTGCGACCGCGCGACGACGGGTATCGAGTCTTCCAGTGGAGCCACAGCCCCTTCGACGACTGGGGTCGGCCCCATGCCTACGCCAACTGGGTCCGGGCCAGGGGGTTCGATCTGGGGGAGTTGCGACGCCGCGGGGAATCCATTCCGGCGGAGTGCCACCAAACCACATTCTGTGCCGACACCGCCATCGAGTATATGACCGGCCAGCTCGCCAGTCCCTGGCTTGTGAGCATGAACCCGTTTGATCCGCACCCGCCGTTCGACCCGCCGTCGGACTATCTTGCCCGGTTCGATCCGGCCGCGATGCCCGGCCCGGCCTTCCGGAGCAGTGACCTCGAGGCGCAGGCCCGGCTGGCGGACGTGGACTTCCAATCTTCGGCGAAGCCGCCGGATCCGGCGGCCGACGGTCCTCGCAAGGCTGCCTACCACGCCATGATCGAATTGATTGACGAAAACGTCGGCCGTGTGATCAAGGCCCTGGAAGACTCCGGTCAAAGGGACCGGACGCTCATCATCTTCATGTCGGACCACGGCGACATGCTGGGTGATCACGGGCTTTGGGGCAAGGGCTGCCGCTTTTACGAAGGCCTGGTTCGTGTGCCTCTCGTCGTGTCATGGCCCGGACGCGTGCGGGAGGGGGTTGTCAGCAATGCCCTGGTTGAATTGACCGATCTGGTGCCGACCCTGATGGATGTCGCGGGTCTCGACGCCCCTGCCGGCCTGCCGGGCCGCAGTTTGTGGTCGTTGCTGACGGGCAGGGCGCCGGCGCACAGGCACCGGGAGTTTGTGCGGTGCGACTATCACGGTGCCCTCAACCTGGGTCGGGGCCCGAGACGCAGTCACGGAACCATGATTCGGACCGCAGGCTGGAAGCTGGTCCTCTACCACGGCATCGGACTGGGCGAACTGTTCAACCTGGAGCAGGATCCGATGGAGTTCGACAACCGTTGGGACGACCCAGCTTGTGCCGATCGGCGCAGGTACATGACAGGGTTGGATTCGGATGCGTCAGGGCATGCGTAGAGTTGCCAACTGTCAAGATTCGCGGTCAGCATCGACGGGTAGTGTCCGATTTCGCGCAGTGGTTCGTATGGCAAGGTCCATCTGGATTGTTGTTGAACGGTCTTCACAATGTTCAGGGCTGCCCGTCGCGGAAAGCCCGTCACTGCCGGCTTGTTCCTCGCGTTCTGTCTGCACCGATTCAGGCTGCCAGACCGGATCGCATAGTTCAGGCGACGTCTCCATTCGCCGACACTGCCGGATGCCCCATCCACCTTTTTGCGCCGATACCCCTGCCCGCGCCGCGGTCGGCAGTCGCCAAGCTGCAGCGTGGCCGGTTGGTCAAGACGGGCAAGTCTTGCTCGCCCGGCCACCTTGTTGCCCTCAAGCAGCATTCCTGCGATCAGTTGTTGCGTGTCACGGCCACAAGTCGTTTCCATCTTCAGATCGGAACTTCCTTGAACTCACCCGGGCTTATTCGGGTGAGTGCTTCCTGTATCACTTCTGTCTTCAGCTGGATTTTGGGCCATGCGGTGGAAAGGAGGACGAGAACTGCCAGCCTTCTTCCGGCAATGTTCTGTTGATATCGCATGTTCTGATCCGTAGTAATCAGTACTTCGAACCCTGCCTGTTCTGCTCTTTCGATCAAGTCGCCGTTGTCAAGGTCCGACCAGCCCTTTTCCGAGGCGGTACTCACCAAGTACTCAACGAGGTGTCGCCGCAGTGGCACGGGCGTGCCCTGATCGAACAGCACCTTCATGATGGGTTTGGGGTTTTCAACGCCTTTGCTTCGTGTTGAAGTACGGCCTTGACCTGCCACTCCTCCACACCTGGGAACCAGGTGAGAAACTGTTCCACCGTGGCACCACTCTCAAGATTTTCGAAGAGGGCGGCTACCGGCACCCGCGTTCCGGCAAATGCCCATGCCCCATGCAACTTGCCAGGACGGCGCTCAACCGCCGGGCAATCCTTCCAAGACACCATCTTGATCACCTCTTTCACGTTGATGCAAGGTTTAAGGTTTTCAGATGTTACAACCGACTCCGGGCCCATTGTCAGCACTTGAACCGATTGTCATGGGTTGGCTTTGGCAGTGTTTCGAAAACAGGTCTCTCGGCAACTTCCCGCAATCCTTGGACCGTACCTGGCATCCATCGTCGCGAGTTCTTCAGTTGCCGTGACCGCGTACCCGCGACGCATCAGTTTGTCCGCTGGGCATGTCGCCGTAGCGGCACCGAAATTCGTCTCGTGCTGAACCGGCTTCCGAATTCAGCACTTCTTGGAAGCTGTGCCTAGCCCGCCGTTGACGATCGCAATGATGGTATCGGGCCTGTTCCATGCAGTCAGGCTTGCACTGCGTGTCTCACAGATGGTGTCGTCGCTGTCGGCATGGCTTTTCAACTCGATGCAGTGCAGCCTGCAACGTACTCCTCCTCTGATGTGAAGGCTCCCAATGGAACAGGCAAAGGTGCAATCCCATCTGTCCAGGGGTGATACTGGTTGTGTCGGCGGCAAGAATGTAGTCGTCAGTCGTTCAGGAATCCCGGCAGGGGCGTGCCGGCAGCAAACAGGGACAAGGCCTTGTCCGGATTGTCCAGATCGGTTACGTCGGTGTACCAGTAGCGCTTCCAGACTTCCGTGTCGGCCAAGCCGACAAACAACATGATGTTGAGCGGATAAACGCTCGTGTCGCTGCAGTGGCGGGTGTCCGCGCGGTACAAGAAAACCGGCCGCTTCCACGCGATCGCCAAGCCGACTTCCACCATGACCCCCTCGTCCGGCGGGGACCCATCCGTGATGGCGAAGACGCCGTCGCAATCGCGGACATCGTTCTTGTCGCACTGGCCAACCTGGTAGTAGAACGAGGCCAGGTCGGTCCTGTCGTGCTGGTTGTTGCGTTGGAACGGCTCCCACACCTCGAAGCCCATGGCCTCGAGCTTGCCCTGGATTTCCAACAGGGGACCTTCGGCCACCAGCCGGTTGAAGCCGTACGGGTTGGCCAGGTAAAGCGTTTTCTTCGACATGTTTGGCACCTGTCTGTTGCTAATTAGTCCAACGCGGCTTCCAGTTTGGCAGTCACGGTTTCCAGCACCTTGATGCGGGCGAACCGCTTGGACTCGGCCGGCACGACGGTCCACGGGGCGATGGCGGTATGGGTTTCGTGCAGCATGTCCTCAATGGCTTCGGTGTAGGCAGGCAACTTGGCACGGTTGCGCCAGTCTTCCTCTGTCAGTTTCCAGTTCTTCAACGGATCGCGCTCGCGACGTTTGAATCGCAAGGTCTGTTCCTCCGGGGACATGTGCAGGAAGAACTTGATCAGGAGCACGTCCTCCATGATGAGCAGGGACTCGAAGTTCCTGATTTCCTCGTAGGCCCGGTACCACTCCGTACGGGAGGCAAATTCCTCCACTCGCTCCACCAGCACCCGCCCGTACCAGGTGCGATCGAAAATGCACATGCCTCCGCGGCCCGGAACCGCCGGCCAGAAGCGCCATAGGAAGTGGTGCCGCTTTTCGCGTGGGGTCGGAGCTTGGTACTGGTGCACTGTGAAGTGCCGTGGATCCAGCGGTTGAATCAGTCGGCGAATGCACCCGCCCTTGCCGGCAGCGTCCCATCCCTCGAAAAGGATGAGCAGAGGCGGTCCCAGGGTGTGTCCCACCTGGCCTCCCAGTTGCAGGCGCAGGGCCAGAAAGCGTTCCTGGAGCGGGACCAATCGCTTTTCGTAGGCCTTGCGCCCGAGCGACTGGCTTAAGTCAACGTTGTTGAGAGCGGAAGGGGTCATGGTTCGATCGGACAGACATGGGTTGAAACCGCGCAGGAGCGGCTGTCTTCATCGGACGAACCGGCCGCGGCCGCTGGCCCCGGAGGCGTACGGAAACGCGCCGGCAATCCCGAATTGGTGTATGCCGCCGCTTCTCATTTTACCGGTAAGGCGTCGGCGATCGATGAGGCTGAACTTCCCGCTGCGTCTGGGGGCAGGCAAACTCCGTGAGCGGGCAGGCGGGCCAATCTCGGTTGTGCCTCTCAACAGCCCCGGTGCAAAACCGGACAGCAAAAAAGGAGGCTGTTCAGCCTCCTTTTCCATCCCATCCCGCCGTACAGGGCGGGATGTTCGTTTGTTGGCTTGGTTTGCCCCCTACTCGGACGGGGCCCGATTGTGAAGCACCTTGGGAAGCACGACCCACATGGTGAACAGGGCTGCAAATCCTCCGAGTGCAATAAGCAGGGCCATGTCAGTCTCCTCTTTGGTACCTAATGCTCAACGATTGACAACTGAGCGTCAGTATAGGCAGGAGCCGAAGACCGATGAATGGTTATCCCAACGAATTTGCCCCCAATATCTTGTGCATGTTGCACAATCGTCGTACAGGTTGCATGGTCCGCGCGCGGATTCCTTGGTCAGTCGGCCCACAGGGACTTCAGGTAGTCCATGCTGGCCTTGATCTCGCCTGCCAGATCCTCGCTCCAGCGGCACTCCACCGAAAGCATGCCCTGGTAACCCGCCTTGTTGACCTCCGCCACGAAGTCGGCATAGGGATAGTCGCCGGAACCGGCATACAGCCGGCCGGTGTCGGCCGTGTGCATGTGGCTCAGCCAGGGCCCGAAGCGTGAAATGACGTCGGTCGGCTCGTCCTCCTCCTGCATGTGGTAGAAGTCGGCCAGGACGCGAATGCGGGGATGGGCCACGCGCTCGGCGAAGTTGACCCCCTCGCTGACCGAGTTGATGATGTTGGACTCCTTGGTGTTGAGGGGTTCGATCGCGATGGTGACGCCATGCTGCTCGGCCCAGTGACCGGCCAGGTGCAGGAAGCGGACCACCTGCTCTTCCGCCGCGTCGCGGGCGAAGCCGTCCGGCACATGGCGGGAGGGG
>Ga0209544_1003091_pt1 | contig 13517 bp, 14 predicted proteins | sample MesohylPK_FD_187297 | JGI IMG/M metagenome (GOLD analysis project Ga0209544, IMG submission 187297) | Host-associated microbial community of the marine sponge Aplysina aerophoba from Gulf of Piran - sponge mesohyl, lysed by proteinase K... | ecosystem: Host-associated > Porifera > Sponge >...
TTCGGCCGCGCCGGCCGCGTCGCGCTCGCCGGCGTCTCTTCTTCGGCCTCGGCGAGCGCGCCCTCCAGCTCCTCAAGGGCGAGCTGGAGCTGATCGGGATGAAGCTTCTCGGACTTCTTCGCGAAGAACGCCCGCCGCAGCTCGTCGAGAAGATGTTCGAGACGGCGGTTCTGCTCGGTGAGCGAGACCACCTCGGCGCGCAGCCTCTCGACAACGACTCCGGCGCTTCGCTCCTTAAGATCGCTCAGGGCCGCGTTCTCGGCGCGCAGCGCCTCAAGAGCCGCCTGCTGACCGTCGATCAGCGCCCGCAAGGGCGGCGCAAGCGATGAAAGGTCAACTCCGGCCGCGCTCGTCTCCATGCCCGAACACTACGATGGAATCGGCGCTCCGGAATGCGACAATCCGAATCGCGTCGACCCATGGTCACGCCGCCGCGAGCGCAGCCATGACCCGCCTGGCAGTGCCGCAAGAGCGCATGCCCGATCCGTCAGGTCACTCCGCCTTGACCGGGGCCCGAACCGACAGTGCCCGCACCCGGCGCCAGTCCAGGCCCGCGAACAACGCCTCGAACTGCGCATGGTTCAGGGTCATGACACCGTCGCGGATCGCAGGCCATGCAAAGCCCTGCTCCTCCAGACGCTTGTAGACCATGACCAACCCGGTCCCGTCCCAGAAAACCAGCTTCAGCCTGTCGCTGCGCTTCGCCCGGAACAGGAAAACCGTTCCCGTGAAAGGGTCCTTGCGCAAGACGCTCTTCACATGCGCGACAAGGCCATCGTGCTGCTTCCTGAAATCAACAGGCTTCGTCGCAACCACGATCCGAACCCGGTTCGACGGGAAAATCATGACGACGCGTTCAGCGCAGAGACGATCTCTGCCAGCCGGACCGCCGGCGTCGCCGCGTCCAGACGGACCGTCACCTGGCCCTGCACCACCTCCATCCCGGCGCCCGCCGGCGACGGATCATGACGCTCCTCCCGAACCACGACCGCCGCAAATGACGGCTCCCTGTCCGAGGCCGGCAATAGAAGACGGCCCTCGCGCGCCATGCGACGCCAGTCCGACAGCTGGTTCGCACGCAGATCGTAACGGGCTGCCACCCCGCAAACCGTCGCCCTCGCCTCCAATGTCTCGGCCACAATCCGCGCCTTCAGCCAGTCCGGCCACCGACGATACCCCCTGGCTCCAGGAATCACTTCAGCCTCTGTGAGAAGCTCAACAGTGCCCACCATGGTGAAACTCACCTCCCGATCAAATCCAGAAGGTGAAATCTCAAATCACGACCTCAACCGGAAGGTGGGGGGCTCGCACCGCTTACATTGGTCGAGAAGCTGGTCCGCCATGAAATCGGCCATGACGAGGCCCGCATATTCGATATCGTCCTCATCCCGGTCCAGCCGGGACAAGGCGGTCCAGCGGTTCAACAGCAACATGGAGGCGAAATCCGCCCACCTCGGCGGTGCGCTCAGCTCCTGCAACCAGAAATGCAGCCACATGAACTCGGGCAGACAGAACGCCTGGCGGTAAATCACAGAGCGCGGATCCTCTTCGTGCTCACTTCCGTTTTCGGGCCCGGTGAGCGCCTCCGCCGCTCTTCTCATGTGGCTGACCACACTGCGCTGCTGGTCGTCGCGACCGGCGACGCCGTAGTTCACCCGAAGGGCTCGCCGCAACCATTCCCGGTTCTCGACGTTGCGCAAGCTGTCCGGCGTGACCCGCCCCTCCTCGTCGGCCACCTCCAGCCGCTGGAGCTGGTCGAGGCAGTCCATGGCCATCTCGGAGACGGTTTTCGCGCGCTCGGGTGCCTCGTCGGGGCTCACGGGCAAGCCCGCTGCGATGACCTCGGGTGAACGGAAAAGCCCAAGACCGTCCAGATGCTCGTCGCTCAGACCCCTCTTCGCGATTGCGATCTCCAGCTCCAAAAGAGCGAAGCGCCCGGTCGCGCCACTGTTCGCCAGCGCCCTTGCGGCCACCGGCAGGAAGAACAGCTCCTGCTGGACGCCGGCGAAAAAGGGCGTCTTATCCATCCCTGAGTTCCTCCGCGATCTCCTTGGCCTCCGCCCATCCCAGGCGGAAGTCCAGATGCCTGTCGATCCTGAGGCCCTTGCGGTCGCGCAGCAGGCCCAGAAGGGCGGCCGGCATGTCTTTCGGGTCCGTCCAGGGCCGGTCGTAATTCAGGGAGAACCAGCCCAGCCAGATCCCGCAAGTCGCGATCTCGGCGTTTTCCGAGCCTTCGACATGGCGGGGTCCCCCACCGCACGGTAACGCGGACGCCTGGCTGCCGGAGCCCGTCTGCGGATCGCCTGGATCGCCGAGTCGATGGACTGCAGGTTGGCGTATCTCAGCACAATCTCGGCCTCGCCTTCCGGCGGCCAGTCCCGGTTCGGTCCCTGGGTGAACCACAAGATGGCCGAGCGTCCGCCCGGGGGAAACCGGAGCCAGCCCCATGACCCGGTATCCGACCATGCTCCGTTCAGCGGTTGCAGGAACAGCCGCGCTTTGGCTCGTGCGACCCGCAGCGCCTTGTCCGCCTTCCCAAGATCGGCCTCGCCGCCCTTCTCAAGCTCCTCCTCGATCTTCGTTTGCCAGTTTTTTGCAACCCGCTTCTTCTGGTTTTCCCACACCCTCTTCCGGTCGGCGGTCGACTTCGACCCGTCCCCGGTTTTCCGCGACTGCACGATGGCTATCTCGACGCGGCGGTCGCGGATATCGTCGGCAAAGACAGCGGCCGCGCCCTTGTAGACCGTCTTCTCCCCATCCATGCAGACTGCGACCTTCCGGAACCGGCCGGTCAGTTCCCTGACCACCATGAAATGCGCGAGGGCCGCATAGTCGCGGCGCATGAACAGGCCTCCGGCGCCAAGATGCGGGACCTTCCGTTCCAGCATCTCGTTCTCCCCTGGTCGCTGCCGAAGTGATGGAGATGGTCGAACCGGCGTTGCGCGACCGGGAGAGCGGCATCCATGGTGGCCTCATCCTCACCGTCATCCTCATCGTCCTCAAAGAAGTCGTCCTCAGACTGCCGCGGCAGGTTCTTGGCGCCGAACATCACGCAGGGATGCACGGCAAGCAGGAACCAGCTGCTCGGCCTGTGGATGCGGAGCGCCGTCATCAGCACGGGCAGCGGATACTGGCGGTCGGGATACGCCTCCGTCGGCATCCTGAGCGAAATACTCATCGTGTCAGTGTGCAGGGTCGCGAGATTGTTGAACGGACTGTCCAGGGGGCCCATCTCCTCGGCCCCGTTCGCCCGAATAGCCGGGGCAGCCGTTTCGGGTAGCCGGGCGCCATGAGCCTGGCATTGCAGTAGCTCTGGTAATCCCTGATCCGGTAGCTGAGCCTCCGGAGGAGGTTCAGGTATCGGTTCGGATGGATGTCCGGGTCCTCGAGAAGCAGCATCGAGCTGCGCATGCCCACGCCGGCGCGCACATGCTTGAATACCGCCGCCCTGTGCCCGTCCAGACTGGCCGCCCTGCCGCGGGTGCCGTGCTGCCGGGACGCTTCGCCCACGCGAAACCTGTGCCTCGGTTGTTTGGACCTTCGGCATTCCACCACGTCAGGGTCGTTGCGGTTGTCGGGCCGGTACCGCTCCCAGGCCCAGTGCTCGAAGAGATTGACGCCGTAGTTCTCGCAACCCTCCCTGTCGCAGGCGGCGAAGGGAATGCTCTGGCGCTTGAACCACACATAGGCGGCGCGCAGCGACCGGTTCGAGAGCAGCCGCGAGGTCATGTAGCAGTAACTGCACCTGTAGCGCCGCTCGTTCAGGAAGCGCGGAAACTTGCTGACGGTGTAGCGGTCCGCGTAGGCGGCCCGGTTCGGAGCCGGCCCGAAGTTCGGGCACATCGGATTGCGGCAGAAATTGGCGTTGAACTCGACCCCCGGGCCGAGTTCCGGGAAAGGAATCGGCTCGAACGCATCGAGATCGACGTCATCCATGCCGGAACGCCCTCCCGGCCGGCGCGGGCCGGGCCCTCATGCTGACCGAGCCGGCCTTACCGGGCGCGCGGGCCATCGCATGTCCCCTCAAGGCGGCTTGCGGCCGCTAATGCCGAAATACCAGCGAAAGGGACCCAGCTTGTCAAGAATGGAGCCGGACTATCCGGGAAGGAACTCGCTACCGGCAGCGATGTGCAGCAGTCGGCCCATATGACGGCCGACTGCTGCACATCGCGGCCGAAACGAGTTTGACGAAGCGGGATGCCGCGGCTGCGGTGAACGCGATGTTCGGGTGTATTTCCGAGGCACTTCTGCTGGGCGAGGAGGTCCAGGTTGCGCATTTCGGGGCATTTGCGGGTTTGACCAAGGCCGCGGGCGCCAGGCGCGATTTCCGGACGGGCGAGCGCGTGCAGATCCCGCCGACGAGGTGGGCTGCCTTCCGGGCCGGCACGGCTCTCAGAGACGGTCTGAACGTGCCGGGATGGGGCTGAGGGCGTCTTCCCGGTCGCGGCGCTGGGTGTACCCGTCCTGGTATTGAGGGTACGAGCCAGATTCGTGCTGGAATGCGCACTAAGGATTCGAAATCGCTAGCTTGTTGGGGTCAAAAGGCCGTAGGATTTCGTTCCCCCGTCGCAAATGACCCCGATGTATGCCCGACAACTTCCTACCCGACTTCCAGCCCGTCGTCACACACGGAGCTGACACCGTTCAATGTCTGATTCGTGACAAGGCGGTTTCCGCTACTCCTGAAGAGCGCGTCCGCCAACGCGTCCTCCATTGGCTCATCCGCGACAAGGGACGGACCAAGGACAACCTGCGGTTGGAGAAAAGTTACCCTTGGGTAGGCGACCCAGACCGCACTCGAATTCGATCCGACATCGAACTGCTCGACAGTGGCGACGTCCTCGTCGTCGTCGAGTGCAAGCGCTGCGATGTCCAGCTCGACGAACGCGTCAGCCAGCAGGCAATCGAGTATGCCGTTAAGGCTCGGGCTCGTTGGATCTGGACCACCAACGGCGAAAGCCACGCCTTCCTCCGGAAGCAAGGTTCACGATGGCAATCTGTGAGGTCATTGGAACCGCTGGAGGTCCGCGGTCCTCCCGTCGTCAAGCCCGACTTCCCGGCAAGCGCCGATGACCGCGGCGCGGTCGCCCGCTACTGGCAGTTGTTCGGCGACGAACGGTTCCTTGATGGGCTCGACGACAACGACTCGCGTTTCGCCCTAGCGGTCCATCGGGTGTTGTTTGGTACCCCAAAAAAGCTGCCGTATTCCCATGATGGCGTGCATATCCTGGAGGATCGCGGGTCTGCGTGGCACAACTTCAATAACCGTAGCGGCGGCGGCTACTACACCAGGTACGCGGACTTCATCGCGGCTACCCAAGGGCGCGTCGAAGCCGTCTCCGTCGCCGTCAACCATTGGCACGGCGGTGGCCTCAGGCTATGCGTCGGCTTCAGAAAGCCGACAAGGACCCACCATGCTCTGCAACTCAACGTGGACCAGTGCGAGTGGGATGCGAGGAAGAATTCCTGGCACATCTACCACGACGGCGTCATGTCGCAAATCTCCCGGAACATCGTCATGGAAGCCGTTAGAGAAGCCCAGGCTTGCCGATGGATAGACAGGGGCGACGATGGCAGAGAGCGCATCTACTTGGGCACCCTTCCGGACACCAGCTCTGCGAATTGGCGCAACTCTCGGGAGCTACTGGCCAACCTCATCCACTACGCCATGGTCCGCACGAATCTACGCGAGGCCGACAGCCGTTCCCGCCAGAGAGCAAGAATGCGCGCCAAGCGCCCGTGAACCGCTCCGGCTTTCCCGGAGGCAGTTCACCTTATGGAGGGAGACGGCATCGGAGTTAAGCCCCGATTGCCGTCTAGAATTCCTCAGTGAGAATTCCGAATTCGGGTCAATCACAAGATATTGTGGCAGTCGGCCTAAAGGCGGCACAATATCAGTGTTCGATTCCCCACAAAATCTGTAGCGGCTATCCATATTCACCTCGAGCTCGGCAGCACCCACCAATGGGGACGGCCCCGAAAAGTCCGGACCTATGATCTCGGCGGTTACCAAGTCCTCAAGAAGTGGCTATCCTACCGCGAATGCAATATCCTCGGCCGGCCGTTTCATGCAGAGGAAGTTCGACACTTTGCAGTCACGGCACGGCGTGTTGCGGCACCCGTCCGTCCCGCCGACAAACGAGCGGATGCGGGCGCGTGCGTCAGGCTGCCAAGGTCAAAGCCTGCTCTGCCATGTCGCCATCGTCTTCCGGAAGGTCATCGCCTTCGTCCTGAACGTTGCCGCGATAGATCGAGATGCCCGTGGCATTTTCGATCAGATTCAGCAGACGCTCTTGTCGATCCTTCACGAAGGCCTCGAAATCGTCGGCCTGCAAGAGTGCGGGAAGAATCAGGTGCGTCTCAAGGTGATATTCAAGCGTGTTGGCCGGGATTGGGTCGTGATTTCCAGAACCGTTCCGAAGCCTCGCAAGGTACTGCGAGGGTGCGACGCCCCCGAGCCGCCGGTTGGTCCGGTAAGAAAGGGGTGTCTTGTTGACGATCGAATCGTAGACTTTCCAGTCCTTCTCTTCCTTGCGGCACCAGTCGCGCGGAAAGATGTGATGAATGTCGACGTTTTCGCCAAAGAAGACCGTGTGGTTGAACTGTTGGCCGGACAAGAAGTCCCTGGCACCTTCCCGCATCAGCAATGCATTGATTCCTTTATAGGCGGCGGATAGCCGCATCCGCATGCTGAAGAGACGGCCGGCGCGGAACGTGGCATCAATGACGGTCGATGGCTCGGGGCCACCGGCAATCCATTCAGGGACTTCCATGAAATCCTTGGCAATTCGGTTCTCAACGGTAGAGCCATATAACTCGCCGAATACTCCGGCCCAATACCAGCGAAGAAGCTTGTCGCGTACCGAAGCGTCATGCCATCGGTTGCCGAGCTCGGCTAGAATGGCTGCAAGCGGCACGATCTGCGACTGGTAGGGCAGGTCGAACTCACGGTAGATGTGCTGCATGTTGAGGAATTTGGCCGCTTCCATGAAGCCTCGTTCGACCTGTTCCTCATAGCGAAGGTATGCGTTGAGCGGCAACGCCAGGAGGGCGCGACGGTTGCCTGAAACCGCGGGCAATTCCTTGCCGGTTTTGCCGACGGCCTCAGCCTTGCGGCGCATGTCGCGAGTGTGGAACAGCGAAATGGCCTGCAAGAAGTCCGTATTGCCGACGTTGGACAGAATGCCGTGCTCTTGCCCCGGCGCACGGTAGGCGGTCTGCAGTCTGCTGTGCCGTCCCACCGTTTCGTCAGAACCATACCAGTCTTTGCGGAGTTCATGGCCTTCGGCGGCATACATGGCCGTTACAAGTTCGAATGCGTCGAGCGGCTTGCCACCGGTGTTGACTTTCTCGAACACAACGCACACCGCTTCCTTGCTGGTTTGCTTGTCGAGCGCGATAACCGGGACGTGGTATTTCGTGAACTGGTCGATGATCTGCTCGTTGAAAGCCTTGATGATGTTCCACTTTTCGTTGAAGTCGCCAGCCTTCATTGCGTGTTCGATGAACTCCTTTTGCCAATCGTTCCAGTCGAAAATCCGGGAGACCGGATACATCAGATTTTCAAATTCGGCTTCGCGAGTGGAAAGGTCGAGTTCCACGGTACGGCTGAATGGTCCTCGAACGATGCGATCTTCCGGAATGCCGATGATGGCCTCCTCCCGGTCGGTTGCGTCATCGAGTGCCAACCTGATATCGATGTAGAACCATCGCCTTACTTTCTTGCGCTTCGGCGTCACCGTTTCCACGACCTTGTTGCGGACCGTGACCTGATAAAGGGACGTAATGCGTTGCTGTCCATCCAGCAGCAGTGACTGGGGCAATGCGTCCCTCGCGTCGAGTGGAGCGCCTTCGACCGGCCGCGGCTTGAACTCGACGGTTCCACCGTGCTCCAGAGTCATTAGCGCGCCAATGGGAAAGCCGCGCGAGACGGACGCGATCAGACTCTTGATCCTGTCTTCGTCCCAGACCCAGCTTCTCTGGAAGTCGGGCAATTGCAGGTGGCCAACGTGGCATTGGCGCAGGAGATTGTCGAGTGCATACGGATTGGTCTTGAAGGTGGCTCCAGACATGAAGAGAGGATCCCGTTCGAAGAGTGCAGATCTGGTGCGGTTTGCGATCTCGAAGATATTGATGGCGGCTGGTCTCGAAGACTATAGCGTGGCGATCTGGGTGAGAGCCGTCAATCAGGATGAGACGCTCGGAGGCAGTTACTATTGTGCAAGTTATAGTACCAGATGTTAATATCTTGAGCAAGACAAAACAGCCGCGATGCTTGCGCCGACCCGCTCCGCTGCGGCCTCAACCTCATGATCCCCGACATGGGCATAGCGAAGCGTCATGGTCGGCCGGGAATGTCCAAGCATGCGAGCGACGGTGGGCAGCGGAACGCCTCTGGCCACGGCTTGGCTCGCCACGGTGTGACGCAGGTCGTGCAGGCGCACATCCTCGATCCCGGCTTCCCGGCGTGCTCGGTGCCAGAGACCGAGATTTGGGGACAGCGGCCTCGCCGGGTCTCTGGGGGAAGGAAAGACGAAAGCGTTTCCCGTTCGCCGCTGACGAGCGAGGATGGCCTGCGCCACCTCGCTCAACCATACCGTGCGCGGCCCCGTCTTGGCTTCGGCGAGCCTGAGCATGTCGCCATCGACCTCCGACCATTGCAGCGTTAGGATTTCGCTTTTCCGGCAGCCGGTAAGCAGGAGCAGGCGGATGACGTCGGCCTGCGGCCGGCGCGATGGCCTTTTTTCCACGAGCCGGTCCAGGGTCCGGTGAAGCTTGCCGATCTCCTCGGCGGACAGGAACCGGGTCATCTTCCGGCGCGGGTTCGGTCTGACGCCCGCGACCGGATCGGACCCGATATGGCCGACGGCTTTCGCGGCGCTCACGATCTGGCGCAGCACGGCGAGCGTCTCGTTGGCCGCGCCCGGCGTCTTGCGGCTCATGGTATCGAACCAGCGTTCGACCCCGGGCCTGCCGACACGGTCGAGGCGCAGCGCGCCGAAGGCGGGCAGAAGCTGGCCTCGCACCATACGCTCCACGCGCTTGCTCCAGCCCGGGCTGCAATGGCTCCGACGCGCCGGCAGCCAGTCTTCCATGACGAAATCCCGGAAAAGGGGAACGGCAATCCGGTCGGCAGGGTCTCCGGCGCAAAGTGGATGCGAGCCGTCCAGCAAGGCCCGGCATACACTCCGGGCTTCCTCCACCGTCATCAGCGCGGTCGAACCGACGGTCGTCCGCACCGCCCTGCCGTTCACGGTCCCGTGCCACACGAAACTGCGATGCCCGGAAGGGCGAACCCGAACGCCAAACCCGGCAATGCGGTTGTCCCTGACGATGTATTCGGTGCTGCCGGGACGCAATCTCGCGACACCTGCATCCGTCAGGCGGACCTTCCTGGCCCTGCCGGTCATGACTGCGCCCCCGAGAGCAGCGGCGCCAGGGCCTCGACTGTCTCCCGGACCGTCGCGTCGGAGAGATGCGCGTATTTCAGCGTAGTCGCCGCTTTGTCATGGCCCAGCAGCCGGCCCACCGTGCGGATCGTCTCGCCGCTCGACAGCGCCATGCTAGCGAAGCTGTGACGGGTGTCATGCAGGCGCAAATCCTCAAGACTCGCCTCGGCGCGTAGCTGTATCCAGAAGGCATCCAGCCAGTTCCATGGCGTGGTCCAGCCTGAGATGGGGAACACAAAGCGCGAGGACCGGGGCAGTCTGTCGAGGATCTCCCGCGCCGCGCCGCACAGCCAGACCGTGCGGGGACCAGTCTTGCTGTCCTCGAGATAGAGTCTCCCGTCGCGGTAGAAGCGCCATTCCAGGGTGACGATCTCCGACTTGCGGCAGCCGGTCAGCAGAAGCAGGCGCAGCGCTGCAACCCGGAACGGCTGCCGGGCCTCATGCCGTTCCAGAACCATGCCGAGGCGGCGGTATTCTTCGGGCGACAGGAAGCGTTCCGATCGTTTCTGCCGGTAACGTTTTATGCCCTTGCAGGGATTGCCGCCATCGGGCCGATACCCCCAGGCTTCGGCCTGCTGCATGATGACCGACAGGATCGGCGCCGACCGGTTCGCCGCCGCCGGCGTTGCATGGAGCGAACGGAACCAGCGTTGCACCTCCTCACGGGTGATTTCCGCGACAGGCCGACCCGCGAAGAAAGGCAGGATCTGGTTCTGGAGATAGAGGCGGTTGACCGCGAGCGTGCGCGGCTTCCAGCGCCTGCCATAGCGGACGAAGACTTCCTCTGCCACGGTCTCGAACAGCGCATCCTTGGACGCTTCCGTCTCCATATCCCTGTCGTCGCGCAGTGCGGCCAGCATGGACCGGGCACGGGCGCGCGCTTCGGCCTCGGACATGACCGCCGCATCGCCGACGATCTTCCAGACCCGATGGCTCCGATGCTGGCTGTGGATGAAATACCGCTTCGCGCCGGAAGGCATGACGCGGACGCCGAATCCCTTCAGTTCCGCGTCCCTGACATTGCAGACGGTCTTGCGGGGCCGGAGGGCGTCGACCCGGCGCTGGGTGAGGCGAATGGCTGCCATGACTGCGGCTCCCCGATCTGTTGCACTCGTGTGCAAAACCGGGTTCGATTCCGCGCCCGGTTGCACCGGAAACGGGAAAAATCTACAATCATGTCAGACAGTTAGCACCGAAGGTGCGGCGATCTGTGTATCTACGACGTTCGGCAGAAGAAGGATCACGATGTCGCCGCGACCGACGCCACCCTCTTCCAGCTTTTCGGCGAGGCGCCCGGCCTCGCGCCACAACATGCCGTGGCTTAGCTGCCGACCGGTCGCATCGGTAACAGCGAGGCGGCCTTCGAGGCGCTGAACAGTAGCTGCATAGCGGTCAAGCAAGCAGTCGTCCGGCCACCACCCCATAGCACGGTAATGGTGTTCGCGTTCGGCGCGGCTGGTGTCGTCGGTATCCGGAAACGCTGCTCGCGAGGATTGCGAACCTTCCGGATCTCCGGGACGAAACTCGTTCATCTGCCGCTCCCGTCGTCAGCGCGGTCCGACCGCATATCCGGAGCCATCGCCGCCGGTGTCCAAGGTAAAGCCGCTCCGGCCCGAATTCAAGAAGCGATATCGCTTTTTTTAATGACCATGTTGCTTTTTCCACCTGTCTGGGCATGATCGAAAGCAGGTTTCAAGGGACCACCCGGGAGCGGCCGCGGCACCATCCGGAGGTTGGTCGGCTATCGGTCGAGAGTGTGACTCGGTGGTGCCCGAAGCGGGTGGAGATCGACGGAATGGCTGAGCAGACGATCCAATTCCCGACGACGCCCAAAGGCCGGCGTACACGCAGCCGCCTCTTGGCCAGTGGCCGAAAAGTGCTGGCCCGCAACGGGTATGTCACCCTCAAGATGGTCGACGTTGCCGACGAGGCCGGGGTATCGCTCGGCGCTCTCTACCGGTATTTCCGCAACAAGGAGGACCTGTTCAGGGCCTTGATCGAGGGCATTCACGAGGCCTTGTTCGAAGCGAGCCGGGCGCCGAACAAACAACTGGCGACCGACCCCAGGGGGGCCTTGCTCGAAGCCAACCGCGGCTATCTTTCGCTTTACAGCGAAAATCGGGACGTGATGCGCGCCCTGATCGAGGCGTCCACGGTTGACAAGCGGTTCCGCAGCGTCTGGTGGGCGATGCGGGACCGCCATGTCGATCGGTTTGCCGGCGCCCTCAAGGCGAAGTTCGGTGTTGAAACGGTAGACGGCGTTCCGGCCCGTCTCGTTGCCGAAGCCATGGCTGCAATGGTGGAGCAATGCGCCTATGTCTGGTTCTCGCAGGAGGAACAGCTGAACGAGCACCCGGTCTCCGTCGATGACGCCGCAAGGATCGTGACCCGGATATGGCACGACGCCTTTTTTGGGCCCGACGCACGTTCCAACTCCACTGCTGAAGTCGACCGGGCCACTCTGGATTGAACCCTCTGGAGCATCTGTGGACGCCTCCGTCGGTGCAAGTCGTTCATCGAGCGGATAGGGGACGCTCTCTACTGCACCACCATGAGGTAGCGCCGGGCGATTTCGGGGTCGCGCTCGAACTCTTCCATGGTGCCGGTAAACACCATGCGGCCGCGGTCGATAATGTAGATGCGGTCGGCGGTCTCGTGCACCAGGTGCAATTGCTGCTCCGATATCAGCATCGATACGCCCAATGACTTAAGCGTATTGACCGCCGCGATCACATCTCGCGCGACGATCGGCGCCAGGCCTTCATGCGGTTCGTCGAGGAGGAGCAGCTGCGGGTTGGTCAGCAGGGAGCGCGCGATGCTCAGCATCTGCTGCTGGCCGCCGCTGAGGTTTCCGGCAAGCCGGGAGTGGAATTCCCCGAGTTGCGGAAACAGTTCTGTCACCCGCTCGATGTTCCAGTAACCGCCGTTTGCGGTGTGCGAACGCGGCACCTTCAGGTTTTCCGCCACCGTCAGGCTGGCAAAGACCCGGCGATCCTCCGGGACATAGCCAATGCCCTTGCGGGCGATCAGATGCGGTTGGAGGCCGGCGATATCGTCGCCCTTGAAACGAACGGATCCGCCGATTACCCGAATCAGGTCATGTACGATGCAGCGCATCGTGCTGGTCTTGCCGGCGCCATTGCGGCCCACCATGCACACGACTTCGCCTTCGCTGACCTCGAGGTCGATACCGTGGAGCGCCTGGCTCTGCCCGTAAGCCGCGGTCACGCCTTCGAGGGTCAACATCAGGCGTTCCCGCCGAGGTAAATGTCCTGAACCGCCGAATTGGCGGCGATCTCGTCCGGCTTCCCTTCTGCGAAGACGCCTCCGAGCGCCATCACCGTGATCGACTCCGCCGCCTTGAAGACAACGTCGATATCGTGTTCGACGAACACCAGCGTCAGCCGCCGTTCGCGCGTGACCGCCAGCACCAGATCGATCAGTTCATGGCGCTCCCGCAGTCCCATCCCGGCGGTCGGTTCGTCGAGCAGCAACACTTTCGGCCGGGTTGCCAGCACCATGCCGAACTCCAGCCGCTTGCGATCGCCGTGCGAAATATCGTCAACCACCTGGTTGGCGAGTCCGTCGAGCTCAATGGTCTTCAGATCGGCAAGCACCGCGTCTTCCATCGCCCGCAATCGACCGGCCCGCAGGCTGAACCAGTTGCCCGACACGGCATTGTGCGCGCAGAGCATGTTGTCGAAAACAGTCATGCGCCGCAGGGTGCTCGATATCTGGTAAGTGCGGCCCACACCGAGTTTCGCCACCTGGTGTGGATGCTGACGGCTGAGCCTGCGGCCGGCGATTTCGACACTGCCGCGATCCGCGACTATCTGCCCGCTGAGTACATTGATCAACGTGGTCTTGCCGGCGCCGTTGGGACCGATAATGGCGCGGATCTCTCCATCGGCGACAGTGAGATCGACACTATCCAGGGCGACGAACCGGCCGAATTCCTTGTGCAGGCCACGCACCTTGAGAGCCGGCTGCGATAAGGCGTTCACGGTCACGGCCGCCGTTCGAACCGGTCGACGATGCGCCGGACCAGACCGGCAATGCCGCTCGGGG
>Ga0209544_1003106_pt1 | contig 13449 bp, 5 predicted proteins | sample MesohylPK_FD_187297 | JGI IMG/M metagenome (GOLD analysis project Ga0209544, IMG submission 187297) | Host-associated microbial community of the marine sponge Aplysina aerophoba from Gulf of Piran - sponge mesohyl, lysed by proteinase K... | ecosystem: Host-associated > Porifera > Sponge >...
CGCTCGCGATGTGGACGCCGGAGCCACCGTTGCCGATCGAGGTTCCGCTCTCGTTCACGCCGATGTCGTTCTGCGCTATCTGGGCCTCCTCCGCGCCGGAGCCCGACAGCGAGATACCGTGGGAGTCGTTGCCCACGATCACGTTGTTCGAGATCGCCGCGTTCTCACCGTCGGAGACGTGGATACCGGAGCTCGTGTTCCCCAGGTCCGCGCTGCCGCTCGCGCCGGATCCGATGACGTTGCGGTCGATCCGCGCGTCGTCCGCGGCGCCCGAGAGTTCGATCCCGTGCCCGTCGTTGCCCGAGATCAGGTTCTCGCTCAGGATCACGGCGTCCGCGCCCGACACGAGGATCCCGGCCTTGCCGTTGCCCACGTCGCTGGTGCCAGCGGCGTTCGTGCCGATGCGGTTCTGCTCAATGACCTGCATGCCGCCCGAGCCCTGCAGCACGATGCCGCTGCCCTCGAACCGGTTGATCACCAGCCCTCGCACCCAGCTCTCCGCGCCGGAGAGGGTCAGGCCGTTGGCATCGGTTCCCGAGTTGGTGCCGTCCAGCTCGATGCGGTAGTTGGTGGCGCTGGCGCCGGACTGGCTGAAGCCGTCGATGAACACCGGCTTCGTGATCGGTGGCAGCGCGGAGGCCGGCTGGATGGTGAGCGTCCCCGTACCGGAGATGGTGAACGCGATGATGCTCGCACCGACCGCGTTCGCCTCCTGGATAGCGGCCCGCAGCGTGCACGTGCTGCTTGCGGCGCTGCAGATTCCGTCGCCGATGTTGCTGTCGGCCCCGTCACCTGTCGAATTGACGGTGAAGGTCGCCGCAGACAACTGGTCCAGCGACTCCACGGCGGCCAGGGCGTCCGCTCGTCCGTACCCGAACCTGGTGTCGTGCCCCGGCGGACCGAGGTCGAAGGCCGTGTCCCTGATCTTCTGGGTGACGGCGTCGGCCACCTCCTTCCTGGTCATGGTGGGGTCGGCCAGACGCTGGGCCTCGACCAGTAGGGCGGCGATGCCGCCCACGTGCGGCGAGGCGGCGGATGTGCCATGGAAGTAGGCGAAACGCCCCCCCGGGCCGGTGGTCGCTACCCCGACGGGAGCAACGACATCGGGCTTCAAGCGGGTCTCTGCGGTGGGGAAGTAGATCAGCGACGGCCCCTGGCTGCTGTACGACGCGATGTCGTCGATCCCTGGGTCGTCCTGATAGACCGCCCCCGCAGTCAGCACTCCCGGTACGGCAGCCTGGGAGGAGATTGACCCGTCCGGCACCCCGTGTTCGTGCGGCCAGAAGGCGAACGAGGTGATTTCCAGCCGCCGGTCCGCGCCGCTGTGCTTCTTGACGAAGACGTCAACGAAACCGCCGCTGGAGACCATCGCCACCTCGATCGGGTCGTCGTCGCCGTCCTGCCGGTCGCTGCTCGCACTGCAGCGGCCGTTCATCAGATTGAGGACGGTCGGCGTCAGTCCTCTCGGACAGATGTACAGGTCGTAGTCGTTGCCTGAGGCCCCGAACGGGTCGTTCCACTGCAGGATGACCTCGTAGCGTGCCCACAAACCTCCGCGCAGTGAGATGTCGCTGCTGCCGTCGAATGCGTGAAACCCCTCCCCACCGTCTACGAACTCCCCTTCATAGTGTGTTTGCCGAAAGTTGCCGGCTCCCGTGGTGTAGACCGCGCCGCCGGCCACCGCGTCTGCGGCTGCCCGGGCTACCATGCCATCCTCGAAGTAGGGCTCCTGAAGATTGCGCACGTTGTCGACAATCACGTCGGCCCCCTCGCCGTCGAAGGCTTCGTTGGCCAGCCACAGAATCGCATGCACCATTCCCAGGGAAGTCCCGTAAGGGCGGAAGGCCAGTTCGGCGCCCGGGGCGATGTCGTGGATGACCTCCAGGGTCGCCGTGCCCTCGGAGCCGAGACCCGTCTGGTTCTTCCAGAGCTCGATGCTCGATGGCAGGTCTCGCGAGTTACGGGATGCGGTCCAGTCGCCGATGCCATTGGAAATGACCCCCACTCTCACGCCTTCGCCCGTCAACCCGCTGAAGGCTCGCACCAGGTTCGCGCGCATGACGGCGTCGCCTTCTGTCTGCTCGGAGCCGGCAGTCGTGTATCCGTAGTCCGGAGGGGTGATGCGCTGCACTGCCTCGAGGCTGGCCAGTGCCGCCAGGTCGTCGGGATCCACCCAGGCCTGGATCAGCCCGTACTCGAGCCCTTCAATCTCGATCCGTTCCACGGCGTCCCTGACCTGCTGCACGGACGCCTCGTCGGTGGAGCCGAGGTGGATGTACACCTCGACGTTGCCGTGGCGGTCGAACCGCACCGGCGCATGCACGTCCCCGGAGGTCTCGCCTCCCGCGAGCCCGATACCGGCCACAACCGATCTGCTGTCCCCGCCCGATCCTCTCGTGACGGTTCCACTCGTCGTGGCGTCTGACCGGGTCGCAGGCCCACCACGCTCACCAACCGCATCCAGCAGCATCTGGCTGATGCCGGAGTCGTTCTTGAGATCGGAAGACGGGTCACCGCCTTCCTGGTCCAGCGGCCCTTGGCCAGACGCGGGCGAACCAACGCCCCACAGGACGAGGAGCGCAAGGATGAGCGAAATCGGCAGGACTCTGAATCGCTCCAGGGCGGCCACCCTCGCAGGCGCAGAAACGCGCAGGTGATCCCGTTGCCGCGACGGGCGGAGGCGACTATCGGAAAGCGCGATTCTCCGCGTCGAATGCACCGCCCTCCCCATGGCGAACGGTAGGCGCCAGCCGGGGCCGCTGCCAAGATTCCTTTGCACCTAAGTCGATAGGAACTTTCGACGCTTTGCTGCGGACAATGATGATCGTCATGTCTTCACATACAGACAGATCAGGTGGATTCACCCTGCGCGATTACCAAGGCACATACACGCGGAATTAGCTGCAAAGGACTCGAGCCAGACCCGCAAATGGCCCACACCGCTGCAGCCGCCCCCGGTCGCCTCCGCCCGCTCCGCCCGCCGGGCACCGCGGGCCGCCTCGCCCGTCCCTCCCGATCGGCCGTCCGGGCCTGTGCCCAGGAGCCACGACGGCGCCGGGGGACGTGGCGACCCCGTCCGTCTCAGGGCGTGCGAGGGAGGGGACGTCGCAACCGGCCGCGCGGCCGGGACGCACCTGCTAGGCCCACGCCGGCTGCCGGTCCAGGGACGAGCGGCGGACCTCCGCGCCGGGGACGTGCCGGGCCGTGACCTCCGTGACGAGCTCGAAGAACCACGAGCCGGCTCCCGGTGCGACGGTCACTTCCCCGATCAGCAGCTCCAGGTCGACCCGGTCCCGGACGCCGGGCCGCTCAAAGGCCTCCGGTGAGAGGTCGATCTCGCCGTCTTTCATGGGCACGTCGAACCGGATCGCCCGCACCTCGGACTCGAACTCGAGAGCCTTCCTCTTCACGAGGTAGCGGGAGAAGTCGTTGACCTCGTCGACGGTGTCCTCGTCGAAGTCGATGTAGCGGACGGGCAGCACCCACGTCGGCCGACTCTCCCGGAAGCACCCGCGGAGATCCGCAGCGGTCGTCCTGACGGCGACGCCCTCCGGCGCGCCCGCGTACAGCCTCCACATGGCCGCGGACTCGTGCTCGGATCGGTGCCAGCAGTTCACGACGACGAAGCGCCTCCGGCGCCTCGCGAACTCCTCGAGGTCCGGCGACCCTCCCTGCCGGTACGATCGCGTCGCCGTCGCGGCCGGCCGCCTTCTCGCGCAGATTGTGCGCGACGAGGTGCTGCATGAGCGTGGATTTGCCCATACGCGTGCGCGCCGCCTGCCGGGTGATGGGCTTCCGTGCGGCCAGCGGTACCCGTCGCAGTCGCAAAAACGCTCTCCCGCGGAGCAAACAAATCGGCGCTCCGATTGTGTTGCTCGGCACTTACGAGGATGTCGGGCGAGCGCCACGCTGTCCCGTGTGGGCATCGCGCTGCTCGCGGTCCTGCTCGCCGCGCGGCGACGGTGACCTACGAAGACGGGCACGGCTCGGGTAAGACGGCCAGCACCGTGGCCACGAGGTGGTCACGGCCAGCCTGCTAAGCGGTCTGCAAGTGACGACCACGGACTCGACAGCGAACGCGGACCGCGTGTTGACGCCGGCGTTCAGCGCGGGTGTCCTCCACTACGCCATCGGCTGCACGGACAACGACACGATGACCGTGACCCCGAGCGCGGCATCCGGCGTACGTCTGGCCGTAGACGGCGTGCAGGTCGCCAGCGGCGGCAGCCGGTCGGTGACGGTCGGCCGTGAGAGCGACGTGCACATCTCCCTGACCGGCGCTGACGGCGCAATCACAACCTATGTCGTCGGACCTGCGCGGCGTGCTGCCCGCAGAACTGTGGCGCTCTCAGTCGCCATTGCCGCAGGCAGCGCTTACCCAAGAGGCAGCTCCTAGTGGTGCTGCCCTTCCAACCGGCCAGGACAACCCCAAGGCTGCGGGTTGCGGGCGCCCTGCTGGCACTGGCGGCAACTGCCGTGCTGGTTGCTGCAGTTCCACCGGCGTTCGCCACCCAAACGAACAACCTCCTGGTCGGCAACACAGGGCAGGCCCGGGGCTTTGTTGCGGGGATACACGCGGCCAACCCAAAGCTCGCGCAGGGCTTCACCAGCGGAACGTACGCCGGTGGATATGCACTGGGCTCCATAGTGTTGCGGTTCAACTCCCTCGCCGACCCCTCGACAGCGGCGACCGAGTTGACCGCAACGATCAACGAGGCCACCGGATCCCAGCCGGGAAGTGTTCTGTGCACGCTGGTCGGTCCCTCAAACTACGCAGCCAACGCCCTGAACACCTTCACCGCTCCCTCCAGCGGCTGCACCCTGACGGCAAGCACTACGTACTACGTCGTCCTGGAGCGGTCGGGGGAAGTGTCCGACACTCCCAACCTGATCACCTTACGCAGGGCGGCCGCCACCGCGGAAGACTCCGCCGGCGCCTGGGACTGGTCGATAGAGAACAAGCGCTTCTACTGGACCCACGACATGTGGCGCTCGACAAACGACCAGGTCCTGATGATCGAGGTCAGGGGCGAAGCTGTCGGGAACAGTTCCCCCACAGGAGCCCCCACGATCAGCGGCACACCCCAGGCGGGTGAGCCACTAGCGGCGGACACGTCGGCCATCCTCGACGCAGACGGGCTGGATAACCCCGGCTTCGGATACCAGTGGGTCGCCAACGCCACGGACCTCCTGGGAGCGACCGGTGCAACCTACACGCCGTCCGACGACGACGTCGGCAAGACCATCAGGGTACGGGTGTTCTTCAGGGACAACGGGGGCAACGCCGAGACGCTGACCAGCAATGCAACAGGCACGGTCATCGCCCGTCCGGGGGTGACGGTGTCCACACCGACGCTGGTGGTGGCGGAGGGCGGTTCGGGCAGCTACACGGTCGTGCTCGATACCAAGCCGTCCGGGGATGTCACGGTCACCATCACGGCCGGGGGCGATGTGACCACCGATCCGACCAGCCTGATGTTCACGTCCTCCAATTGGGACACCCCGCAGCCGGTGATGGTCCGCGCTGGCGAGGACGACGACGCAGCCAACGACTCCGTTTCGGTCGGCCACGCGGTGGCGTCCAACAGCGCCTCCGAGTACGCCAGCGTCAGCATCGACGAGGTGGCCGTGACAGTCACGGACGACGAAAGGGCGGAAGTGACGCTCTCGAAGGCGGCCCTGACCGTAGAGGAAGGCGGTTCAGACAGCTATACGGTCGTACTAGGCATCAAGCCGTCGGCCGATGTCACGATCACCATCACGGCCGGGGGCGAGGTAACCACAGATCCGACCAGGCTGACGTTCACGCCCGCAAATTGGGACACCGCGCGGCGGGTGAGGGTCAATGCCGGCGACGACGGCGACACGGCCAATGACTCGGTCTCCGTCAGCCACGTGGTGGAGTCCGGCAGCGCCTCCGAGTACCGGAGCGTCGGCATCGACGGCGTGGCCGTGACGGTTACGGATGACGACATGGCGGGGGTGACGATCTCCACCAGGGCGCTGAGCGTGGAGGAGGGCAGTGGACAGAACTATCGGGTCGTGCTCGACGCCGAGCCGTCGGGGAGGGTGACGGTGTTCATCACGGCCGGGGGAGATGTGACCACCAGTCCGACCAGCCTGAGGTTCACACCCTCCAATTGGGACAACGCGCGACGGGTGACAGTCAACGCCCGCGAAGACGACGACACCACCAACGACTCGGTCTCCATCAGCCACGGGGTGACGTCTGGCAGTGCCGCGGAGTACAGGGATGTCGGCATCGACGGCGTGGCCGTGACGGTTGTGGACGATGACACGCCGGGAGTGACGCTCTCAGAGTCGGCACTGGCGGTGACCGAGGGTGGTTCGGGCAGCTACACGGTGGTGCTCGAGACCGAGCCGTCCGGCAATGTCACGATCACCATCACAGTCGAGGGCGAGGCAACCACCAGTCCTACCAGCCTGACGTTCACGCCCTCCAATTGGGACAACGCGCGACGGGTGACGGTCAACGCCCGCAAAGACGACGACACCGCCAACGACTCGGTCTCCATCAGCCACGGGGTGACGTCTGGCAGTGCCGCGGAGTACAGGGGTGTCGGTATCGACAGCGTGGCCGTGACGGTTACCGATGACGACGAGCCCATGCAGGCCGAGGCCTTGAAAGTTGGCGGCGACGACGACAGCGAAGGTCGTGACAACAGCAACAGCGCCGCTAGTGGAGGCGGCGGTGGCGGCGGGCCATCGGGGCCGTCGCCGAGCACCATCGACTTCGAGTGGACGGTGAAACACGACATCGACAAGCTCGATAGCGACCACGACAAGCCGACGGGAATGTGGACCGACGGCACAACGCTCTGGCTCCTCCACAACGGCGACGGCGCCGACGACGCCATCTACGCCTATGACCTGGAGACGGGGGAGCGCGTCGAGGGGCGTGAGTTCGAGCTGGACGTGAGCAACCGCGCCCCCCGCGGGGTCTGGTCCGACGGCGAGCTGGTCTGGGTCAGCGACAGTGGCCAGGACAACCTCTTTGCCTACGACCTCGCCACCGGCGCCCGCCTCGACGACCGCGACATTAGCCTCGCCGAGCGCAACCAGGACGCACGCGGCATCTGGTCCGACGAAACCACCATGTGGGTGCTCGATGACCGTCGCGACGCCCTCTTCGCCTACGACCTCGCCAGCGGCGAGCTACTCGCCGAATACGCCCTCGACTCTGCCAACAACGACCCGCACGGCATCTGGTCGGACGGCGTCACGGTGTGGGTCTCCGACCACGGCGCCAAGCGGCTCTTCGCATACCGCCTGGCCGCGCTGCCGGAAGGCGAGCCTTCCGAGGATCCACCCGCCCTCGAGCGTGTCATCAGCGAGGACTTCGAGGAGCCGGGCCGTGTCGGCAACAACAGCCCGCGCGGGATCTGGTCGGACGGCGCGGTGATGTACGTCGCCGACGAGAACGACAACAAGGTCTACAGCTACAACATGCCCGACGCGATCGACGCCCGCCTCGCCTCGCTGGAACTCAGCGGGATCGACTTCGGCGAGTTCTCACCGCTGCGCTACGACTACGCCAGCGAGCGCATCCCCCACGGCAACATCGCGACCCTGACGGCCGTACCGGCTCAGGAGGGCGCGACGGTGAAGATCGAGCCGCCGGACCACGACGGCGACCCGGAGAACGGGCACCATGTGCGGCTGCTCCCCGGGCTCGAATTCACTATCACCGTGACCTCGCCGGACGGCAGTCGCGAGCGCGTCTACCGCGTGCTCCTCGGCGATGAGGAGGAGGCCGGGCCGTCAGCGAGCTGTCTGAGCGGCGCCGTCGATGCCGGCTTCAGTCTCGTCGTCTTCGGGAGCGGGAGCCTCGACGATCTCGTGAGTTGCGCGGAGGGCCGCCACGTCACTGCGCTCTACGCGCTGAGCGGGGGCAAGTACGTGTCCTACTTCCCCGGCGCACCTGAGTTCGTGAACCGCCCGTTCGGCGAGCTCTTCGCCGAAGGCGTCTCTGCCCTCACGCCGCTGGTCGTGCGCAGCGAGGGTCCGGCGACGCCGGCCCCGGCCACGCCTGTGGTCACGGAGCCGTTCGCGACGTGCCTCCTCGGCGAGATCGGCGAGGGCTTCAGCCTCGTGGTGTACGAGGGCGGCAGCGTCGGCGAGCTCGAGGCGTGCGCGGCAGGCCTCGGCGTCACGGCCGTCTACGCGCTGGTCGAGGGCGAGTACGTGCCGTACTTCCTCGGAGTACCAGAGTTCGTGAACGCACCCTTCCGGGCGCTATTCGCGGCCGGCGTCCCGGCGGCCACGCCGCTGACCGTGCGGGGCGAGGGGCCTTAGGAGGCGCGTAACCGCGCGACACCCGCTGGCGGCCACCCTCGCCGTCACTGCCTTGCTGCCCTCCGGCGCTTGGCCCGCCTCGCGAGGGCCACCGTTACCACCACCGGCACGCGCTCGGTCTTGTCGCTTCCGAACAGTGATGCCGATGTTTGCCCGGTGGTGAGAACAGACGGCAGCGACAGAGCCGTGACCAAGTGGGCTCGTCTCCGTAGGCATTTCGTAGGCATGCGTGGCGCAACGGAGCGGGATGAGCCAGGACGGAACGTCACGTGAGCCCGTCATGTCAAGTTCAGGGAGGGCTCCAAGACGAGGTAGTGGCACAGGCTGGGACGGCTGGCGGCGAACTCAAAAACCGTTGGGCCTTGCGGCCCGTGTGGGTTCGAATCCCACCTTCGGCACCATTTCAGATTCAGCGACGACGCCCTGGGGCAGGCATGCCGGAGTCGCGGCGGATGACATTCGCGCCGTAGGCCTCGTTCGAACTCGTACCGTCGACGAGGCAATGTCCGACTAGGCGTGACGCCGCACGAAGCCTCGTGAGGCCGTCGTCGGAGGTCGCGGGACGCACTCCCAAGCGGAACGCAAGACCGGGCCGTCGGCGAGCTGCCTGCGCAGCGCGGTCACCCCTGGCTTCAGTCTCGTCGTCTCCGACGGCAGCAGTCTCGAGGACCTCGTGAGCTGCGCTCAGGGCCGCCACATCACGGCGCTCTACGCGCTGCACGAGGGCGAGTACGAGCCCTACATCGTCGATGCGCCGGACTTCGCCACCGCGCGCTTCCGCGAGCTCTTCGCCGAGGGGTCCTGGCGCTGCTGCCGCTGGTCGTGTGCAGCGCGGGCCCGGCGACGCCGGCCCCGGCCGCGCCCGCGGTCGCCGAGCCGTTCGCGACCTGCCTGCAGGGCGAGATCGGCGAGGGCTTCAGCCTCGTGGTCTCCGCGGGCGGGAGCGTCGCAGACCTCGAGGCGTGCGCGAGGAGCCTCGGCGTCCCGGCCGTCTACGCGCTCGTCGGGGGCAAGTACGTGCCGTACATCCTCGGTGCGCCGGAGTTCGCGACCGCGCGCTTCCGCGGGCTGTACCCGGACGGCGTCCCGGCGGCAACGCCGCTGACGGTGCGCGGCACGGGGCCGTAGGCGCAGGCGCGCAGCGACACCGCTCGCTTAGCAGCTGCTCGTGTGCAGCCACCACCTAAGCGTCAGAACGCCGGCGGCGGTTTTTCGACTCGGTCTACCGCCACAGGTCGGGATCGGGCCGGTTCATCAGTCCGAGTCCCAGATATCCGTACCAGATAACCAGCAGCACGTAGAAGCCGCGGGCCACCGTGATGAAGGTGTCGCGGTCGTCGTTGATGAGGATGGCCAGCATGAAGAAGAGCATGATGGCCAGGCTGCCAACGGCAGCCAGCAGAGAGATTGTCCGGTTGAAGTCGCTTCTCGTGGAGAGGCCCAACGCGAAAATGAATCCGCCAAATCCAAGCGCAAGCCCACCCGCGTAGACGAGAGCGGACCCGGCGTAGTAGACGGGAACACTTCCCCGGATCTCGTCACTGGTCTGGGCATCGGCCAGAATAAAGTCCATGCCACCGGATAGAATCCAGCCGGCCAGCCCGACGAACATCATAAAGAAGCCCATCTGGACGAGAGCCTTGCCGTTGCCTTCCAAGGTTACGTTCCGCATGAGCGCATAGAGGCCCGAGAGGATCAGCGTCAGGCCGAGGATGATCGCGATGTTGGTTACATTGGTCAGCGCGGCGTTGGAGCTCTTGGCCGTTATGGAGCCAACAGCGTCTGACACGTCTGCGCTGTCGATCAGTAGTCCACCCGGCTCGATGAGAAAGAAGACGAAGGCTATTACCGGGCCGAGAATAAGGGACAGACCCGCTAGCCGGTTCACGGATATCGTGCCCACTGTACCCTCCTTATGTGATGTCGCTAGAGCGAATCCATTGGTTCAACAACCCTAGCATAAGTTCTGACGCTCGAAAGCATGAGCGGATCCTGCTCTTGCTCAACGACGGCCGGCAGCGGCAACACCTTCAGCAGATCTTCCCGTCGAGGCGTTCGAAGAGCCTGGCGGCCTCGACGGAAGTCGGGGACGGCCGCCGGACATGCGAACGCCACCGGGACTCCGTGAAGGGGACACGCCGCCAGCGTCAGCGCCACGTCCGAGAGTACCGCCGCCGTCGATCGTGAGCGGTATCCAGACGATCGTGTGGCCTCGCGACGACGTGGCTCACATCCGGGCGCTCTCGACCGCGGCTACTGCTCCTCCGGCAGCAGCACGACGCGGATGTAGCGATCGTCCAGCAGGTAGCGCCGGGCGGCGGCCGCCACGTCTTCCAGCGTCAGCGCCTCCAGCCGCTCGCCGAAGCGGGTGATCTCGTCGAGCGGCTCGCCCCGCTGGAGGGCGGCCCCGATCTGCTCCAGCCAGAAGCCGTTCTCGCGGAGCTGCTCTTCGCGGGAGGTCCGGAGCTGCTCCTTCGCGGTGTCCAGGTAGCTCTGCTCGCCGCCGCCGCGGAGCCAGGCGACCTCCATCGCGACCTCGGCGGCGAGCTCTTCCACGCGGGCGGGGTCGCTGCCGTAGAGCACGTAGAGGAGGTACTCGGAGTCGGGCATGGCGCCGATGCTGGCGCTGACGCCTATCGCGTACGTGCCGCCCAGCGCCTCGCGCACGCGCTCGCGGAGGCGGGTACCGAGGATCTCGCCGGCCACCCGTGCCCGGAGTGCCTCGTCGCGGCTCCACTCCGCATCTCCCGCGTAGATCAGGATCGTCTGGCTGCGGGCTTCGATGCCCTTCCGGACGACGTACTCGTGGACGCCGGGAGGGGGGTCGATGTCGTGGTCGACCCACTGCTCGACACGCCCGGCGGTCGGGAGGCTCGCGAGGTAGCGGGTGGCGAGGTCGCGCAGTTCATCCCAGCCGAAGGCGCCCACGAACACGAAGGTCGCATCGCCCAGGTCGGCGAAGCGCTCGCCGTAGACGGCCGCCGCCCTCCCGAGGTCGAGCTCGTCGAGGACCTCGAGGGAGAGGGGCCGGGCGCGGTGGTGATCCCGGGAGAGGAGGGTGGTCGCCCGGTCGAAGAAGGCGGAGTCGGGGTCGGCCGCGCGACTCTCGGCGGTGCTGCGCAGCCTCGCCTCGTACGTCGAGAAGTACGCGGGATCGAAGCGGGGCCGGGTCACGTAGAGCGTGATCAACTGGAACAACGTCTCCAGGTCGTCGGGCGAGGCGTCTCCGCCCAGCCCCTCGAAGAGCGCGCCGATATAGGGGGCGACGGAGACCCGCCGGCCGGCCAGCAGCTTGTCGAGCGTGACGCTGTCGTGCGGCCCGACGCCGCTGCCGGAGGCGATCTCGGCGGCGTAGAGCGCGGAGACGTGGTCGGCGTCGGAGACCAGGGAGTGGCCGCCCGGGCTGAAGGCCCGGAAGAGCACCTCGTCGTTCTGGTAGTCGGTCTGTCTGGCGATGACGGTCACACCGTTCGAGAGGGTCCACCTCACGGCATCGATCGACTCGAGACGCTCCTCCGCCGTGATGCTGCCCGGGGCCGGTGGCGCCGCCAGCAGCGGGACATCCTCGAACTCGTCCTCGTACGCCTCCACCTGCAGCGCGCCGGCGCCCCGGAGCTGCGCCGCCATGGCCGCGCCCAGGACTTCGTCGGTCGCGGCCGCGGGATCGTCCGGCCTCAGCACGAGCAGCACCGTGTCCCGCGTCTCCGACCAGGACGCCCCCAGCGCATCGACCTCCTCCAGCGTGACCTGGGGGATCAGCTCTTGGTAGAGCTCCCACACCGCCTGCGCGCCGGGAGCCGGTATCCCCGCGAGGAAGTGGGTGCGGTACTCGCCGGCCAGCAGTTCGGAATCCCGCTGGTCGCGCTCCCGGTAGGCGCTCTCGGCCGAGCTCAGGAGGTTGACCTTCTCCCGGGCCAGCTCGGAGGCGGTGAAGCCGTGCCGGCGCACGCGCTGCAGCTCCTCCAGCAGCGCCGCGAATCCGCCCCCGATGCCGCCCTGCTCGGTCACCGCCGAGAAGGTCACGAGATCGAGGGGATGCACGAAGGCCCCGCGTGAGCCTCCCGCCCACAGGTAGGGGGGATCGGCGACCTGGCCCCGCTCGAAGAGCCGCGCGTTCAGCATCGCGAAGGCCAGCTCCTGCGCCACGGAGCGCCGGAACCACGCCCGGTCCCGGCCGGCATCCGGAGGCGCCTTCAGCACCAGGATCAGCTGCGTGCCCGGCGCCTCGGGGTCGGTGAAGATGTCGACGCGCGGATCCTCGTGCCCGGGCACCCCGAAGGCGGGCAGCGCGGTCGACGCCCCGGCGGCCGCCCGCTCCTTGAGCGCCTCGCCCCCGGGCGGCGGCGCGAAGTGCCGCGCGATCTGGGCTTCGATGAGTGCGGGGTCGAGGTCGCCCACGGCGACGAGGGCCATCAGATCCGGCCGGTACCAGCGCTCGTAGTACGCCCGGAGCTCCGCGACGGGGGCGCTCTCGACGACCTCGGGGAGGCCGATCGGGCTCCGCTCGGCGTAGCGCGAGGAGCCGAACAGCGCCTGGTAGAGGCCGTCCCGCCAGCGCGAGTCGAAGCCCTGGCGGGAACGCCATTCCTCCAGCACCACGCCGCGCTCGAGCTCGACCTCCTCCGGCTCGAAGCTGATGGCGTAGGCCCAATCGCTGAGGATCTGGAACGCCGTCTCGAGGATCTCGGGGTCGTCGGTCGGGATCTCGAGGAAGTAGACCGTCTCGTCGTAGCTCGTGTAGGCGTTGAGGTGGGCGCCGAAGCTGGAGCCGATCGACTCCAGGTAGTCGACGATCTCCTGCTTGGCGAAACGCTCGGTGCCGTTGAAGGCCATGTGCTCGACGAAGTGCGCGAGGCCGCGCTGCCCCTCCTCCTCCAGGACGGAGCCGGCCCTGACGACGAGCGAGAGGTGCAGCCTCCCGCGCGGCTCCTCGTTGTGCCTGATGTAGTACGAGAGCCCGTTGCTGAGGGTCCCGCGAACCACCGCGGGGTCGAGGGTGAGGTTCCCGTCGGGCCCGGTGACCGGCGGTGGGGGCGTGGCGGTCGGGGCGGGCGCGGGAGTGGGCGTCGCCGGCGCGGGAGTGGGTGCTGCGGTCGCCCCGGGGGTGGGCTCGGGAGCGACGGTCGGAGCCGG
>Ga0209544_1003107_pt1 | contig 13445 bp, 9 predicted proteins | sample MesohylPK_FD_187297 | JGI IMG/M metagenome (GOLD analysis project Ga0209544, IMG submission 187297) | Host-associated microbial community of the marine sponge Aplysina aerophoba from Gulf of Piran - sponge mesohyl, lysed by proteinase K... | ecosystem: Host-associated > Porifera > Sponge >...
AGCCGAAAAAGGACATCTGGCTCCGACCCCTGCGCAAGGACTGGCGCCGGACTCTCACCCGGTGATATCATGGTCCTCCGTCACCCCTCGCGGTCTCTTCATCACTCCGTGACCGAACGAAAACCGCCTACGGGCTGCGTCGGAAGTGGTTACCGTAAGCGTATCGAAAGCGACTAGGGTCAAATCAGAGGGGATTAAAGCGCATCGGTGGCGATGATGCAAGCCCTACTACGGGTCAAGATTGGAATATAACTAGCAGGAATACAACAGTTTATGATGTCTCTGCGCCACCCCGCGTGTATGAGGCAGAGTCATGAGATACAGTGATTACTAGTTTGGACACGAACGTGGTCTCGGAGACCATGCGTAGTGTTCCTGATGCGCGTGTGGTGACTTTTCTGGCGGAACATGACGACCTATGGCTGTCTTCGATCGTTGTGCACGAGTTGGAATACGGCGTGCGGCGGCTGGCACAAGGACGACGGCGGTCCGGCCTGGAGGCTGATCTGTTGCGCTTAGCCACCGAATACGAGGACCGAATCCTGCCCTTGGACCGGGTGGGGGCGGAGTGGGCGGCCCGGCTCCGGGTCCTGGCCCAGCGCTCAGGACATAAGCTGGACCTGGGCGACGCTCTCATCGCGGGAACGGCGAAGGCCCACGACCTCATCGTGGCCACTCGCAACATCGCTGATTTCCAACGCGTCGGCGTTGAACTCGTCAATCCTTGGGAAGCAGAATGAGCAACAACGACTTCAACTGGATTGCCAACTACATCTGGGGTATTGCCGACGACGTGCTGCGCGACCTGTACGTGCGCGGCAAGTACCGCGACGTGATCCTGCCCATGACCGTGCTGCGCCGGCTCGACGCGGTCCTGGAAGACAGCAAACAGGCCGTCCTTGACATGAAGGCGGCACTCGACGCAGCGGAGGTTGTTGAGCAGGATCAGGCCCTGCGACAGGCCGCGGGACAGGCGTTCTACAACACCTCGCAGTTCACCCTGCGCGACCTCAGAGCCCGCGCCAATCGCCAGCAATTGACGGCCGACTTTGAGGCCTACCTGGACGGGTTCTCGCCCAACGTGCAGGACATTCTCGACAACTTCGAGTTCCGCAACCAGATTCCGCGCCTGTCCAGAGCCGACGCCCTGGGCACGCTGATCGAGAAGCTCACCTCACCAGACATCAACCTGAGCCCGGTCCCGGTCCTCAACACCGACGGCTCGGTCAACCACCCCGGCCTCGACAACCACGGCATGGGTTCGATCTTCGAGGAACTGGTGCGCCGCTTCAACGAAGAGAACAACGAAGAGGCCGGTGAACACTGGACCCCGCGCGATGCCGTCACGCTCATGGCCAAGTTGCTGTTCCTGCCCATTGCAGACGCGATCAAATCCGGCACCTATCTGCTCTACGACGGCGCCTGCGGCACCGGCGGCATGTTGACCGTGGCCGAGGACACCTTGCAGCAACTCGCCGCCGAATACGACAAGGACGTGTCCACCCATCTCTACGGCCAGGAGATCAACGCCGAGACCTACGCCATCTGCAAGGCCGACCTCCTGCTCAAGGGCGAGGGAGAAGCCGCCGACAACATAGTGGGCGGCCCGGAGCACTCAACCCTGGCCAACGACGCGTTCCCCTCGCGCGAGTTCGACTTCATGCTGTCCAACCCGCCCTACGGCAAGAGCTGGAAGACCGACCTGGAGCGCATGGGCGGCAAGAGCGACATGCACGACTCGCGCTTCGTGATCGAACACGCCGGCGACCCCGAGTATTCCCTGGTCACCCGCTCCAGCGACGGCCAGATGCTGTTCCTGGCCAACAAGCTCTCCAAGATGAAGCAGGACACCCCGCTCGGCAGCCGCATCGCCGAGGTGCACAACGGCAGCTCGCTGTTCACCGGCGACGCCGGACAAGGCGAGAGCAACATCCGCCGCTGGATCATCGAGAACGGTTGGCTGGAGGCCATCGTCGCCCTGCCTCTCAATATGTTCTACAACACCGGCATCGCCACCTACGTCTGGGTGCTGACCAACCGGAAGCCCACGCATCGCCAAGGCAAGGTACAGTTGATCGACGCCACCACCTGGTACCGGCCCCTACGCAAGAACCTGGGCAAGAAGAACTGTGAGCTGGGCGAAGAGGACATCACCCGGATCTGCGACACCTTCCTCGACTTCAAGGAGAGCGAGCAGAGCAAGATTTTCGACAACGCCGCCTTCGGCTATTGGAAGGTCACGGTCGAGCGGCCACTACGCATCCAAGGCATCGACCCCAACCGCGCCTACAAGCCCGCCGAGATCAAGAAGCTCAAAGAAGACGGCGAGCGTAGCGAGGACGCTCCGCCCGTCATCCGGAAGATTAACAAGCGAGGCACCGAGGCCGATCCGTTACGTGGCCTGTTCGCTGCCACGATTGACGGCCGGCCCGCCGTAGTGGAATACGAGCCAGACACCGGCCTGCGCGACACTGAGCAGATTCCATTGCAAGAGGCGGGTGGCATCGAGGCTTTTCTTGAGCGCGAGGTTCTGCCCTATGCTCCGGACGCCTGGTATCAGTCCGACAGCGTGAAGACCGGCTACGAGATCAGCTTCACCCGCTACTTCTACAAGCCGCAGCGCCTGCGTACGTTGGACGAGATTCGGGCCGACATCCTGGCGCTGGAAGAGGAGACCGAGGGGCTGCTCGGCGAGATTATGGGGGAGAGCGGAGGGTTATGACCCACAACCTCGAACCCTATCCCGCCTATAAGGATTCCGGTGTGCCGTGGCTGGGCGAGGTGCCGGCACATTGGGAAATCCTTCCGGGCCGGGCATGCTTCCGTGAGAAGAAGGAGCCAAACCTTGCCCTTCAAGAAAAGAGCGTCCTATCATTGAGCTACGGGCGTATCGTGGTCAAACCACCAGAAAAACTTCATGGCCTTGTTCCCTCTTCTTTTGAGACCTATCAAATCGTCGACCCATTGAACATTGTGATTCGTCCGACTGACCTCCAAAATGACAAGAATAGCCTGAGGTTCGGTCTTAGCCGATATCGAGGGATCATTACCTCCGCTTACCTCTGCTTCCTTACTAGCAAACGTCTAGCTCCAGAATACGGTTATCTCCTGTTGCATTCGTACGACCTCATGAAAATCTTCTATGGATTGGGATCGGGACTTCGCCAGAACCTCGACTGGAGAGACTTTAGGCATCTGCCCTGCTCCCTCCCGCCCCTCTCCGAACAAACCGCCATCGTCCGCTTCCTCGACCACGCCGACCGGCGCATCCGGCGCTACATCGGCGCCAAGCAGAAGCTGATTGCGCTGCTGGAGGAGCAGAAACAGGCTATCATCCACCAGGCCGTCACCGGCCAGATCGATGTCCGCACCGGCCAGCCCTACCCGGTCTACAAGCCCTCGGGCGTCGAGTGGCTGGGCGAAGTGCCGGCACACTGGGAGGTCGCCGCTCTGCACCATAGATATTCGCAGTGTCTTGGTAAGATGCTCGACTCTAAACGAATCACCGGCGACCACTCGCTCCCGTATCTGCGGAATGTTGACGTTCAGTGGGATCAGATCAACATCGAAAACCTTCCCACGATGGACATTCCCCCCGACGAATATGAGCGTTACACTATCCAAAAGGGCGACTTGCTCGTATGCGAAGGAGGAGAAGTAGGCCGCTGCGCGCTGTGGTCGGGTGAACTTGCCAAGTGCGGATTTCAGAAGGCACTGCACCGCCTCCGCCCGCGGAATGTCGGTCAGGACACGCCGCGCTTCATGCACTATGCCCTTCGTGCTGCGGTGAGAGGCAACGCTTTCAATGATGGGCATCTCAGCACTATCGCCCACTTGACAGGTGAAAAGTTGAGAGCACACCGCTTTCCATTCCCTCCTGTAGCGGAGCAGGAGTCGTTAGTGAGTTTTCTTGATGTTAGTTTGAAGCAGGCTGACCATGCGGGTTCTCGCGCTCGTCACCAAATCGACATCCTCCACGAATACCGCACCCGCCTGATCGCCGATGTCGTCACCGGCAAGCTCGACGTGCGCGAGGCGGCGGCCGCGCTGCCGGAGGTCGATCCCCTCGCTGCCGAAGATGTTCTGGACGACACCCTCGACACCAACGCCTCGACCGGATCGATCCCACTCGACGCCGTAGGTGTTTCCCATTAGCCAATGAAACCCTATACTGTGGCTCACAGAAACTGTGAGACTGTGCAAATGAAAAACATCACGGTATCCGTTGACGAAGAAACCCATCGGCTCGCCCGTATCCGCGCGGCAGAGTTGGAGACCTCGGTTTCGGCCTTGGTGCGGGACTACCTGAGAAGCCTGGTTGGCGACACGGGGGGCGACCCTGCGCCCGGATTGCGAGATGGGGAAACAGAGGCCGAACGGCGTCGCCGGGGGTTGCGCGAGGTCATTGCGGACATACGCGCCGCTTCGAGCGGATTCAGCGCCGCCGACAACCTGCCCCGCGAGGAACTGTACGACCGGGCCGAGGCCAGGGCTGAAGCGCGGGCAGCGACCGGCCCCGAAGACGAAGACCTCAAGCGTGGGTGAGCGCCGTGCGCTTTGTCGATACGAACGTGCTGATATACGCGGCCAGTCCCGCTCCTGACGAAGCGGACAAGCAGAACGCGGCGCAGCGGCTGCTGGAAGCGGGAGACGTGGCGCTGTCGGTGCAGGTGCTGCAAGAGTTCTACCACCAGGCAACCCGCGCCAACCGCCGAGGAGCGATCAGCCAGGAGCATGCGCTGCGATTCATTGAGAGCATCAGCCACTTTCCGGTGCAGGATGTCACCTTCGAGGTGTTTCGCGCCGGCGTAGTTATCAGCCGGCGCTTCGGCCTGTCATACTGGGACGGGGCGATTCTCGGGGCGGCGCGCGTCCTGGGCTGCGACGCGGTCTATTCCGAGGACCTGAGCCCGCAGCAGGACTACGACGGCCTCCGGGTCATAAACCCGTTTCTGGAAGAATCTCCAGCCTGATGACCACCGACACCTCCGAACGCGGCCTCGAACGCCTCATTTGTACCGCCTTGGCCGGCCATCCCTGCGAGCCGCCCGCGGCGGGCACGGTGGCCGAACCGCCGGCGGACTACGGCGGCGTGGGCTGGAGCGGCGGCAACTTCCATGACTACGACCGCGAGTACTGCGTCGATCTGGTACAGCTCTCGGCCTTTCTGCGTGCCACCCAACCCAAAGCCGCCGCATCGCTGGGACTGTCCCAAGACGGCCCGACACGGCGCAAGTTCCTAGCCCGGCTCCAGGGCGAGATCTCCAAGCGTGGCACCATCGACGTGCTGCGCCGTGGCATCAAGCATCAGGCGCATGACCTGGAACTATTTTACGGAGAACCCTCGCTGGGTAATGAAAAAGCGCAGGAATGCTTCGTTCAGAACCGTTTTACCGTCACCCGCCAGTTGCACTACAGCCGCGATGAAACCCAGCGGGCGCTGGACATCGGGCTGTTCATCAACGGCCTGCCGGTCTTCACCTTCGAGGTCAAGAACAGCCTGACCAAGCAGACCGTGGACGACGCGGTCTGGCAATACAAGAAGGACCGCGACCCACGCGAGAAGCTGTTCGAGTTCGGCCGCTGCGTGGCCCACTTTGCCGTGGACGAGGGCGAGGTCCGTTTCTGCACCCACCTCCAGGGCAAGTCCTCGTGGTTCCTGCCCTTCAACCGGGGTTGGGACGACGGCGCGGGCAACCCGCCCAATTCGACTGGACTCAAGACCGACTATCTGTGGCGCGTCGTACTGGCCCGGGAGAGCCTGACCAACATCCTGGAGAACTACGCCCAAGTGGTGGAGTCAAAGGATGAGAAGAGCGGCAAAAGGAGAAAAACCCAGGTCTGGCCGCGCTACCACCAGCTCGACGTCGTACGCCGGCTGCTGGAAGACGCCGGGACGCGCGGAACGGGCCAGCGTTATCTGATCCAGCACTCGGCGCGGGCAGCGGCAAGAGCAACTCCATTGCCTGGTTGGCCCATCAACTGATCGGACTGGTAAAGGATGACACCCCGGTCTTCGACTCGATCATCGTGGTCACCGACCGGCGGATTCTCGACAAACAGATTCGCGACACCATTAAACAGTACGCCCAGATCGGCGCGACACTTGGGCATGCCGAGCACTCGGGCGACCTGCGCCGGTTCATCGAGTCCGGCAAGAAGATCATCATCTCGACCGTACAGAAGTTCCCATTCATCCTCGACGAGATCGGCAACGAACAACGCGGGCGGCGCTTCGCCATCATCATCGACGAGGCCCACTCCAGCCAGGGCGGCCGCACCAGCGCGGCCATGGCGCAGGCGCTTTCCCAGGCCGGTGAGGAAGGCGAGGAGGAGACTTATGAGGATCAGATCAACCGCCTCATGGAGTCGCACAAGCTGCTCCCCAACGCCAGCTACTTCGCCTTTACGGCCACGCCCAAGAACAAGACCCTGGAAATCTTCGGCAACCCCGACCCCCAGGCCGACGGCACGGTCCAACATCACGCCTTTCACACATACACCATGAAGCAGGCCATCCAGGAGGGCTTCATTCTGGACGTGCTGGCGCACTACACGCCGGTGAACAGCTATTACAAGCTGGCCAAGACAGTAGAGGACGACCCGCAGTTCGATACACGGAAGGCGCAGAAGAAGCTCCGACGTTTCGTGGAGGGCAGCGACCACGCGATCCGCCTCAAGGCCGAGATCATGGTCGACCACTTCCACGAACAGGTCCTGGCCCAGGGCAAGGTCGGCGGACAAGCCCGGGCCATGGTGGTCACCAACGGCGTCGCGCGTGCGATCCAGTACTTCTACGCTATCCGCGACTACCTGCACGAGCGAAAGAGCCGCTACGAGGCCCTGGCAGCCTTTTCGGGCGAGCACGAGTTGAGCGGAACGAAGGTGAGTGAGGCGTCGTTGAACGGCTTCCCTTCCGGCCGGATCGCCGAGCGGTTCCGGGAAGACCCCTACCGCTTCCTGGTCTGCGCCGACAAGTTCCAGACCGGGTATGACGAACCGCTGCTGCACACCATGTACGTGGACAAGACGCTCTCCGGCATCAAGGCGGTGCAGACCTTGTCGCGGCTCAACCGGGCGCACCCCAAGAAACACGATGTCTTCGTGCTGGATTTCCTGAACGACGCCGACACCATCCGCGACGGGTTCGCGGATTTCTATCGGGCGACGATCCTGGCTGACGAGACCGACCCCAACAAGCTGCATGACCTGCAGGCGAATCTGGATGCTGCCCAGGTGTACTCCGAGGAACAGGTCGATGACTTCGTGAAACGGTACCTCGGCGGGGCCGAACGCGACCAGTTGGATCCGATTCTCGACGCCTGCGTGGCGGTCTACAAGCAGGAACTCAGGGAAGATGGCCAGGTGGATTTCAAGGGCAAGGCCAAGGGCTTCGTCCGGACTTACAGCTTTCTCTCCTGCGTCCTTCCCTACACGAACCCCGACTGGGAGAAACGTTCGATTTTTCTGAATTTCCTGATTCCGAAGCTGCCGGCCCCCGAGGAGGACGACCTCTCAAAGGGCATCCTCGAGGCCATCGACCTGGACAGCTACCGGGCCGAGAAACAGGCAATGCAGAAGATACTGCTGCCCGACGAGAACGCCGAAATCGACCCGGTGCCAACCAGCGGTGGAGGGCACGTTTCCGAGCCCGAGATGGACCGTCTCTCCAACATCGTCCGGATGTTCAACGATCTGTTCGGCAACATAGTTTGGGAAGACGCCGACCGCGTGCGCCAGCTCATCACGGAGACGATCCCCGCCCGGGTGGCCGCGGACACCGCTTTCAGGAACGCCCAGCAGAACTCGGACAAGCAAAACGCCCGCATCGAGCACGACAAGGCCCTGGCGCGCGTTATGACCTCCCTGATGAAGGACGATACCCAGCTCTTCAAACAGTTCATGGACAACGAGAGCTTCAAGCGGTGGATGAGCGATGCTTCGTTCGAGCTCGCGTACCGGCAGCCGGGTGGTGGATGACCAGGTAGTGGCGGCGAAAGTCGGTGGGGAAGACCATTGGGAATCCGTAAGAGAGCGAACGAAGAAGCCAGTAAAACCGGGAACTTAGTGGGCTTCGAATTTCGCCCATTAGGTTCCTTCCCACTCTTCCGGACGCCAAAGGACCACTACGATTCCGCAATCGCCCAGTTCGGCCACCCCACCTTGGCAGGTATTGGCGGCCGCCGATGTGATGGCCTTTGACGGAGCCGTTTGAGCGATACCTAGGGAAGATGCTGCAAGGGTACCAAGGTTCCACGTGCTCGCAATTCTCCTTGTGATTCTTCCTGTGATTAAATATTAGGAAAGACCTTACGGTCAGGTCTCCGGCGGAGTGCAATGCGAATCGAAGTAGCCACCACTCGCTCACAACTTGCCAAGGAGAAAGGCGATTTAATGGAAGCCGTCGCCGCTCAACTCCTGCGAACGCAGAGCTACGATGTTGAGCAAGAAGTACGTCGTACGGCTGTTGAACTAGACTTGCTCTGCCGGCACCGCGTCAACAACCGCCAGATTTATGTGGAGTGTAAGGCCCATCGAGATCCGCTAAGTGCGAAAGTCCTGAGGGCACTGCTTGGGACCGTCAATTTCTCGAACTACTCGGAGGGTTGGCTAATTTCTGCAGGGCCCCTGGGCAAGGATGCCAAGGGTTTTCAGGCTGAGTGGGAAGACAGGTCTCAACAGGAACGGCAGAGGTTGAGCATCTACACTCCCGACCGTGTTGTAAGGGCTTTGACGGAAGCGAAAGTGGTTTCGGTTCCTCCATCAAGAAGCAATCTTCCAGACAATGAAAAGAACGCTTCCGTCGGGGATTGGACACTCCTGATCACCGAATACGGAAGATTCTGGGTTCAGACAGTCCTTATCTCTGGTGCGCCGGAAGCTGTGCAGGTATTTTCCGCCGAGGACGGCGTATTGGTTGTTGACCCAGTTCTCCTAAGGCGTTTGGCCGGCACTGACTCCACTCTCTCCACACTGGATTTCGAGTATCGAGCATCACGAGCGCGTTCCGAGTCTAGTCGGACGGATGAGGGTCGACAACAACGCGTCATCCAGGTCCAGCATGGTGAAAGTTGGTCCGACTATCGCCCTTCTCGGCCCGAAGACTTCGTAGGGCGAAAGAGCGCACAGGATGACATCCTAACGTTTCTAGAGGGAGTCCGCTCGGGTGGTGTGACCACGCGTGTCTTCGCTGTTACGGGCGATTCTGGCATGGGCAAGAGTTCTCTGATCGCGAAACTGCGCGATCGGACACGAAACATTCACTACCGAAACAAATTCTTCCTGTACGCAGTGGACGTGCGAGCTGCCACCAAGCCTTCATATATTCTATGGTCCTTGTTGGAATGCCTCCGACAAGCCAGCTATTCCAGGTTCATCGACTTTGACGGGCACAAGCTTGAAATCTCGGACCATTCGGAGCCCCTTGCGAGCGAGTCGGTTCAGACGGTTCTCCGTATTGCCCATGAACAGCGGAGAGTCATTTGTCTGGTTTTCGACCAATTTGAAGAACTGTACTCGAAGCCCGAAATGTTCCCCGTATTCGAAGAGGCGCAACGACTTTTCCTAGCCGCAGCTTCCGCAGAGAGCAACTTGGTTCTGGGATTCGCTTGGCGGACCGATAGCACGGTGCAACAGGATCATCCTGCGTACTTCATGTGGCACCGGCTTGCGGACCACCGGTTCGAAGTACCTATTGGACGATTTGCACACTCAGAAGCCTCCAAAGCGATCACAGTCTTCGAGCGAGAGTTGGGCCAGAAATTGTTGCCTGGTATTCGACGGCAAATCATCGAAAACAGCCAAGGCTATCCATGGCTGCTCAAAAAGTTGTGCATTCACTTGTACGATCAACTGAAATCCGGCGAGAGCCAAGCGAAGCTTGTCGATACACTTGACGTAGAAACGCTTTTTGCAGACGATTTAAAGATGCTCAGCCGGCCCGAAGTCGAATGTCTTAGGCTTGTCGCGGCTCAAGCACCAGCAGATTGGCACGAAGTGCTTGAGACATTCGGCCCGGAGACGCCGAGGGGTCTACAGGACAAGCGGCTCATTGTTAGGAGCGGGGACCGTATCAACCTGTACTGGGACCTCTTTCGCGAATATGTGCTCACGGGAAAGGCCCCGTCAGTCCCATTTACCTACAACCCGTCATCTTCCATACGAGCGATTCTTGATGTCGGCGAGGAACTGACCCATACAGCTGGGAAGTCCTACGACGAACTCAGTCATACCGTGGGTCTAAAGGCTAGCACGGTACAGAACATAGTGCATGATCTCGTGATGTTTCGAGTGGCGCGGGAGCCTAGTTCGCAGGTGCTCCTAGACGCTGCGATGCCTTCCGCAGATTCCGACGCGATCCTTGATAGAATCCGGACTGTTCTCAAACGGCACGCGCTTTACTTGGCACTGTCTGGCTCCGACGGAGTTGCGGAGTTCGACGTAGTCGATCTAACCAAGGGTCTTCAACATGCCAATCCCACGGCTCACCATGACGCACGGACCTGGAAGGTATACGCAGAGCGGATAGCGCAGTGGCTCTGCGCAGCTGGACTACTTACAGCTCTATCAAACGGTTGGTTGCTTCATGACGCGGGTAAGCCAACCGAGGCTTCCCTGCGTAGACGCGGGGGGAGGGTGCGATCTCACCGAAAGGGGTTTCAGGCTGAGGCGCCACCCGAGAGCGTGATTGCTTGTCTGGATTGGATAAGCTAGGCGCCCGAAAGAACTGGATCTGAGGCCAAGAACGCCGGATACAGAAACTCGCTTGCCGTGCTAATACGCTTCGGGTTGGTGCGGTGCAACCCGCACGGAGCGTATCTGGTTAACTCGATACTTTCCAGCGAGACATCCGCTACGTTGGTTTGGAGGAAGGCGTGGGAGGATACGACTCTGAGGGAAGTCCGCAATTGGCTAGCAGAACAACCTTCCATCTCCGGTCGCCAGATCGGTGAACGTCTCGCACAAAGGGAAGGTCATATTTGGTCACAAGCGTCGTTGCGCCGGGTGGGGAACGGTGTGGGGAGGTGGGCACGATGGATGCTCAAGGGAGACGAGTCCACACCCCCTCCAGTGGTCCCGGAGGGACGTCGGGGGAGACGAAACGGCAGGTCTGCGCAAATTGAACTCTTTGACCAATGAATCCCTAACCTGAGCCGGTGAAGGGATGTCCGAAACCCTCCACCATTAACCTTTCAAACAGCCGCCAACAAACTTTCAATTGGCCGGGAGTCTTGACACGTCAGGACTTGTCACAGATTCGGGGTCAGTCAAGGAAAAGTGCCATGTCCAAGACCCGCGAAAAGTTTACCACCCAGGTCGATTCCGAAATCCTTTCCGCCATCCGCGCGATCGCGAAGCAGGAAGGCCGTCGGCTTCAGACTCTCGTGGATGAGGCGCTGGCCGACCTGATCGAGAAACGAAGACAGGCTCGGCCCCGGCCGCAGGTCATGGCCGCCTATATCGCTAGTCATGGCAAGTACGGCGAGCTCTACAAGAAGCTCGCTGGATGAGCCACTGCCTTACGCTGGCCGACGTCCTTGCCGATCACGCGGACCAGATTCGCCGGAGAAAGCCTTGATGAACATCAAATCCAGACCCTGCAGCGGACTACACGGGTCGCTTCGCATCATCTCCTCGAAATATCATTTCACGCGGGCGATGATCATGGGGTCGCTGGCCCACGGGCGGAGCACCATCGCGGACGTGACCGGGGCCTTCGTGGGCAAGATGACTTCGACTACCGAGAACATTGCGGCGTTCGGTCCGAGCATCGAGTTCACCGGGGATGCCTGTGTCATTGACGGTGGCGACTATCGTACGCCTGGGGACGTCATCGATGTCGACGACTCGGGCACCACGCTTCAGTTCTTGTTGGGGGTTGCGGCGGCAACTCCGGGATGGACGGTGTTCACGGGCGGGGAGTCTCTGCGCAGACGGCCCATGAGGTCGCTCCTGGATAGTCTGTCTTTGTTGGGCGTTCATTGCCATTCCGCCCAGGGGGACGGAACGGCGCCCATCATTGTTCGTGGCGGCGGTTTCGCCGGCGGCGAAACGGAGATCTCCGGCTTTATTTCGCAGTGGCTGTCGGGCGTCTTGATCTGCGCGCCACTCAGTCGCGACGGGGTGACGGTCCGGGTCACGGATACGTTGCGCGAGAAGCCCTACATCGACATGACGTTGCAGATGCTCGATGCGTTCGGGATCGAATATGACGCGAGCCGCGCTCCCGACGTGTATGCGGTGCCCGGCGGACAAACGTACAAGCCGGCGAGTCTGACGATTCCGGGCGATTTCTGTGTTGCCTCGGTGCCCATGGTTGCGGCGGCCATCACGCCGGGCTCGGACATTACGCTGGAGAATCTGGATATGGCCAGCATTCATCCGGAGAAGAGAATCGTCGAGATCATGCTTGAAATGGGCGCCGATCTGACCATCGATGCGGCAGACAAGACGATACGGGTGCGGGGCTCGAAGCCGATGCACGGGGTGGAGATCGACGTGACCCACTCGCCCGATCTGGTGCCCATCCTGTCGGTATTGGGTTGTTTCGCCGAAGGGACGACGCGGATCGTGAACGGCGAGCACGTCCGCTACAAGGAGAGTGATCGGATCGCCTCGATGATGGAGCTGGTCAAGATTGGCGCGCGCATCGAGGAACGGCGGGATGGGCTCGATATCGTGGGGGTTGGCGGATATCGCGGTGCGGCGACACTCGATTCGTACCTGGACCACCGGGTGGCGACGGCATTGTCGGTTGCGGGCCTTAGGGGAGATCGGGAGATCACCGTGGCCAGGGCGGAGAACTATGTGCAGTCGTACCCGGGGTTTGTGGACGATATGAACAGGCTGGGGGCTTCGCTGAGTATCGAGGAGGGGTGAGAGGTGGTCTGACGGGTTGATGAGGAACAGGGTTAGCGCCCTTCGACTTCGCTCGGCTGCGCCTCGCTACGCTCAGGACGAACGGTTAAGCTACATTCAGGACGAACGGTCAAGTTACGGGGATTCTGGCAAAACTCCGTTCGCCCTGAGCCCTTCGGCAAGCTCAGGACAGGCTTCGCGAAGCGAAGTCGAAGGGCGCCGGCTCGTGTCAGGCAGAGTTCAACAACCTGTTAAGCTTCACAGGCGACCGACGTCGAGGAGGCGCCGGTCCATGATGTCCCGCAACGCGTCGCCTAGTAGATTGAAGGCGAGGATGGCGAGGAATATCGCGAAACCCGGAAAGATGCTCATCCACCACAGCGTCCAGTGCTGCATGCCCGTCGAGATCATCACCCCCCAACTCGGGGTGGGCGGCTGAGCGCCGAGGCCGAGGAAGTTGAGGGCGGATTCGATCAGCAGGGCGCTCGACGCAACCACCGCCGAGAAGACGATCACGTTGCCGGCGGCGTTCGGCCATATGTGCTTGAACGCAATCCGGGTGTTGCTGGCGCCCGCGGCGCGGGCGG
>Ga0209544_1003110_pt1 | contig 13433 bp, 15 predicted proteins | sample MesohylPK_FD_187297 | JGI IMG/M metagenome (GOLD analysis project Ga0209544, IMG submission 187297) | Host-associated microbial community of the marine sponge Aplysina aerophoba from Gulf of Piran - sponge mesohyl, lysed by proteinase K... | ecosystem: Host-associated > Porifera > Sponge >...
CGGGGGGGCGCCGCTGCTCGGCGCGGGGGGGCTCGTCTACGTGGCGCACGGTCGCTCCGATGCGCGGGCGATCGAGAGCGCCCTCCGCACGGCGTCGGAGGGCGTGAGCGCCGGCCTGCTGGCCACGATCGCGGGTTCGGTCTCCCCGGCCGGCGCGACGTAGGGGATGCAGCCGGCGGCCGGGGGCGCTAGTCGTCGGTGACCGGGATCGCCTCGACGGCGCCGTGCGCGCCGGTCGGGCCGAGACCTCCCGAACCGGGCGCGAAGCGCCACCACAGCCGCATCGACTCGCGGAGCGCGGAGACCTGGTCCGTCGAGGCATCCGGGGGAAGGCAGCTCTCGAGGTGGTCGTCGAGGACCAGCGCGCCGACGGTGTCGATGCCGGCTCGGATCGCCATCAGCTGCGTGACGACCTCCTCGCACGATCGGTCGTCGTCGAGCATTCTCGTGATGCCGCGGATCTGGCCCTCGATGCGGCGCAGGCGCGCCCGCATCGCATCCGGCGAACCGCCCTCGCTCATGATCGGCCCCTCGTCCCCGCGCGTGCCCCGGGACCGGGCTCCGGCGTCCCGCCTTGACATACCCCCAAGGGGTATGTACGATGCTAGACGATCGCGTGACCACCTGTCAATTGCATGCGTGGTCGCACGGGCGGGCGGGGGATGCGGGCTGATCCGCTACACTGAAACCAGACGGGACGGCGCGCCCGTGCCACGGAAGGACTGATGATGTCTCATCCTGCCGACACGACAGACGACACCTTCGACCAGGACGTCGTGAAGAGTGACCTCCCCGTGATGGTCGACTTCTGGGCGCCGTGGTGCGGGCCGTGCCGGATGGTGGCACCGATCGTGGAGGAGCTCGCCGACGAGTACGAGGGGCGCGTCAAGTTCGTGAAGCTCAACACGGACGAGAACCCGCGCATCGCCGGACAGTACGGGATCCGCTCGATCCCCACGCTCCTGGTCTTCAAGGGCGGGCAGCCCGTCGGCCAGATCGTCGGTTTCCGGCCGAAGAGCGATCTCGCCAAGCATCTCGAGGCCGCGCTCGTCTAGCGGGCGAGCGGACGCAGAGCGGGACGGCGCGCGGCTCTGCCCGCGCGCTAGGTGAGTTCGCGATCGGCCCGCGACGACTTCCCGATGCGGCGTCCCTGCTTCTCCTCAGCCCGCGCCAGCGCGCGTCCGCGCTCGGGGTGCGGGTCAGGGACCTCGCCGTAGATCGCCCGTCCCTCGTGGTCCTCGGGGAGGTGCTCGGTGACCGGAAGACCTTCCGGCGTGCAGAAGAGCAGTCAGTGGCAGTACTTCCAGCGCTGCATCTCCTCGCAGGGGCAGATCCAGGTCGAGCGCGTCGCCTCCTCCGCCTTGTCGACGTAGAAGTTGCACGGGCAGAGCGGACGTCCGACCTCGTCGATGTGCTTCGCGAGGCCGATGACGAGGAACTCGGTGATCTCGGTCTGCGGATGCAGGTAGCTCCCGCTCTTGCGGGCGAACGAACTGACGAAGCGCGACATCTTCTGGAGGTTGCGGGGGTCGGCCTGCGCGCGATCGTCGTCGGTGGGGCGGTCGACCGCGTAGGCGCCGTCTTCGCCCGGGTCGCTGCTCTCGCTCACCCGCCGCTCCCGTCTCGCCCGGCGTTCGCTGACAGTATGGGGACGGCGAAACGTGGGGCACAAGCGCGTCCGGCGTGTTTCTCTGCGCGCCGCCAGCGGGGCGGCTGCGGACTCCGGCCCAGACGGCGGGAATGGGCGGCAGGGGGGACTGAGCGGTCGTGAGTGAGATCGACATCGCGATCATCGGAGGGGGGCCGACCGGGCTCGCGGCGGGCCTCTACGCCGCCCGGGCCCGGCGGCGCACGGTGCTCTGGGAGCGGGGCGTCCTCGGCGGCCAGATCGCGCTCACCTCGCTGGTCGAGAACTACCCGGGCTTCGCCGACGGCGTCCTGGGGCCGGATCTCGCCATCGACATGCAGCGCCAGGCCGAGAGCTTCGGTATGGAGACGGTCTACGGCGGAGTCGACCGCCTCCGCCGCGAGCCGGGGTACTGGGTCCTGGCCACCTCCGAGGGCGAGGTGCGCGCGAGGGCGGTGATCGTCGCGGCCGGTGCCGATCCTGTGAAGCTCGGTGTGCCGGGCGAGGAGGCCCTCACTGGCCGCGGCGTCTCCTACTGCGCGACCTGTGATGCCGCCTTCTTCGGCGGGGAGGTCGTCGCGGTCGTGGGCGGCGGCGACGCCGCCGTGGAGGAGGCGCTCTTCACGACGCGCTACGCCCGCCATGTCTACCTCATCCATCGCCGCGACCGGCTCCGCGCCTCGGCCGTCCTCCAGCAGCGCGCGCTCGCCCACGAGCGGATCGAGCCCCTCTGGGACACCGTCGTCGAGGAGGTCGCCGCCGGGCCGGACGGCCAGGTCGCCTCGCTGGCGCTCCGCCACGTCGCGAGCGGGAGCAGGCGGGATCTTCCCGTCGCCGGCGTCTTCATCTTTATCGGCCACCGCCCGAGCACCGAGCTGCTGCGAGGCCTGGTGCCGCTGGACGGGGGCGGCCACGCCTATGTGAACCTCTGGATGGAGACGGGGCAGCCGGGTCTCTTCGCCGCCGGCGAGGTGCGCGTCGACTCCGCCCGCCAGCTCGCCACAGCCGCCGGCGACGGCGTGACCGCGGCCGTCCGCGCCGAGCACTACCTGCAGCAGTACGTCGACTGAGGCCGGGCCCCGGTGCGCTTCCCCGACCGACTGCGGGCCCCCCGGCCCGGTTAATTCCGCCTTAACCGCTCGCGCCGAGACTCACGGGCGTCAACCCGAGGGTGCGAGGAGAGGCAGAAGGGGGAGAGGGGGAGCAAATGGGAGCGACGAGGAGGGGACGTCTGATGAGAATGGTGCGAGACCCTTGGCGGTCGGAGCGGGCACTCCTGCTCGTGCTGGTGGGGGTAGCGCTGTCGCTGGCCGTCGCCTGCGGCGGCGACGACGACGGCGGCGCGACGCCGACGGCCGCGACGCCGACGGCCGCGACGACGACGGCCGCGACGCCGACGGCCGCGACGCTCTCCGGCACCGTCAGCATCGACGGTTCGAGCACCGTCTTTCCGGTCTCCGAGGCCGTGGCCGAGGAGTTCGGCAAGCTCCACCGTGACGTGCGCGTGACCGTGGGCGTCTCCGGCACCGGCGGCGGCTTCGAGAAGTTCTGCGCCGGGGAGACCGACATCTCCGACGCCTCGCGGCCGATCAAGGACTCCGAGCGCGAGAAGTGCGCTGCGGCCGACATCGACTTCATCGAGCTTCGCGTCGGCCTCGACGGACTCGCCGTGGTGGCGAACCCCGACGCCGACTGGCTGACCGGCATCACGCTCGAGGAGCTCAACATCCTCTGGGGCCCGGAGGCCGAGGAGACCGTCACCAGCTGGAGCCAGGTGCGGTCGGGGTGGCCGGACGAGGATATCGTGCTCTTCGGTCCGGACGTCGACTCCGGAACCTTCGACTTTTTCACAGAGGAGGTGAACGGCGAGTCGAAGGCGTCGCGTGCCGACTACACCAACTCGGCGGACGATAACGTGCTCGTGATCGGGATCTCGGGCTCTAGCGGCGCCTCCGGCTACTTCGGCTACGCCTACTACGTGGAGAACGAGGACAAGCTGCGCATCGTTCCGGTCGAGGGCGTGACCCCCTCCGACGAGACGGTGGGCAACGGCAGCTACCCGCTGTCACGACCGCTCTACATCTACGTGGCGAAGCAGTCGCTCACCAAGCCGCAGGTGCGCGAGTTCGTGCGCTACTACCTGAGCGAGGAGGGTATCCCGCTCGTCTCCGACGTGGGCTATACGAACATCCCCTCGACGGAGCTCGAGCAAGCGCGCGCCACGCTCGAGGCGGCGATCGCGGAGGTGAGCTAGGCCAACCGGATCCGATTCGGAGGTCCACCGGGGCCCTCGCCACGCGGCCTCACCGCGTGGCGGGGGTCTCCCCGCGTCCCGCGCGCCGATCACTCCCGGCGCACCGCTGCTCTGCGGCCCCGTCCGGCGCGGCTCCCCGCTCGCCACCGGCGACCCCCCTGCGATAGCGTGTGAGGGCCCGCCGCGGGCGGCCGCGCGCCGCCCCGGGAGAAGTGGAGGTCGGGGTGGTCGACTGGCGTGGCTTCGGGACCGACGATTGGGGCGCCGGGCCCGCGGCACCGACCTCCACGCGGAGCGCTCCCGACCCGCCTGAGGCCGAGGAACCCGCGCCGCCTCCCGGCGAGGCGAGAGGGACGGGGGACGCGGGGGGGACTCCGGAGACGCAGAAGCCGGGGGAGACCGCGCAGAGCCACGAGGCGGGAGAATCGGCGGAGCCGGAGAGGGCATCCTCCTCCCTCCGTGAAGAGGCGGATGCAGGCGCGCAGTCCCGCCCCGCGGGCGAGGGACGCGAGCCGGCTGCGGCCGCCCCGGCCCTCGTTACCGGCGATGAGGCGCAGTTCCTGCGGGAGCGAATCGAGCAGCTTGAGCGCTCGATCGACCGCCTCGAGCAGCTGGTGGGGCGGGCGCAGGAGCTCCACCTCGCCGAGCAGCGCGCGCACGAGGCGACCAGGCACCGGCTGCAGGAGTCGCAGGACCGCGTGATCGGGCTGCTCGAGGCCCCCCGCGAGGCGCGCTCCCAGCCAGCGGCCGCGGCCCGGTCCCCGGATTCTCCGGCACCTCCGCCCCCGCGTCCCGGCCCGCCCGGCTCGAGCGCGGCCGCGATCGTGACGCGGGACCTGCGTCTCGGCCTGATCCGCCTCTCGCGCTGGCTCCGGGGGTAGCGGAGCCTCCCTACGCCGGCCCGGCGCGGGCCTCCTGCTCCTCCGCCTCGGCGAGGATCGCCTCGATGTCCCGGCCCGTGTCGCCCCGCGCCGACCCGGGCACAGCGTCGACGAAGCTTCGAACGCCCGCCGGCTCCGCGCCGATGTGATCCGCACGCGCGCCGCCGCCTCGAGACGGACTCCAGTTTCTCCTCTACCGCGAGAGCGCCGCCGAGCCGGTGCAGCGAGCGTGACCTGAGATCGAGGACCGCGACACCATCTCACGAGGCGGGCAAGAGACCCGGGAAAGTGAGTCCGCGTCCGCTGCTCCTCGTCGAGAGTGCCGCGCCCGAAAGGTGCCAGCGCAGCTGCACGTTCGGATGCCAGAGCGGGGGGAGATCACCGTACAGGCCCGGCGCGGCGCTGCTCGCAGTACCGAGGAACGCAGGTGGGCTGCGTGCCCGGTCGCCGAGGCGCCGCCGCTGACGACCGGGATCTTGTCATCCTGATACATCCCCGCTACGGTGACGCACGTAATGGTGGGTGCGGATTCTCCACAAACCGCTCGTCGCTTCTGCGGCGGGCGGCGCTGGCGCGGCTGCGCCGGGCTGCAACGCCGGTGGAGGTCATTCTGGAGCCCGAGGCCTTACGGCTGTTGGCGGCACTTTCCGGCAAGGGCCATGCGTATCGGGAGCGCGCGGCCATCCTCGCGGGCGTCCTGGCGGCGGTCCGGGAGGAGGACAGCCAGCCGGTGATGCGCGCGCTTGGCCGCTTCGCGCTCGATGACGCCGAGTCGGCGCGCATGTCGGAGGCCCGCTTCAGGCGTCTCTTGCAAGCGGAGGAAGACACACAGATGGACGCGATGCGCCGTCTCGTCCGCCTGGCCGGGGGGAAGGTCGATGTCTACGACCTCTCCGACGCCATCCTGCACTGGGGCGAGAGGATCAAGAGGCGCTGGATCTTCCGCTACTACAACGTCGAGGAAAGCCTCCGGCTGGCCTCGGGCGAGCCACAATCCCGCACTCGCACTCCTGCAACCTGATCGATTGGAACCAGCGACATGGGCGACTTCCTGCAACTCCACCTCCTCACGGCCTATGGTCCGTCCAACCTGAACCGAGACGATACCGGCAGGCCCAAGAGCGCCGTCTTTGGCGGCGCGCCCCGCTTGCGCGTGTCCTCGCAGAGCCTGAAGCGCGCGTGGCGGGAATCGGACGTCTTTCGATCCAGGCTCGACGGATACCTGGCCAAGCGCACGCAACGCCTGGGCCAGGACATCCTGCAGCATCTGAGCGAACAAGGAATGCCCGAAGAGGATGCCAGGGCGACAGCGCGCGCCATCGCCGGCGTCTTCGGAAAGATCCGCAAGGAAGACGATAGCAACCCCGCCTTTATCGAGCAGCTCGCTTTCATCTCTCCCGACGAGCGGGAGCGCGCATTCGCTTTCGCCGAGCGCGCCCTGGCCGGGGAAACCGTGGAACCCAAGCCGGACGAGGCGCTGAAGGACGTGGACACCGCCGCCGATATCGCCATGTTCGGCCGGATGCTCGCGGACGCTCCAAAGTTCAACCGGGAAGCTGCGGTACAAGTCGCCCATGCCATCACGACCCATGGTGCGGTCGCCGAGGATGACTATTACACGGCCCTGGACGATCTGAAGTCGCGCGACGAGCCAGAAGACGCCGGGGCAGGCTTCGTCGGCGTCCAGGAGTTCGGCGCCGGCGTGTTCTATCTCTACATCTGTGTTGATCGCGGCCTTCTGCTGCGCAATTTGGACAGCGCGCAAGCGGTAAGGGATGCCAGCCTGACCGCCCTGGTCGAAGCTGCCGCCACCGTGGGGCCGCGAGGCAAGCAGGCGAGCTTTGCGAGCCACGCCAGGGCGCTCTACGTGCTCGGCGAGAAGGGCGCCCAGCAGCCTCGCAGCCTCGCAGCCGCCTTCCTTGATCCTATCGCCGGCCGCGAGGACCACGGCACGCGCTCTGTCGTCGCCCTGGAAGACTTCCGAGACCGTCTCGACGCCGCCTACGGTCCCTGCGCCGATGAGCGCTGCGTGATGAATTGCCTGGCGGGCACCGGCACGCTCGCCGATCTGGCCGGCTTCGCCGTGGAATAGGATCATGCGATTCCTGTTGTTCACGCTCTATGCCCCGATGGGATCGCTCGGGGAGATCGCGGTGGGGGAGAGGCGCATGAGCTGGGCGCGGCCAAGCCGCTCTGCCGTGCTCGGGCTGGTTGCCGCGGCCCTGGGCACGGAGCGCTCGGACGAGGCGGCCCATCGCACCTTGGAGGACGGGTTGTTCTACGCCGTTCGCACAGACGCGCCGGGCAGGCCCTTCGTCGACTATCACACCGCCCAGACCCCGAAGGCGCGAAAGGGACGGCGCTTGGCCACCCGGCGGGACGAGCTAGAGTCGGCCGACCTCAATACCGTGCTCTCCAGCCGGGAATGGCGCTCGGATGCCTGTTACACCGTCGCGTTATGGCCCCGCCGTGCGCATGCTGTCGATCTCGACGACATGGCCCGCGCACTGCGCACGCCTGCCTTCGTCCTCTATCTGGGTCGCAAGTCGGCGCCGCTCGGATTGCCGTTGCATCCGGAAATCGTGGAAGCGGACACGTTCGCGGCCGCCTTCGCGGCGCGGCGTCCCAGCAGAATGGAGGAGGAAATCCTGACGGGTATCAGGCGCGATACACCGCATCGGAGCGAGATTGCCTTTGACGGCGATGCGCCAGATGCCCCGGGCGAGGCACGCATCGAGCGCCGCCGGGACGCCCTCCTCAACCGCACCCGCTGGCAGTTCGCGGACCGCTTGGAAGGCGTCGTAGTGTTGGAAGGAGGCGGCGAATGACGATGCCGCTCTATCTCTCCCGCGTCCGGCTCAGGCGCAGCGCTTCCGTCGGTGCTCTTGCGCCATTGCTAATGGAGAATTCGGACGACCAGGGGCGGACGCAACAGTCCGGGCATCATCTCGTGTGGTCTCTTTTCGCCGACAGCAGTGATCGGACGCGCGACTTCCTCTGGCGGGAGATGACACAGCGAGGCGCATACATGATTCTCTCGGCACGCCCGCCTGTGGACAGGCACGCGCTGTTCGAGATCGACGAGCCCAAGCCCTTCGCTCCCATTCTCGCGGCAGGAGACCGGCTGCATTTCTCGCTGCGCGCCAATCCGGTCGTCCGCAGGCGCGATTCGTCGCGTCCTCGTTCCGCCAAGCATGATGTGGTGATGGACGCCTTGAGTTCTCTCCCCGCCGGACAGCGGGCCGAGAAGCGTCTCGACGCCGTGCAGGAGCGAGGGCTGGTCTGGCTCGAAGGCCAGGCGCACAAGACCGGGTTCGCGGTCCGCGCGTCGGAGGTGACGATCGACGGCTATCGGCAACATCGAATCCGGCGAAACGGCGCGGCGTCAACGATGTCCTTCTCTTCGCTCGACTTCGACGGCGTTCTGGAGATAAGCGATCCTGCTGCGCTTCTGGCTGGCATCGGGCGTGGCTTCGGTGCCGCGAAGGCCTATGGCTGCGGCCTGATGCTGATCCGCAGAGTCTGACGGTCATCATGGCGTCAATCGCCCCGCAAGGGGTCTCCACCCCGCCGGGCCTCGCACCACCGCGGCCAATTCCGATCAAGGACAGGGCTTCGATCCTGTTCGTCGAAAAGGGCCAACTCGATGTCCTGGATGGCGCTTTTGTGGTCGTTGACCGGGAGGGAGTGCGCACGCACATTCCGGTGGGTGGACTGGCGTGTCTCATGCTGGAGCCCGGAGCGCGCATCTCCCATGCCGCGGTGGCGCTTGCGGCCCGCGTGGGTTGTCTTCTCGTCTGGATCGGCGAGGCCGGCGTTCGGCTCTATTCCGCCGGTCAACCGGGCGGTGCACGGGCCGATCGGCTGCTTCACCAGGCACGTCTTGCGCTGAATCCCGATGCCCGCCTGCGGGTGGTGCGCAAGATGTACGAAATGCGCTTCGGCGAAGTTGCGCCGCAGCGCCGGTCCGTGGAGCAGTTGCGCGGCATCGAAGGGGCGCGGGTGAAGCGGCTCTATGAGGTTCTCGCCCGTCAGAACGGCGTGACCTGGAGAGGACGGCGCTACAATCCCGGCGAGTGGGATGCGGCGGACCTGCCCAATCGCTGTCTCAGCCAAGCCACCGCGTGCCTCTACGGCCTCGCGGAAGCAGCAATCCTTGCGGCTGGGTATGCCCCGGCGATCGGCTTCCTGCATACCGGCAAGCCGCAATCGTTTGTCTACGACGTGGCCGATGTCTACAAGTTCGAGACGGTGGTGCCGATCGCATTTCGCGTGGCAGGCGGTGCGCGTCGGGGCAAAGGGCGCGCGGCTTCCGATCCGGTGGGCGAAGTCAGGCGTGGTTGCCGCGACAGCTTCCGCAAGTCCGGTTTGCTGAGCAGACTGATTCCAGGCATCGAAGAGATGCTGAATGCGGGCGAGCTTGAGCCGCCGCGTGCGCCTGACGAGGCACAGCCTGTGGCGATTCCCGTGGCAACGAGCGGCGATGTTGGTCATCGCGGTTAACAACGCGCCGCCCCGGTTGCGCGGACGTCTGGCCGTCTGGTTGCTCGAAATCAGGGCCGGCGTCTACGTGGGGAACTACTCGCGGCGGACGCGAGAGATGATTTGGGAACAGGTCCGGGCATCTATAGGCGAGGGAGATGCTATCATCGCCTGGGCAGCCCCCAACGAAGCCGGCTACGACTTCGAAACGTGCGGCGTCAATCGCCGGGTCCCGGCGGATCTGGACGGCTTCAAGCTCGTGCGCTTCGAGCCCGCGCCCGCAGTGGACAACCGGCCAGGTTCGCCATAGAACGCATATCGAACACTCGGTGCGCTCCTTGACATCGTAAAAGGCCTTTCTGATCAACTCTCTCCATGAAGAGTGTTCCCCGCCCGCGCGGGGATGATCCGGTAAAACGCGGGATAGCATATGCCGATATGGCGTGTTCCCCGCCCGCGCGGGGATGATCCGGCGATAGGTTTGCAGCGAACCGTCGTTAGGGTGTGTTCCCCGCCCGCGCGGGGATGATCCGCACACTGATCGCGCATGGTCGGCGGGATGCCAGTGTTCCCCGCCCGCGCGGGGATGATCCGGTGATCACGCAGGGGTGCAAGCTCGGCATCGGGTGTTCCCCGCCCGCGCGGGGATGATCCGCGCGACGTGCTGCGAAACCAGCTCGGCCAGGAGTGTTCCCCGCCCGCGCGGGGATGATCCGTCCACGGAGCCATCGCCGTCAGCATCGACGGGGTGTTCCCCGCCCGCGCGGGGATGATCCGACGAGATGAACCCCACCGCTCTGATCGGGAACGTGTTCCCCGCCCGCGCGGGGATGATCCGCTGGCCATCAGATAGGAGGACGACGTGGCAGGGTGTTCCCCGCCCGCGCGGGGATGATCCGGGGGCAATCAGCTTGGAGTCAGCCCGCTCGTCGGTGTTCCCCGCCCGCGCGGGGATGATCCGTCGCCGGGTGCCCGCGTGATCACGCGGGCGTCGTGTTCCCCGCCCGCGCGGGGATGATCCGCATCAAGAGCCGGGTAATCGTAAGCTCCGCACGTGTTCCCCGCCCGCGCGGGGATGATCCGATTTTGGCCGATTAGGACTCTCGGCAGAGGGTGTGTTCCCCGCCCGCGCGGGGATGATCCGTGATAATCGTACATAGCGCGATATGCTTTGGTGTGTTCCCCGCCCGCGCGGGGATGATCCGTACTTGGTTACATACCGCCCTCCAGCAAACGGGTGTTCCCCGCCCGCGCGGGGATGATCCGGGGTAGAACACCGCATCGCTCTCGTCGAAGAAGTGTTCCCCGCCCGCGCGGGGATGATCCGGTTCCCATCCGCCTGGACGGCGCGGAGATCGGGTGTTCCCCGCCCGCGCGGGGATGATCCGGTTGGTCCGGCCCCGCGCCACATCGACAGGAGGTGTTCCCCGCCCGCGCGGGGATGATCCGGACGTGCTCGGGCTCGGGCCGGACGAAGACGAGTGTTCCCCGCCCGCGCGGGGATGATCCGGTTTGATCGCCGCCGCGCTCCCATGAAAGTAAGCGCTGCGAGCGCCCCACCTTACGGTTTTCGTTGTGATGAGGTTCGATGATCCTCTAGCTGAGGAGGATCATGCGATGGATGGTTTCGATATTATGCGTGGGTCGGTTCCGCGACAGACCAAGGATGAAGTTGGCGACGAGGACGAAGTAAGCAAGGCTCCGGAGGGTCCGCAGGCCGGCGCGCCTCGGCGAGAGTGGTCGGACGAAGAGAAGGCGTGGATCGTTCAGGAGAGTTTTGAGCGGGGAACGACCGTAGAGGAGGTGGCCGAGCGCCACGGGGTGCCGCCTCGGCGGCTTTCGTACTGGCGCAAGCTGGCTCGCGAGGGCGATCTCGTGGTTCCCCCGGGGCCGCCGAGCGAGGGGCCGTTTGCCACCGTTGAGGTGGAGTCTGCACCCGCACCTGCCCATGTCGGCTCGGTCTCGATCGAGGCACGCGGCGTGACGGTGCGCCTCGACGGCGACGTGAGCACGGTGCGCATCACGTCGATCGCCTCGGCGTTGCGAGCGCTTCGATGATCCTTCCCGGCTCCGGCATGCGGATCGTGGTGGCGACGCGGCCGGTTGATTTCAGGAAGCAGCACGACGGGCTAGCGGCGATCGTCGCGAACGATCTCGGTCTGGACCCCTATTCGGGGCTTGTCGTGGTGTTTCGCTGCAAGCGCGCCGACCGGATCAAGGTGCTGTGGTGGGACGGCACGGGCCTGGTGTTGGCGCACAAGCGTCTGGAGCAGAGCCGCTTTGCCTGGCCCACGGTTCGCGACGGCACGATGCGTCTGTCTCGCGCGCAGTTCGAGGCGCTGTTCGAGGGCCTGGACTGGCGCCGGGTGTGGAGCAGGCGTGTGCGCAAGCCGCTTGCGGCGGCGTGATCGGGGGGCTGCTCGGTCCTTTTTTCCGCTCTCTCCTCTTTACTAAGTATCTGATTCCGTGATAGTATTCTGTGATGGAGACGGGCACCGGCAGCGTCGATCCCGGCGCGCTCGCACGCCCCTACCGGGCGCTGTTCGAGGCGCAACAAGCGGCTCTTGAGGCGCTTCGCGCCGAGAATGCGGCGCTGAACGCTCGCAACCGCCGTCTCGAGGAGCAAGACCCCGAAGCTCAGGTCGAGAACCTACGCGCCAAGGTCGCCTCGCTCACCGAGCAGAACCAGCGTCTCGAACATCTGCTCAACGAACTGCGCCGGGCGATGTTCGGGAAGAAGTCCGAGAAGCTCCATCCCGACCAGCTCCTGCTCGCCTTCGAGGAGCTCGAAGGCGCGCTCGCCGAGGCCGAGGAAGAGACCCCGGCGAGCACGACGCGGCCGCCGCGCGCGAAGCGCCCCGCCGCGGAGCGCAACATCGGTCATCTGCCGGCCCACCTGCCGCGCACCTATAAGCTGGTCGAGCCCGAGAGCACGCAGTGCCCCTGCGGCTGCGGCGAGATGGTGAAGATCGGCGAGGACCGCACCGAGCGGCTCAACATCGTTCCGGCGCAACTTCAGGTCATCGTCACCATCCGGCCCAAGTACGCCTGCCGCAGTTGCGAGGAAGGCGTCACCCAGGCGCCGGCGCCGGCGCACCTCATTGAGGGCGGGCTGCCCACCGAGGGCATGCTCGCCCACGTGTTGGTGTCGAAGTTCGCGGACCACCTTCCGCTGTACCGGCAATCGCAGATCTACGCCCGCTCGGGGATCGAGCTGCACCGTTCGACGCTGGCCGAGTGGGTGGGCAAGGCGTCGTTCCACCTGCGGCCCGTGTTCGACTGCCTGAAGGGGGAGTTGAAGACGTCGAGCAACCTCGGCCTGGACGAGACGACGGTCCGGGTGCTCGACCCGGGCCGGGGCAAGACCAGGACCGGCTACATGTGGACGATGGCCCGCGACGAGCGGGGGTGGTCCGGGCCCGATCCGCCGGGCGTGATCTATGAGTATGCGCCCGGGCGCAGCGGCAAGCATGGCGAGAAGCTGCTCGAGGGCTTCGAGGGAACGGTGCAGGTCGACGGCTATTCCGGCCACAACCGGCTGCGCCGGGAAGACCGGCCTGGCGGGGCGCTGACGCTGGCTGCATGTTGGACCCATGCGAGGCGCGGCCTCAAGGAGGTGTTCGACAGCAACGGCTCGCCGATCGCGAAGGCCGGACTGAAGAGGATCGCGCAGCTCTACAGGATCGAGGACAGGATCCGGGGCGAGGCGCCGGCGACGCGCCAGTTCGTCCGGTGGACCGAGTCGGCTCCGCTGGTGAACGCCTTTGGCGTGTGGCTCGACGAGCAGCGTTCACGCGTCTCGCCGCGCTCGCGCCTCGGCGAGAAGCTCACCTATATCGCGAATCAGTGGGAGGGGTTGCTGGTGTTCCTGTACGACGGGCGCGTCGAGATGGACACCAACTTCGTCGAAAACCGAATCCGACCGATCAAGCTAACTGCGAAAAACGCGTTGTTCGCCGGCCATGACGAGGGCGCCCGCTCCTGGGGCCGTGTCGGCTCGCTCATCGAGACCTGCAAGATGAACGGCGTCGAGCCCTACGCCTGGCTCAAGAGCACGCTGGAGAAGATCGCCGCCGGTCATCCTCAATCCCGAATCCACGAACTCCTGCCCTGGAACTTCGACCCGGCGTCAAGCTGAAAATCAGGGTGGGGCGCTCGCAGCGCTTACCCCGAATTGGTAGAACCATGC
>Ga0209544_1003113_pt1 | contig 13417 bp, 8 predicted proteins | sample MesohylPK_FD_187297 | JGI IMG/M metagenome (GOLD analysis project Ga0209544, IMG submission 187297) | Host-associated microbial community of the marine sponge Aplysina aerophoba from Gulf of Piran - sponge mesohyl, lysed by proteinase K... | ecosystem: Host-associated > Porifera > Sponge >...
GCTCGAGCGCCGAGGCCGCCCCACCGCTCTTCTGAGCCACGGCCTCGGCGAGCGACCCGATGTCGCCGTGATCGGTCACGTTCAACTCTCCGGTGACCCTGCCGCGCGCCATCACCACAGCCCGGTCCGCCAACTCGAATACCTCCGGGATCTCCGTGCAGTAGGCCACGACGGACCCGCCGTGCTCGGTGAACGTGCGCAGGATACGGTAGATCTCCACCTTGCTTCCCACGTCCACGCCGCGCGTCGGTTCTTCGAGGAGGAGAACGTCCGGACGCTCGGCGAGTGCCGAGGCGATGGCGACCTTCTGCTGGTTCCCGCCACTCAGGTCGCCGATCGGCTGCGCCACCGAGGCGGCCCGCACGCGGAACTCCTGCATGTACCGCTCTCCCAGACGCGCCATCGTCCGACGTTTCAGCAGGCCCCCGGCGCCGGCGATGCGCCCCCGGCCGAGACGGGCCACCAGAGAGCGGCCGACATCGAAATCGCCGAAGAGACTCTCCCCCCGATCCGCGGGGAGGTAGCTGGTGGGTTGCGGGGGCCGCCGGGGCAGGGACGTCTCGCCGGTTGCCTCCTCGAGCCCCGCCAGGGACCGCACGAACTCCCGTCCCCCTGATCCCTCGACCCCCACCACGGCAACGATCTCCCGCGCGCGCACCGCCAGTTCCTCGACCTCGAAGGATCCGCCGCTGTGGCGCCACGCCCTGACGGCCACGGCGGATCCGTCCTGCAGAATCCCCGTCCCTGGTCGTCGCGAGACCGATCCCGGCGCCTGCACCGCCTCTCCCATCACCATCTCGCGGGCAAGCCGCTCCTCGGTGAGAGCCTCCCCGGTCAGATCGGCACCGACCCGCCCGTCGCGCACCACGATGACGCGGTCGGCCACGTGGGCGAGTTCGTTCAGCCGGTGCGAGACCAGGATCACGATGTTCCCCGCGTCGCTCAGCGCCCGCATCCGGGCGAACAACTCGGCCGACTCCTCTTCGGTCAGCGCCGAGTTGGGCTCGTCGAACAGGAAGATCTGCGCATCGGTGGCGTGGGCCAGGGCGCGGGCGATCTCCGTGAGCTGCCGCACGACGAGGGAGCACTCCCCCAGTTCCCGGTCGGCGTCGTGGGTGATCCCGAGGCTGCGCAGGATGTCGTAGTGGGCCGGTCCGGGAACGGGACGGCGTGCCAGACCGTTCCCCCTCCCGCCCACGAGCAGGTTCTCCGCCACGGTGAGGTCGGGGAACAGCATGGCCTCCTGATGGACCACCGGCACTCGTGCCTCCGAGCGCGCCGGGGACCACGGGGCGCCGTTGAGCACCATCTCCCCCGAGTCGGGCTCCTCCTCGCCGGAGATCATCCGCACCAGCGTGCTCTTGCCCGCCCCGTTCGGCCCGGCCACCCCCAGGAACTCCCCTCCGGTGATGTCGAGCGTCACGCCGGCGAGCGCCTGCGTGTGACCGTAGGCCTTCTGCAGGTCGCGCACCGTGAGGCGCAGCGCGGACTCGGGTCGTGCCGCCGCGGTCATGGCGCCTGACCGGGCCGGGCTCGCTTCCGGTAAGTGAAGCGGTCGAGCATCACCGCGCCGATCGTGGCGGTGCCGATGAAGATGGACTTGGCGAAGGCGCCCACGCCGATGATCGACAGCCCGTTGCTGAGGACCGACAGCAGCAGCGCTCCCACGATCGTCCCGATGATCGTGGCCCTGCCCCCGGTGAGGGTGGCCCCGCCCACGATGACCGCAGCGAACACCGGGAAGAGAAGGGAGCGCCCGGCGCTGGGATCAGTCGAGCCGAGGAACGAGAAGTCCAGCATGCCGGCCGCGGCGGCCATCGCGCCACCCAGCATGAAGACGATGAACTTGTGCCGCGTGATCGAGAGCCGGGCGGCCCGGGCGGCGGGGGTGTTGCTGCCGATGGCGGCCAGCCGGAAGCCGAACAGGGTCCGGTGCAGGAGCACCCAGAAGAGGATCGCGAGCCCGAGGAGCCACACCACCTGGACGGGAATGTCCAGCGGGAGTTTGGTCGCGCCCAGGGCCCGGAAGATGTCCCACTCCCCCGCCGGTACCGGCGGCTCGGCGTACTTCGGATTGATGCCGCGCGCCCCGGAGATGAGCAGGGTCATCCCTTCCACGGCGTTCAACATGCCCAGGGTGACGATGAACGACGGGATGCCCGCCCAGGTCGTGAGGGCGGCGTTCAGGAAACCGACGAAGACGCCCGCGCCGAGCCCGATGAGGAGGGCGGGAACGACGTGCACACCGTCGATCCAGACCGTTCCGGCAAGCATGGCGGTGAAGCCGTAGATCGCTCCGATCGAGAGATCCAACTCTCCCACGATGATCACGAGCGTGAGTCCGAGCGCCAGGAGTCCCAGCGAACTCATCGCCCGCACCATGCCGAGCATGTTGCGCACGGTGAGGAAGTTGGGGTTGACGATGGAGAAACTCATCCCCACTAGGAAGATGGCGATGAGGAGGCCGATGACGCGCGGGTTCCTCACGGCGAACGCCGGTCGCCTTCTCGCCCCGGTGTCGGGCGGGAAGGTGGCGCCCTCGTCCGGCTGCCGGCCGTTCATGCCGCCTCGTTCAGATGCCGGCAAGGGGGGCGGCGACGCGCGGCGCTACCACGACCCTCTCTCCACCGACGAGGGGCACCGACGCCAAGCGCACCGGCGCCCCTCTTCGGCAAACGTCGGTGGGTGCGCTCTACTGGTTCTCAGGCTGGCTCCAGTCGACCGAGTCGACGTTGTCCTGTGTGGCCGCAAGCGGATCCAGGATCACGTGACCCGTCTCGAACTCCCCCTTGAACAGGAAGTCACCGCAAGCATTGGCTCCGTTGTACGCCTGGTTCGAGAAGCCCTGGACCATCGTCACGACGACGACGCCATCGCTGATGAAGTCCGCGATAGCCGGGTTCATGTTGAACCCCGAGGTGTACATGTCGCCCGTGAGACCCTGGTCGGCGATGACCTTCGCCACGAACTCCACGCCCTGGTCGGTGTGGAAGATGATGTCCACGTCCGGGTGGCCCAGAATCCACGCCTCCGACGCGGCGTACTGCTGCGGCGGATCCCAGCCCTGTGACTCGATGTCGGTGTTGGGTCCGTTCACGAACTCGAGGTCGGGCAGAACCGCCGAAATCCCCGCCATGAAGCCGTTCATCCGGTTCTGAGCCCAGGGGCCTTCGACCGACCCTGTGAGCAGTCCGGCCTTCTCGAGCGCTATGCCGTTGTCGACAGCCCATTCGCCGGTGAGCGTCCCGGCCAGCGTGCCCGCCGAGAGTTCGTCGAGCGCGAAGAACGCGAAACGCTTGGAGTCCGGGCTGTCGGCGTTGACGCCGAAGGTGGGAATGCCGGCGTCCACGGCCTTGGCGATGATGTCCACGTAGGGACCGGGCTCGTGCGCCTCAAAAGCCAGGCAGTCGATCTGACCGGCGTCGATGAGCGAGTCGATCTCCGCCACCTGCGCGGGAATGTCCGTCTGGAGCGGTCCGATCGTCCGCGCACTGATGTCCACGCCGTGCTCTGCGGAGATCTCGCCGGAGCCACGGCTCCATCCTTCGTCCATGGCCGCACCGAAAATGGGGATGGCCGTCCCCTCGATGGAGAGAACGAAGTTGAACTCGCCGTCGTTGGCGATCTTGTCGGCGATGCTGTCGGCAAGGGTGAAGGTGCCCCACGGCAACTCGGCGGTGTGCGGCGGACCAGAGGGCATCTCGTCCGCCGGCTCCGGCGGCGGCGGTGGCTCATCGGCCGGCGGCGGGGGCGGTGGCTCATCGGCCGGCGGCGGAGGCGCCGGTGCCTCCGGCTGCGGCGCGGCGGGCGGCGGAGCGGCCTCCTCGTCGTCGCCGCAAGCGGCGGCCACGAGAGCGAGCGCGCTCAGGACCGCAATCGCGGTCAACGATCTGACGTGTCTGGTTTTCATGGTTTCCCCCCAATTGTCTCTGCGCCTCGGCGTGACATTCACCAACGTAAGGTGAAATAGTTCTCTCCGTCGAGGCCCCAATGGCAAGCTAACACCGTCCTCCGACCTGCGCCGGAGTCGGTGTCAAGTCGCGCGCCATGCAGAATGAATGCGGTTCAGAACGAGGCGGTTCAGAGATGGGGCGGTCCGGGGTGCGGACGCCCGGGCCGTGGGTTACCCGTCGATCTAGCGCGGGATCGCCGCCACGCAAGCCAGCCCGCCATCCACCGACAGGATGGTGCCGCTGACGAACGAGGCATCGTCCGAGCACAGGAACGACACCGTCGCGGCCACCTCCTCCGGGGTGCCCACCCTCCCGAGCGGGTGCGCCTTGCCGAGGGCCTCCTGGCGGGCCGGGGGATGCGACGTCTCGAACATGTCGGTGCGGATGTAGCCCGGCGCGATGGCGTTGACCCGTATCCCCGCCGGGCCAAGCTCCACGGCGAGGCCCCGGGTGAGGAGGTTCACCGCCCCCTTGGAGGCCAGATAGCTCACGATGGTGGGTGCCACGACCAGCGACATGACCGAGCTGACGTTCACGACCGACGCACCGCCGGGTGCGGCCGCCCGCAGCGCCGGTTCGAGGGCGCGCACCAACTCGAACGTGGCGCGCACGTTGATCTCCATAACGTCGTCCCAGTCGGCACCGTCGAAGTCAGCTACAGCGCCGATGCGTACGATGCCCGCGTTGTTCACGAGCGCGTGAACGGCCGGATGATCATCCACTAAGCGCTTGCAGACGGCCGCCAGTTGCTCACGATCGGTGAGGTCGCACACGACGACCTCCGCCTCCCCGCCCCCGGCACGAATCTCGTCGCTGATCCCGGTAAGCAGATCCTCCCTGGTCGCAAGCAGCGATACACCGAACCCGTCCGCTGCCAAGCGGCGCGCAATGGCGGCGCCGATCCCCCGGCTCGCCCCGGTGACGACTGCCCAGCGTTGCCCGTCCTGCACCGATCCCCTCCCCCGCTTCGACACCGCGTGCGGACGGATCGTAGTGGTCGCGGGGCGCCCCGCCGGATTCAGCCGGAGGAGCGCCGCCCGCCGCCCGCCGGCGGCGACGAGGAGACAATGTGCTGCGCGTCCTGTGGAAATTGTCCCCAAGTTGGGAACAAGTGGTGGACAATCCGCGGTTCTGTTTCGGATGCGAGACGGACCGGACGTTGCGCCGCGGAAATAATCGGTATTCTCTCGCCCGTGCCCGAGTCGCTCGACACTCTCGTGCTCGGGCAGCGGATCCGGCATGAGCGGCGCCGGAAAGGGCTGACTCTCGCCGAGTTGGGCGAACTGGTGGGCCGCCCGGCTCCCTACCTCTCGCAACTCGAGAACGGCAGGATCGAGCCGCGCCTGTCGCTGCTGGGTGACCTCGCCGAGGTCCTGGGGTGCAACCCGGGCGACCTGCTGAACGGCGAGGCGCCGACCCGACGCGCCGAGTTGGAGGTTCGGCTCGCCCGCATCCAGCAGACCGACGCCTACCGCTCGCTGCGGCTGCCCGAACTGAAGGCCACCGCCCGGCTCCCCGACACCGCCCTGGAGCATCTCCTGGCGCTGCACGACGCCTGGCGGGACGGCTCGGAGAGCCGCTCCGCCGGCGCCGGAGTCCCTGCGGTGGATCCGGTGCGGCGGGCGAACATCGTGTTGCGAGCGCAGATGCGTGCCCGCAGCAACTACTACGGCGAGATCGAAGAGGTGGCGACCGCAGCCCTCAGGGCCGCGTCCTACCCCGGTACCGGCCCGATCTCCGAGCGGATCCTGCTCGACCTCGCCGAGCACTTCGGCTACCGGATCGACCGGGTACGCGACATCCCCCGCTCGACCCGATCGGTCACCGACCTGCGCCGCCGGGTGATCTACATCCCCCAGCGCGACGAGTTGCCGACCCGCGCCGCCCGGTCGGTGGTGCTCTCGACCCTGGGCCACTTCGCCCTCGACCACTCCGACCCCGAGACCATCGAGGACTACCTGCGCCAGCGGGTGGAATCCAACTACTTCGCCGGGGCGGTGCTGGCGCCGGAGAGCCCGGCGGTGGCACTGCTGGACGAGGCGGCCGCTAGCGGCGACATCGCCGTGCAGGACCTGAAGGACGTCTTCTACGTGTCCTACGAGATGGCCGCCCACCGGCTCACGAACCTCGCCACCCGCCACCTCGGCATCCCGATGCACTTCATGCGGGCCGACGAGGAGGGACTCATCTCGAAGGCCTACGAGAACGACAACGTGCCCTTCCCGACCGCACCCGACGGGAGCCTCGAGGGTGTGCGTGTCCCGACCTTGTGGGCGCCGCGCCAGGTGTTCCACTCCGCCGACACCTACGCCACGTACGCCCAGTACACCGAGACGGACGCCGGCGACTACTTCTGCGTCACCCAGGTGGACACCACCCGCGACCACGGCCACACCGTGACCGTCGGCACGACCGCAGACCATGCCGGGCGCTTCCGGAGCAGCGACACCGCGCGCCGCATCGTCGCTCCGCAGGCGACCGGCGTCACCGGCCCCGGAGCCGGTGACGGGCTGGCGCGCGACCGCAGGGTGTGGGCCTCGGCTCGTGATCGCGAGTTCGTCCTGGGCCCGTTGACCTCGCCCGACGGCGCCCTGGCGCCCTCACCGGGCGTCTCCATGAGCGAGGTCCACGCCTTCCTCGACCGCCACCGCAGCGACACCGGCACGTAGACGGCTGACGGGCGGTACGTGCGGACCACTGAGTTCGAATGTCATTCCGGCGGAAGCCGGAGTCCACACCGCAGCGGCTTCGCCGCCGCCGCGGCCAGATGACGCAGCATGCTCTTGCTCCTCCTCTCGGCACCCGCTGAACGCCTGGCTCGGGTATCCGGTAGAGTCGCCCGAGCCAAGAATTACGGGCAGGCCTTGGCGACCGCAGCGCCGTGACCTGACCGGCAGCACCCGCCGCACCGTCTGCGCCACGACGCCCGAGATCCGGACAGCTTCCCCATGACTCAACCGGAAAGCCTCGAACGAGCCTTCGCGGACGTGGAGCAAGAGGCCTCCTCGGCTCTCGACTCGACCAAGAAGCTGCAGGGTCTGCTCAGGCAGCTCCACAAGAGTTCTCGGGAGGGGAACGTGGCCGCGCTGAAGCGAGTGCAGGGCAGGCTCCGCGAAGCATCGACCGAACTGACCCGCGCCGTTGAGGGTGCAGCCGGTTCGTGGCTTCTCGGCGACGAGGAGGAAGTCGGCTACCTCCGCGAAGGCTATGCGGCCGAGTTGATCCGCGTGGCGGCCGAGCAGGGCTTGGAGATCCACGAGACCGACGGGCAGCTGATATCGCATCCCTCCACGGTGCGGATCCTCGCGGGCGACCGCGCCGTCCGCATCGACAGGAAGAAGGTCTCGACGATCAGACCGTCCCACCTCGTCGAGTTGCTGCGCAAGAACCAGAACAGGCCGGCACGCTTCCGCCCGGAGCCGTTCCTCAAGGCCCTCCACGAGGTCTACACCGCGCTCACCAGCGGCACACAGACTCCCCCGGGTGGCGTGGTGATCCCTCTTGACCGGATCTACCGACTCCTGACCTCGCTGCCGGGAAGCCAGCGAGACTATTCGCGCACCGATTTCGCTCGGGACCTGTACCAACTGGAAACCGCCGGGGCAACCACGACGAAAGCCGGCGCAAGGGTCTTCTTCCCTTCGTCCACGGGAGCGCGCAGCGCCAGGAACCTGTTCACGTTCGTCGGCGGGGACGGGCGCGAAGTGAAGTATTTCGCCATTCGCTTCGAGCAGCCGGCCGGCTGATGGCGCACACGATCGACATCGCACACTGGTTCGAGGTGATCGACTCGGAGTACCTGTCGTCGTTCATCCCCGAGGGTGGCTCGTCGGTGAAGTTCGCCGCCGTACCGGAGCGCTTGATCCCATCTCTGGGCACCATGATCGAGGACCGCTGCCGGGAACGGGACTACCTCGTGCTGCGACTAGATGCGCGCAACGAGCGCGCCCACATGCCTCAGGACTTCTTCTTCACCCTGGCGCGCCAGATGGATTGGCGGACGCTGGCGCGGCGCGCCGTTCTGCGTTTCGCCTCCGAGAACGGATACGAGGCGGAAGGGATCGACCCGGCGACTCCGGGCGTCTATGACGCGATCGCCGCTGCCGGCAACACCTCACCTCGGTTCGTGCGAGCGGATCTGGCGCCGGAAATACAGCGACACGTCTTCGCCAACCCTCACATGGCCAAGGACTTCCGCGTCTGCATGAGCCACCTCTGCCTGAGGGAGTTCGCCGCCCACGCGTACGATGCGGAACCATTGTTGGACTGGCTGACCGGCGAGAACACCCGGATCAGTTCGGTCCGACCATTCTCGATCGCCGGCGGCATCAACCGCACGACCGCCCGCTATTTCATAGAGTCATCGCTCTACTGGATACAGAACGCGGGATACGCAGGGACCGTCATACTGTTCGACAATCGCCGCGTCACCCTGTCCCGGAATCCCAAGGACGGGCACCGGTATTACACGAGAGCCATGACTCTGGAACACTACGAGATGCTGAGGGAGTTCATCGACGGCGTGGACCGCCTGAGGAGCACGCTGATGCTCGTCGTCACCAGCGAGGAGTTCCTCGATCCGTCCCCGGACCGTCGATCCCGCGGTTACGGGATCTATCCCGCCCTCCAGACCCGTGTCATGGACGACGTGCGCGACTCGAACAGAGCGAATCCGGTCGCGTCACTGGTCGTGCTGTCGTAGGAGATTCGCGCCGTGCCCCCTGTAGCCGTGCCCCCTGTCGTCGACGAGTTCACGCCGCTCGAATGCCGCCGTGCCTTGGAGGCTCTCCGCAGCGGCGTGCCGAACAGGGAAGCGGTTGCGATACTGGGTTGCGAGCAGCCCGAGATCGAACGCCGCTTCGATGCGATTCTGGCCGGCGCGGCCGGCACGAGCGCCGCGCCGGGCGACGGCGGGGGGATGCTCGTCTCCGGCGACTTCGGATCCGGGAAGTCTCACCTGCTGGCCCACCTCGAGCACTTGGCGCTGGCGCAGGGGTTCGTCTGCAGCACCGTCGCTGTCAGCAAGGAGACTCCGTTCTACGACCTCGGCAAGGTCTTCAAGTCGGCGATGGAGAACAGCCGCATCCCCGGACACAGTGGACGCCTCATCGAGGAACTGGGCCAGGCACTCGACCCGCGCTCGGACCGGTACGGCGACTTCTTCCGCTGGGCGGACAATGCCGCGGCCAGCGGTCTGAGCCCGATGTTCCCGGCCGGCCTCCTCGTCCACGAACGCTTGGACGACCCCGAGCTGAACAGGGAGATCGAGGACTTCTGGGCCGGGGATCCGCTCCGCAAGACGCGGATCACGACCGGCCTGAGGGAGATCGGTCAACTCGCCAACTACTCCTTCCGGGCGCCCAAGGCGGCCGAGCTTCCCCCGCAGCGCCTCCGTTTCATGTCCGAACTGATCAGAGCGGCCGGCTATGCGGGGTGGGTGATTCTCCTCGACGAGATAGAACTCGTGGCCCAATTCTCCATCCTGCAGCGGGCCAGATCGTATGCCGAACTGGCCCGCTGGTTCGGGCGCGCGCCCGGCCGGCCGGATCCAGGACTCGTCGTCGTGGCGACGGTGACCGAGGACTTCGCTCTCGAGATCATCAGCCCGGACGGCACCAGGAAGGATCGTGACTACATCGCCCCGAGGCTGGCCGACCGTTATCAGCACCTGAGCGGTCCGGCAGAGATCGGCATGCGGATACTCGAGCACGAGGCTGTACCGCTGGGCGCGCCGCGCGAGGACGACGTTCCTGCGACCATCGAGGCGCTTCGGCGGCTCTACAGCACGGCATACGGCTCGGAGGCGCCTGTCCTTCCGCTGCCGAGCCGGGGGGCCGGCTACCAGAACCGGATGCGCTACCGGGTGCGGGCCTCGATCAGCGAGTGGGACCTGCGCAGGCTGTATCCGGACTACAACCCGCGGATCGAGGGCGACGAGTTCCGGTACCGCTACGAGGAGGAGGCCGAGACCGAGGAGGGATCGGATCCCGGCGACGCAGGAGCGGACACCCCGACCCCGAACTCACAGTCACCGGACTCCTGATCCACGGCCTTGCCGACCCCCCTCGACGAGGTCTCCGAACGCACCGGCGTCATCGGTTGGCTCCGCGTCATTGCCGAGGAGGACTCCGGAGGTGTGGTCGCTGCACTGTTCGAGGCATCCTTGCAGGGCGAACCCCTCGGTTTCTGCTTCACCCGGGCCGGCTTCGGCGACGCTGGGACCGGCGTATCCGGATTCTCCGAGGCGGTCCCGGCCCTCCTCGCGACGCTGCTCCGGGCCGCCTCGCTCCCCCCGAGCCTGCTCGTGGGACTGGCAACCGAAGTCCCGCCGGCGCCGGTCGCCGCGGCCATGGAGGCCCGCGTCCCCTTCTGCCTGCTGGGACCCCCGGACCGTCGGCGGGCCTCCGACGGTTCCAACGGTCGCGGCACGCGTCCGACCTGGATGACGCCGGCCCCGCCCGGTGACACCGGCGCGGCGCGGCTGCTTGAGGAGATCCTGGCATCGGCCGATCCGCTCGAGCCGTTCGAACGGGCCGCCGAGGGTCTGCGGGAGGCGTTCGACGACCCGCACGTACGGGCGCTGGCAGGGTCGGCGGGGCTGGCGACGGTGGTCAGCCTGGCGTTCCCGGCCGCCGATCGGCGCCGGCGGCACCCGCAGCCGATCCGTTCAGGCAGGCCGCCGCGACGTGCCGGCAGGGACCCAGGCGGGGGCGCCCCGGATTGCGACGACCCGCAGCCGCGGGCCGAGACAACCCTCGCTGACCGCCTCCGGCGCATCCTCCGGGCTCCGGCGGGGTCGGCGCGCCTCGATCATCCGGAATGGAGCAGCGACCTGATGCCGTTCCAGCGGGACGGGGTTCGAGCGCTCGTGGAGAATCGCCGCCTGCTGCTGGCCGACGACATGGGGCTCGGCAAGACGGTGCAAGCCATCGCCGCGATCCGGATCCTGCGCGCCCGAGGCGAGACCGCGTCCTGCCTCGTCGCCGCTCCCGCGAGCGTTCTGGATCAGTGGCGTCGGGAGATCGCCAAGTGGGCGCCCGAACTGTCCGCCATGATCATCAGGGGCTCGGCGGCCGACCGGCGCTGGCAATGGGCCGCGCGCCCCGACGTGACCCTCGCCGGCTACGAGAGCCTGCGAGCCGATTTCGACAGCCAGCTGAGCCGGAGGATCTGGGACGTGGTCATCGCCGACGAGGCCCAGCGCATCAAGAACCGCAACGACACCAGCGACGTCCTGAAACGGCTGAGGCGAACCCGCTCCTGGGCCCTCACCGGCACGCCCATCGAGAACCACGAGGAGGAACTGGCCTCGATCCTGGAATTCGTCGATCACGACGAGGAGGGTGGTCGCCGGCAATACCGGCCCGGCCGGGAGCTTCGGGAGCGCCACCGGGAACTGCAACTCCGCCGCAAGAAGGGCGACGTACTCGAGGACCTGCCGCCGAAACTGGTGTCCAAGATCCCCATCCAGCTGACCGCACAGCAGCGCCGGAGCTACGACCTGGCCGAGCAGGACGGGATCGTCTACCTGAAGTCCCTCGGAGCCGAGGTCGGTGTGCAGCACGTACTCGAACTCATCACGCGCCTCAAGCAGATCTGCAATGCCGATCCCCGGACCGCAGAGTCGAGCAAGCTCACCGACATCAGGGAACGCCTCGACCAGTTGGTCGCGCAGGGACACAAGGCTCTGATCTTCTCCCAGTACGCCGGCGACTCCTTCGGTGTGGCGTACGCCGCGAGGCATCTGCGAGAATTCGCCCCGCTGCTTCTCTCCGGCGACGTGCCGCAGGAGGACCGGGCCGGCATCATCGAACGATTCAGGAGCCGCTCCGAGCACAAGGTGCTTCTCCTGTCGCTACGGGTGGGAGGCCTCGGTCTGAACCTCCAGAATGCCTCCTACGTCTTTCACCTCGATCGGTGGTGGAACCCGGCGACGGAGCGTCAGGCCGAGGACCGGACCCACCGCTTGGGGCAGACGGTCAAGGTGAACGTCATCAAGTACTCCTGCACCGACACCATCGAGGAGCGGATCGATCGGATCCTGGAAGCCAAGCAGGAATTGTTCGCACAACTGGTCGACGACGTGTCGCTGGACCTGTCGACCAGGATGACCTCCGAAGAACTCTTCGGATTGTTCGACCTGTAGCCGACGTCCGGCCCCTACCCCGCCCGCCGCGGACCCGGCACCTGCGCGCACCGCAGACCCACTCCCCGCTCATTTCCGAGGAGCCCGATGTCGCTGAGCCGAGTGCGGGGCACGATCATCTCATCGAGTCGAGGTGTGAGCACGGCTGCGGCCGACGTTGCGCCGACGGTCGCGTCGCGGAGGCGTGACACTGCGCAGCGCACCCCCTACAGGTCGAACTCGTCGTTGAGCGGCGAGTCCACGATCATCACGTCGCGCAGGAACACCGGCGGCTGGGTGGGGTCGAAGACCTTGATCCGCACCGCACTGGTGGGCCGGCGGTTCTCCGGCGTCCCGTAGACGTAGTTCTCCGCGGCGAGCCCGTCGAGGTCCACCTCGCCGAGCTGCGCCAGGGCGTTGCGGATGCCCTCACGGCTGAAGTCGCCCAGCGCGGCGGCCTTCTCCAGCAGGGCATGCACCGAGACCTGCAGGAAGTAGCCCGAGAGCGTGAACGTGCTGATGCTGCCGCTGCCGTAGCGCTCGAACCGCTCGTGGAACTTGGCGATGCCGGGAACCGACGAGTCGGTCAGTTCGGGCGTGTCGAGTGAGACGTAGAACTTGGCGTAGAGATCGGGAGCGCCGGCCGCAAACAGGTTGAGGTACGACGGCAGCAGGCCCAGCCAGACCGGGTCGAGTCCCTGACTGGCGGCCTCGGCCAGCATGGCGTGCTGCTCGGTGGGGACGGTGATGGCAAAGATCACCGTGCAGCCCGCGTCGGCGAACGCCGTGACCTGAGCCGTGAACGCCCGGTCGCCCCTGTTGATCGTCTGGGTCTCAGCCAGGGAGAACCCCAGGCGGTCCGCGGCGAACTCCACGCCGCGCAGGGAGTCCCTGCCGTACTTGTCGTTGACGTAGACCGCGCAGTAAACGTCCGACGCGCCGGCCAGCCCGGAGAGGTTGACGTACCACTCCGCCAGGTTGATGGCCTCGTACTCGTAGGCGGCCCCGCTGGGCATGAGCAACGGCTCGTTCGCCCAGGCACCCGCCAGCGAACCCGGCACGGCCACGACGCCGTCCTCGTTCAGGAACTCCAGCAACGCTTGGACCGGCGGCGTGGAGAGGACCTCGGCGAACATCACCACGTCGTCCTTCAGCCGCTGGTACTCCTGCACCGTCGCTCCCTCGGAGTCCTTGGTGTCGCCGACGGCCAAGGACACCCGGTACTTGCCGGCGATGCCGCCCAGTTCGTCGTTCACCCAGTCCCAGTAGAGCTGCGAGCCGGCCAGCAGCGGGCCGCCGATGATGGCCAGCGGACCGGATTGGTCGACCAGGTAGCCGA
>Ga0209544_1003114_pt1 | contig 13415 bp, 12 predicted proteins | sample MesohylPK_FD_187297 | JGI IMG/M metagenome (GOLD analysis project Ga0209544, IMG submission 187297) | Host-associated microbial community of the marine sponge Aplysina aerophoba from Gulf of Piran - sponge mesohyl, lysed by proteinase K... | ecosystem: Host-associated > Porifera > Sponge >...
AACCGCCCGCGAACCCGGCGACAAGCTCCAACGGCCGGACAACGTCGCCAACTCCGCCGCACGCCACAACCGGGCGCGGCAGACAACCGAACATCGATCGATGACCCTAAGTCCGACAGACTGCTAGTCCAGTTCTACAACTTCGACAGACTCGCGACCACGCCGTCCCGGTACACGGACGGCACGCCCCCAGGTCACACCAATCCCTATGGACCGGGTGACACGCTTACGCCGCTCCCGATCCAGGGTGGCGCCGCGCCTGCTGGCCTCTTCACTCGCGGAGTTCTGGATCGGAGCGAGTTTCCGCAGCCCGGACCCACCGAGGGCGGACTTGTGACGCAGAGGTATCGGATGGCGAGTGCGACCGTTCAGATCACCACGTTTCAGGGCAACTACAACGGCGCAGGGGGCACGTACAGCTGCGACTCCGGCACGCCGGGCCAGGCCTGTGTCGTGAACGTCGCTCCCAACGGGGCCTACACGTCTGCCGACACATGGACGTTCACGCCCGAACTCAACGCAAGGGCGTACCAGGCCGACGCGACGTTCATGAGCTTCGGCTGGTGGCTGCGGACACCCCGAAACCCCGACGGGGCGTATGCCTTCGAATACTATGCAGACGGTCAAGCGTTCGTTCCAAACGCAACCACACCGACCGGCACCGCCACCTACACCGGCCGCGCCGCCGGTCGATACGCGGTGCAAGAGGTAGACGGGACGGGCGTCGTCGACGGCATGTCGGGTGAGTTCACCGCCGCCGCTTCGCTAACGGCCAATTTCAGCGCCAGGGACATCGGAGGAATGCCGGCCCCGACCGTCGAGGGCACCATTTCAGGATTCCAGGGTGAGATGGACGGCATGTCGGGCTGGATGGTAACGCTGAACCAGCAAGCGCTGGCCAACAACGCAGCCGCTTTGGGAGCCTCGTTCACAAGCGGTGAGATCGACCCCACTGCTGCCGGGTTCGATGGCGTTACGGCCGTAATGGGTGATCAAACCGCCCATGGTTCGTGGACGGGCCAGTTCTTCGGCAACGCTGCGACGGTTACGGATCCGAACAATGGCGGAAGCACCGCCACGAACGTCCTCGGAGCCGCTCCGGTCGGCGTCGGCGGCACGTTCCAGGCCGACAACGAGTCCGTCAGCATCGCCGGGGCGTTCGGCGCGCGCAGGTAAACAGCGTTCCAGACGGGGCGGACCTACGGTCGGCCCCGTCCTCTCACTTCCTTCCCCCGGCGCGGTTGTTCTCGCGCCGGGGGTTTTCTTTGTCCGCCCCGTACCGGGCAGAAAGTGTAGCGATGAACCATCTCCTCTTCTGCCGCGCGCTCGCGATTGTGGTTTGTGCGCTTTTCACGATCCCCGCCTTGGCCGAGAAACACGCGCCGCTCCCGTCGCCCTCCGCCGGCATGGCCGAGGCGCGCAAGCTGCTCCAGGACCGAAAGTTCGAGGCGGCGCTGGAAATCCTGCGCGTGCTGGCCCGCGGCCCCACGGTCCATGCCAATGTGGGTTTCATGCTCGGCCTCGCGGCGGTGGAGGCATCCCAGAAGCCCGATCTTCCGGAGGCGGAGCGCGATGCGCTGCTGGACGAGGCCGTCGCCGTCTTCCACGCCATGCTGGTCGCCCGCCCGGAGCTGGTCCGCGTCCGCCTCGAGCTTGCCCGCGCCTTCTTCCTCAAGGGCGAGGACAGCCTGGCGAGGCAACATTTCGAGCAGGTGCTGGCCGGCAAGCCGCCGTCCGGGGTGGCGCTCAACGTCAACCGCTTCCTCAGCCAGATCCGCGCGCGCAAGCGCTGGAGCCTGCGGCTCGGCCTGGCGCTCGCGCCGGACACCAATATCGGCGCGGGCTCGGACGAACGGATCATCTATATCAACGTCGCCGGCCAGCGCCTCCCCTTCCGCCGCGACGCCGAGGAGCTGACCACCTCGGGCGTCGGGCTCTCGGCATGGCTGGGCGGGGAGTACCAGTATCCGTTGAGCCCGAATTGGCGACTGCGCGGGGGCGGCGACCTGTCGTGCCGGGAATACCGGGAGAGCCGGTTCGACCAGATGACCGTCGCCGGCCATGTCGGACCGCGCTGGCTGATCGGGCGCGCCAGCGAGGCCAGCCTGCTGCTCACCGGGCTGCACCACTGGACGGGCAAGGCGCTGGAGGACCCCTCGCATTACGATGTCGGGGTGCGGATCGAGGGACGGCACCGGCTCACCCGCCAGACGACGCTGGACGCGCGGCTGTCGCGGCGCGAGCGTCGCTACGACACCGATGAGGATCGCGACGGGTCGATCACCGATATCACGCTCGGGACGGGCTGGGTGGCCTCGCCCACGCTGCGCATCGACGCCAGCGTCGGCTGGGCGCGCGAGCGGACCGAGCTCGAACGCTGGCGCAATTCCAGCCGCTGGGCGCGGGTCGGCGCCACGGCGGCGCTCCCCTGGGGGTTCACCGTGGGCGGGTCGGGCACGCTGCGCTGGACCGACTACGAGGGCAACTGGCTCCCCTTCGTCGAGGACGGCGGCGAACGCAAGGACCTGACGCGGACGCTGCATTTGTTCGCCCACAACCGCGCGCTGACGCTGGAGGGCTTCAGCCCCCAAATCTCGGTGACCCAGCAGCAGCGGACCACCAACGCCCAGGCGCACGACTACGAGCGCCTGTCGGGGGAGCTGCGCTTCGTGCGGCTGTTCTGAGGGTCCTTCGATACGCCGCGTAGCCTGCCCTGAGCTTGTCGAAGGGGCGCGTATCGAAGGACGATCACGGCGCGCCCCCCTCCCGCCGTGCCAGATGGGTGGTCGCGGCGACGATCAGCAGGCCGCCGATCCAGATCCAGAGATCCGGGGTCTCGGCGAACACCAGGAAGCCCAGCAGCGCGGCCCAGACCAGGCGGAAGAACACCATCGGCTCGACCAGGCCGACATCGGCGAGGCGGTAGGCGTGCATCAGGCAGAGATGGCCGGCGCTCCCCAGCGCGCCGATGCCGGCCAGCATCGCGAGCTGGGCGCCCGTCGGCGTCTGCCACACCAGGGCGGCGGGGATCGCGGTCACCGGGATCATCAGGAAGGTGAGCCAGGCGACGATGGCGGTCGGCGTCTCGGTCCGGGTGAGCGTCTTGGCGATCAGCTTGGACGCGGTCACCAACACCGCCGAGACCAGCACCGCGACGGCGCCCAGGCCGACGGTCTCGAAGCCCGGCCTCAGGATCGCCAGCATGCCGGCGATGCCGAGCGCGAGGCCGATCCAGCGATGGCCGCGCATCCGCTCGCCGAGGAAGACGATCGCGCCGGCGCAGGCGATCAGCGGGCTCGCCAGCGACAGCGCGGTGGCCTCGGCGAGCGGGATCAGGCTGAGCCCCAGAAACCACATCAGCATCGAGCCGCCATTGACCACGCCGCGCACCAGGTGCAGCGGCAGCCGGTTGGTGGCGAAGGCGGCGAGGCCGATGCGCATCAGCCAGGGGACCAGGACGCAGAACCCGAACACGTTGCGGAAAAAGGCGATCTCGAAGGCGTGCAGGTCGGCGGAGACGAAGCGCACCGCGCCGTGCATCGCCGCGAGGAACAGCGTGGCGGCCAGCATCAGCGCCAGCGCGGTCAGCGCCGGGCGCGCCCCGGCCCGGGCGGCGAGGGCTCTGAGCGCGGTCAATCGACCGGCCGGGCGGCGGGCGGGGCGGCGTTGATGCGCCGCAACAGCGCGAGCAGGGTCTCGGTCTCGTCTTCGTCGAGGCAGGCGGTGACCGCGTCCTCGTGGGCGCGGACCTCGCCGGTGAGGCGGTCGAGCAGCTTTGCGCCGTCCCCGGTGAGCACGATCGCGTTGGACCGCCGGTCGCCCGGCCGCGCCCGGCGCTCGACCAGCCCGGCGGCCTCGAGCCGGTCGATCAGGCGGACCATCACCGAGCGGTTGGCGCGGAACGCGCGCGCCAGCGCCGCCTGGCTCGCCCCCGGGTTGGCGCCGATCAGCACCAGCAGCCCGAACTGCGATGCGGTCACCCCGTGCGCCGCGATCCGCTCCGCGAACCCGCCCACCACCCTGAGATTGGCGTGCCGCAGCTGGTAGCCCAGCAGCCCGGGCAGGATGCCGAGGCTGGGGGGGGTGGTGTCCTGGGGCATGGTCGGGGTTCCTGTTTTCGTCATGTGCCCCAATTCGTCATTTCGACGGACCCCGGACTCGATCCGGGGCGGGGCGGTGCGCAGCGCGGCGGGCCCCCCACTCTCGTCATTTCGACCGGAGCCGTGCGCAGCACGGCGGAGTGGAGAAACCTCCCTGCCACGGGCACGAGGTTTCTCCACTTCGCGCCTGACGGCGCTCCGGTCGAAATGACGAGGGGTTGCGCATGGGGCTGGGAGGTTTCTCCACTCCGCGCCTGACGGCGCTCCGGTCGAAATGACGAGGGGTTGCCCGTGGGGCTGGGAGGTTTCTCCACTTCGCGCTCCGCGCTCCGGTCGATGGGGCCCCCCACTCGTCATTTCGACGGACCCCGGACTTGATCCGGGGCGTAGCCGTGCGCAGCACGGCGGGCCCCCCACTCGTCATTTCGACCGGAGCCGTGCGGAGCACGGCGGAGTGGAGAAACCTCCCTGCCAATGGGGACGAGGTTTCTCCACTTCGCGCCTGCGGCGCTCCGGTCGAAATGACGGGGGGAGGTTGCCCGTGGGGCTGGGAGGTTTCTCCACTTCGCGCTCCGCGCTCCGGTCGATGGGCCCCCCACTCGTCATTTCGACCGGAGCCGTGCGGAGCACGGCGGAGTGGAGAAACCTCCCTGCCAATGGGGGCGAGGTTTCTCCATTTCGCGCGTCCGGCGCTCCGGTCGAAATGACGAGGGGTTGCCAATGGGGCTGGGAGGTTTCTCCACTTCGCGCCTGACGGCGCTCCGGTCGAAATGACGGGGGGAGGTTGCCTGTGGGGCTGGGAGGTTTCTCCACTTCGCGCCTCCGGCGCTCCGGTCGAAATGACGGCATGGCGGGAGGGTAGCTTGACTTTGTTGCTCATGTCAATTATCATCACGGTCATCTTATTGACCTTGCCGGGAGACTTGGCATGCGGAGCGTTTTGTCGCTGGCGCTCAACGGGCGGCGGCGGGACGATGTGGTGGCGGACAATCTGCTGCTGGTCGACTATCTGCGCGAGGTCGCCGGGCTGACCGGGACCAAGATCGGCTGCGACGGGGGGGAGTGCGGGGCGTGCACGGTGCTGGTCGACGACCGGCCGCGCCATGCCTGCCTGACGCTGGCGGCGAGCTGCGACGGCGCCCGGGTCGAGACGATCGAGTCGCTGGAGCGCTCGGGCCGGCTGTCGGCGATCCAGCGCGGGTTCAACGAGAAGCTGGGCGCCCAGTGCGGGTTCTGCACGCCGGGCATGATCATGGCGGCCGAAGGGCTGCTGCGCGCCATCCCCGACCCCGACGAGGCGGCGATCCGGGACGGCATGGCGGCCAATATCTGCCGCTGCACGGGGTATGTGAAGATCATCGACGCGGTGCGCGCCGCCGCCGACGAGATCGCCGGCAGGGAGCAGGCCGCATGAGCGACGCACAAGCAACCGCCCCGGCCCCGGTGCGCTCGATCGGCGTGCCGATGCCGCTGGTCGACGGGCCCGAGAAGGTGTCGGGCAAGGCGCTCTACACGGCCGACTTCATCGCCCCCGCCGAGCTCGTGGGGCGCATCCTCAGAAGCCCGGTCGCGCACGCGAAGATCGTCCGCATCGACGTATCGGCGGCCGAGGCGCTGCCCGGCGTCCACGCCGCGGTCACCGGGGCCGATTGCGCCGACACGTTCGGCGTGCTGCCGATCGCGATGAACGAATACGCGCTCGCCCGCGACCGGGTGCGCTATCGCGGCGAGGCGGTGGCGGCGGTGGCGGCCGACGACATCGCGACCGCGCAGCGCGCGCTGGACCTGATCGAGGTCGAGTACGAGGAGCTGCCGGCCTATTTCACCGCCGACGAGGCGCGCGCCGAAGATGCCGTGCAGCTGCACGAGGAGCGGCCCGGCAATATCGAGCGCGAGGTCGATTTCGAGATCGGCGACACCGGGGCCGGGTTCGCCGAGGCCGCGCTGGTGCGCGAGGAAGTGTTTCAGCTGGGCGAGGTCTGCCAGGTGCAGAGCGAGCCGCACGCCGCCCAGGCCGAGTACGACGCCGGGCGGGGAAAAATCCTGGTCCGCGCCTCGACCCAGGTGCCCTACTACGTCCACCTGATGCTGGCCCGCACGCTGGGCATGGAGCAGTCCGACATCCGCGTCATAAAGCCGCATGTCGGCGGCGGGTTCGGCTGCCGCACCGAGGCGCTGCATGTCGAGCTGGTGGCCGCGCTGCTGGCCCGCAAGGCGCGCGGCACGGTGCGGCTGGTGCTCAGCCGGGAGGAGACCTTCATCACCCATCGCGGGCGCCAGGAGACCGCGGTGAAGCTGAAGCTCGGCATGACCGGGGCCGGAAAGATCACCGCCGTCGAGTGCGAATCGGTCCACCGCGCGGGCGGCTATTCGGGCTACGGCATCGTCACCATCCTCTACAACGGCTCGATGCTGTTCGCGATCTACGACCTCGCGAACGTCAAGTACAAGGGGTTCCGGGTGCTGACCAACATGCCGCCGCCGGGCGCCTTCCGCGGCCACGGCACGGTCAATATCCGCTTCGCCTTCGAGAGCCTGATGGACCAGATGGCCGACGAGCTCGGGCTCGACCCGTTCGCGGTGCGCCGCGCCAATTTGCTGACCGCCCCCGGCTTCACCGCCAACGACCTGATGGTGAACAGCTACGGCCTGCCGGAATGCCTCGACATCGTCGAGAAGGCGTCCGGCTGGAAGGAGCGCAAGGGGAAGCTCGGGCCGGGTCGCGGGCTCGGCATGGCGTGCTCGCACTACATTTCGGGCGCATCCAAGCCCAAGCACTGGACCGGCGAGCCGCACGCGACGATCCATCTCCGGGTCGACTGGGACGCCTCGATCACCCTGCTCACCGGCGCGGCCGAGATCGGCCAGGGCTCGTCGACCGTGCTCGCGCAATGCGTGGCCGAGGTGCTGGGGATCGATGTGAGCCGCATCAACGTGGTCGCCTCCGACAGCGCGCTCACCCCCAAGGACAACGGGTCGTACTCGTCCCGCGTCACCTACATGGTGGGGAACGCGGCGATCGACGCGGCGCGGAACCTGAAGGCGCTGCTGGTCGAGGCGGCGGCGAAGAAGCTCGAGGTCAGGCCCGAGGACGTCGAGTGCCTGGGCGATACCTACCGCGCCGGCAGCCAGGACGAGGGGCTGTCGTGGAAGGAGGTCGTGATGGCCGCCCTCGAAGGCACCGGGACGCTGGCGGTCAAGGGCATTTTCGACACCATCCCCGAGAGCTGGGGCGGGCGGAAATACCGCGGGGCCGCCATCGGCGGCACCATGGCCTTCGCCTACTCGGCGCTGGTCTGCGAGGTCGCGGTCGATCCCGAGACCTGCGAGATCCGGGTCGACAAGGTCTGGGTGGCGCATGATTGCGGGCGCGCGCTCAACCCGCTCTCCGTCGAAGGCCAGATCGAGGGCTCGGTGTGGATGGGGATGGGCCAGGCGCTGTCGGAGGAGACCCGCTACCATGAGGGGCTCGGGATCGCCGGCAACATGCTGGATTACCGGGTGCCGACCATCGTCGAGTCGCCCCCCATCGAGACCCATATCGTCGAGGCCGCCGACCCGCACGGCCCGTTCGGCGCCAAGGAGGCGGGCGAGACGTCGCTGGCCAATTTGCTGCCGGCGCTGGCGAGCGCGGTGGCCGACGCCGTGGGGGTGCGGGCGCGGGAGCTGCCGCTCACCCCGGACCGGCTGATGGGGCTGCTGGAGAAGCGCGAGACCGGGCAACGGGTGCGCGCGAGAGGGGACGGCTGATGGAACTGATGCCCGAGCTCACGCTGGAGAAGCCCGCTACGGTCGAGGAGGCAATCCGGCTGCGCGCCGGCGGGGAGGCCAGGTACCTCGCCGGCGGGACCGACATGGTGGTCAATATCCGCCGCGGCATCGAGAGCCCGTCGGCGCTGGTCGATTTGACCGGGATCGCCGAGCTCACGGAGATCTCGGCCGGGGCCGACGGGGTCGACATCGGGGCGGCGGTGCCGCTCGCCGAGGTGGCGGATCACGAGATCGTGAGGCGGGACTACCGCGCCGTCGCCGAGGCGGCGGGCGAGGTGGCCGGGCCGACCCATCGCAACTACGGCACGGTGGGCGGCAATCTCTGCCTCGACACAAGATGCCTGTTCTACAACCAGAGCGAATGGTGGCGGAAATCGAACGATTACTGCCTGAAGCACCGGGGCGAGATCTGCCATGTGGCGCCGGGCGGCAGGCGCTGCTTCGCGGCCTTCTCGGGCGACCTCGCGCCGGCCGCGCTGGTGCACGGCGCCGAGGTCACCGTGGCGGGGGCGGACGGGCGGAGGCGGGTGGCGCTGGACGCGCTCTACCGCGATGACGGGATGGACCACCTGGCGCTCGCGGACGGCGAGCTGGTGGTGGCGCTGCACCTGCCGGGTGCGACCGCCGGGCTGGCCTCGGGCTACCGCAAGGCGCGCATAAGGGGCTCGATCGACTTCCCGCTGGCCGGCGTCGCCGCGTCGCTCGGGATGGAGGGGGGCAGGGTCGCGGCGCTGGAGATCGCGCTGACGGCGGTGAACCCGTACCCGAACCGCCTGCCCGGGTGCGAAAAATTTTTTGGCGCGACCCTCGACGGGGACACGCTCGACGCTCTGCGCGACGCCGTCCGGTCCCGCGCCAAGCCGATGCGCACCACCACCGTCCAGCCCTGGTACCGCCGCCGGGTGGTCGGCGCGCTGGCCCGCAGGCTGGTCGCGGAGCTCGCCCGATGAAGCGCATGACCGTGCGGGGGGTCGACCTCGCCTACCAGATCATCGGCGACGCCGGCCCCTGGGTGGCGCTGATGCCGGGCGGCAGGCGGTCGATGGAGGTGGTGCGCCCGCTCGCCTCGCGGATGGCGGATGCCGGCTACCGGGTGGTGATCCACGACCGGCGGAACTGCGGCGCCTCGGCCATCGCCATCGACGGGACCGCGTCCGAATACGAGCAATGGGCCGACGATCTGCATGCCTTGCTGTCGTCGCTCGGTGCCCTGCCGGCGATCGTCGGCGGCTCGTCCTCGGGCTGCCGGACCTCGCTGCTGTTCTGCCTGCGCCATCCCGAGGCGGTGCGCGCGCTGCTGCTCTGGCGGGTCACCGGCGGGGCGTTCGCGGCCGGCCACCTCGCGCGCAACTACTACACCCAGTTCATCGAGGCGGCCGAGGCGGGCGGCATGGAGGCGGTCGCCGGGACCGAGCATTTCTCCGACCTCATCGCCGCCGAGCCGGCGAACCGCGCCCGCCTGCTCGGCATGGGGGTGGAGGACTTCACGGCCGCGATGGCGCGCTGGCGGACCTACTTCCTCGACGGCGCCGACCTCCCGGTCATCGGCGCGACCGAGGCCGACCTCGCGCGCGTGCGTGTGCCGGCCATCGTGGTGCCCGGCTGCGACCGGATCCACGGCATCGAGACCGGCAGGCGGGCGCAATCCCTGCTGCCGGATGCCGAGCTGTTCGAATTGTTTCACGTGCAACAGGACGTCGACATGTACCCGCTGGAGGAGTGGGACAGGCGCGAGGGGGAGCTGGCTGCGGCCTTCCTCGACTTCCTCGAGAGGCGCCTCGATGAGCTATGACTGCATCCGGCTGGAGACCAGCGACGGGGCGGGGCGCATCGTGTTCGCCATGCCGGAGGCGGCCAACGCGCTCACCTTCCAGGGCGTGCGCGAGCTGCTCGACGCGCTGAACGCCTGCGAGGCCGACCCCGGCATCGGCGCGGTGGTGCTGGAGGGCGAGGGCGATGCGTTCTGCGCCGGGTTCAACCTCAAGGAGATCCCGCCGCTGGCGGGCAGCATCGAGGCGGTGGCGGCCCATTTCCGCGAGCTCGCCATGTGGTGGCACCTGGTGCTGCACAAGATCGTGCGGATCGGAAAGCCGGTCCTGGCCGCGGTCGACGGCGCGGCGGCGGGCTCGGGGCTCGGCATGGCGCTCTGCGCCGATCTGGTGGTGTGCTCGGACCGCGCCCGCTTCCTCTGCGCCTGGCACACGATCGGGCTCGCCAACGACGCCACCACGTCGTACTCGCTGGCCAAGATCGTGGGCTTCCGCCGGGCGCAGGAGATGATGATCACCAACCGCACGCTGGATGCCGCCGAGGCGCTGGAGTGGGGCATCGCCAACCGGGTCTACGCGCAAGCCGATTTCGCCGCCAGCGTGGATGCCATCGCGCGCGACCTCGCCGCCGCGCCGACCCACCTCCAGGCGATGGCCAAGGAGGGGTTCCATGCCGGCTGGCGGCGGCCGATCGAGGAGGCCACCGAGTACGAGATCCGGAACGTGATGGAGTCCGTCGCCCACCCCTATTTCCACGCCGCGCTGGGCCGCTTCCTGGAGGACGGCGGCAAGTCGTCCAGGGTCCAGGTCCGGCTCCCCCGGGGGCTCTAATGTTTCACGTGAAACAAAGGACAGCCTTGTTGACCTATTTTTCTCACCGATTATGTCCCCTGGGGACAAGATTAGCCCCGCTTGCCCTCGTCCTCGCGCTGGCCGCCTGCTCGGGCGGCGAGGTGGCCGAGGACGCGTCCCCGCGGGTCACCGATTTCGACGGCGAGGTGCTGCGCGTCGCCATCCCGCGCGGCGACGGCACGGCGGACAACTTCTCGAGCGTCCGCGACGAGTGGTACTCGTGGTCCTGGTTCCCCTTCATGCCCAACCATTCGGGGCGGCGCTGGACCATGGGCAAGTCCGACCGCGACGGGGTCTCGCTCGCCTACGCGCTGGTGAGCTGGGACAACGACGACCCCACCGACTACCTCTCGGCCGGGTTCTGGATGCGCTTCGACGGCGCGCGGACCACAAGGCGCCTCGACCCGGCGGATGCCAGGATCGTCCCCTTCATCGACGGCCCCGAGCTCGACGCGCGCGCCCCGCCCGCGCTCCCGGTCGCGGGCACGGCAAGCTATGCCGGGAGCGCCGGCGGGGTCTACCGCTACACCGCCCCCGGCGCCGCGCCGATCGCCGAGGAGTTCACCGCCACGATGACGCTTGCCGCCGATTTCGACGCCGCCAGCGTCGCCGGCTGCATCGGGTGTATCGGCGACATCGCGCTCGAGCGCGAGCACCTCTATTTGGTGCTCGGCTGGCGGCGCGGCGAGGCCATGCCCGACCGACCGCCGGCGGATTACGAGATCCGCTTCGCGCCCACCGCGCTCGACCGCGCAGGCGGGTTCGCGGGCGGCGCGGTGTCGGTCACCCACCCGGAGCGCGCAGTCACCCAATCGGGCGGGTCGTGGTCGGGCCGCTTCTCCAGCCGCCCTGCCGGGGACGGCGCCCCCCGCCTCGCCGCCGGCCAGGCCCGCGCCGGCTTCGCCGAGGCGGATGGCGGCGAAGGCAGCTTCGATTCGATCTTCACCGTGCTGCACCCCGAGCTGCTGCCGGCGCCGCCGCAGCCCTAGGGCGTGGGTGGGAGCCGGAGGATCGGTCGGCGAGAGCGCGCCCGCCCCCTTTTGTCACCCCGGACTTGATCCGGGGCCCATAGCAACCGCGCAGGCGCTTCAACCCGGCTTCCCTGGCCCCCGGATCAAGTCCGGGGTGACAAGGGGGGGGCACCGGATCAAGTCCGGGGTGACAACTACGGCGCCCGGTCGGCGCCGAAGGCGCCGGTCATGCGGCCGATATCGCCGTAGGAGGCGGTGAAGCTGCCGGTCGCGGTCTGCGGCACGAGGTCGGCGTCGACGTCGTGGAAGCGGCCGGACCAGGCGGGGGAGCCCGCGGCGGCGCCCTCCTGGCCGGCGATGGTCCAGCTCGTGGCGCCCGGCGCGATGGCCCCGGCGGCGGTGAGCGCGGCGGTGCCGAGCGCGACCGACCAGTCGACGCGCGCCCCGCCGGCGACGAAGTCCTCGACCGTGCCGGTCACGCTGCCGGCATCCGCGGTGTCGGCGAAATCGACCGTGAGCTCCGCCCGGGCGGTAAAGTCGCCCGCCTGCGCCTCGCCGAGCAGCGGTTGGAGGACGTAGCGCCCGGCGGCCGGGCCGCGATAGGTCGCGGTCGACGTGAGTTCGACGAATCGGTCGAAATCCGTCGCCTCGCCCCCCGTCCCGCCGTGGAACGCGCCGATCGCGGTGCTGCCGCCGGCCTCGCGCTGCCACCAGCCGAACCAGCGGTACTCCGCATCCGTGCTGGCCACCATGGCGCCCGCGTCGGGCACGAAGGTCCAGCCCGCCCCGCCGGCGAGCGCGATGCCGCCGCCCGTGCGCGGCGACGAGGTGCAGGCATCGCCCGTCGGGTCGCAGACATAGCGTCCCGCGGCGCCGTCGAACGTGCCGGCGACCGAGACCATGCCGTCCGTCCCGGCGTCGTGGGTGCGGATGCCGGGCCCGGTGGGGAAGTCGGGCGCGGCGATCAGCGTCGCGTGGTCGGCGGCGACGATGGGCAGGTTGCCGGTGGCATCGAGCCCGTTATCGGTCGAATACTTGCCGTCCATGCCGGCGAAGGGCTGGCTGCCGGGCGGCTCGATGTCGGTGTAGAAGACGATCGTGTCGGCGGTCCCGGCGGTCTCGTCGGTCGCCGTGAAGCGCCCGCCGGCTCAGCCGCCGGCGCTGACGGACGTGCCCGCCACCGCCTCGGTCGCGAGCCCGGCGACCGACGGGCCGCCCGGCACAGTCCCCGACAGCACCGGCGCCGCGCCATGCGCGACGGTGGGCGAGACGGCGGCGATCGGCGCCCCGTCGAGCGCCGCGCGCAGCCCGGCGATCTCGCGCGTGCCGGCGGCATCGAGCGCGTCCTCGATCACCGCGAGCGTGGTGAGGTGGGCTTCCTTCTCGGCGTCCGACAGCGCGTCGGCGCCGGCGACCGCGTCCCGGGCCGCCGAGACCGCCCGCCGGGCAATGTCGAGCAGCGCCGCGCTCGTCGCGTCGGCGAGCGCGTCGACCGCGCCCCGCGCGCCGCCGATGGCCTCCGCCACCGCCGCGCGCTGCGCCGCCGCGTCGTCCCCGCCCCCCGAGGACCCGCCGCCGCCGCCACCGCAGCCCGCGAGGCCCAGCGCGCCCGCCACCAGCGCCGCGATCAGGGTGTTGCGCAACGACATCTCCGACCCTCCGATTGCCGAGCCGCGCCGGCGGCTTCGGGTGCAGGCAACCTACAACGCCCACGCCCGACTCGCCCAGCCCGGGACGTCATTTCGAAGTCATTTCGACCGGAGCGAAGCGGAGTGGAGAAACCTCCCGGCCGCAGGCGCCCCCCCCACTCGTCATTTCGACCGGAGCCGTGCGTCAGCACGGCGGAGTGGAGAAACCTCCCGGCCCAGCTCTTCCCGTCATTTCGACCGGAGCCGTGCGCAGCACGGCGGAGTGGAGAAACCTCGTCCCCATGGGGCAGGGAGGTTTCTCCA